>Ga0306920_100000719_pt1 | contig 39569 bp, 38 predicted proteins | sample flu12Cox44000170_FD_204666 | JGI IMG/M metagenome (GOLD analysis project Ga0306920, IMG submission 204666) | Lab enrichment of tropical soil microbial communities from Luquillo Experimental Forest, Puerto Rico - flux4day.12C.oxic.44.000.170 (v2)... | ecosystem: Environmental > Terrestrial >... | reverse complement strand
TGGCGCCGAGCAGGCCGTCCTTTGGCGGAGGCGTCGGCTGCTGCGCCAGCGCTGGCACCTGCGGGCACAGCACGCTCGCTCCGAGGGCGAGACCGACGAGAACACGCGGGCAGGTCAGTCGCATGGCAATCGCTCCCCTAGACTCTGCTGCTCAGGCACTCCTCGCTCTTTGGACAAGTGAGGCCGTTTGCGCGCACTCCGCGCCCGACGTCCATTCCGGCGAGCGGACTCTCGTGCGGGCACGGATCCCGCGCATGCTGATCCTCCAGATATCGGGCAGGCCGGACGGACACGGGACAGTAGCGTGGCGGACGCGGGGAGTCAATAACACTGACGATCCTATGCTCGCGTAGACCACGGCGGAGAGGATGGTCGGCGGAGCAACGTGCGAGTGGCGCTATACCGCCATCCTCCTTGAATCTTCGTCTCAAAGTCTTGAAGGAACCCTGAAACTTCTCCGCGTCTCCCTGGACCCGCCAGGTGCATCCTACAGGTCCCACCCCAGCGGTATTGCCAGGCCATGCCGATGACCCAGAACCCGGTATCGTTGCGGCTGTAGACGCTGGTGCTGCCGTACAGCTTGATCGAGGAGTCACGCTAGTAGAGAACCTGCCCACGCTGCGTCCATGGATCGGGCGCGCAGAGTATTCAGAGATCTTTCCAGGTTTCGTCGGGACTTCCATGACCATCAGGCACTACGGTAGGGGCTGCCGGTCATCAACTATGGCGCGCGGCTCCGTCCACGAGTACCGGGGAGGTTTCACGAGCGGAGGAGAACACGATGGTCAGCAGACTGAAGAATATCGCGGCGGTAACTCGGCGTATCAAGGAGTTCACGGTGTGAGGGCGGGATGGAGCGGTTTCTCGTTAGGGCTTGCCGTGGCGCTCGTCGCCGGCGCCGCCGAGGGCCAAGTCGCCCCACGGATTGTCCAGCTCGATGCCATCGCCTGCCGGGAGCTGCAGGCGCTTCCCGGGGAGCAGCGGGATCGGCTCCTGATCTCGAGCCCTGCAGCCTCAGCCTCGTCATGAGCCCCTCCTGCAAGAAGATGAAAGCGTAGACGTCTTTCCGGCCGGTCGTCGTGGTGAAGGCTTCGCTAGTACTCTGCCCTACGAGCTCTGCGACAGCCATACCAAAGTGTCCGATAGGTTTGGTGGGCCGACGACAACTCAAAGCTTGGTCCCGATGATTAGGAGGGCCGCCCGAGCAGTGGATCAGGGAGGGCAAAACCGCTACTCACTGGACTCGCCTCTCGTGTCATCGCCGCCGGGCGAATGAGGGGCGGTTGCTGTCGGAGTTATCGCCCACAACCTCGGCAACCTGCAACGCCGGCTCGTTCTACCCATCGTCATCCACGACTGGTCGCTCAACAGCGGCTCCTCAAAACCGCCGGTCCGCTGATCCGGCGTGCCCGATACTTCACCCTGCAGCTGGCCGAAAGCTACTTGACGGGAACCCTCTTTCGGCAGATTCTCGGCCGCATCGAGCGGCTCGCATGGCACCCCACGTGATCGAACAGGCCGATACGAAGGGAGAGAACCGGAGGGCTCTTGGGGCACTATCTCGTCGCGCAAAGATCTCCGAGGGGCATGCCTGCGAACGATGGGCGGCCTCACGGGCGCCGCGGAGACATCCGCTCACGCCTTCCGAACAAACCGCAGGGGCTCGTGGGCGTCACACGGTCTGTTCAAGGAACGCGAGGAAGCGAGGACTTGGGTCCAAATCGCAAATCCCGACTAAGTGCACGCTCGATCACTTTCGGTGATTGACTGGACGGCCCCCGTCCGCGAGTGACCGAAGGTGCATACCGTCTTCACAGGGCATGGGGGAAGGCTCGGTCAGGCCTACGGCCGACGACGATACACGATCCTCTTCTACTCCCTCCTCTTCACGCTGTTGGCGGGGCCAGTATTCGCCACGCTGAGACTACGCAGTAGCGTGCTCGAGTTGTTTCTGGGCGTCATTCTGCTGATGGCGGTGATTCCTGTCGGCAAGATAAGGAACCGAAGCCTGCTCCTGGCCGGCCTCGCGGTCCTCTTCGCGGCGAGGGTGGCCACGGCCTGGCTCGACGATACTGCCCTGTCGGCGATCGCCCTCGGGATGTGGACCGTCGTCGCACTGGTGGCGGCCGCCGCCGCCTTGCGCTTCGCCATGCGCAGCAGGGCGGTTCATGCGGAACACCTGTATGCGGCTCTCAGCGCGTACCTGCTCGCAGGAATTTTCCTGGGTCTCTTTTACTGGGTCCTCGAGCGGCTCTCGCCGTCCACCTTCTCCACCACTGCCGGCGAATTCTCGCGGACGAGCGCGATCTATTTCAGCTTTGTCACGCTGGCCACCCTGGGCTATGGCGACATTGTTCCGCGCAGCGACCTTGCCCGAGGCCTGGCCGTCGTCGAAGGCATTGGCGGACAGCTGTTCCTGGCCGTGCTGGTGGCGCGGATGGTCAGCTCGTACGTACAGGGTAAAGATGACGCCGCGTGAGTCGCCGTATCGCGAGCGGCACATCGTGAACGACGCGAATGTGGTCTACACGTGGTAGCTCGTGCTAAAGCCACGGAACCGGCAGGCACTGTTGAATTTCCACATGAAGCGGGACACCAGCAGGAGCGATCGTGCAGGGTGGAGATTTGGACAACGGATTTTTACGCGAACGGGGATCGTCATATGAGCTCAGAACAAGACCGTGACGAAGCCCGTGACATTCGCGAGGACATTCTTCAGGGTCGAAAGTTCTCCTGGCCGAGGCCATCGGCGGGAAGGAGGCTTCTTTTTCAAAGGGGAGTCTCTCATCCCCAAACTGTTACAGGCCGAGGCCGAGATCAACCTCTTCATCGATCGGCATCTGACGGGCGCGCTGATGTCAAATGGGGACAGCTATCGGGAGAACGCCTGTTTCAGCGTCCAGGAGAAACCCCTAGCACCGACGATCCATACACCCATGAATCAGTCCAGCAACAGCTTGTCAGGCTCCCGGGTCGCGACCGGATTCAGCGGCTGCTGCAACGCCGGAGCCTGGCACCGGAGGACGATGCAACGGGGCTGGCGGATCGGCTCGGCGAGGAATCGCCGCTGCTGGCCGGCCTCGTCAGTGCGTCGGTCGAGGGGCGGGCAGCACTGGGCACGGCGCGGGGCGGCGGGTGCGGCAACACGAGCGACCTCTGGCGGCGGTCCGCCTGTCCATCGGGGTCTGTCCCTGCGACGTAACCGGTCATTCTCAGGCACGGCTCGGCTCATGGTCGACCTTCGCACAGGTACGATCGGCCTGAACGACTCCATAGGATCACAATCCGCACGATATATGACGATTTGGGTGTGCGCAGCCGGTACTGGTACCCTTGTCCGCTTTGGTTTGGCAGGATTAAGCTAGGTCAGCTTCCGAATTTGGAGAAGGAGGCGTTCATGCGCAAGATGCTCTACTGGGGAGGCGCCCTCATCGGAACCCTTTCGCTGGGGGCATTCCTTTTGAACGCCGCTTCCGGCTACCCCGTCGGCTCGCGCCGGTGCCCTGGGAACTCACGGGCCGCGCCGTCATCCCCGGCATTCCCGGCGTGCGCGACCTGGTCGGCTCGGATATCGAGCCCCTCGTTCAGGATGTCGTGGCCGCGCGCGAATGTGAAAAGGAGTTCCTCGCTCGCTCCGGCCACACCGGACCGCTTCCCCCGGTAGACCTGCTTGCCATTTCGGGAGGCGGCGACAAGGGCGCCTTCGGAGCGGGCTTGCTCTGCGGCTGGAGCGCGTCGGGAAACCGTCCGACGTTCAAGACTGTCACTGGCATCAGCACCGGGGCACTGATCGCCCCCTCGCATTTCTTGGGAGTGAATGCGACGAATTGTTGAGGGAGATCTACACGTCGGTGACGCCGCGAGACATCGCGAAAAAGCGGAACATCCTGGCGGCGATCGACCACGACGCCATGGCGGACAACCTCCCGCTCGGGGGCCTGATTTCCAGATCGATCGGTGAGATCCTCCTGGCCCGAGTCGCGGAGGAGCATCGGAAGGGCCGCATCCTTCTCATCGGCACCACGAACCTCGACGCTCGCCAGCCGGTCATCTGGAATATGGGGAAGATCGCCGCCAGCGGTCATCCCCAGGCGCTCGATCTCTGCCGGGCCATCCTCTTGGCCTCGGCCGCACTTCCCGGCGCCTTTCCCCCGTCGATGATACGCGTCGAGGTGGACGGCACCCCATACGAGGAGATGCATGTGGACGGCGGAGCGTCGGCGCAGGTCTTCCTCTACCCGCCGAGCATGCCCGGAGTGGCGCATTCGATGGGCGTGGAAATGAGGCGCGCGGGCCGTGTCTACATCATCCGGAACTCCACCCTCGGCGCCACCTGGTCGCGGATCCAACGACGGACACTCAGCATCGCCGGCCACGCCATCCAGTCACTCATCCACACGCAGGGCCTCGGCGATCTCTATAGGATCTACGCGACGACCCAACGCGACGGATTCGATTTCAACCTGGCTTACATCGATCACGATTTCCAGTACCAGGACAAGAAGGAGGATTTCGACACCCTCTACATGCGGGCACTCTTCGACTACGGCTACCGCCTCGGCCGTGAGGGTTACCCGTGGAAGAAGACGCCGCCCGGGTTGGAGACGCAGTTGGGACTTTGAGCCAAGACACTGCGGTTATGTCGTCAAACTCGTCGCTTCAGCAGGATGCGGAAAATTGAAGGGGTGACTTCGAACCGCGTCACTGCTAAGGCTTCGGCCTGGGCGCCCGCGCGAGACGCTCAACGATTTCGATCAGATCATGGTGCGCAGCGCTGCCTGGGTCGCGAAACTCGGCCATCTCATGGGTGTCCGCGAGCCGGTTCAAGCGCAACAATTCTCGGGCACGCTGGCGCCTGTTCAATCGCAGCTCGGACGGCCTCGAGGCGAAGAGGAGCCGCCGCATTTCGGCTGGGCCCAAGAGCTGGCTGAATTGCGAGGCCGTCACATAGATCAGGAACAACACGAAAATCCAGAGCGAGATGGCCGTGAAGCGACGCCAGGAGAAGCTCGTGATCAGATGTGTCGCGAAATCGCCCGGCCGATTGCCGTCGACGACCGAGAAATGCACGAAGCGCTCCGCCAGGCGCGCAAAGAAGACCGCGACCCAATAGACGGCCGTCTTGAACAGGATCGGTTGGATGAGGGGGGCTCGATCGAAGAGCTTGAGGAAGGGCATCGCGTTGGCGGTGATCACAGCCTTGCCAACGACGAGGGCCGCCACGGTGGCGAGCATAAAATTGCTGACCGCGACGGCATAGTCGACGACCAGAAGATTCGTGGTCAGGACGATGAAGTTGAAGCCGACGAAAAAGAAGATTGTCGGCGGCAACGCACTGCTCAGCTCGTGCACGATCCGAGCGCCGACCCGCCGCGTCAACGTAAGGACGATGCCCGCCGATCCCCCTGATGATTCTATGTGCGGGTCGCGGCCTTCCAGGAGAGGATCGCTCTTGATGGGCCTTACCTCTCGTTATCGCTACGAGCCGAACCGGGACATCCCCCTGGAGATCCTAGCACGAGCACTGCGATCCCGCGGCGGCCAGGGCGGCCCCGTTGCCAGGCTTGCCACCGCTCGAGCGGGGCAACCCCGTGGCGTGAAAAGGCATGGTGCCTGGCGATCGCGGGAGAAGGTCACTGCGCGGGAATGGTGAGGACCGGCGCCGGGGCCTTCTCGCCGGTGTCGGACAGGGTCATGAGAATCAGCAGGAATGTGAACACCCCCTTGGACCGGAGATCGTGGTTGTCTATCCAGTACCAAAGATCCTGATACTTGACCGCCACGAACGAGGAGTCCGGCCGAGACGGCCCGCTTTGTATGGCGATGGGCGGCGGTGGAGAGTACGACGGTACGGCCGGCGACGGAAAGGCTCGACCGTCTCGCACGTGCTCCTCGGGAAGGGTGATGTACGATGACACGGCGTTGAGGATCTGCATGGCTGAGCGCGTTTGAATGGCGACCACATCCTCACGCTCGGTGTCCGGGCCGTAGATCACCAGGAAGTCCATCCTGTCCGGGTTCAAGTGGAGAAGCTTCCTGAGGGCCTGCCGCTCGGCCTCAATCTCCGGTGGGATCTCGCCCCCGGTGAAGAACATGACGAGCCTGTCTCGTTTCCCCGTCTCCTTGTCGGTCTCGGTGCGAAATCCCACCGCTCCGGAATCCTGGATCTTACGCAGCAAGGCGAGGACGTTCGCGAAAGCCGGTTCCATGGCCTGGGCCCGGCCGCCGCTCCGACGGTTCGACACCCCGTTGACCTGTTGCACGGCTACCTGGAACAAGAGATCTGCCGCATAGCCGCTGTCGATAAGCTCGAACAGTCGTATCGGCGGAACGGCCGTCATGAGTGTCCGGATGAACGCCGAGCCGGTGAGGGGCTGGTAGGTGATGGTCGGGCGATCCGTGAAGCTGCCCGCGGCCCCGAGGCTGAAGAAATTCGGGCTGGGAAGGTTGCCGGCGCTGCCCCCGGGAAAGATCGTGCCTGTCGCGTTCCCGCCGACCTGCCACTGGTAGCCGGCGACGATCTGCCCGACGTCCACGAAGATTGGGGTATCCGCATAGCGCAGCTTGACGATGTTCAGGAGCGTCTGCTGTTTCCACGAATTGGCGACCGCCGACGTGTAGTCGAGCCGATCGCGATCGAGCGTCACGGATCCATAGCTTGCGCAACCAGCCAATCCGAGGGTGCCCGCCAGGAGGGCGACGGGCAGGAAGGTGCCGAGCTTGGATCCCTGCGCGTTCGTCGTGGTGATGCGCGGTGTCTGGGTCTCGCCGAGCGTATGTCGGAGCTCCCGCAGCGTACGGCTTAGGGCCACGGCGTCACCCCAGACCGCAATGCCCTTCGAGGAAAGTCCTGATAACCGGCATCTCGCAGTCGGAAGCTCAGTAGTCGGATCCCCGCGTCGCTGTTACGGTCCTGCCGGTCACGATGGTGGCGGCCTTCGCCTCCTTTTGATGCGCCCACGGCCCGACGTAGCCGCCCGACCAGTCCGGCGGGATCTCGCACGGACGCGGATCGTGATGGGCCCAGCGCGCCGGCTGGCCACGAACGATGGTGCCCTCGTAGCGATTGGCGAGGGGGTTGGGGCGATAGGGAAAGGCGTCCGCCGAAGAGTAGACATTCAGGAGGAACGGACGGCCGCGCGGCGAGTCGTTACGCGCAGAGCCGTGCACGGTGCGGCAGTTGAGGATCACCAGCGAGCCCGCCGGACCCGTCAGGTAGTCGCGCTGCTCGGGCCCCGCCCACGCGAGCTTCTCCTCGGGAATGCTGAGGACCCAGCGTCCGCGGTCGTCGTACATGCTGTAGAGCAGACCGTGGTGGCTGCCCTTGATCACGATGAGCGGTCCCTGCTCGAGCTCGCAGTCCTCCAGGTAGAGCCCTATGGTCACCGGCGAGTAGTTGGTGTGGGGCCACGCGTTGATGTCGTGATGCCACTTGAAGTCCTGGCCGCCGCGGGCCCACTTGAAGTTGAGCTTGGCGTGATAGAACTTCACGTCGGGCCCGCACACATCCGCGGCTGCGTCGGCCACCGAGGACTCCGAGGCGAACTCCCAGAACGCGGGATGATGCTCCACGGGATTCGACAGGCGACGGAGGCGCGGGTTGTCGGTGCTGTGGCCGTCCTCGAGAACGAAGCCCTGCTCCGATCGAGTCAGGGGGCGGGAGCGTTCCACCATCTCGGCGGAGGCGGCGCGCAGTCGATCGAGCCACGGCCTGCCGATGGCTCCCTCGACCACCACGTAGCCGTGGTCGAAGTAGTAGTGGCGCTGCTCGGGGGTGAGCACCCGGGCCGGGTGCGAGAGGATGTCTTCCGGCGTCATGGCCTGTCTCCCTTTCTCGATTGACGATCGACGCGCCGATCCTGCCAGAGGCGGCGCGGGCAGTCAAACTTGACGCCATCGACGCTCGCACGGCACTATCGCGGGCGATGTCACGGCCGCTCGATCATCGGCGTCGCTGATCGTGGCCTCCAGCTCCCGCCGTCAGGGCCTCCTGGCTCTCGTCACCGTCGTGCTCGCCTGGGGCTTCGCCTGGCCCGTGAACAAGGTAGTGCTGGCCACGCTCTCGCCGCTCTGGGCGGTGACGCTGCGCTCGGCCATCGCCCCCGTGGCCCTCTTTGCCCTCCAGGCAATGAGCGGGCGGGTCGCGCGGCCGCCACGCGGGGATCTCCCCGTGCTCATCAGTATCACGCTGCTTCACATGATCGGCTTCAACCTCCTCGCGAGCTGGGGGCTCGGGCTCGTGCCAACGGGCCGCACGGTGGTGCTCGCCTATACCACGCCGCTCTGGGTGACGCCCGCCTCCGCCCTGCTCCTCGGCGAGCCGCTCACCCGCCGTCGGGTGATCGGCGTGCTCGTCGGGCTCGCGGGCCTCGTGTCGCTCTTCAATCCGCTCACCTTCGACTGGAGCGACCGCACGGTCGTCCTCGGCAATCTCGCCGTCCTCCTCGCCGCGCTCCTCTGGGCAGCCAGCATTGTGCACATCCGGGCGCATCGCTGGGTCTCCACGCCCTTCGTGCTGATCCCGTGGGAGACGCTGCTCACCACCCTGATCCTGGCGCCCATCGCCATGGCGACGAGCCCGCTGCCGCGCGTCGACTGGACTCCCACCTTTGTCGGCCTGCTCCTCTACCTGGGCATCCCAGGCACCGCGGTCGCGTACTGGGCGGTGGCCATGGCGAGCCGTCACCTGCCCGCCGTCACCACCTCACTCGGACTCCTCGGCACTCCGGTGGTGACCGTGATCACGGCGACGCTGTGGCTGGGGGAGCCGCTCACCGTGACCCTCATGATGGCCATCGCCCTCGTGCTGGGCGGCGTGGCCATCGGGGTGACGAGCGCGCGGACGGCCGTCAGCGGGAGAGGTGCGAGAGCAGCAGGCGAGTGACGGCGGCGGGAATCTGATCAGTGACGAAGTGGCCGATGCCGGGGATCGCTTCGAACCGATAGGGACCCGTCACGTGCTGGGCCGTGCCTTCGGCAGCTCCGCGTCCCACGCTGTGATCGTCCTCGCCCCAGATGTAGAGCGTGGGTACGGTCACGGGTCCGATCTCCATGTTGGCGAGCGCGCCCGCCGCGCGGTACCAGGCGAGCGCCGCCTCGAGCGCTTTGGGATCGCCCAGTACCGAGAGGTATTCCTCCACCGCCGCTTCGGGCACGTGGCTCTCCCGGAGCTGCCGTCGCAGCCGGCGGCCATCGTCTTCCAGGAGCCGGGTCGCGGTGGACGGATCGTGAAAGGCCTTGTGGTGGCGCGAGCGGTACTGCTGGTTGTCCACGTTCTCGCGGAAGGCGCGTCGAAAGGCCGCGGGATGCGGACGCGAGAGCACGGTGAGCGAGGCGAGACGCTCGGGATGATGAAAGGCGGTGATCCACGCGACCTGCCCGCCCCAGTCGTGCCCCACGAGATGGAAGGGCCGCGTGCCGTGGCCGCTCGCCGCGGCGAGATCCAGCACGTCGGCGACGAGCCGATCGATGCCGTAGGCGGCGAGTCGCGACGGATCGGGGCGGACGCCGGAAGAGTAGCCGCGCTGGTCGGGAGCGACCGCGCGATAGCCCGCGACGCCGAGAGCGGGGACCTGCTCGCGCCACGAGTGGCGGGTCTGCGGATACCCGTGGAGGAGGAGCACGAGCGGAGCGTCGGCCGTGCCTGCGCACTCCGCGGTGAAGAGGCCCTCGGGAGTGCGGATAGTCTCCAGCACGATCAGAGCCGCGCCATGACCGAGTCCGCGAAGTCCTCGATCACGCGGTACTGCCGGTTGAGCGGCGGATAGAGCATGATCTGCTTGAGTCCCTCCTGCGTGAGCGCGCGCACACGCTCCACGATCTCCTCGGGAGAGCCGGCGAGACACACGGCCTCGACGAGGGCGGAGGTGATAAAGCGCGCCTCGACGGGATCGAGGAAGCTGTAGTGGCTGCCATGCAGGCGCTGATGCCGCTGGGCGGGCGGCACCTCCTCGAGCCAGGCGAGGTAGCCCTTCCAGATGGGCCGGGCATACTCGGGCGGATCCTCGCCCGTCTCCAGATGCCGCGCGACCAGGTAGTGGAGGCCGGAGAGAATCGCCGGGCCGCACTCAGCCACGATGCGATCGGAGTCGAGGGCTTCGCCCGGCCGGCGGAGGGCGAGGGTGACCATGGCCGCGGTGAGGAAGTCCCCAGGGAGCCGGCGCCCGGCCTGCGCGGCTCCGCGCTCGGCGTGGGCCAGCATGGCGGGCACGCTGCCGCCGCGCGGAAGGCCGGAAACGAGCCCATCGGCGATCTCGCCGGCCAGGGCCTGCGCCTTTGGTCCGAAGCCCGCGATGTAGATGGGGATGGGGTGCTCGAGGTCGATGAAGCAGTGCTCGCGCATCTGGAAGCGGATGGGATGCGTCTCGCCCTCGAGGGTGTAGTCGACCTCCTTGCCGGCGAGGAGCGCGCGCACCACCTCTACGTACTCGCGGAACGGCGCGAGCCGCATGGGGCGCTGCCCCAGCGTGCGCATGGCGGTGTGGCCGGTGCCGAAGCTGATGAAGCAGCGGCCGGGGGCGAGGCGGTTGATGGTGGCGATGCCGTTGGCCGCCACGGGAGCGAGACGTAGCGCCGGCACGTTCACGCCGGTGCCGAGGCGCATGCGTCGCGTGTCGCGGGCGGCCAGCGCGAGCACCGCCCAGCAGTTGGAGCGGATCATCTGACTGTCCGTCACCCAGCAGTGGGTGAAGCCGAGATTCTCGGCGTGGGTGATGTAGCCGATCTCGTCCACCTTGGCTGTGACGATGCCGAAGTCCATGGGGCATCGATGCTACCATGTCGGCCGTGAGCCCCGCCCTCGCCGCGCATCGATCATGCTGAAGGAACTCGCGCAGGAGTACTGGTCCATCCACCCCTTCGAGTTGGCGGCCGCGCTGTCCTACTACACGCTGCTTTCCCTCGCGCCCCTCTTGCTCATGTCGGTGGCGGTAGCCGGCGTCGTGTTCGACCGCGCGGTCGTGGAAAGCAGGATCGTGAACGAGATGCGTCTCCTCGTGGGGCCCGAGGGCAGCGATGTGGTGGAGACGGTGCTCCGGCACACGCGTGATCCCCACAAGGGACGGCTGTCCGTCATCGTGGGCATCTCCGTGCTCTTCCTCGGGGCGACCTCCGTTTTCGTGCAGCTGCAGAGTGCCTTGAACCGCATCTGGAAGGTCGAGGAGAGTCCCCACGCCAACGTGCTGTGGGTGTTCGTCAAGGACCGGCTGCTCTCCCTCGCCATGGTCCTGGGGGTGGGCTTCCTCCTTCTCGTCTCCCTCCTCGTGAGCGCGGCGATAGCCGCGGTGGGGGAGAGTGCGGTGGGCGACGTGAGCGAGCCCGCGCTCCTGCTCAAGAGCGCGAACCTGGTCGTGTCCCTGCTCGTGATCACCATCCTCTTCGCGGCCATCTTCAAGGTACTGCCGGACGCGCAGGTGGCGTGGCGGGAGGTGTGGGTGGGCGCGGTCACCACGTCCGTGCTCTTCACGGTGGGCAAGGGCTTCATCGGGCTCTATCTCGGCCACGCCACCCTCGGCTCCCCGTACGGCGCCGCCGGCTCGGTGGTCGTGATGACGGTGTGGGTCTACTACGCCTCGCTCATCGTTCTCTTCGGTGCGGAGCTGACGTACGTCCGCTGCCGTCGCCGCTCCGGAGGTTGAGCACGCCCATCCCGAGGGCCGGGATCTCGGTGGCCTTCCCGTCCGACTCGCGCTATAGTCCGCGTGTGTCCGGGCCCCATCTGCACGCCTGCCACGATTGCGACCTGATTCAGCGCGAGACCCCACTCCCTCCGGGGGGGAAGGCGCGCTGCCCTCGCTGCGGTGCCGTCCTGTATCGACGGAACGTGAACGGGCTCGACCGCACCCTCGCGTACTCGATGGGGGCCGCCGTCCTCTTCATCATCGCGAACGCATTCCCCATCGTGGGGCTGGCGGCGGCCGGGCATCACACCTCCACCACGCTCTTCGGCACCGTGAAGAGGCTGTGGGACGGAGACATGGCGAGCGTGGCCGGGCTCGTCTTCGCCACCACCATTCTCATGCCCGCCCTCCAGATCGCCGCTCTCCTCTACATGCTGCTGCCCCTCAAGCTCGGTTGGGTGCCGACGGGACTGCCCGCGGTGTTCCGAGTCGTGCACGCGGTGCGCCCCTGGGGCATGGTCGAGGTGTTCATGCTCGGCACCCTGGTGGCCTTGACGAAGCTGGCCCACCTTGCCTCCGTCGAGCCCGGGGTCGCGCTGTTCTCATTCGGCGCCCTCATGTTCCTGGTGGCGGCGGCCGCGGCCTCCTTCGACACGAACGCCCTGTGGGAGCGGGTGGAGGAGCTCAGGTGAATGTGACGGCCGCTCGGCTGGGCTATCTCACCTGTCATGCCTGTGGCCTCCTGCATCGGGCGTCCGGGCACGCTCACGGTCTCTTCTGCACGCGGTGCGGGGCCGCGCTCCACACGCGCAAGCGAGACAGCGTGGCGCGGGCCTGGGCCCTCCTCATCGCGGCCTACGTTCTGATCGTGCCCGCCAATGTTTTGCCCGTCATGGTCTCGGGCTCGCTCTTCGGTTCGGAGTCGGACACGATCATGAGCGGTGTCGCCTTCCTTTGGAGCGACGGCTCGTGGCTTCTGGCTGCCATCCTGTTCATCGCGAGCATCGCGGTGCCATTCGCCAAGCTTCTCGCCATGACCTTCCTCCTCGTCTCCGTCCAGCGTCGCTCCACCCTCGCCCCCGAGCAGCGGACGCGACTGTACCGCGTGCTCGAGTTCGTGGGCCGCTGGTCCATGATCGACATCTACGTGGCGGCCATTCTCACCGCCCTCGTGCAATTCGGAGGCCTCATGAGCATCCAGGCCGGCCCGGGGGCCATCGCCTTCGGCTCGGTAGTCGTGCTGACTATGTTCGCGGCGGAGAGCTTCGATCCGCGCCTGATCTGGGATCCAGTGGAACCACATGGCCGATAGACCCGAGCCCGGCGCGCCTGACCTGCCCGAGGCCGTGGCCGTACCGCGGCGGCGCTTCGCCCCCCAGCTCATCTGGCTCGTGCCCATCGTGGCGGTGCTGGTGGGCGGCTGGCTCGCCGTGAAGGCCGTCCTGGAGCGCGGCCCGGTCATCACCATCACCTTCAAGACTGCCGAGGGCCTCGAGGCGGGTAAGACCAAGATCAAGTACAAGGACGTCGAGATCGGCGTTGTGAAGACCGTCAGCCTGAGCCCGGACCGGAAGGGCGTCGTGGCCACCGCCGAGCTAAGCAAAGAAGCGGAGAGCTTCCTTGTCGAGGACACCCGGTTCTTCGTGGTGCGTCCCCGGGTGACGGCGGGCGGCGTGTCCGGCCTCGGCACCCTGTTGGCGGGCCCCTACATCGGCATCGATATCGGCAAGTCTAAGCAGACGCGGCGCGATTTCGTTGGCCTCGAGGTGGCGCCCATGGTCGCGAGCGACCAGCCGGGACGGCGATTCATCCTGCGCGCCGGCGAGCTGGGCTCGATCGACGTGGGCACCCCCATTTTCTTCCGCAAGGTGAGTGTCGGCCAGGTCATCACCGAGGAGCTCGACAAGGGCGGTACAGGGGTGACGTTCACGATCTTCGTCAACAACCCCTATGACCAGTACATCACGCCAAGCACGCGGTTCTGGAACGCCAGCGGCATCGACGTCTCCCTCGGCGCCGCTGGCCTCGAGATACGTACGGAATCGCTAGTCTCCATCCTGGTGGGAGGCATCGCCTTCGAGGCTGCTCCGGACACGGGCCCCGAGCCGCCCGCCGCCGCCAACACCGAGTTCATGCTCTTCCTCAGCCGGGCCGAAGCCTTCAGGACCCCGGACAGGGTGGTGGACACCTACCTGCTCGTGTTCGACGGCTCCGTGCGCGGCCTCTCGGTAGGCGCGCCCTTGGACTTCCGGGGCGTCACAATCGGCGAGGTCGTAAAGATCGGGGTGGCTGTCGATCCCAAGACGTTCGCATTCACCATGCCTGTCCTCGTGAAGCTCTTCCCGGAACGCCTAGCCGGGAGGCAATTCATCGGAACCAAGGCGACTGTCTCCGAATCCCCCGCCGTGCGCTTGAGCCGGGTCAAGCAATTGATCGACAAAGGGCTGCGGGCCCAGCTCCGCAGCGGCAACCTACTTACCGGTCAGCTCTACGTCGCCCTCGACTTCTTCCCCGATGCGCCCAAGGTCAAGAGTGACCTCACGGCGAAGAAACCACCCGAGATACCGACCATCCCAGGTACCTTCGAGGAGCTGCAGAACAACCTGGCGAACGTCGTGAAGAAGCTCGACAAGCTCCAGATCGAAGAGATCGGCGCGGACACGCGCAAGCTCATCGCCTCTCTGGACGAGACGCTCAAGAGCGTGGACACCCTGCTCCAGGGCGCGGACACTCTCGTCAAGCGCGTGGACTCCGATCTCATGCCCGATCTACGGCGCGCCCTCGACACTGCGGGCCGCGCCCTCGACACTGCGGGCGCGACCCTCAATAGTGCTAACGCCGTGCTGGCCTCGGAGTCGCCGCTTCAGAGCGACCTGCGTCAGACCCTCATGGAGGTGAACCGCACGCTGGCGGCCATCCGCGCCCTCGCCGACAGCCTGGAGCGACACCCGGAGTCGCTCATCCGAGGTAAGCAGGGCGCGGCGTCTCCCTAGCCGCAATTTCACGTTGAGGGGGGCCCAGTGTCAGAAGCGCGTAGCCTCATCTCTTCGGAGGAGGAGCCTGCCATGACGGCGGATCGATCCTACGTGACGAAGAACCGGGAGCAGCTCGAGCGCCTGCGCGCGCTCGTCGACAAGCTGAGCGACCAGGAGCTAGCCAAGCCCATGGAGGCAGGCTGGACGGTGGCGGCCGTCCTCGCCCATCTGGCCTTCTGGGACTACCGCATCGTGACCCTGCTGGACCAATGGAACGCAAGTGGGACGCCGCCCTCGTCGATCGACGAGCGCCACGTCGACTGGATCAACGACGCGGGCAAACCGCTCTGTCTAGCCCTTCCACCGCGCGTGGCGGCCCGGACAGCCGTGGAGGCGGCCATGGCCGCCGATCAGCGCGTGGCCGCGCTCACCGAGGCCCAGCTCGAGGCCAACGCGAAGGCGGGCAACCCCATCAGCGTGCTCCGCGCCGAGCATCGACACGAGCACCTCGACGAGATCGAGCGGAAGCTTAAGGCGTCTGCGCGGTAGCCCTTAGCGCATCCCAAAGCCGCGGGCCATGAAGCTGGCCACGAAGACGATGATCACGACGAATCCCATCTCGACGTGGTTGACGAGGTAGAGCCCGCGCGCCCGCGACGTGTCGGGGAACTGGCCCCGCCCGAGAGCAACCCGCCAGCGGATGAAGGTGACCATTGGCAAGATCTCGAGGAGGATGATCGTGACGAACAGCGCCATCTTGGTCCAGAAGAGTGGGGACTGCAGGTAGAACTGGCTGCCCTTCTCGAGCCCGCCGAAGGCCCGCAGGACACCTGTGACGATCCACAACCCCGCCGCGATGCCCCACGCGGTGTCCGCGGCGAAGAGTTGGCGGAGCCCGTCGCGATCGAGCAGGCCCTTGAGGGCGCGCCCGCGCAGGTAGACCGCGGGCAGCCCCAGGGCGAGAGCGAGCACGTGCAGAGCTGAGACGATCGCCGAGGCCACGCCGTCAGCTCAGCCGGTACTTCTTCTCCGCGTCCGACGTGAGGGCGATGCCGTGGCCCGGTCGGTCCGAGATGCGGAAGGCCCCGCCCTCGCACTTCGGCATGCCCTCGAAGAGATCGGCGGGGACCCATTCGATCCACTCCACGAGGAAGGCATTGGGCAGGGCGGCCGCCACGTGCAGGGACAGCTCGTGCACGACGTGCGGCGACACCGTGACCTGGTGGGCGGCGGCGAGCTGGCCGATGCGCAGCGTCTCCGTGAAGCCGTTGGCCCGGCACACGTCGGGCATGAGATAGCGCGCGGCCCGCCGCTCGATCAGCTCGCGAAACTCGAAGCGCGTGTAGTTGTTCTCGCCGGTCGCCACGGGGATGCGGATGGCCCGCGCCACCTCCGCGCAGGCCGCGATGTCATCGGCCAGCGCGGGCTCCTCGTACCACACCAGCCCCAGGTCCTCCAGGAGCTCGGCCTGGCGGATGGCCGCAGGCACGTCGAGCTTCTGGTTCACGTCGACCATCATCTGCACGCCGTCGCCGAGGGCTTTGCGCACCGCCTCCACGCGCTGCCGATTCACCCGCGGATCAGGGGAGTGGACCTTCATCTTGTAGTAACGGCAGCCCGCCGCCTTGTAGCGCGTGCCCTCTCCGATCAGGTCGTCGAGGGAGTAGGAGCCCCAGCCACCGCTGCCGTAGGCGTCGACACGGTCCGTGGTGGCGCCCCACAGCTTGGCCAAGGGCAGGTTGGCCACCTTGCCCGCGAGGTCCCACAGCCCGATGTCGAGGGCGGACACCGCGTAGCCCGCGATGCCCACCCGGCGAATGCCGCGATCGGCGCGGTACATCTTGTCCCACAACCGCCCGACGAGGAGGGGATCCTCACCGATCAGGAGCTCCGACAGGCGACGGGTGTACGCTTCCACGGCCTCCGAGCCCGCACCCCCGAAGACCAGCGTGTAGCCCAGCCCCTCGGGACCAGAGTCAGAGTGAATGCGCGCCACAACCAGCCGATGCTCGGGCAGGTCGAGGGCGATCGGCTTCACGGTGGGAATGCGGAGCGTGAACGTGTCGACGCCGACGATCTTCATGGCAGCGCCCCCTCGCGCAGTAGATGAACAGCGAAGCAAACTCTACCACGCCCCCACCCGCCGCTCTCGGCGCAGCCCGCCCGTGGCTCCTCAGATACTCACTGCTCGTCAAAACGGCAGGGCGTCCATAAGGGTCCAGATGCGAGGCGGCGCCCGAAGGCCGCACGCGAGGCGTACTCTCTGTACGTTGAGCGTGCGGCCCGCAGTTCGAGTTGAGCGCCTGATGTTAGCCGCGAGACGAGGGCTGAGTAGATCCGCCAACGAAGCAGATGGGCCCTTAGGGGCGGCCTGCTAGTGCATGACGAGACCGCCGTCGACACTCAGCGCCTGCCCCGTCATGTAGCCGGAGCGCGGCCCGGCGAGGAAGGCGATCACGTGCGCCACGTCCTCCGGCTTCTCCATGCGCCCGAGGGGTACGGAGGCCGTGCGATGCCGCGTGAACTCCTCCGCCGACATGCCGAGGAGCGCGCCCTGCTCCTTCGCCACCTGCGACCACATGTCCGTCTCCACGAAGCCCGGGCACACGCAGTTCACGCGGATGCCTTCGTGCGCGTGGGCGAGGGCCAGGCTCTTGGTCATGCTGATAACGGCGGCCTTGCTCGCGTTGTAAGGCAAGTTGGTCTTGCTTCCGATCTTGCCCGCCATGGAGGCGAGACTCACGATACTGCCGTGCTTCTGCGCGGCCATGGTCGGGAGCACCGCCTGGGTGGCGAAGAACACCGACTTGGCGTTGATGTTCATGATGGCGTCCCAGTGCTCCTCGGTCACGTCGTGGGTGGCGGCGGCGCGGTAGATCCCCGCGTTGTTCACCAGGATGTCGATGCGCCCGAACTCCGCCTTGGCCCGATCGACCATGGCGCGGAGGTCCGCCCGTGAGGTGACGTCGGTGGCCACGGCGAGAGCGCGGCGGCCCAACGCGATCACTTCCTCCGCGGTGCGCTTGGCGCCCGCTTGGTCCAGCTCCGCGATGACGACGTCGGCGCCGAGGCGGCCGAGCTCGAGCGCGGTGGCCCGGCCGATTCCACGACCGGCGCCGGTGACGATGGCGATGTGTCCCTTGAGCTCCATGGTCTCCTCCTGCGGAAAAGAGAACGAGCTATCGCGTCTTCGTGCGCCCGCCGCGCGGTCAGCGCGGGCCGGCGGGGAGCTGATCGAAGGGTAGCTCGCGGTCCACCCGCACGTCTTGGGGCAGGCCCAGCACGCGCTCGGCGATGATGTTGCGCAGGATCTCGTCGGTGCCCGCCGCGATGCGGCCGCCCGGCGAGGTGAGCAACGATTCCTGGAAGGCGGCGCGCAGGGGGGCCGCGTCCTTGTCCATGACCACGCCACCCATATCGAGCAGGTCCATGGCGAAGGAGGCGATCTCTTGCGCCTTGGGCGCGTTGACGAGCTTGCCGATGGAGTTCTCCGGCCCCGGCGTTTCTCCGCGCGAGAGCGCCGTCATGGTGCGGAAGCGCGTCAAGCGCACGCCCTGCGTCTTCACGTAGAGGTCGGCCAGCCGCTCGCGCACCGCCGCGTTCTTGATGGCGGGGCCGTCTTCGAGGGGCACGGAGCGCGCGAGGCCGAAGATCTCCTCGAAGTCTGGCCCACGGAGGTCGCCCGAGGTGAGGCGCTCGTTCATGAGGGTCGTGATGGCCACGCCCCAGCCCGCACCCACCGCGCCGAGGCGCTGGCCATCGGGGATGCGCACGTCGGTGAAGTACACCTCGTTGAAGTGGGAGGCGCCGGAGATCTGCTTGATGCGCCGGGTCTCGATGCCGGGCGACTTCATGGAGAGGAAGAAGAAGGTCAGCCCCTTGTGCTTGGGCGCCTTGGGATCGCTCCGCGCCACCAGGATGGCCCAGTCCGCCCAGTGGGCGCCGGAAGTCCAGATCTTCTGCCCGTTGATCACCCACTCGTCGCCCTCGCGCTGCGCTTTCGTGCGGAGGCCGGCGAGGTCGGAGCCGGCGCCCGGCTCGGAGAAGAGCTGGCACCACACCTCCCGGCCGCGGAGAGCCGCCGGCGCGTGGCGCTGTTTCTGCTCCTCGGTGCCGAAGGCGAACAGGGTGGGCATGCACATGCCGAGGCCGATCTCGAAGTACCCGCGCGGCACGAGGTAGCGCGTCTCCTCCTGCGCGTAGATGACCTGATAGATGGGGGGCATGGCGCGCCCGCCCCACTCCACCGGCCAGTGCAGCGCGGCGAATCCCGCCTCCGCCTTCATGGCCTGAAACTCCTTGGCCCGCTCGAGGCCCTCGTAGCCGTCGCGGCCCGAATAGCGGCTCTGCCACGTCTCAAAGGCGCCGCTCTTGGGCTCGGCATTGACGCTGAGCCACTCGCGAACGTCCTTGCGAAACGCTGCTTCTTCCGGAGTGTCGTCGAAGTCCACGGCGATTCTCCTAAGCGGCTCCCGCCTCGAGCCGCGCAATGAGCAGGTCCTTCCAGCGCCGGGCGCTCCCCAGCATGAGGCCGGTGAGCTTGGCGCGCCGGTAGTGGAGATGGCAATCGAACTCCCAGGTGAAGCCCATGCCGCCGTGCACCTGGATGTTCTCCTTGGCCGCCTGGTAGTACGCCTCGCAGGCCGCCACTCGCGCCGCCGCCGCGGCCACGGGCAGCTCGGGCGCGTCCTTCGACAAGGCCCACGCACCGTAGTAGGCGTTGGAGCGCGCCAGCTCCACCGCCACGTACATATCGGCGAGCTTGTGCTTGACAGCCTGGAACGATGCGATCTGCCGGCCGAAGGCGAAGCGGCCGAGGGCGTATTCGCGCGCCATGTCCAACGCCGCCTGCGCCCCGCCGAGCTGCTCGAAGGCGACGAGCACCGCCGCGCGGTCGAGCAGGCGCTCGGCCAGCGGCCAACCGGCACCCGGAGCGCCGAGGGGCTCCGCGGCGGCGCCGTCGAAGACGATGCGCGCGTGCGAGCGCGTGGGATCCACGGTGGTGACGGGGGTGCGGGTGACGCCGGCGCCCTTCAGATCGACGAGGAAGAGCCCGGTCCCTCCCGCGGACTCGGAGGCCAGCACCACCGCGAAGTCGGCCACGTCGCCGTCCATCACCGGCAGCTTGGTGCCCGTGATCCGTCCGCTCTGGGCGCGCGTGGTGAGATTGGCCGGCGTCGCCACGTGCGCGCCTTCGGCGAGAGCGAGGCAGCCGATGGCCTCGGCCTGGGCGATGCGCGGCAGCCACTTCTTCTTCTGCGCCTCGCTGCCCGCGAGGAGAATGGCCTCGCCCGCGAGATAGATCGTCGACGAGAAGGGCGTGGGAGCGAGGCTCCGGCCCAGCTCTTCGGCAATGACGCAGAGCTCGAGGTGCCCGAACCCGGCGCCGCCGTACGGCTCGGGGATGGCCGTGCCGACCCATCCCATCTCGCCCATACCGCGCCACAGTTCCGCGTCGTAGGGGGCCGCGCCGTCCAGAATGCGGCGCACGCGCGCGGACGAGGAGTGCTCGGCGAGGAACTTCCGAGCCTGGTCGCGGAGCGATCGCTGATCGGGCGAGAAGTCGAAGTTCACGGCGCGAGGATCATACGGCAATCGCCGGCGCGACGCCAGCCGTCGCTGCGCCTCGATGGGATCAACGTGCGGATGTCGCGCGTGACGAGGGAGCGGCCACGAAGAGCCGATGCACCGGTCGTGGCAGCGCCTCTGCACGTAGCTGGAAGCCGGCTTCGGTGAGGAGCCAGCGCCAGTCCTCCGCCGTGTACTTGTTGTGGACGGGAAAGAGCTTGAAGCCCCGGCGCCGGCTTTCAGCGGGATTCTCGCGCAGGACCTCGCGGCGCCACGCCAGATAAGCAGCGAGAGGCTGGCGGATCCAGTCGTAGAGGAGGAGGAGACCGCGAGGAGCGAGCACGCGCTCTATCTCCGCGAGCACGGGCAGCGGCTCGTCGATCACGTGCATCACCGACGACATGCAGAGGAGGTGCACGCTGTCCGCAGCGTGAGGAAGCGGCTCCGTGGCCACGTTGTGCACGGCGAAGCGCGGAGGAGCGCCCGCGCAGGTGAGCTGCCGGCCATGGTTGACCATGGCCGGGGTGACGTCGTATCCGTGGAGCCGCCCCCTCGGGAACCGCGCGCTCAAATCGCGCAGGAGCAGGCCTGGACCACATCCCAGATCCACGATCGTCGGCTCAGGCGGGAGGGCTGGCGCGACATGCGTCGTGAAGAAGTCCCAGAAGGGCGGCCCGAAACGCTCGGTATGCGTCGCGACCATGCGCTGGAGCAGCTCATCGTCCGTGGCTCCGCTCAGCGACTGGTGGGTCGGCACTCGACTCCTCGTGTGGGCGGCTTCAGTTCTCTGCGCTTCCCGTCTCCGTGTCGCGCCGTCGAGCGTAGTCTTCGGCGGAGCGTGCGTCAACTCGCAGATGCGACCGAGCCGGATCGCCACGAAAAGCGGGAGCGGCGGCCGCCCGGCCGCCGCTCGCATATGAGGTTGTCGAGAAGATTACTGCGTGCAGCGCTGCCTCTTCCGGCGGGCGAGCAACCCAAGACCCGCCACCCCCGAGCCAAGGAGGAGCAAAGAGGCAGGTTCCGGGACCGCTTTCTGGTTCTCGTCGAAGCTGACCGAGCCGGCGCCCGCGAAGTTGATGGAGACCTGTGCAAAGAGTGAGAAGGTGTCACCTGGGCCGTTGTCGAACGTGCCAACGCCCGTACTTGAGAAGGCCCCCGTTCCGAAGGTGACATCCGACGGCCAGGCGGTCACGCTTCCGGCAGGAGTTGCGCCAATAGTGCCGATATTCCCCACGGCCTGATCCAGACCCAGATCGGGAACGAGATTGTTTCCGTTGGCCCAACTCTGAACAGTGATCGTCGAGCCGGCCGCCGCGGTCAATGTGCCGCCGACGGTACCTTCGAAATTTAGCGACGAAAGCGGACTTGCCACGAACCCAGTGTCCTCGAGCGTGAGCCGCAGCGTACCTGTGCCCGAGCTAAGGACGTTGACGGAGTTGAGGTCGATCTGCCCCAAGTCTGTGATCCCACCGATCGTTGGCTTCGACAGGCCGGTGGTCACGTTCACGCCGAAAGAACCCACGGCGCCACTGAACGTGAGAACTCCGTCGCCGTCGGTGTCAGTGACGACGGCGCCCACTCCGGTAGTGACGTCTTCTATGCGCAATCGCATTGTGGCGGAGACCGGCGAACTGAAGAACGAGAGGCTCGCGAAGGCCCCGAGAATCAAGGCCCCGAGAATCGCTACGACCAACTTCTGACGCATAACTGTTAGCCCCTTTTGTAGGTGTTGGTAAGGATCCGTACGTGCTACTCGAACTGTTGACGCCTATAGAGGGAGCAAGAAGACTGCCACTAACTCCTCTGTAGCCTCTAACCATTTGAAAAAATGCGACGAAACGGAGCCGCCGCGCTCACACACCTGACCGGGAAGAGGCTTAGAGCGGGGTTCTGTAAGCCATGCGAAACAGATTGCAGCTTGCTGTGCCCTCCGGGAGCGGGTGACTAGAGGCGGCTGCGAGAGAACCTATTGAATACGTGAGAGATGACGAGATCTGCGATGAGGGAAAATCTCATACATCTGTCGAGGTGCTTTACGCTTCTCGTCGGGTGAGTGCAGTCAGCCCCACCACAGTCGGCAGCATCCGGCTATACTCCCGGCATGCCCATCACTGATCGCTACGGTCTTGAGATCACGACGTCGTCCATGCGAGCGGTCGAGCAGTTTCAGGACGGCATGGATCGCCTCCTTTCCTACAGCGCGGGGGCCGAGGATGCCTTCACCGCGGCCCTCGACGCCGATCCGAGCCTGGCCGTGGCTCACACGGGCCTCGCGCTGCTCGCGCTCGTACAGGGCGATGCGGCGACGGCGCGGGCCGCCGCGGGTCGGGCGCGGGAGATGGTAACGGGGGCGACGCGTCGCGAGCGGCAGCAGGTGGAAGCCTTGGGCGCGCTTATTGCGGGGGAGACGACGCGCGGGCTCGCCCTCGTCGACGAGCACGTGGCCGAGTTTCCCCGCGACGCTATCGCCGTGCATCAGGCGGGCAACGCCATCGCCCTCGCGGGCGGGAGCGATCGCGAGGCCTACCGGGTCGCCTTCATGGAGCGCCTCGCCCCCGCCTACGGCGACGACTGGTGGTATCAGGCGGCCCTCGGCTTCGCCTACCACGAGGTCGACCGCTTCGAGGAGTCGCGACGGCTCTCCGAGCGCTCGCTCCAGCAGTATCCGTCCAACGCCAACGCCGTCCACAACCTCTCTCACATCGCTTTCGAGACAATGGACTCGGAGGCCGGCGCGGCCTTCCTCGAGGAGTGGCTCGAGCGCTACGACCGCCGCGCGTGGTTTCACTGCCATCTCGCCTGGCATCTCGCCATGTTCGAGTTGCATCGCGGCCGCTACGCACGCGCGCTCGAGATCTTCCAGCGCGATATCTTCGGCGCGGCCAATCCGCGCTCCGCCATGACCGACGGCGCCGCGCTCCTCTGGCGATTCCGGCTCGACGGACAAGCGGAACCGCTGCCCTGGCGATCGCTCGCCGACCTGGCCCTCCGCGTCTCGCGCCCGGGTTACCTGTTCGGCGAGGTGCACGCCGCCCTCGCCTACGCCTCCTCTGGTGACGAGGGAGCGCTGACACGGCTGATCGATGGCCTGCGTGCCCTCGATGCCAAGGGCCATCCCATTGCGGGCCGCGTAGCCCTCCCCCTGGTGGAGGGGACGGCGGCCTTTGCGGCGGGCGATCACGCCGGCGCCCTCGCCCACTTCGAGCCCGTGCTCGAAGAGTTGCATCGCATCGGGGGCAGCCACGCGCAGTGGGAGATCTACGAGGAGACGATGGTGGTCTCCTATCTCGCCCTCGCGCGCTACGACGATGCGGCACGCCTCCTCCGGCGCCGCCTGAGACGCCGGGCTTCCACGCGCGATCGGGGCTGGCTCGAGCGCGCCGAGGCGGGCCTCGCGTCTCAGGGGCAGGCGACGGGCGCCGCCTGATGGCGACGCACACGCCGGCCATCAAGCAGATCGCTTCGGGGTTGCGATTTCCCGAGGGCCCCGTGGCCATGGCCGACGGCTCGGTCATCCTGGTGGAAATCGAGCGCCGCACGCTGTCGCGCGTCACGCCTGACGGCAAGGTCCACGTGATCGCCAAGCTCGGAGGCGGACCGAACGGCGCCGCCATGGGTCCGGATGGCAGGATCTACGTGACCAACAACGGCGGGCTGAAGTTCGTGGAGCGCCCGGGCAAGCTCTTTCCCGTGCTGCAGGCCGACGACTACACGGGCGGAAGCATTCAGCGCGTGGATCCCGAGACGGGCAAGTTCGAGACGCTCTACGACCGCTGCGAGGGCCAGAGCCTGCGCGGACCCAACGATCTCGTCTTCGATGGGGCGGGCGGCTTCTGGTTCACCGACCTCGGCAAGACGCGCGAGCGCGACAACGACCGCGGCGTCGTCTACTACGCCAAGGCGGACGGCTCGATGATCCGCGAGGCGATCTTCCCCCTGGAGCGCCCCAACGGCATCGGTCTCTCCCCGGACGAGAGAACGCTGTATGTGGTGGAAACGCCCACCGCGCGCTGCTGGTCCTTCCGGCTCTCCGCTCCCGGCGAGATCGAGTCTGCCAACGGGCCATACCGGGGAGAGAAGGGCAAGGTGGTGGTCGGCCTCGGCGGCTATCAGATGTTCGACTCGCTCGCCGTCGACGCCGAGGGACACGTATGCGTAGCCACCCTCATCACGGGAGCGGTGAGCGACATCTGGCCGGACGGCAGCCGCGTCGATCAGTACATGCTGCCCGACATGATGGTGACCAACGTCTGCTTCGGCGGGCGCGACCTCCGCACTGCTTATGCCACGCTTTCGATGGGCGGGACCCTCGTGTCCTTCGAGTGGCCGCGTCCCGGCCTTCCGCTCCGCTACCTCAGCCGCTAGCCATGAGCCTCGCCACGGCGTGCTGCGGCCACGTTTTTGCCGGCCGCCGCCGCTCGGGCCTGATGGCCTCGGTCGCTGCTTTTTTTGCCGACCTCGCATCGGGGAGCCGCGGAGCATCCGCCACTGCGCCGGCCGTGGAGGCGTCGGCGGCGCAGAGACTGCTCGCGGACCACATCTCCATCGACGTGCACTCACACGGCGGCGCGACCGGGGTGATCTCAGCTGGCGCGCCGAACGGTGATCTCGCCCGCGGCATGCGGGCGGGGCGCGTGGCCATCGTTTGTCTCGCCGACGTGCCGGACCAGCCCCTCCTCCGGCGCGACGCCCAGAACGTGCTCCGGGCGGTTCGCCAGCCCGCGGCCGGGGAGCTCTACCAGTTCCACCTCGATCGCCTCGCGTGGATGGACGAGCTCGTGGCCGGCCACGGCATCCGCCGCGCGCTCACCGTGGAGGATCTCCGCGCCGCCCACGGGCAGCCGGCCATCATCGTCGACATCGAGGGGCTCGACTTCCTCGAAGGCAAGCTCGAGCGGCTCGAGGAGTCGTATCAACGGGGTGTCCGCACCATGCAGCTCGTGCACTACACCCCCAACGACATCGGCGACTTCCAGACGGGCGCCGTCGTGCACAACGGCCTCACGCCATTCGGCGCCGAGGTCATTCGCGCCTGCTATCGGCTCGGGGTGCTGGTGGACGTGGCGCACGCGACCGAGGCCACCGTCAGGCAGGCGGCGCGTATCGCGACGAAGCCGCTGCTCCTGTCGCACACTGCGCTTCGCGGCTCGAAGGCACAGGGCCCCACGCCGCTCGCCGAGCGCCAGATCACGCCGGACCACGCGCGCGCGATCGCGGAGACAGGGGGGTCCATTGGGATCTGGCATTTCTTCGCGAGCCCCGAGGGCTATGTGGACGGGCTCAAGGAGATGGTCGACGTGGTCGGCGTCGATCACGTCAGCATTGGCTCGGATCACCTGGGCGGCGTGGGCGTCTTCAAGGAGGGCTACGACGCCTTCACGCAGGTGGTGGACGCGATGCTGCGCGGCGGCTTCACGCCGGCGGAGGCCGCCAAGATCGTCGGCGGCAACTACCTCAGGATCTTCGCCGCGTCGACCTCGTGAAGCCCACTCGCCGTAGTTCCGCGCGCCGGGGCCTCTTCCCGGCCGGCAGCCGCGGCGGAGGGATTTGGCGTTTCAAGCGGTAAGCCGCTCGCTCCCCCCTCACCCTTGCGTTTTCGACTCAGATCGAGTGTTGGGACCGCAGCGCATCTTATCGGGGCCAACCACTTCTTTCGATCAATCAAGCGGCAGGACTGCCCCGTACTCGTCGTCGCTCATGCGGGCAAAATCATATCGTGGATAGACATCCCTCGCCCGGCTGAAGAAGAATTCCTCAAACGCCTTCGCCGCCTCGGGACGCAGCGGACCAGTGACTCGGCCAAAGGCGATCTTCACGGGAAACCGCTCTGCTCCCGCGATTGGCACCAGCTCGAAATGATGGGGAAACGTCCGGACCCAATAGGAAATGAGGTGGTACTGCGTGAGCCCGACATCCGCATAGCCGCGGGCGATCATCTCAGGAACATCCCGATGCGTGATGCCGAGGCGCCCCGGGAAGTGCTCCACTTCTTTGGCAAAGAAGGCGTCGGCCGCGGGCTTACCGATCAACGCTTCGATTGCGGCGCGGTTGCCGACTCGCGCGTCGGCTTCGACCGAATCGGCCTGAGCGAGGCGTGCGCCCGTGCTCGCCACGTCAGCAAGACTGTGAATTCCGAGTGGATTGCCCCTGCGGACGAGCAGCGCGCGTCCGCGATTTCTCGAGAAGTAGCGGGCCTGCGGTTCGACGACTCCGAGCTTGTGCAATTCTCGCTGCGGGGCGGGCCCGCCCATGACAATGTCCGGGAAGAGGCCGGAGGCCCGGCTGAGGTCGAGCGTGAGATTGCCGAGGGCGACGGCGCCGGTGCGAATCATCTGGACGACCATCGGCTGTGGCATGGTCACGACCACGACGTTCTCGAGTCTGAGATGCGCATATTGCGGTTGCGTCTTGGCCCAGGCAGGGAACGCGCCGACGATGTCCTTGCTGAGGAGGACCATCAGGTGATTGCCCTCCGTGTAGATCACCAGACTCGGCGGCGTTCCGATGCGCCCGACGACATCGAGCACGGTGTCGGCGTGCCCCGTGAATGTCCGAATGCCGGGTTGCTCGTCGCCGACGAGTGGCCAGACGAGCGGTTCCGCCGGCTGTGAAGACTGCCGTTGTCCCGCGGCGTGCGCCGTCCCCGTGCGTGACAGGCCGATCGCGCCCATCGCCGTGGCCAGAAATAACCGCCGCCTCACCATACAAATGCTCCTATCTTGAGCCTTTGCCCTGAGTTGGTCCGCTGTGCGGCGAACGTTCAGTATCAGCCGCGGCCGAAGGCCGTCGGCTGCGTGCTGTGGTTCGGCGCGATCGCGTACAGCGTTCGAACAAGGTTCATCCTGTCAACCGCCTTTCGGCACCGCTCTCTCCGCCATAGCGTTGGGCCCACGCACTCTGCACTGTTCGAAGGACGGCCGGATATACGACGAGACGGCGGAAGGGCGCGATCGCGCCCAAGTACAGCCAGGTGAACCGATGCACGGGCTGCACGAAGACTCCCGCGTAGGCCAGGTATCCGCTCGGCATTGGCCGGATCGATAGCGACACGAAGGCGTGCACCGTCGCATTGCGCAGCTCGCTCAACTGCTCGTCATCAAACCGGTAAAGGAGGCGAAAGTTCCCGTCTGGTGTCCCCGGAGCGACCAGGGACTGGGCACGATCCGCCGGGCTGAGACGATTCGCGTAGGATTCAGCGTTCCAAGCCGGACGCTGGTGATCCCATCCGAACAGAGCGCCGATGCGGCGTCGCAGCCCAAGGAGCCTCTGGACCACCGCGGGCGCCGCCGCGCGCCCCGCGAGCATCGCGGCCCGCAATTCCTGGACTGTGCGGCCAGTACCGCCACCCGGAAGAAAGACCGCCCACGCGTCCTCCAGCGGAACGTCGTGCAGTAGTGCGTGCACGCGAAGGGGGCGCGCGCGAAATTCGCCTGGGTCGAGACGCATCGTCAAGGGTTGCCCCCTCTCGCGGCTCTAAGGGTCGTGGAGCGAGCGGAGCAGTACCATCGATGCCGCCGCGCGCTCGTCCTGCCCCTGGCCAGGGAGACCGCCGGAGCCTCCGAAGCCTCCTTCAATACTCGGCCTCGATGATACCGAGATACTCCACGCCGACCTTTGCCATCTGCGCCGAACGCCGTTGTACGCCAATGAACGGCTGTATTCCAACCGGAAGCTCGCCTGCCGCCAGGCAAGTGCCGTTCTACCTGCGCCCATACGGGAACGCTTTACCCGAGCTGCTCGGCAAGCGCAACGATGATGCCCTCTGGGCCGCGGATGTAACAGAGCCGGTACATGTCCTCATACTGGGCCACTTCGCCTATGAGCTCAGCGCCATGAGCGCGCAAGCGCGCGAGGACATCCTCAATGTCGTCGACGGCGAACATGATGCGACGTATACCCAGCGTGTTCACTGGTGTGTTCTTCGGCTCAGCTCTGATCGCCGCCGGGGCGTGGAACTTGTCCAGCTCAAGCCGACCGTGGCCGTCCGGGGTCCGCATCATCGCAATCTCGCATCGAACGTCCTCGAGCCCAACGACACGGTCCACCCAACGCCCCTCGACGGGCATCTCGCCCTCCAACTCCATCCCAAGTTCGACGAAGAATGCCTTCGCAGCCTCGAGGTCCTCGACCACGATGAGAACGTTGTCCATTCGTTTAAGCGTCATGTCCTTCCTCCCCGCACTTGACGGGTGATGCCAGTACTTGCCGCTGGCGTATAACGTCCGCGGTGAGCGCATGCGAGCCAGCGGTCTGCTCTACTGCGAGGTTGCCAGCATCTCATTTCGTCTGCCCTCAGGGTAATGGCTTGCTCGATCTTAACGTACCTGCTGAAGGTCGCCATGTGTTGCCAAGAACTCATCGGGAGACGCCGCCCACCTCGCGGCGGTGGGAGTATCTCTGCGCATCAACGGGCTCGAGCCTCTTGGAACACCATCCGAAGCGCAAGGCCGACAAACACCAGACCCAACACGCCGGTGCCCACGTGGTCGAATGTGCCGCGGACTTGAAAACCCGACGTAGCGAGCCCGCTGCCCACGCTACACCTACATTCACTGCCATCACGATGACCGTCAGGATTACACCCAGCAGTGCGATCTGCAACGGTACCTCGTCTCCCTGCGCCGTGACGAATTGAGGAAGGAACAAGCTGAAGAAGAGCAGCGCCTTGGGGTTGAGCAGATTGTTGATCAGACCCCTCGAAAGCCAACCATATGACGTCTCGCGGCCGCTCGCCGTTCGTGCCTCGGAGGCTCCCTCGCCCCCACGCCTCGCCTTGACGAGCATGCGTATCCCGATCCACATCAGATAGGCCGCTCCAACCAGCCGGACGGCATCGGCGATGGCCGGCATCCGCTGCATGAAGTGCCCCAGGCCGAACGCCACCAAGGCCGTCTGGAGGAATCCGGCCACGGCGATGCCCACGGAACACCACACTCCTGCTCGGACTCCGCGCGCGAGGGCATGCAACACGATGAGTGCTAGATCTGGACCGGGGACGATTGCCAAAGCGAGCACCGCAAGCAAGAAGAGGGGAAGAACGGAAGGGTCGAGCATGGGCGCGCTTAGACTCGAACCCTCGCGTGAGGGCTCCGGGGAATCGCCATTCTCTCCTTCGAGCTTCGCGCTACCAATGTCTCGCGGGTAATGTTTGTCGCCTGCCGTCTAACGCCGCGGTCAGCGGCCGGGGCGAGCAACGCGGGCCCACGGTCCGCTGCACTGCAGAGTTAGAAGGGCTCCCGTGCGAATCCCGAGAGGTTCGAAACACCACGTCGACCATTGCCGGGTACTCATCTGACCTTTCCCGGGCCTGGCATCGACTACTCAATTACGCGGTCTGCGCGAGCGAGAAGCGCGGCCGGGAGTGCGAGCCCCATCGCTCGCGCTGTCCTGGCATTGATGATCAGCCGGAACTCGGTCGGCTGTTCGACCGGAAGATCGGCGGGTGAAGCCCCGCGGAGAATGCGGTCGACGTAGCTCGCGGCACGGCGGAAGATTGCCGGGTAGTGCGGCCCATAAGCAATCAATCCACCGGCTTCAGCGAACCGCGCCTCCTCGAACACCGCCGGCAGACGATGGCTCGCTAGCAGTTGCGCGAGCTCCGCGCGAAGCCCGACCAGCAGCGGGTCGTTGACGACAAGGACACCTTCGATGCGATCCGTCGTCATTGCTTTGAACGCTTCCTTGACCTCCGCGGGATTCCGCACCTCGTACTGCTTAGCCGTGATCCCGAGCGAAGGCGCTGACCGTCCGATCCATCTCCAAGTCTGCACGGAGACCGGCTGGCCGGGGTTGGACAAAACCGCGAGGCGAGCGAGTCGCGGTCGGACCTCGCGCAACAGCTCCAACCGCTTCGGGACAAAATCTACTGACATCGCGGAAGGGCCCGTTACGTTGGTGCCAGGCCAGCTTAGACTTTGTACCAACCCGGACCCCACCGGGTCGGCGCTCACTAGAAAGACGATAGGAATCATGGTCGTCATCTGTCGCGCGGCAATCGCGGAGGTGCTGCTATTCGCGATGATGACCTCGCATCCCAGCTCAACCAGTTCGCGGGCCAGGCCCGGGAGCTTCCGATGGTCGCCGTGCGACGACCGGGCCTCGATACGAAGGTTCCTGCCCCTGACGTACCCGAGATGACGGAGCCCCTCCTCAAGCTCAACGCTTACCTCCGCGGTGCTGTTGCTGAGGTACCCGATCAGATGCGTGCGACCACCCGGCTGGGCGTGGCCGACGGCCGTTTCAGTCAGGATGGCGGCGACAACCCAGACGAAAACGGATACCTTTTCCACCATCAGCTTAAGCAGAGGACGACCATTCACGATCGCGGGTCCAGGCCCAGAATTCTTATGATCACTTGGCCTTCTAACGCCACGCTCAGCGGCCGGGATGCGAGCAACGCGAGCCACCGGTCCGCTGTAACGTAAAGTTCGACGCCCGAAAGGACCCCGCAGCAGCCTACTCGATAACTTCATCTGCCCTCACTCGCACCGAATGGGGGATCGTAAGGTTAAGCGCCTTCGCTGTCTGCAGATTGACAACCAGGGCGAACTTCGTCGGCTGCTGAATAGGAAGGTCGCCAGCGCTCGCGCCCCGGAGAATGCGATCGATCTGCCCGGCGGCCTGTTGCCACCGCTCGCCCCTCGCAGGGCCGTAGGATAGCAGTCCGCCTTCCTCGGCGAAGGCGAGTATCTCGTATACCGAGGGCAGTCGATGACGTTTTGCAAGCCCCACAATTCGTCGCGACTCACTGGTGAACATCGGGTCAGCGAGAACGACCAGGGCCTCCGCTCCTCTGCGCGTAATGCGCTCGAACGCACTCTCGAACTGATCCGCTCTCCGGACGTCAACCACGTCGAGCCGCACTCCAAGCTGGCGAGCGGCAGTTTCAAGCGGGCGAAGAATGGTTGTCATGCCGACATTGCCCTGGTTCGCGAGGACGGCGACTCGCGACGCCCGGGGCACTATTTCCCGAATGAGCTGCAGATGCTTTCCGGCCAGCTCGGGCGAGAACCCGGACACTCCGGTGACAGTACCGCCCGGGTTGCCGCCGATCCACCTGCGAAGATGACGTCAGGCTTCAGGCCGACCAACTCGGCTGCGAGCGCGGGGAGCTGATCCGTCTTGTTGTCCGCATACCGGAAGTCCAGGATGAGATTCTGGCCTTCGGTCCAACCGAGTTCAAGCAGACGCTGGCGGAACACCTGCAGGGACTCAACCCAGGGGGCAGGCGTGCTCGGGAAGAGGAGGCCCACGCGACCTTTTCCCGCCTGCTGTGCGCGCGTACTCAGGGAGGTCAGCAGCCCCGCAAGGAGGAGGATCGGAAGGATTACTTTCAGGATCACTGTTTCGGCCGTCGTCCGGATCGATGGATACCGCGCTTAGTGCGGCGAACGCCAGGCTTCACCTGCTGCCGGAAGCCGCAGGGACGCAGGAGCGAAGGCTGGAGGCAGTCAGGTGCAAGCCCTGGGTGGGCGGCATCCATGTTCTGTCTACCGGGTCCAGACCCGCAACGGGTGCAGCACGGTGAAGCCGATCTCCTGAGCGAGAGCGAGTGAAGACAAGCTCCGGATCGGCGAGCAGTGCTGGCAGAAAGAGACGCGGGTGCTCGGAAGATGGATTGTTCGCTGGGCTGCCGCTCCAGGCTGTTTCCCACTGTGCCAGCTCGGACGCGCTTTGGACGCAGGTCCAGAGGAGCCCTGAAGCCTCCCGGCTGGGGAGGGGCTGGCCCGGTGCACGCCACAGCCAGGTGGAGTCAAACAGGGGCTGGAAGCCAAGCGCCGCCAAATCCAGCGCGCAGAAGCTGTCCTTGACACCACACCCGCCAGGCAGGCCGATCGCCACGAGCGCGCCTGAATATGCGCGAGTTGGGCTGCCATCCCAGTTTGCGTGGCCAGGGTGGTCACCACATTGGGATAGAAGCGCGGCACAGGATGGCGATTGAGCCATAACGTGTCGTGGAATTCACCAGGAGTGCCGTGCACGCGACAGATGGTCTCGCACCAGACGGCGTTATTGCGTGCGGCCTGTTCCACTCGTGAACACGTCATGCTTCGTTAACCTTCATAGCGACAATGACACCGCGAAGCCGCCCAGCGCTCACATTCACCCGCGGCCGAGCGAGCGCACGCGAGCCCGACCGTCAGGTGGAATGCGTGGTTAGCCGGGTTACGATTCAGCGTGTCTCGTATGCTTTGCGTAGTCGACAGTGAGCCATCGTTCTGGCTGCATACGAACAAGCACGCCCCCGACGAGGTCCCGCGTGCTTTCGATATACCGGTCGCCCAGTTCGGTGCCGAGATAACGGCGCGCGAGGGGGCGCCGATCGCGCTCAAGGTCTGCCGCTTCGACCGTGACGATCGGCCCTTCCACGCTGACGTACTTATAATACGGTGGCATTTCCGTTTGCACGCACAGGCTGAATCGGCCCGCGCGCTCGAGCAGCTTTCCCTTTCGCGACGTCCGACCGGTTATGATTCGGACCTCGCCTCCCGGCTGGTAGGAATACCAAATCGGAACCACGAGCGGCCCATGACCATCTTCCGCAATGCTGATGACGGCTACATGAACGTCGGCCAGAAATGCCTCCCGTTCTTCCTTCGTCATCGTGAGCGCCATCGTCGCCCCTCTCAGCCGGCAAGTGTCAGCGGCTAACGCTCGGTTTGAGCCGCGGCGAAGCCGTCGGCTCCATGCCGTTGTTCGGCGTTGCTCTCGTTCCGCCTCATGGCCTTTGGCCCGACGCGATCTTGAAGGCGACCGGTACGCTGATGCCGCCATCGACGAGATAGCTTTGTACCAATCGCTCGAAGGCGCCCCGGATGCGATCCTGCATGAGTTTGGGCTGGCGGCGGATACCGATTGACGTTCGTACCGTTCCACCAAGGATGCCGTTCCACAGCTCCTCGGGACTGTTGAGGCGGTGGCTAAAGGAGAACGCTCGAACGACCACGTCACCGAGCCCGGCTGAGCGTAGTGTCTGTGAGAGCTCCAATTCGTTTGAGAAGCGGAATAGAGGCGGTCCTGTCGGCAGTTCAGGCGGCGAGGTGGCGCCGGCCTCGTTCATGGCGTCGAAGAAGATCCCCATCACACGATGGCGCACAGGCACGTCCCACCAGGACACCGCCACTGCACCTCCTGATCTGACAACCCGAACGAACTCTGCCATCGCGCGCTCGGGCCGAGGGAAGTGTCCAATGCCAAAGTTGCTGACAACGGCGTCGAACGATCCATCAGGAATCGGGAGGTCCTCGGCGTCACCCAGACGAAATTCGATACCTGGGTAGGCCGCTGAAGCAAGCTGTAGCATTCGAGGTGCGAGGTCCACGCCGACAACCGACGAGGCCCCGCGGTTGGCAGCCCTGAAGGCGACGACGCCGGGGCCTGTCGCGACGTCCAGAACTCGCATGCCGGACGTGCAGACTGCCGCGTCGAGCAAAGGGTCGACTGCATATTCAGTGACCCCGGTGAAGAAGTCGCGATAGCCGTCCGCAATTTCGTCATGCGCGGTGCGCTCAAAGCGCCGGAACGCGTCGGCATCCATTTCATCTTGGTTCATCCGACCCTCCTGCTGGCCGCCACCGATGCCTGGATCACATCATTGCACCTCGGATCGGACCGCTTCGGATGCCGCGTCATACGCCGAACGCCACGCTCAGCGGCCGGAAGGCGAGCAACGCGAGCCTCCGGTCCGTTGAAGCGGGATGTTGGGCGGACCTTGATCATGTGTTCATTCGATCACTTGGTCCGCCCGTACCAGTACCGATCGCGGGATCGTCAGGCCAAGCGCTTCGCCCGTCCTCAGGTTTATGATCAACTCGAACTTGGTAGATTGGTCGATCGGCAAGTCTGCCGATCGGGCCCCCTTGAGAATCCGGTCCACATAGACCTCGGCACGCTGGAACATCTGGGGAACTCTCCTTCCGGCGCCCGTACACGACCGGTCGGATGGTCACGTGACCCTCCGTTCGTCCACCCAACGCTGGCGCTGACCCGCGACCGCCTCGGCCGTCGGGCCCCGTGCCATGCTAGGTGCGGGAGTGGGTGCACACCGTGCGAGGGCAAACTGCTCCTCCCCGTTCCTCCCTCGACTCGCACCGCCGCAACGCCGCGCCTTCGCGAGGTTCATAGCAAGTTGGCTTCGGCCTAGGGTGAGCCTATTACTTTTCCTTAGCTTCGGCACCAACGCGTAGCTTCAGCGGCGGGGCCGAGCCCGTGAGCCAGTAGTTGGGCTGTCACGAAGGCATCGCCCTACTTCGTCCCGCGGGGCGCGCTCTGAAGTAGTTCGGCCAAGTCCCGTTTCCAAAACTTCGCTTGAAAGACGGTGCCGTGACCGACGGTCTGGTCGCTCGCAGGAATCAACAGTACGCGACCGTTTTTCACTCGACTGATTTCCCTTTCCAGCAGCCCAAGGTCCGGCGGATTGCGTTCGTCATCCGCCGAGTTGATTGCCAACAGAGTCGCTTGGATGCGCTCCAGGCCGGGCGAGGCGTTGTAGTCGGCCGATGACTCCCACTGGTACAGGACGTCATTGGCATCACCGCGGAACGGCGCGCTTAGGCGCTGGTTGACAAGCTGGTCTGCCTTCTCACGCGTCGGCGCTGTCTTTTGCAGGGCCTGATTCCCGCCGTTGGCGGCGATGCCGTAGAACACCGAGGCGAATTGCGCGCTGCGCGGCTGCTTGGTGTAGTTGCCGTTCATCCACTCGGGATCGTTGCGGATCGAATCGATGATGAGGCGGCGGGTCATCCAATTGCGCCCGGACATCTCCGTGGGCTGCGACGCCATCGGCACGGCAATGTCCATGAAGTCCGGATATTTCTGGGCCCACAGCCAGGCCTGCATGCCGCCCATCGAGTACCCCAGGACTAGCCGAATGCGACGCACGCCCAAGTGCTCGGTGACGAGCCGGTATTGGGCGGATACCATATCGTCGTAGTTGTACCGGGGGAAGCTCGCGCGGAGGCCGTCCGAGGGTTTGGACGATTTACCGTGGCCGATGGCGTCGGGCAGGATCACGTAGTAGCGGCTAGCATCGAGCGGCTGGCCGGCACCGAACAGTTCGCCGGCAAACACGGGTGTAAGCATGCCGGCGCTCGACATGGTCGTGCCGTGCAGGATGAGCACGGGCTCGCCGGAGGGCGAGCCGACGGTCGCGTAGTGGAGGCGCAACTCGGGCAGAACCTCGCCGGTGTGAAAGCGGAAGTCGCGTACGCCCCAGCTACCTTCTTTCGGCGCGGGGTAGTCGGCAGCCAGCCCCGGCAGGGTCAACAGTGCGAATACGAGTCCCCACACTGTTCCAGTAAGAACCTTGACGAGCTTCATATCGGTTCCCCCTCGTTTTGCTGCTCGATGGGAGTCTTGCCGCCCAAAGACGGCTGAGCGGCCGCCGGCACGGGTCCGCCAAGCTGGACCGGATCCATCACCTCAAGCGAGTTCTCGGAGCATCCGCTCCGCACGGCCGAGGTCCCAGTCCATGCCCATTCGACGGAACATGTCGATAGCCTGGGTGAGCTGTGTCCTCGCCTGTTGAATCTCGCCCGCGGCCGTGAGCAGATGAGCATAGGTCAGGCAGCTCCGCGCCAGCTCCGGGTGCGCTTCCGCGTCCTGCTGGATTCGTATGGCTTCCAAAATCTCACGCTGCCAAGGCGAGTCGGGCGTGTGCAACCGGATCAGCGACTCCGCCAATATCCGATGAGCGACGGCGGCGCCGAGAACATCGCCGCTCTCCTCACTCAGGGCGATGGCTTCCCGGGAAACTCTGCACGCCTCGTCCACCTCGCCGAGGGCCAGGAGAGCCTCGGCAAGGGAGGCCTTTCCCTGAGCAAGGAGGAACCTCGTCCCGATCCGCTCGGCCAGGGCGAAGCCTTCCTCGGCGAGCATCCGCCCGCGGCTCGCGTCGCCGGCTCTCGTGTGAGCCCGCGACTCCCAGAACTTGACGATGTAGATGCGGAATAGGTCATTTGCCTGCTCGGCAACCCGCCTGGCGCACTCGTAGTCGGCGATCGCCTGCGCGTAGTCGCCCCGCTGGTCGTGGAGAGTCCCTCGGTACTGATAGGCGGCCGCCTCCGCGAGTGGGTTCTGGATCTCCTCGGCCAGCCTGAGACCGCGGTCGGCGTAGGCCAGGGCCTGGTCGAACTCGCCGGCCGCTGCGAACGGCAAGGCGGCGAAGCCCGACGCGGTGGCCTCCTCGCCCTTGTTCCCGAGACGGGACATCTGCTCGACGCTTCGCTCGATCATTCGGCGGGCCTTGGGGGGATCGGATCGCCAGTACGTCCTGGCCATGAGATTGACGGGCGGCGCCGCCAGGCTCTCGTCACCCAGCCGGTCGGCTATCTCCAGGCTCTGCCCCGCATATTCGATCGCCTTGGCCGAATCGCCGAGCACGTACTGGAGCCGTCCCAGCCAGTAGAGAGCCTGAGCCAGCCGGGCTTCGTCGTGAATCTGGTCGGCAAGAGCCCGCGCGTGTTCGACATTCCGCTGATCCCGCTCGATGTGCTGTCTGGTCATCCCCACCGCGGCAAGTTTGAGCGCAGCGTCGATTTCGGCGCAACGAGCCGGGGGCGAGGGCGGCAGGCCTCGCGCCATCGTGAGCGCCTGCTCGTAGTACGTCGTCGCCTCGGCGTTCGCGTAGAGACGCGCAGCCTGGTCGCCGGCGAGGAGCGCGTACTCGATGGCCTTCTCCGGGTGCTCACTCCGGGCGTAGTGGTAGGCGAGGATCGGCGCGTGCTCGTCCCGGCGGTTGGCGTAGAGGTCCTCGATGGCCCGGCCGATCGCCCCGTGCAAGTCCTTCCGGCGTTTCGCCAGCAGGCTCTGGTAGATCACGTCCTGGGTGACGGCGTGCTTGAAGGTGTACTCGAGCTCGGGAAAGAAGCGCGTCTCATGAATCAGCTCGACCTGCCTCAGGGTTTCCAGATAGTGCTGGACCTCCGCCGCCACCTCCGAGATCCGAGTGAGCAAGCGAAGGCCGAACTCGCGTCCAATGACGGCCGCCACCTGGACCGTCCGCTTGACCGGCTCTTCCAGGCGATCGATCCGCGCACGAATGATGTCCTGGATAGTGGAGGGGAACTCCACCGTCGCGCCGCCGGTCCAGAGGATCTCTCCGTTTCGGCGGACCAGCATCCCGCGCTCTCGGAGAGAAGCCGTGATCTCTTCTACGAACAGGGGATTGCCGTCGGCCTTCTCGTGGACGATCCGCATCAGATCGGACGGGAGGTGACGAGTTCCGAGCAGGGCTGCCGTCAGCGTCTCCGTCTCGCGTTCACCAAGCAGGTCCAGTGCGATCTGCGTGTAGTACGTTTTGTCCGCCCAGCGCACGGTGTGACCGGGGCGCTGTGTGGTCAGCATGAGCACGGGAACACCGGCCAAGCCGGCCGCCAAGAAGGTCAGGTAATCTTCCGAGATCGTGTCGATCCAGTGAAGATCTTCGAGAATCAGCACATGGAGCCGTCGTTCGCTCCCCGCCACGGTCAGCGCCCGGATCGCCTCGAACGTTTTCTGCCGCTTGTCCTTCGGGTCCAGATGCTTGAGTGCCTCATTTGCGCCGGGAAGACCAAACACGTCCGCGAGAAATGGGAGAGTCCCGCCGAGGGCCGGATCCAACCGCTGGATACCCTGGCGAAGCTTGTCCTGGATCTGGAGCGGATTGTCGTCCTCCTCGATCTGGAAGTTGGTGCGAAGCATCCCCAGGATCGGCAGATACGGCGTCGTCTGGCCGTACGCCACGCAGTGGCCTTCGAGCCACGTCACGGGCTCGCCCTCCAGGGATTTGCGCAATTCGTACAGCAGGCGCGACTTCCCCACCCCCGGCTCGCCCACGATCCCTACCACCTGGCCGCGACCCGCTCTGACGCGCGCCAGGCACTCGTGCAGCACCGCCAAGTCCCGTTCACGTCCCACCAGTTCGGTCAGGCCCCGATCGACGCTCACTTCCAGACGGGTTCGCCCGCGACGGCGGCCCAGCACGCGATAGATGCTTACAGGCTCCCTCCGGCCTTTGACCGACACAGGTCCCAACCCCTCGGATCGGACGTATCCTTCGACCAGCCTGTGGGTGGCGTCGGTAATCAGGATCGTCCCGGGCTCGGCCACACCCTGCACGCGTGACGCGAGGTGAGTCGTGTCCCCCACGGCGGTGTAGTCCATTCGCAGGTCGTCGCCGATCCGGCCCACGACGACGAGGCCGGTATTGAGGCCAAGGCGGAGGTGAAGCTCCACGCCCCGGTCCCCCTTGAGGTGCTGGCTGTAGCCGCTGAGCGTTTCCTGGATCGTCAGGGCCGCCTGGACCCCCCGAAAGGCGTGATCCTCCAAGGCCACGGGGGCCCCGAAGAGAGCCATCAGGCCGTCACCCAGGAACTGGTTGACGGTCCCCTCGTAGCGATGGACGGCCTCGGCCATCAGGCGCAGGGCCCCGTCCATGACCTCGTGCATCGCTTCGGGATCCAGGCGCTCGGCCAGCCGGGAGGAGTCCACGATGTCGCAGAAGAGCACCGTCACCTGCTTGCGCTCGCCCTCGAGGGCGGCCTTGGAGGTCAGGATCTTCTCGGCGAGGTGCTTGGGCGTGTACGCCTCCGGGGAAGCGAATCTCGCCGCCGTCGGCTGAGCGGCCAGAGGCTTGCCGCAGCTCCCACAGAACTTCCTTCCCGCGGGTACGGTGGCTCCGCAGGAGGCACAGGCGAGGTCGAGCGTCGCGCCGCACTCCTCGCAGAAGCTAATACCGGAGCGATTCTCGAAGCGGCATTGCGGGCAAAGCATTAGCTAGCGGTTGAGCTTCGCGAGAGACGGGAAGGTGACAGGAGCTTTGGTAAATCCCGCAGGAGGGGCAAAGAAGTGAAGACAGATCCGAGCTCCCGAGAATGCAGAATGGGAGGCGAACGAGGGCCACGAGTGAAAAGGCGGTCCGGAATGTTGCAAACGATGCCCTCGAAGGATATCTCCAGCAGGCAGGGGAGCGGGCCAAGATGCGACAGGGCGGTGTGGTTGGCCGCGGACGTTTCGTAGACGAGGTTCACGATCTCGTCGCCGTCAGCACCGTCGTAGAATCCCGGGACCCATGACGGATCTGGAGGGCTGGCAAAAGCCAATGTGGGGAGCAGTATCAGGGCCAGAACGATTGGAAGAGCGGCAAAGATGGCTTGGCGCATTAACATTAAATGGAAGGGCTCAGGCGGTGATGGCGGATGCCGCGGACATGAGCCTGAGCGCATGCGTATCCCCCGATATGCGAGCGGTCAAAAGCAAAGTGCGAGGGAAACCTAAGCGAGGTTGGCTGCCCTGTCAAGGAGACGGCCGGCAATACGCGCAGGAACGACGACCGGTTGCCGAGCATGTGCGGTGAGCGGCAGCAACCGCGCCGTGAGCGTGTAAACCTCGGATCAGGGTGCGCGATCAAGCGCCGCGGCGATAGCGGCGC
>Ga0306920_100000718_pt1 | contig 39575 bp, 34 predicted proteins | sample flu12Cox44000170_FD_204666 | JGI IMG/M metagenome (GOLD analysis project Ga0306920, IMG submission 204666) | Lab enrichment of tropical soil microbial communities from Luquillo Experimental Forest, Puerto Rico - flux4day.12C.oxic.44.000.170 (v2)... | ecosystem: Environmental > Terrestrial >... | reverse complement strand
GAGCCGGCCGCCGGCCTCAACCCGCAAGAGAGCGCCGCGCTTGCGCGCTATCTGCGTGCCATCCGCGACGAGCATGCAACCTCGATCCTCCTGATCGAGCACGACATGAGCGTGGTCATGGAAATCTCCGACCACGTGATCGTGCTCGACCACGGGCAGAAGATCGCCGACGGCACGCCTGCGGACATTCGCAACGATGCCAAGGTAATCGCCGCCTATCTCGGCGTTGAACACGACGAAGTCGCGGATGCCGAGTTCGTGGTAGAGCAGACATTGCGATGAACGCGCCACTACTCAGCGTGCGCGGCGTCAAGGCCTATTACGGCCATATTGCCGCGCTGCGCGGCGTCGACGTGGAAGTCGGAAACGGCGAGATCGTCGCGTTGATCGGCGCCAACGGCGCCGGCAAGTCGACGCTGATGATGACGATCTGCGGGAATCCGCGCGCGCGCGAGGGCACGATCACGTTTGCCGGACGCGATATCACGCAGCTCCCGACCCACGAGATCGCCCGGCTCAAGATCGCGCAGGCGCCGGAAGGCCGCCGCATCTTCGTGCGCATGACGGTCATGGAGAACCTGCAGATGGGCGCGGCGATTGCCAATGGCGCAAATTTCCAAGCCGACGTCGAGCGCGTGTTTGCGCTGTTCCCGCGTCTCAAGGAGCGCAGCAGCCAGCGCGGCGGCACTCTTTCCGGCGGCGAACAGCAGATGCTTGCGATCGGCCGCGCGCTGATGGGCCGGCCGCGGCTCCTGCTCCTGGACGAGCCTTCGCTCGGTTTGGCGCCGCTCGTGGCGCGCCAGATTTTCAGTTCGATCAGAACGCTCAACTGCGAGGAGAAACTCACGGTGTTCCTGGTCGAGCAGAACGCGTTTCACGCCTTGAAGCTCGCGCATCGCGGCTACGTCATGGTCAATGGCCGGATCACGCTGAGCGGGACCGGACGCGAACTCCTGCAGCGGCCGGAGGTCAAGGCTGCCTATCTCGAAGGCGGCAGGCATTGAGCACGGCGAAAAATTGACGCTAGAGCATTGCAGGCAACGCCACCCCGGTTCGCGAGCGAAGACGAGGGAACCCATGCTGGTCCGAATCGCTTTGATGGCCATCGCTCTCGCTTGCATCGGGCCAGCGGCGCAGGCCGCGGGTAATCTCGACAAGGTCACTCATATTCTGGTGATCTATCTCGAGAACCGCAGCTTCGACAATTTGTTCGGCGAATTTCCCGGCGCCAACGGCGTGCTTGCCCACGGCGCCCACATCCCGCAGGTGCCGCTCGCCGGATCGGCCTACAGGAACCTGCCTTCGCCGGCACCGGGTCCGTTCTCTTCGCCTTACAACCCGCACTGCCAACTCTGCGCCGATCTCGCGGGCTTGCCCAATGCGCCCTTCGTGATCGACGGCGTGCGGCCGGGCGTGACGCTGCGAACCTACACCCGCGATCTGGTCCACCGCTTCTACACCAACCGGGCCCAGATTCGCGGCCGCGAGCAACCGAACGACTTTTTCGTCGCCTATTCCGATGCGCGTGCGCTCGCCATGGGCCATTACAGCGCGGAGGCGATGAGCCGCACGAATATCTGGCGGCTGGCGCGGGACAATTTGCTGCTCGACAATTTCTTCCAAGGCGCGTTCGGCGGCTCGTTCCTCAATCACTTCTGGCTGATCTGCGCCTGCGCGCCGACCTGGCCGGACACGCCGCCTGCGCTGCGTTCGCGCCTGGATTCGCGCGGCAACCCGCGCGGGATGGACGCCGACTCGCCGTACGAAGGGGACAATTACGTCACCGCCGAGCAGGATGGCGTCACCGAGCCGTATGCGGTCAATACCGCGCAATACGCGCTGTTCAACAACGGCGCCCCGCAGCCGCTTTTGCCCGCGCAACGCGCGATCACGATTGGCGATCGGCTCAGCGAGAAAAAGGTCGACTGGGCCTGGTATGCGGGCGGCTGGGACCTAGCGATCCTCAACGATCGCACACCCGCGCAGGAACAACGCTTCCGCGACCTGCGCTTCCAGTGGCACCATCAGCCCTTTGCCGCCTTCGAAAACTTCAACCCGGCCACCGAAATGGGCCAGGCCAATCGCCACGCCCACCTCAAAGACGCGGCGCAGCTTTACCGCGACATCGTTCTCGACCGACTGCCCCCGGTGGCCTTCTACAAACCGGCCGGCTTCGCCAACCAGCATCCGGACTATTCCGATATCATCACGGCCGACCGCGAGGTCGGGCGCATCGTCGACATGATGAACAAAAGCTCGATGCGCGGCACGTTCGTCGTGATCATCACCTACGACGAGTTCGGCGGCTTCTTCGATCACGTCAAGCCGCCGACGAGCGCCGAAGCTGGAGCGCGCGCGGACTATTTCGGGCCCGGCACGCGCGTGCCGGCGATCCTCGTCTCGCCGCTGCTCAATCGGCGCGGTAAGCCGGACTCCACCCAGTTCGACACCACCTCGATAGCCAAATTCATCGCAGAGAAGCACGGGCTCGAGCGCCTGCCGCAGCCGCGCTTCGACGCGGTCGAGAGCCTGTCGCGGCTTTTCTGACGATGTATTTCTCGATCCCGGAATTTCTTTCCGACGAGCGCTCGCTCGGGATCTTTCTACTGGTCACGGTCGGCATGGGAGGCGGGGCGGCCTGGCTTGCCGGCCGCGCCATCGCTGCCACGTGGCGGCCGTGGTGGCATCTCCTCGTTTACATGTTGCTGCTCACGATGGCCGTGCGCTTTATCCACTTCGCTTTGTTCAACAGCACGTTCTTGTCGCTGCATTACTATCTCGTCGATTACGCGGTTTGCGTCGGCTTCGCGCTGCTCGGCTTTCGGCTGATGCGGGTCAGGCAAATGGTCAGCCGTTACAAGTGGCTCAACGAGCGGGCCGGCGTCTTGCGCTGGCGCCGCCGCGACCGTTCGGTAGCCTCGGATCAGCCAAAATCCGGGTGACATTTGTCCGATTAGCCGCTTGAATCCGGAGCAAGCGGCGACTGTGGCAGCGCGCATATGCGCGTTTGCCATTCCATCCAGAGGAACCCCTATGAAACAATGGCTCACCCTTGGCCTTGCCTTCGGGCTCGGCCTCGCTCTCGCGCAGAGCGCTTCGGCGCAAATCAAGCTGGGAGTGGCCGGACCGATCACCGGCGGCAGCGCGACGTTCGGCGCCCAGCTCAAGAACGGCACCGAGCAGGCAGTTGAGGACATCAACGCCGCCGGCGGAATTCTCGGACAGAAGATCCAGATCTCTGTCGGCGACGATCGCGCCGATCCCAAGGAAGGGGTGTCGGTCGCCAACAAGTTTGTCGGCGACGGCGTGAAATTCGTAATCGGCCACTTCAATTCCGGCGTCACTATTCCGGCGTCGGAGGCCTACCAAGAGAACGGCATCCTCGAGATCACGCCCGCCGCCACCAATCCCAAGGTGACGGAACGCGGGATGTGGAACATCTTCCGCACTTGCGGCCGCGACGACCAGCAGGGCCCGCTTGCCGGCAACATCATCGCCGAAAAATTCAAGGGCAAGCGCGTCGCCGTCATCCACGACAAGACGACCTACGGGCAAGGCCTTGCCGACGAGACGCGCAAGGCGATGAACGCCAAAGGGATCAAGGAAGTCCTCTACGAAGGCATCAACATCGGCGACAAGGACTATTCGGCGCTGGTTTCCAAGCTCAAGGCCGCGCGTCCCGATCTCGTCTATTGGGGCGGTCTGCACGACACCGGCGGACTGATCCTGCGCCAGATGCGCGATCAAGGCCTCAAAGCGACCTTCATGGGCGGTGACGGGATGGCGGATGATGAATTCGCCGCGATAGCCGGACCGGGCGCGGAAGGGACATTGATGACTTTCTCCCCCGATCCACGCACCAATGCCGCGAACAAACAGATCATCGAGGTGTTCCGCAAGAAGGGGTTCGAGCCGCAGGCCTATACGCTTTACAGCTACGCCGCGGTGCAGATCATCAAACAAGCCGCCGAGGCGGCAAAATCCCTCGACCCGAGGAAAATCGCCGCGGTGATGCATTCGGGCAAAGTGTTCAACACCGTGCTGGGCGACGTTTCGTACGACGCCAAGGGCGATGTGACGGGCTACACCGTTGGAGGCAAGAAGAAGGACCGCTACGTCCTCTACGTCTGGAAGAAGGGTCCGGACGGCAAGCTCACCTACGTCGAGGCGCAGTAGCAGCGCGCCACCCCGCCGCGCGCGGCCCGCGCCCGCTCCGCCGGAGCGGGCGCCTTCGATTCAGCCGATGCTCTGCAATACCGGAAACGTCTCGATCAGCCAGCTGTTGAGCTGCGTGAAGAAGCCGGCGAGGAAGGCAATGCCGGTGAGCACGAGCAGGCCGCCCATCACTCGCTCCATGTGAGCGAGGTGGGAGCGAAAGCGCGCGAGGAACGCCGCGAACGGCTCGACCGCGAGCGCCGCGATGACGAACGGAAGCCCAAGCCCAAGCGAATAGACCGCCAGAAGACTCGCGCCTCTGCCCACAGTGGCGTGCGAGGCGGCCACTGCGAGGATAGCCGCGAGGATCGGTCCAATGCACGGCGTCCAGCCCAAAGCGAAGGCGAGGCCCATCACGTAGGCCCCCCACAACCCGACCGGCTTTTGCACATGGATGCGCGCCTGCCGGTTCAAAAGACTGATCGGAGTGAGCCCGAGAAAGTGCAGACCCATGATGATGATGACGACGCCAGCGACGATGGCGAGCTCGTTGGAATAGAGCCGGATCAGCGCACCGATCGCGCTGGCGCTCGCGCCCAGTGTCACGAACACCGTCGAGAACCCCGCCACGAACAAGAGCGCGGCGACGACAGTGTCGCGCCGCACCTGGGGGGGCGGCTCGTCCTCGGCGAAGCGCTCGAGCGAGTTGCCCGCGAGATAGACGAGATAAGGCGGCACCAGCGGCAGCACGCAGGGTGACAGGAAGCTCACCAGCCCGGCGATCAGCGCGGCGAACATCGTGACGTCGGCGACCATGGTATCTAGATGCGATGCGCCGGCGTGGCGGCGCAAGCCGCCAATTCGCCGTTCCCCATGATGTGAAGAGACATTGGCCCTGTTACGCTGCCCGGGTTTCGCTCGGCAGTTCACTTTGGTCGTACGACATGGCGTCACGCAACCTAATCACCGATGTTCCTGGTGTGCTGGTGGGACACGCCGAAGACGCGCGGCTGGCTTCCGGCACCACCGCCATCGTCTTTGCCGAGCCGGCGGTAGCGGCCGTGGACGTGCGCGGTGCCGCGCCGGGGACGCACGACACCGACTTGCTCGAGCCGCACCGCACCGTCGAGCGCATCGACGCCGTGGTGTTGTCCGGCGGTTCTGTGTTTGGCCTCGATGCGGTATCCGGCGTGCAGGCCCATCTCCGCGAGCACGGCCGCGGCTTCGAGATTGCCGATATACGCGTGCCCCTGGTCTGCGGCGCCGTGCTGTTCGACCTCAACAACGGCGGCGACAAGAGCTGGCCGCGCTTTTCGCCCTATCGCGAGCTGGGTTATGCCGCCGCCGCCGCTGCCGGCGTAAGCTTCGCGCTGGGCAGCGCAGGCGCCGGCTTTGGCGCCACCACCATCAATCTCAAGGGCGGGCTCGGCTCCGCCTCCGCGATCACGCGGGATGGACACGGGGTTGGCGCGCTCGCCGCCGTGAACGCCTGCGGCAGCGTCAATGTCGGCAAGGGTCCGCATTTCTGGGCGGCAGCGTTCGAGGTGGACGGCGAATTCGGCGGGCTCGGCTTTCCGCAGAAATTGCCGGCCGAGGCGCTCACGCCGCACGCAAAGGGGCGGCCAGGGGAGAATACAACGATCGCCATCGTCGCGACCGACGCCGCACTCAGCAAGGCGCAGGCCAAGGAGTTGGCGGTCATGGCACACGACGGCTTCGCACGGGCGATCTATCCTGCCCACACCACGCTCGACGGCGATACCGTGTTCGCCGCGGCAACCGGCCGCCGGGTCCTCGCCGATCCGGTCAACGAACTTGCGGAGCTGGGGGCCGTTGCCGCCAACGTGCTAGCGCGGGCGGTTGCGCGAGGCGTGTTCGAGGCCAAGGCGCTCCCGGGTGGCATTCCCAGCTGGCGCGATCGCCACGGCGCCCTTTTGCAGCGCTAGCAACCGGTTTGCCGCACCATTGTGAACTTCGCCCCGGTTTGGCCACTTAACAGGGGTTAAACAAACTGAGCTTACGCTCTGTGGGCAGCACCCATAGGGCCTCATCGGGGGCTGGAGGACGGCTATGCGCCTTATCGTGGCGGCGTTTGCGCTGGTAATTATCGTTTGCGTAGCAGCGTTTGGTGCCATTTTCTCACCAAAGACTTCGGAGCCGGTCGGAGCCTCGTTGCCCGCGACACCGGTCGCCCCGCCGCGCGCCGTCACGACCGTAATGGATGATTCGACCGCACCTTCGACGGCGGCGGTGAGCGACCCGGCGGGTGCCGGTGCCCCGCAAATCATGGCGCAGGCCGCGCCGGCACGCCCGGCAGCGCCCGCCGCAGCGCCACCCGCGAGTCCTGCACCTGCGGCGTCCTGCCCTGGCAATCCCAACGCTCTGGGCGTTGCGCGCGTGGTCGAGATCGACACCACCGGCGGCCCGCAATTCGGGTTTGAGCACTTCAAGGAGCACGATTTCCTGCGTGAGGGCGAGGTCGTACTCACCTTCGACGACGGCCCATGGCCGAAAAACACACCCGCCGTGCTGGCAGCGCTTGCCGCCCATTGCACCAAGGCGATCTTCTTCCCGATCGGCCTGCACGCGACCTACGAGCCGGGCATTCTCAAGCAGGTGGCTGCCGCCGGCCACGCGGTCGGCTCGCACACCTGGTGCCACCAGGATTTATCGAAGAGCAAAGGCAAATGCCTGATCAACGGCAAGATGCAGGCTTACGAATACGATCCCAAGGAGGAGATCGAGAAGGGCATCAGCGCCGTGCACATGGCGGTGGGAGGACCGACTGCACCCTATTTCCGCTTCCCCGCGCTCAAGCACCCGCCCGAACTGGTCTCCTATCTGGGGCAGCGAAACATCGCGATCTTTTCCACCGACTTCGATTCTTTCGATTTCAAGATGCGCAAACCGGAGCAAGTCCGACAGTCCGTCATGACGAAGTTGAAGAAGAACGGCAAAGGCATTGTTCTCATGCACGATTTCCAGCATGCCACAGCCGAAGCCGCGATGGACCTGCTCAACGACCTCAAGGCGGGCGGCTACAAAGTCGTGTTCATGAAGCCGAAATTCCCGGTGACCACGATCGCCTCCTATGACGAGGCGGTTCTCAAATCGTCGAAGCTTCCCAGCGACGGCTTGTCGACCTCAAACGTGGTGCGCACGATCAGCGAGTAGCGGCCGCGAATTCGTCAGCCAAACCGCCCGGCGCCGTATGGCGCCGGATCGCAGAATGGCGTGGCGCCCGTCATCATTTCCGCAAGCAGCCGCCCGGTTGCGGGGCCGAGCGTGAGCCCCCAATGGGCGTGCCCGTAGGCCAGCCACAAGTCGCGCTGGCCCGGCGCAGGACCGATCACCGGCCGTGAATCCGGGAAGCATGGACGGCTACCCATCCACAGTGCGGCCGCGACCGGCTCGCCCAGCGGGAAAAGCTCCCTTGCCGATGGCAGTAACCGGTCGAGTTGGACCGGCGTGGGCGGCGCATCGCTAGCGGCGAATTCGGCGCCGGTGGTGAGCCGGATGCCCTGCTCCATCGGTGCCAAGCAATAGCCGATCTCGGCATCGAGTACCGGGCGCGTGAGCGTGGCATTGCCGGCGCCGCGGTAGTGCCGGTGATAGCCGCGCTTGATGCCGAGCGGCAGCTCGATGCCGAGCGGTCCGAGCACGTCGGGGGCAAACGGCCCGAGCGCCGCCACGGCGTGCGCGGCATCGAGCGGCCCTTCCTCCGTGTCTATACGCCAGTATCCGTCGCTGCGGTGGAGCGAGCGTGCGTTGCCGCGCATCACCACACCGCCGAGTTGCGCAAATCGGGCGGCGTAAGCCTTGGTCACGGCCAGCGGATTGGTCAGGCTGGCCGCGCGTGGCCAATGCACGGCGTGGCGGAACACCGGCGCAAGATTGGGCTCGAGCTCGAGTGCCGCGTCCGGGGAAAGCGGGCGGTACGGGATCCCGAATTCGTCGGCAAGCGCCAGCTCGCGTTTGAGCGCAGCAAAACCGTGATCACTGCGATAGAGCTTGAGCCAGCCTTCTCTGCGTAGATAGCTACTGGCCCCGGCTTCAGCGAGCAACGCTTCGTGCTCAGCAAGCGCACGGGCAAACAGGGGCCGCATAAGCCGCGCCGTTTCGATCAGTCGGCGCGGCGTCGACGCCCCGCGAAACTTGAGCAGCCAGGGCATAACCCACGGCAGATAACTTACGTGGTAATCGGCTTCGGTTGCGCGCTTGAGCGCGATGCGCAGCAGCGCCGCGAAATTGGAGGGGAAGGCGGGAGGAAAGATCGTGTTTCCTTCGATCACCCCGGCATTGCCGTACGAGGTTTCCTCGCCCGGCGCCCGCCGATCGATCAGTGCCACGGCAAGCCCGCGCTTGACGAGCTGCAGGGCCACCGAGGTACCGACGATGCCGGCGCCGAGCACGATGGCGTCGATGCGCGCCATGATTTTCCTCATGCGGAATGCGGACCGACCCGGAGCGGGAAGGACGAGAATCGCGTACGTCCTATATGGCCTGCGGACGCGGCCGTTGCACGCGCGGCGCACACGGTTGTGACGCGGTAAACGATTGAGGGCGTCGGCTGCCGCGTTGCCCCCGCCCCGGGCGGCGTGTTAGGCGAACGGTGCGTTCCGGAGGACCGCATGCGCCGTCCGCTCCGCGTTGCCGCGTCGATTCTCGCGGCCGATATCGCCAAGCTCGGCGAGGAGGTGCGCGCCGCCGATCAGGCCGGCGCCGACTGGATCCATGTTGACATCATGGATGGCCATTTTGTGCCCAACATTTCCTTCGGGCCCGGGACGGTGAAGGCGCTGCGTCCGCACACCAACAAGCCGTTCGACGTGCATCTGATGATCGCGCCGTGCGATCCGTATCTCGAGGCGTTTGCCAAGGCCGGCGCCGACAGCATCACGGTGCACGTGGAGGCCGGCCCCCACATCCACCGCTCGCTGCAGGCGATCCGTGCGCTCGGCAAGAAGGCCGGCGTCACCCTCAATCCCGGCACGCCGGTCGAGATGATCGAGCCGATCATTGATGTCGTGGACCTCGTTTTGGTGATGTCGGTCAATCCCGGGTTCAGCGGTCAGGCATTCATTCCATTCGCCGTGGAAAAGCTCTCCCGGCTGCGCGCGCTGATCGGCTCGCGCCCGATCGATCTCGAGGTTGACGGCGGCATCACACCGGAAATCGCCCCGCAGGTTGCGCAAGCCGGCGCCAATGTGCTGGTCGCCGGGTCCGCCGTGTTCAAAGGTGGCACGCCGGAAAGCTATCGCACCGCCATCGCCGCGCTGCGCAACGCAGCGGCGGTAGCGCGCGGGGAAGCAGCCTAGCCCCGGCTCCCGGCGACGGCGGCCTTGGCCGCGGTTACTTATTCGCTTTCGCTACATACGCGCGCGCGGCGGCGATTTCGGGCCGCACCGGGTCGGCGTTCTCGGCGAGCGCAACCGCCTCGGCGTAGTGCTGCCGGGCCTTGCCGCCATCGCCCGCCTTCTCCGCGGCCTGCGCGGCGCCGACTGTAGCGCCGAGACGATGCGGCTCCTTCTTGAGCGTCGCCTCGAAGGCGGCAAGCGCCTCAGTCGCCATGCCGCCCTCCAAAAGCATCGCGCCGTAAAGCTCGCGTGCCGGCGCCAACGGTCCCGGCGTAACGGGGTGCTTCTCGGTCCGATCCTCGGAATCGGCGGCGGCGCTCATGGCCTTGAGCGCCTCGTCCGGCTTGCCCTGGGCGTGAAGCAGCCAGGCGGTCGCCACCTGGCGCTGGATGTCGACGATCTCCGACCAATAGGCATCCTTCGCCTCACGCAACTTGTCGCGTAGCTCGGCGAGCTTGGCGACCTCCCCCTGCGCCGCGTCCGGCTTTCCGGACCGCGCCGCGCCGAGCGCGCGCGCGAAATGCGTGACCGCATCCGCATAGGCAATCGGGGTTGGTCGGACCTCGAGCGCTGCCGCGGCGTTCCAGTCGCCGCGCTCTACGGCGTAGCGCGCCGCGCTCGCGGCCCGGGCGTAGAAACCGGCAAAACGTTTGTAGCCTTCGGCTGCATTCATCTCCTCGACGACGGCACGTGCGGCCTTGTCCTGTCCGAGCTGCAGATAGGCATAGACCAGATAGTCCATCCCGTGCATCCCATCGTCCCATTCCTTATCCGCCTTGGCAGCGCGCACCGAGGCCTGATTGGAAGCGATCGACTCCTTCCAGTATCCGACACGCGTGAAGATGTGGGACGGCATGTGCTGGGCATGCGGGGCCGCCGGAGCGATCTTCGAATATCGTTGCGCCGCATCGAGTCCTTTCTCGGCAATCGGCGGGTAGTCGTAGAGATGGATCAGATAATGCGCGACGCCGGGATGCTGCGGCTGGCGCTTGAAGATCGGCTCCAGGATCGCAGCGCCCTTGAGCTGGTTGGCGTAGGTCTTGTCGGCCGGCGACGCCGCAACATTGAGGGTGATGGCATAAGCGATCTGCGCTTCATCGTCGTCGGCATATCGTGTTGCCAACGCCTCCATCGCCTTCAGGTAGGACTGCACGCGCGTGCGATGATCAACCTTGTCGTAATCGGTGTAAAATGTCAGCAGGGCGTCGATATAGTCGCGCTCGCGCTGCGTTTTCGCACCGACAGCTTTGCCCTTTTGCAGGGCTGCGAGCCCGAGCGGCAGATTTTCCGCCGGTGGTGGCGCATGCGGATTGTAGAGCAGCGTCAGCGCAACGCCCCAATAGGCCAAGCCGCATTCGGGATCGGCCTTGGCGGCGTCCTCGAAGATTTCCCTGGCTTGCCGGTACCAGAACGAATGCTGGTAACGCATGGCGCGATCGAAGCGCCGCTGCGCCGTGTCGTTGCACGAGGTCGCGAAATGCACGGTGCCCAGCCGCTGATCGGATTCGTCTTGCGCGGCGGCCGGTGACATTGTGGACGTTGCCGCCGCGAATGCGACGGTAACCGCGAGCGCCGACGGTGACCTCATCAGGCCTGTCATGAGTGCCTCCTGTTTCGCCCCGGAAGAGCGCGAGGTAAATTTTGTCGAGCTTAGCAAGCGCGCCGACGCTCGGCAATTTGCGGTTCACAGGCGTCTGCTATCGCCTCGCGCGAATTGAGCTTGGCGGCGCGATCTGCTAAGCGCCCAACTGTTCGCACCCGCTGGCAAGCCGCCGATGATCCCGCGCTACACCCGGCCGCAGATGGCCGCGATCTGGGACCCGCAGACGCGCTATCGCATCTGGTTCGAGATCGAGGCGCATGCCGCGGATGCCATGGCCGAGCTGAGCGTCATTCCCAAAGCGGCGGCGCAGGCGATCTGGGAACGCGGCAAGAACGCTAAATTCGACGTGGCCCGCATCGACGCGATCGAGCGCGAGGTCAAGCACGACGTCATTGCGTTCCTGACCTATCTCGCCGAGATCATCGGCCCGGAGGCGCGCTTCCTGCACCAGGGCATGACCTCCTCCGACGTGCTCGACACGTGTTTCAACGTGCAGCTGGTGCGTGCGGCCGACCTGTTGATTGCCGATGTCGACGCGCTGCTTGCCGCGCTCAAGCGCCGCGCTTTCGAGCACAAGCTCACGCCGACGATCGGCCGCTCGCACGGGGTACACGCCGAGCCGACCACGTTCGGGCTCAAGCTCGCCTACGCCTATGCCGAATTCGTGCGGGCCAAGGAACGGCTGATCTGTGCGCGCAGCGAGGTTGCGACCTGCGCGATCTCGGGCGCGGTGGGCACGTTCGCGCAGGTCGATCCGCGCGTGGAGGCGCACGTCGCCGAGGCAATGGGGCTCATGCCTGAACCGATCTCGACGCAAATCATCCCGCGCGACCGGCACGCCATGTACTTCGCGAGCCTCGGCGTCATTGCCTCATCGGTCGAGCGGCTCGCCACCGAAATCCGCCACCTGCAGCGGACCGAGGTTCTGGAAGCTGAAGAGTACTTCTCCGAAGGCCAGAAGGGCTCCTCCGCCATGCCGCACAAGCGCAACCCGGTGCTCTCCGAGAACGTCACCGGCCTTGCCCGCGTGGTGCGCGGCTACGTGATGCCGGCGCTGGAGGACGTGGCGCTCTGGCACGAGCGGGACATTTCCCATTCCTCGGTGGAGCGCATGATCGGGCCAGACGCCACCGTGACGCTCGATTTCGCGCTCGCGCGCCTCACGTCGATCATCGACAAGCTCGTGGTCTACCCCGAGAACATGCGCAAGAACCTGGAGCGACTCGGCGGGCTCATGCATTCCCAACGCGTGATGATCGCGCTCACGCAAAAGGGCCTCGCGCGCGAGGAGGCCTATCGCCTCGTGCAGCGCAACGCGATGCGCGTCTGGCAGGGCGAAGGTGATTTCCTGGCGTTGCTCGAGGCCGACAAGGACGTGCGCAAACATCTCAGTCCGACCGAGCTCAAGGAAAATTTCGACCTCGGCTATCACCTGCAGCAGGTCGACGCGCTCTTCAAGCGCGTGTTCGGAAACTCGAGCTGATTTCCTCCCGGGGTCTCGCGCTTCGCGCTCGCCCGGGACGATACTTTCCCAATCTGACGTCCCACCGAGCACGCCCGCAATACACACGGGCGTTGCGTGGCCACAATTGTCGCGTAGCAAGCCCGCGTGCCAACGACCGTTCTCGTCTTCGATTCAGGGCTGGGCGGCCTCACCGTGTTTCGCGAGGTCGCGAAGGCGCGGCCCGAGGTCCGCTACACCTATGTCGCGGATGACGCCCACTTTCCCTATAGCGGTCGTGGCGAGGCCGAGCTCATCGCGCACGTGAGCGCATTGATGAGCGAGCTGATCGCGAACCATCGCCCCGACCTCATCGTCATTGCCTGCAACACCGCGTCCACTCTGGTCCTGCCGCATCTTCGCGCGCGCTTTTCCGTGCCGTTCGTCGGGACGGTCCCCGCGATCAAGCCAGCCTGTGCGCGCTCGCTGAGCAAGCGCGTCACCGTGCTCGGCACGCAGGCGACGGTGGCGCGCGAATACACGCGTGCGCTCATTCGCGATTTTGCCAACGGCAGCGAGGTTGCGCTCGTCGGCTCGGGGCGGCTCGCGGCGTTTGCGGAAGCGGAACTCGACGGCACTCCAGTCGCCGATGAGCTGATCATGCAGGAGATCGACCCCTGTTTCATCGACCGGGATGGACGGCGCACCGACACGATCGTGCTCGCCTGCACGCACTATCCATTGCTGCTGGAGCGCCTCGAGCGGCTGAGCCCCTGGGCGGTGAGCTTCATCGATCCGGCCCCGGCAATCGCACGCCGTGCCGCCGATCTGCTTGGTCCGCAGGCATCCGCCGAAGCCGCGGTTCCCGCGCGTATCGTCTTCACCTCGGGTCGCCCACCCTCCCCCGCGCTTGCGCAAGCGCTGGCGCGGTTCGGCGTCGGTTGTTAGCATTCTCGCGCGGACGATCCCAAGCAGGCGCGAGACACGATGGCAAAAAAATCTCAGACGGTACGGCGAACCGTACAATTCAAGTTCACCTTGCCAGCGGCGGATTCCGCCCAGCTTGCGTCGCTGGTAAAAGCCGCGGCGCCGTTCTACCAGGCGTTCGGCGGGCACCGGCTTCGCCTGCTGCAAAATGTGGACGATCCAGCGCGCTTCATTCATGAAGTGGAATACGAGACCCACGAGATCATCGAGCTCAACCGCCAGCGGGTCGCCAGCGATCCGCGCGTCCAGGCCTATTTGCAGACTTGGCGCGCGCTGCTCCCCGGCGCTATCGAGATCGACGTGTATCGCGACGCGGGGTGACAAGAACTAGCCGCTCATGCCCGCGAAGCGGGCATCCGGAAATAGCTGATCGAGGCCCCCGCTTTCGCGGGGGCGACCGTCTGCGACGGTCGGTTTGACTCGCCGCGACTTTGCCCGTAGATACGCCGCGCCGCGCGGGTTTTATGCCCGCGCGGCGTTTCGCGACCCGCGGTTTCGTCCGGCGCTTCGGAGGAGACCTGTCGGTTCCGGCGCGGCCGGGACAGAGGAGGGCGCGATCCTCGCACAGCAACGACAAGAGGACGCGATGACCAAGCGCCAAGAGGCGAAGTACAAGATCGACCGCCGGATGGGCCAGAACGTGTGGGGCCGTCCGAAGAGCCCGGTCAACCGCCGTGAATACGGCCCCGGGCAACATGGCCAGCGCCGCAAGGGCAAGCTCTCCGACTATGGCGTGCAATTGCGCGCCAAGCAGAAGCTACGCGGTTACTACGGCAATATTTCCGAGCGCCAGTTCCGCGGCATCTATGCCGAGGCGATCCGCATGCGCGGCGATTCCGGCGCGCACATGATCGGATTGTTGGAGCGGCGCCTCGACACAATCGCGTATCGCGCGAAATTCGTGCCGACGGTGTTCGCGGCACGGCAGTTCGTCAACCACGGCCACCTCAATGTGAACGGCCGGCGCGTCACGATCCCGAGCTACCGCGTGAAGGCGGGCGATGTGGTCGAGGTGAGGGAGAAGTCAAAGCAACTCGCCTCGGTGCTGGAATCGATCGCGCTCGCCGAGCGAGACGTCCCTGACTATCTCGAGGTCGACCACTCCAAGATGACGGCGAAGCTCACGCGCATCCCGCAGCTCGGCGACGTTCCCTACCCCGTCCAGATGGAGCCGCATCTGGTGGTGGAGTTCTATTCGCGCTGAGATTGCTCCCCACGAAAGCGGGTAGCCCGGATTGAGCGAAGCGAAATCCGGGTGGCTTCCGTCACTCCGGGTGTCGCTGCGCTCCATCCGGGCTACAGCACGTCACCGCGCGGCACCGGTCTGCACCAGCCGCGCCGGCAGCTCCGGAAATTCCTTCGGTGGCCGGCGATGGCGGGTGGCGCGCTCATAGGCGGCGGCGATGCGGATCAGCATCGGCTCGCTATAGAGCCGGCCGAGAAAGTCGATCGACACCGGCAGCTCGGCGGCCTTCGGGCCCACGAGGTCGCCCGCTCGCTTGCTCCCGTCCTCGCCGCGAATGGCGGCACGGTCGTACACCTCCTTGGTGAAGCCCGCGGGCACCGCGATGGTGGGAAAGCCGCCGTTGGGGCTCAAGCGCCAGGTCAGGGCGCCGCGCGCGTCGATCGCCCGTTCCACGGTGCGCTGGTATTGCTCGCCGTCGATCACCGCGGTGATCGTGTCCTTGACCGTCTTGACGTTGCTCGGCTCGACCGGCGCGGCGAGGAGAGGCGCCGGGATGGTCTTGGTGGGGTAGACCAGCGCGTCGAGCTTCTGGTCGGCCATGATTTTGTTCACCAGAATCTGCAGCGTCGTGCGCTGCACGTGCCAGCCGTTGCCGTCGAGACTGCTGATCGGCGTCTTGCGAATGTGAGGGCTGCCGTCGCTCACCTTGATGAACCGTTCGGTTCGGGTGATCAGGTCCTCGAGCCGCTGCTTGGGCGGCAGGGTGACGCCATCGATGCGGCCGTGATTAAAGAAGGTCGACTGGCTGATGAGATCGCTGACACTGCGGATGTTCTTGTCGCCGCGCTCGCGCAAATACCGATTGAGCACGTAAAGCGCTTCGCCGGAATTGGGCGGCTCGTACTCCACAAGCGCGCGCAGGCTGATGTCCGCGGGGAAGCGCGAGGGATCGCCGGTGATATCGACCCCGGTGTTGACGATCGGCGTGCCCGACGGGAACGCCTCTTTGTAGAGCGCGGCCAGAAACGGCGCGTTGAGGCCGGGCAGAATCTCGGCAATGGCGTCCTTGAACAAGGCGCCATCGGGACCCGGATCCACGATGGTAGCTCCCGCCTTGGCCAATTCGGCGATTGCCTCATTCGCGACGCGAATGCTGTCCTCGTCCGCTTGGCTGAACGGCCGCATGAATTCGCGCACGACGCCGATCCGCACGCCCTTGAGGCTCGCATTGTCCACAAACGACTCGTACGGGCGGTTGGGCGTCTGGCCCACGCTTGCGGCGGTCACTGCGTCGCGCGGGTCGTAGCCGGCGAGCGCATTAAGCACCGTGGCGGCATCCTTCACGCTGCGGCAGAGCACGCCGGCCCGGTCGCGCGTCAGTGAAGCCGGAACGAGCCCGGCCCGGCTCACCAAGCTGTGGGTCGCAACGATACCAACCAGGCTATTGTTGGCGGCGGGATTGCGCGCCGATGGTCCGGTCTCCTCGCCGATGGCGCACGTCACCAGGTTCGCGGAAACCGCGGCACCGGAACCGCCGCTCGAGCGGCCGGCGCTGCGGCTGGTATCGTAGGGATTGCAGGTGGTGCCGCCGAAAGTGCTGCGGTCGCCCGAGGCGTACTCACCCATGTTGGCCTTCGCGAGGATGATGGCTCCCGCCTTGCGCAGCCGCGCAACAACTTCGGCATCGCGCGGCGGGCGGTCGTTGGCGTATTTCGCCGCCGCGCCGCTGGTGGTGCGCATGTCGAAGGTGTCGAACTGATCCTTGATGGCGAAGACGATGCCGTGCAGCGGCCCTTTCAGCTTCCCGGTGCGTGCGAATTCGGCATCGAGCGCCTTCGCGGTTTCCAGGGCGTCGGGCATCACGGGGTCGGTGTCGACGGGATCCGTTTTCGATCGCTTGCCGCGCAGGTTGATGGTGATCAGCGCGTTGAGCTTGCTTGCGTGCTCGACCGGCTCGATGTCGCCGAGCTGCAGGCCGGTTGCGGGGTCGACCGCGCCTTTCACGCAGGTCCCGTTATAGGCCTCGATGCGCTTGAGATAGGCGTTGACGAGTTCGGTCGCGGTGAGTTGCCGCGCCAAGATCGCCCGATGGATATCGGCGATGCTCGTCTCCTCTACGCGGAAGGCGCGCTTTTGCGCAGGGGCTGGTGTCGACAAACCAGCCAGAACGACCGCGGCGATAAGCAGTGCCGGTCCGCGGCTGCGGCACGCCGCGAGATGCGGTCGGCGATATCGGATGATCATGGCAACCCCCAGACGCGATCCCAGTCGCCGGCAGCCCGTCCCTTGCGGCCGAACCATCAACGGTGACTAAGCAATCATAGCCGATGTGGCCGCGGCGGAAAGCACCGGCGCGCTGTGTACGCGACTCATTCCCTGCCTCAGCGGGAATAGAGGGGAGAATCGTTCGGTGCGGGGGTCCCCACGAAAATCGCCGGGCACGGCAGCCCCGCGAGGCTGTCTCACATCGGCAATTTCGTGCTGCCCGGCGCGGGACGAGCGGATGGATTAGGCAGACGCGCTCTCTCGCACCCCGACGCCCTTTTCCTTCAGCAGGCCCTGCAATTCGCCGGCCTGGAACATTTCGCGGATGATGTCGCAGCCGCCGACGAACTCGCCCTTCACGTAGAGTTGCGGGATGGTAGGCCAGTTCGAATAGGCCTTGATGCCTTGGCGCAGATCATCGGACTCGAGCACGTTGAGGCCTTTGTAGCTCACGCCCAGATGATCGAGGATCTGCACCACCTGCCCGGAAAAACCGCACATCGGGAATTGCGGCGTGCCCTTCATGAACAGCACTACGTCGTTGCTTTTGACTTCGTTCTCGATGAATTGCTCGATGGCCATGAAATCCCTCGTTTTCCGCACGGCGCGTCCGGCGCCCGAATCCTGGGACTATATGTAGCGCAGCATCAGCGCGATCCCAAGGCCCCGGCGCCGGCGGATACAGCAGTTTTACGCCGGCATAGCCGGCATGAGCGCAGCGAATTGCGGGCAACGCCCGGATCGCGTTTGGCTCGATCCGGCTTCCCTTATAGCTCCGGCGTTCCGGTCTGCAGGGCGAGCGCGTGCAGCTTGCCGCCCATTTCGGTCTTGAGCGCCTCGTAGACGATCTGATGCTGTTGCACGCGCGATTTGCCGCGAAACGATTCGGCCAGCACCGTAGCGGCGTAGTGGTCGCCGTCGCCGGCGAGATCACGGATCGTCACCTCCGCGTCCGGAATGCGCAACTTGATCAATCGCTCGATCTCGCTCGCGTCCATTGCCATGGCTCTCTCCTTCAGGCGGAGCCGCCCGCCATGTAGGCGGGCAGCCAGCCTTCGAAGCGCTCACGCAAATCTGACACCAGAATGGGCCGCTCGTCCTGCAGCGTCAATGCGTTGCCACCGGTGAAGCCGAGCTGGCGGATCGGCACGTCGGCAGAGCGCGCGCGGGCCATGAGCTTCTCAGCCACGCTCGCCTTGACAGTCACGATATAGCGCGCCTGATCCTCGCCGAACCAGAATGCATGCGCCGCAGGCGGCGCCCGGTCGAGGTCGGCGCCGATGCCGGACGCGATCGCCATCTCGGCGAGCGCCACGAGCAGTCCGCCGTCGGCGACATCATGCGCCGCGGTCGCCATGCCCTCATCAATCAGGGCGCGGACGAAGTCGCCATTCCGGCGTTCGGCGGCGAGGTCGACCGGCGGCGGCGCGCCCTCTTCGCGTTCGCAGATTTCCCGCAGATAGAGCGACTGGCCGAGCCAGCCGGTGGTCTCGCCTACGAGCAAGATCGCCTCTTCCGCCGCCTTGAACGCAAGCGTCGTCGACTTCGTGAAATCGTCGACGAGCCCAACGCCGCCGATGGTCGGCGTCGCCAGGATCGCGCGTCCGCTAGTCTCGTTGTAGAGGGAGACATTGCCGGAAACGACCGGGAACTCGAGCGCGGCGCAGGCCTGCGCGATGCCGCGGATGCAGCCGACCAGTTGGCCCATGATCTCCGGCCGCTCGGGATTGCCAAAATTGAGATTGTCGGTGAGCGCCAGCGGCCGCGCACCCACCGCCGTGAGATTGCGCCACGCCTCAGCCACCGCCTGCTTGCCGCCCTCAACCGGATCCGCCTCGCAATAACGTGGCGTCACGTCGCAGGTGAGCGCGAGCGCCTTCGGTCCGTCGTTGACGCGCACGACGGCCGCGTCGCCGCCCGGTCGCTGCACGGTGTTGCCGAGAATGACGTGGTCGTATTGCTCCCACACCCACCGCTTGCTGCACAGATCGGGAGCACCGATCAGCCGTAGCAGCGCGTCCGCGGTAGCGACTGGCGGCGCCACCTCGGCTGCGGCCAGCACTCGCGGCGGCGGTGCCGCCACATACGGGCGATTGTACACTGGCGCTTCGTCGCCCAGTTCCTTGATCGGCAAGTCCGCCATCAGCTTGCGACGATGCCGGACGATGAAGCGTTTCGTCGGCGTGGTCTCGCCGACGACGGCAAAGTCCAAGCCCCATTTCTTGAAGATGGCCTCGGCCAGTTGCTCCTTTTCCGGCTTGAGCACCATGAGCATGCGCTCTTGGCTTTCCGAGAGCATCATCTCGTAGGCGCTCATGCCGCGTTCGCGGCACGGCACGCGATCGAGGTCGAGTGTGACGCCAAGGTCGCCCTTGGCACCCATCTCGACGGCCGAGCAGGTCAGGCCGGCCGCGCCCATGTCCTGAATCCCGATCACGCAGTCGTTCGCCATGATTTCCAGGCAGGCTTCGAGCAGAAGCTTTTCCGAAAACGGATCGCCTACTTGGACGGTCGGACGCTTCTCCTCCGTGGTCGCTCCGAATTCCGCCGACGCCATGGTGGCGCCGTGGATGCCGTCGCGGCCGGTCTTCGAGCCGAGATAGACAATCGGCATGCCGACGCCGGAAGCGGCCGCGTAGAAAATCTTGTCCGCCGGGGCCAACCCGACCGCCATGGCGTTGACCAGGCAGTTGCCGTCGTAGCGGGAGTGAAACCGCACCGAGCCGCCGACGGTCGGCACGCCAAAGGAATTGCCGTAGCCGCCGATCCCGGCCACCACGCCGGCAACGAGATGGCGCGTTTTCGGATGCGCCGGCGTGCCGAACGAGAGCGCATCGAGACAGGCGATCGGCCGCGCGCCCATGGTGAAGACGTCGCGCAGGATCCCGCCCACGCCGGTGGCCGCGCCCTGATAGGGCTCGATGTAGCTCGGATGGTTGTGGCTCTCCATCTTGAATACGACGGCAAGCCCGTCGCCGATATCGATCACGCCCGCGTTCTCCCCCGGCCCCTGGATCACCCAGGGTGCCTGGGTGGGCAGCGTGCGCAAATGAACCTTCGAGGATTTGTACGAGCAGTGCTCGTTCCACATGGCGGAGAAAATCCCGAGCTCGGTGAAGCTCGGCGTGCGGCCGATCAGCTTGCGGATGCGCTGATATTCTTCGGGTGTCAGCCCGTGCGCGGCGATCAGCGCCGGCGTGATCCTGATGGCGCCTCCGGCGCGCGGCTTGCGCGCGATTTGGCCGACCGGTCTGCGCGGCTCGGACTTATTCGGTCGTGCAGGTTTAGCGCGGGCCGCCGGTTTTGCTGTTTTTGCCATACTCTTCTAATGCAATCGTCGGCCGTGACACTCACAGGCGGCGCTGCAGCACTTCCGCGTTGGCACGCGGGTCGACCTCGATGCGACGAACACTGGCAGCCTCGATCTGTGCATTGAGCGCATCCTTGGCAAGAAGGCCGGTCTCGACCCGCTGCTGCAGTGTGAACGGCTCGAGCATGACCCCTTTGCCCGCGCGCATGCAGACCGTCATGACCGAGCAGTGCACGAGGCCAGGCAGACTGCGCACGCGTTCGATTTCGCGAGCCGTGACTTCGCCGTTATCGGCAAACTGCTTGCGATAGTCGGAACTGGCGAGCACCAGATACGCCTCCAGGCGGCTCGATAACAAAAGCCTGGCGATCAGGATCAATAGGCACAAAACCAATACGCGATGCGTGCCCCATCGGCGCTGGATTGGAAAAGCGAAGCTGCGGCTCAACGCGAAACCGAGGCCGATCGCGGTCGCGGTGAGGAGTTCGAACTGCGCGTTGCCCGCGACGCCTGCCCTGAGCTTTTGCAGAAAATAGGCAAGCAAGCCGGCCGCCACATAGATGCCGCTGAACCGCGCCGCGCTGCTATTTCGGTCATTCCATGCCCCATACCGCCCAGATCGCGAGAGCCGGAGCGATCCATTGCAATTGCCCGATGCTGGCAAGGCTTGCCCCGATGGAATAGACGCGCAGCGGCATGAGCTGTTGAAAGAAAGCGCCGCCATACAGCAAGCCGCAGATCGCGAAACCAGTAACGACCGCGATAGTGCCGGTGAGTGCGGCGCGCAATCCGAGCCGCCAGTTGTTCAACCCGATCCAAAGCAATGCCGTGACCGGAGTGGCAATCAGGCTATGTTTATAAAATCCAGCAAGCACCATGAGCAGAATTGCGGGCTCGACCGCGCGATTATGCGCCTGGAGGTGCAAGGCCCAGACCAGAGCCGCAGTCATGATCGCCAGTGCAGGCAGGTGGGGATCATTCATCCCGACATAATCGTCGAAGAAACGAAACACGGTGGCAAGAAACCAAAACGCAGCCACCGTTGCCGCGAGCCGCGTTCCGGCAAACAGCCGTACGCAGGCGGCGGTACACAAGGCTACGATTGCCACCGCGACGAAGGAGAGAAAACGGCCCAGATAAATCGCGTCACCATCGGTGAGCGCCGTGAGCATGCCAATGAAATAAAACGAGAGCGGCGGATAGTCGTTGGCGCTGAGCGCCCCGGCGGAGGGATAGAGCACGCCGCCCTGGCGAGCTAGTTCGGCATAGAAGGCATTCCATGGTTCGTTCAGTCCGATTTCCATTGGAAACAACGCACGCCAAATCGGCCATGCGGCATAGATCACGCCGAGCAGCGCCAGCAAGGCAACCAAAACGGTCAGCCCGTGCGTCGCATCCATCGGAACGCGCTTTTGCGGCCACGACACCGATCCAAGCTGGATCGCCAATCAATCCCCCTCGTGAATTCGCCGACGCCGTCGATTAAATCGGTTCAATCCGCACGAACGCGTGTGCCGTCACGGCGCATCGCACGAATCCGAGGCAACGCAGGCGCCGTGCCCAGCATCGCTTGATCGTGACACCCCGCACGGCCCGTCAGGCGGCTTGCTTGAAGTGATCGGCAAGGCCGGCGAACAGGCCGCGCCCATCGGTGCAGCCCATGACCGGCTCCAAGTGGTTTTCCGGATGCGGCATCAGGCCGAGCACGTTGCCCGCCTCGTTGAGCACTCCGGCTATCGCATTGGTGGCGCCGTTGACGTTCCAGGCAGGTTCAAGCGCGCCATCGGGCGCAGTATAGCGAAACAGAATCCGGCCTTCGCTTTCGAGCCGGGCGATGGTAGCCAGATCGGCGACGTAGTTGCCTTCCCCGTGCGCCGTAGGCACCCGGATCACCTGGCCGGCATTGTAGCCGCGCGTGAACGGGGTGTCGGAGCGTTCAACGCGCAGGTAAACGTCGCGGCAAACGAATTTCAGGCTGGCATTACGCATCAGCACGCCCGGCAGCATGCCTGCTTCGCACAGGATTTGGAACCCGTTGCATACGCCGAGCACGAGACCGCCCCTGTCGGCGTGCGCCCGCACCGCACCCATGATCGGCGCGCGCGCAGCGATCGCGCCGCAGCGCAGATAGTCGCCATAGGAGAAACCGCCAGGGAGCACGACGAGATCGGTCGCTGGCGGCAGCACCGTGTCGGCGTGCCAGACCATCGCCGGCTCGCGCCCGCCGATGAGCTTGAGCGCGCGCGCCATATCGCGCTCGCGATTGATGCCGGGAAAGACGACGACGGCGGATCTCATCTAAAGGCCGAGCTCCTGCTCGGTCCAGCGCAGCACCAAATCGCCATTGAGGAAGTCGAGCGCCACGCGCTCGGCAGCCGGCAGCTGGTCGCGCGGCGCGACAACGGTGGCCACCACCACGTCGCACTTGTCGTTGAATGCTATCGCCAGCGCCGTGCGCGGCGCCGCATAGGGAATTGTCACCAGGTAGCCCCGGCTGCGCCCATTCATCCAGCCGACCGTGATAGGCCGTCCTTCGCGCAGCCCCTCGAACTTTTCGCTGAGCAGCTCGAGATCACCAACCCGGTCGAGCTCAGCGTCATCCGACACCCCGGTCGTGCAGTTGCAGAAGCCGAGCTTGGCGCGCAGATAGAGATTGAGCTCGCTGCCGCAATCGGCGGCAGGGCACTGGAACGCGCGCCCGGTGCCCCACTGATCGAGCGGAAACGGCCATTTCACCTCGCTCCAAGTGGCGCGCATGGGAGCCGTCGGCGCGCGCTGTCCCTCGCCGATCGTCGCCATGTCGCTTGCGAGCAGGCCGGCAAGGCCGACGCCCAATCCGAGAACAAGGATGTTGAGGCGCAAGGTCATGGTCGCGCAGCGATCGTCAGCTCAGAATCTGCATCACAGCAGCTTCACATCATAATTCTCGATCAACGTATTGGCGAGCAGGCGATCGGCCGCCTGTTTGAGCGCGGCTTGCGCCCGCTTGCGGTCGCGGCCGTCGAGCTCGATGTCGAACACCTTGCCCTGGCGTACGCTCGCGACGCCGGTAATGCCGAGGGATTTTAGCGCACCTTCGATCGCCTTGCCCTGCGGATCGAGCACGCCGGGCTTGAGCGTGACGGTGACACGGGCCTTCATCGCGCGCCGCAGAGGCGTCAGCCCTTGACCAGGACCGGCCCGTGACCGTGCGGCCGTTCGCCCTCGCTCATGATGCCGAGGCGTCTGGCCACTTCGCTGTAGGCTTCCACCAGGCCGCCGAGATCGCGGCGGAAGCGATCCTTATCGAGCTTCTCGCTCGATTTGATGTCCCACAGTCGGCAGGAATCCGGGGAAATCTCGTCGGCGACCACGATCCGCATCAGATCGTTCTCCCACAGCCGCCCCGTCTCCATCTTGAAATCGACCAGCCTGATGCCCACGCCCAGGAACAGCCCGGAAAGGAAGTCGTTGACGCGAATGGCGAGCGCCATCACGTCATCGATCTCCTGCGGCGTCGCCCAGCCGAAGGCGGTGATGTGTTCCTCCGATACCATCGGATCGCCAAGCTGATCGTTCTTGTAATAAAACTCGATGATCGACCGCGGCAGCTGCGTCCCCTCCTCCATGCCGAGGCGCTGCGACAGCGAGCCTGCCGCGACGTTGCGCACCACCACTTCCAGCGGAATGATCTCGACCTCGCGGATCAACTGCTCGCGCATGTTTAGCCGCTTGATGAAATGGGTCGCCACGCCAATGTTGTTGAGATGCTGAAACAGATACTCACAAATGCGATTGTTGAGCACGCCCTTGCCTTCGATCACCTCGTGCTTCTTCGCATTGAAGGCGGTCGCGTCGTCCTTGAAGTGCTGGATCAGCGTTCCGGGCTCCGGCCCCTCATAGAGGACCTTCGCCTTGCCTTCGTAGATGCGGCGGCGGCGGCTCATCGGCGTGTACCGTGGTTTGTTGATGTCCATCTCGAAGCCGTCATATTTGCGGTGATGTCGACGCAGGCGGGCGGCCGGCGAATGCGGGGGGGGCGGCGCGACCAAACGTCGACATGCGACGCGTCCACACGGGAAAGCTAGCCGATCGCACCGGGCAGCACAATCGCGGCGGATAATTTTGTGACGCTGTGTGCAAGCGCGAATCAGTTCGGCACACCCGCCCGGTTGCGGCGGTTGCCTTGCCGATGCCCGCCCGCTATGCAAGTCCGCAGCCGTTTACAGTGAGGCAGGAATGACGAGTTTTGACAAGCGCGAGGAAGGCTTCGAAAAGCAATTCGCCCACGACGAGGAGCTCAAGTTCAAGGCGACCGCGCGGCGCAACAAGCTGCTCGGTTTGTGGGCAGCGGAGAAGCTCGGCCGCTCGGGCGTCGAGGCCGAGGCTTACGCCAAGGAGGTGGTGACAGCGGATTTTGAGGAAGCCGGTGACCACGACGTGTTTCGCAAGATTCGCCGCGACTTCGATGCGCACGGCGTCGCTGTCTCGGATCACCAAATTCGCCGCACCATGGACGAGTTGATGGCGCGGGCGGTCACCGAGATCAAGGCAGGGCGCTAGCGTCGCCATGGCCGCGCAACAAGGCTTCTCGCTTGCCCGCCGGCTGCGCGCCGGAGAGGTCGTGCACAGCGGCTGGTGCGGCCTGCCCTACCCGATCGTCGCCGAGCTCGTCGCGCGGGAAGGCTTTTCCGCGATCACTCTCGACGGCCAGCACGGGCTTTGGGATACCGCCGCCGTGCTCACCACCGTCGCCCACGTGCGGCTCGCCGGGGCCGCGCCGATCGTGCGCATTCCGGTGGGCGACTTCGCAAGCGTGAGCCGCGCGCTCGATTTCGGCGCCGAGGGGACGATCGCGCCAATGATCAATACGCCGGCCGACGCGCGCGCCTACGTGTCGTGCGCAAAATTTCCGCCCGTGGGCGAGCGCAGTTGGGGTCCGCATCGCGCTACCACGCTGGCGCAGATGCCAGACCAGACCGTTTATCTGCGCGAAGCCAATGCGCTCACCGTCACCTTCGCCATGATCGAGACGCGCACCGCGCTCGACAACGTCGAAGCGATCGCGGCGACGCCGGGCATCGACGCGCTGTTCCTCGGACCGGCCGATCTCTCGATCGCGCTCAGCGACGGCGGCAAAGTCGATGCCATGGCAGTCGAGGTCGACACCGCGCTTGAGCGCATCATCGCGGCGGCGGGAAAGGCGAGGAAGATCATGGGCGCCTATTGCCACACCCCCGAGCGCGCGGTGGCACTCGCCAAGCGCGGCGTGCGCTTTCTCGCGGTCGGCAGCGACATGGGATTTTTGCGCGCCGGCGCCGCCGCGGCGCTCAAGGTCTTGAGGGGGTAATGCCGTCGATGTAGCCCGGATTGAGCGCAGCGAAATCCGGGACTTTCCCCACGTTTCGCCCATAGCGCGTCCCAAAGGGCGTTCACGCCCGTCTTCGACGGGCTATGGACGCACGTGAACGCGCTTTAGGCTCAACGCGGGCTACGAGCTTTCGATTTCCTCCGCCAAGCGATCCAGCACGCGCTGCAGCTCTATCTCCACGGCGCGCGCCTCCACATCGAGCACGCGGTAGCCGCGCTCGACCAGCCAAGCGCGGCGATCGGCGCGGGTCTTCACCGCGGTGGCGCTTTCCTCGGCCGGCCGCACCTCGATCACCAGGCGCAGCGGAAATGATACGAAATCGGCGATGTGAGTACCGACCGGCACCTGCCGCTTGATGCCTTTGCCGGCAAAGCGGCGGTCGCGGTTGAGCGCGTCCCACAGCATGCGCTCCGGCTCGGTCGGATTGCGGCGCAGCAGGCGCGCCAAGCCGCGCACCGGGCCGCGCTCGCCGGGCGCTCGCGCCTCGGCGTATTCCGCAAGCAGCGCGCGCAACGCCTGCGCCTCGGCGCTGTCGAGCACGCCGCCGCGCGCCGGGCCCTTGCGCCCTTCGCTCAGCGCCATGACGATGCCGTGCAACGTCTGGATGTCCTGCTGGGTGGGCTGCATGCGGGCAAAAATGTTGCGCAGGTTGACCAGCATGGTGGCGCGCTTGTCGAGCGGCCGGAAATATTCGATGGCGTCGAGCTCGCGTTCGAGATTGGCGAAGAACGCCTGCACTTGTTGCTTGCCGGCGGGCGGCGATTTCTGCGGCATGGCGAAGGGCAGCGCGCCGCCGGACACGTGCTTGAACCACTCGTAAGCGACGAGCGCCACGGCCTGGGCGAGATTGAGCGAGGCGAAGGCCGGATTAACGGGAAAGGTCATGATGCGGTCGGCGAGCGCCACCTCGTGGTTCTCGAGGCCGTAGCGCTCGCGCCCGAACAGCACCGCGACGTTCTCTCGGGCCGCGACGCGCGCCGCCATCAGCTCCGCGGCCGCCTGCGGACCGATTACCGGCTTGGCCTGATCATGGGCGCGCGCGGTGGTGGCAACGACCAATGTGCAATCGGCGATCGCCTCTTCGAGCGTGTCGAACAGCGCGGCATCTTCGAGGATGCGGTCGGCGCCGGAAGCGGCGCGACGCGCGTGAATGTTGGGCCAACCGTCGCGTGGCTTGACCAGGCGCAGCCGCTTGAGCGCGAAGTTGGCCATGGCGCGCGCCGCCGCGCCGATGTTCTCGCCGAGTTGCGGCTCAACCAGCACGATGATCGGCCCGGCCGGCTCGGCCCATGGTTTGGTCTTGTCGGTGCCGGCACCCGGCATGGGCTAATACACCAGCACGTCGTCGGTCTGGGTGCGGCTGGCCAATGTGGCGATCGGCGCGGTGGGGTCCATGCGCCCGAGGCTGTGGACGGTGGTGTAGTGGCTCACCAGCGCGTCGACGAGGCGCCGTTTGACCTCCACGCTGTAGCGGCTCGGCGTGAATTCGAACGTGATCGGCACCGAGCGCGCGATGAGCTTGGCGAGCCCGGCGAGCGTCTGCGGCTCGTAGCCTTCGACGTCCACCCAGGCAAGCCCGATCTTGTCGAGCGGGACGGCAAGCTGTTCAAGCACGTCGTCGACGCGCACCACCGGCACTTCAAGCGAGTCGCGCCCGTCATAGGAAGGCGGCACGTCGAGCGCATGCGCCCCGGTGTTGCGGGGATGGAGATGCAGCAGCGCCGTGCCGGGCGCCGCGCCCGCTGCTTTGCGCACCACGACCACAGCTTGGGACAGTTCATTGGCATCGAGATTCATGGCAAGCAGGCGCGCATTGCGCGGCTCGGGCTCGAACGCGATGGCGCGCGCGAAGCGCCCGGTGCGCAAAGCATAGATCGTGTGCGTGCCGATATGCGCGCCGACGTCGACGAACACCGCGTCGGGCGGCAGCCGGCCGGCCGCGGAGAGCACCTCGACCGCGGTCTCGATTTCGCGCCGCTGCCAGCCGCCGTGCCACATCAGCCAAGTGCCGACCACGCGGTCGCTCGGGTCGACGAAGAAACGCACGTCGCCGAGATCGCAGAACACGAGGTGGCCGCGCGCGGCGAGCGCGTTCATGACGGTCTCGCGCAACGTGCCATAGCCAACCAGCACCGGTTCGAGCAGGCGGCGGCGCAACGCGCGGCGGCCGCGCTGGAACGCGCCCCGCATCGCCCGCAGCGTCGGCATTTGCATCCTGCCACCCGTCATCCCGGCCGAGCCTAAAGCGCGTTTACGCGCATCTGCAACGCGCTATGGCGAGAGCCGGGATCCAGTAATCACTGCTCGGCCGGTGAACACTGGGTCCCCGCTCGCAGTCCCCAAAAATTCGCGCCGCGAATTTGTGGTTGCCCCTCGCGGGGACGACGCGGCGAGATCAGGCGCTTCCGCACCCTGCGCACGGATGCTATAGCGACGCGCGCCGGAATGGGCCAGGGGATGAGCCGCGCAGGTCTGTTCCGTCCGCGGCGTGCTTGCAAAAGGATTTCCATGGCAAAAATCAAAGTGAAAAATCCCGTCGTCGAGATGGATGGCGACGAGATGACCCGCATCATCTGGCATCTGATCAAGGACAAGCTGATCCATCCCTATCTCGACGTCGAACTCCTTTATTTCGATCTCAGCATCCAAAAGCGCGACGAAACGCGCGACCGCATCACCGTCGAGGCGGCGGAAGCGATCAAGCGGGTCGGCGTCGGCGTGAAATGCGCCACCATCACGCCGGACGAGGGGCGGGTGAAGGAGTTCAACCTCAAGGAAATGTACCGCTCGCCGAACGGCACCATTCGCAACATTCTGGGCGGTGTCATCTTTCGCGAGCCGATCATCTGCAAGAACGTGCCGCGCCTGGTGCCGGGCTGGACCAAGCCGATCATCATCGGCCGCCACGCTTACGGCGATCAGTACCGAGCCACGGATTTTCGCGTGCCCGGCAAGGGCAAGTTGACCTTGAGCTTCGTCGGCGACGATGGCACCCGCATCGAGCGGGAGGTGTTTCAGTTTCCCGGCGGCGGCGTCGCCATGTCGATGTACAATCTCGACGACTCGATCCGCGATTTTGCGCGCGCATCGCTGCACTACGGGCTACACCGCGGCTATCCGGTCTACCTCTCCACCAAGAACACGATCGTCAAAGTCTACGACGGTCGGTTCAAGGACATCTTTCAGGAAGTCTACGATCGTGAATTCAAAGCGGATTTCGAGAAGAAGAACATTTTTTACGAGCACCGCCTGATCGACGACATGGTGGCGGCGGCGCTGAAATGGTCGGGTGGCTACGTGTGGGCCTGCAAGAACTACGACGGCGACGTGCAGTCCGATACCGTGGCGCAGGGCTACGGCTCGCTCGGTCTGATGACGTCGGTGCTGATGACGCCGGACGGTAACGTGGTCGAGGCGGAAGCCGCGCACGGCACGGTCACCCGCCACTATCGCCAGCATCAGAAGGGCGAGCAGACCTCGACCAATTCGGTCGCGTCGATCTTCGCCTGGACGCGCGGGCTCGCCCATCGCGCCAAGCTCGACAACACTCCCGAGCTCGCGCGATTCGCCGAAACCCTGGAGAAGGTGACCGTCGCCACCGTCGAATCGGGCTTCATGACCAAGGACCTCGCGCTACTCGTGGGCGCTGATCAGAAGTGGCTTTCCACCACCGGCTTTCTCGACAAGGTCGACGAGAATCTCGAGAAAGCGATGGCGTAATGTCAGGCGGAACAGGCACACAAATGCGCGCGTGCTCGATCCTGTCGCTGCCATTGATCGCCACGCTGTTGCCGTTTCCCGGCACAGCGTCGGCCCAGGTGCCGCCTGCGATCGCGGCAGCCGATGAGACCGCGGTCGCGACACTTCACGCCGAGGGTGCACAAATCTACGAATGCAAAGCCGGCAACGACGGCAAGCGCGCCTGGACGTTCCGCGAGCCGATCGCGACGCTGCTGCTCGAGGGAAAAACCGTCGGCCGTCATTATGCCGGTCCCAACTGGGAGCACATCGACGGCAGCGCGGTTACCGGCAAGGTTGCGGCCAATGCGCCGGGCAAAAGCGCAGGCGATATTCCCTGGCTCAAGCTCGATGTGACGGCACGACGCGGCAACGGCGCGCTCTCAAGCGTCAGCACGGTGCAGCGGATCAATACGCAGGGCGGCGTGCACGCAGGAGCATGCGAGAGCGTCGGCGAGTTCTTCAGCGCGCCGTACGCCGCGGATTATGTCTTCCTGCGCAAACGCCCCTGACACCTCCCGTGCGCATGAAGCCCGGGTTGAGCGAAGCGAAACCCGCGGCAATGCGCTCCCGATCAACCCGGATTTCGCCTCGCTCAATCCGGGCTATGCCTTGCGTGGACCCTTGCGTTAGCACAGCAAACAATTGGTTACGCCGAAGGCTGTGAATTTTTCCGTCACATTGGGATAGCCGGGGACGCCCGCGGCCGCCTCCACCGCCTCATCGGAGAGGTCGCAAACGAGCGTCTCGTCCTGGTTGTCTCCGATCTCGTTGCGATCGCAGGTGTCGCCATTCATGGCCGAAATCCTTTCGTTCATACGCCGGGCCGCGCGCAAAACAGAAAATTGCGCAAGCCATTTCAGCATCGGCTATCAACCATGTAAAGCGATGCCGACACTGCGGTAAGTACGCCGCCACTTAGGCGAAGAAGCGCATGGATGCCTGGCACGAGCAGCTGATCGTTCGCTCCGCAACGATCGACGAGGTCCTGTCCGACGATTTCGCAGCGTTACCCGGCCGGCAGGACGACGCAGATCGCGCGGCGCGGCGGCTCGCCGCGTGGTGCCGCGCGTGCGCAAGCGGCGACACCTCGCTGTTCGAGCGCAGACTGCAGCGCGATGGATGGACAATCGATCAGGTGGTGGAAAAATTCGCTGCGGTTCGCCGCGATCCCCGCGCCGCTCTGCCCTTATGGATCGAGGACGCGATCTGGATTGTGCCCGCCTTGGCAAGGCCGTGCGAGAGTTGCGCCACCGCGCTCGATCCGGCAAGACCTAGTGCGTTCGAGCACCTGTTCGCGCCACTGATCGAGCAGGCCGAGGCACGGCTTTGGGCGGGGATCGACCACCGCGTCTTCGCCAACCTCGCCGAATCCGCGCGCGCGGACCTGCGGCACGGGTTGCTCGTTGAGCTGACCGAGCTTTGCGCGCCGCCGCTCTACCAACGCTTCGTGCGGGCGAGGACGCGCGCCGTTGCGCGGGGGTGTTCGGCTCAATGCCACGGCGGTTCAGCGCAATATCAGCGATTCATCGCCGATATGAAGTCTCGCGCCTTGCGGCAGCTGTTCGAGGAGAAACCCGTCTTACCGCGCCTGATCGCCACAATCACGCGGCAATGGCTCGATGCATCGCGCGAATTCGTGCTGCGTCTCGACGTGGATTTGGCGACGATCCGCGAAAATATTCTCGACTCCAGCGTTCAGATCCCGGTCGCGCGGATCGAAGCCGGCCTCTCCGATCCGCACAATAGCGGCCGCTCAGTCGCGATCGTCACCTTCGGCGACGGCCGCCGCGTGGTGTACAAACCGAAGGACCTGCGCGTCGATGCCGCCTGGCACATGCTGATCGAGCGGCTGAACCGGGAGGGCGCGCCCGTCACCTTGAAGGCCGTGCGCGCAATCCCGCGCGACGGCTACGGCTGGAGCGAGTTCATCGCCCATGCCGGATGCGCCGATCCGGAGGGCTGCAAACAATTTTTCCGCCGGGCCGGCGCCTGGCTCGCGCTGTTCCACTGCTTTGCCGCCTCCGACATGCACCACGAGAACCTGATCGCCGCGGGCGAGCATCCCGTTCCGATCGATCTCGAAACGATCCTTCAGGCCGCCGACGCGCGAACATGGGATGACGACGCGGGCCAAGCCTCCGGGGCGGCCATGGAAATCATCGCCAGCTCGGTGATCTCCGTCGGCCTGTTGCCCGCCTACGGACGCTCGGCCAACAACAATGTGTTTGCGATGGGCGGGATGACCTCCGATTGGACCTCGCAGCGGCGCCGCGCCTGGAGCGCCATCAACTCTGATGCGATGCGGCCGGAAAAAGCAGCGCCGGCAAACAATGACGTTCCCAACCTGCCCCATGTGGACGGCAGGTACGCCAGCTTCGGCGATCACATCGATGACTTCGTGTCGGGTTTTGCGGAGTATGCAAAGTTCTTGCTCGCCCGCAGCAGAGACAAAAATCAACGTGACCTGTTCAAGGGTTTTGCCGGGCTTCCCGTGCGCAGAGTGGTTCGGCCGACGCGCTTCTACCACATGTTGCTGCAGCGCCTGCGCGACCATCGCACTTGGGACGACGGCGTGATCTGGTCCGCGCAAGCGGACTTCGGCGCGCGTCTGGCGGATTGGGATCTCGATTGCGACCCCGCCTGGCCGCTGCAGCGGGCCGAGCGCGCGGCACTGCTCGAGTTGAACGTGCCGCATTTCGTCTCACCCAGTAACGGAAGCGAAATTCGCGATGCGACCGATGTTGCGATTCGCACCGAGGCAGTGTCGGGCGAGCAGCGCGCGCGGGCCCGCATCGAAAAATTTAGCGAACAAGAAATCGCGTCACAGAGGGAGATCATCCGGCAGAATACCAGCACGGTTTCTCGCGCCGCCGCGCCCGCACCGACTCATGCGCAGCCGAGACGATTGCGATGTCCGAAAGGCGCCGGCGCGCCGGCACGCGAGATCTTTCTTGCCGAGGCCGACCGGATCGCCAAAGAGCTGACGTGCCATGCCATTCGCCGCGGTTCGGGCGCCGCCTGGATCGGTCTCGATTGGCTCGGCGATTCCGAGGTGTCCCAGCTCGCGTGCTTGGGTGCGGACCTCTACAACGGGGGCTGCGGGATCGCGCTCTTTCTCGCCGCGCACGCCGCGGTGACGGGGCACGAGTCGTCACGCGAGCTGGCGCTCGCTGCCGTCGCGTATCTGCGCCAGCAGCTGAAAAGGCGAAGCAGGTCGCGGCTGGCGCGCGGGCTGGGAATCGGCGGTGCCACCGGCCTGGGCTCCGTAATCTATGGCTTCGCCGTAATGGCGCGGTGTCTCGATGACGATGCCTTGCGCGCAGAGGCGCACGCGGCGGCCACGCTGGTCACGGATGAACTCATCGCTGCGGACAAACGCCTCGACGTCATTGGCGGCAGCGCCGGCGCCATCCTCTCCCTGCTGCGCCTTCATCGCGACAGAGGGTGCAACGATGTGCTCGCACGCGCGGAAAAGTGCGGCGACCATTTGTTGACGCAGCCGCGCGTGGGAGCAGAGGGTTGCCGCAGCTGGAGCGGACAAGGCATCGGGCCGCAGCCGATCAATGGCATGTCCCACGGTGCCGCCGGCTTTGCCTATGGACTCGCCTCATTGGCGCAGGCGACCGGCCGCGAGGACTTTGCGCGCGCGGCGTCGGAATGCATCGCGTTTGAAAACGCGAGCTATGACCCCGATCGGCGCAACTGGCCCGATTTGCGCCAGGTGGCGAAAATTTGGCCGAGTCAGTGGTGCCACGGGGCGCCCGGCATTGGTCTTGCGCGCATCGCCACGGCACAACGGAGCAAGCTGGATGCCAAGCCTTTGCTGACGGACGCGGCCAATGCGCTCGCCGGCGCCGAGCGCGGCTGGCCACAGCCGCTTGATACGCTCTGCTGCGGCACCTTGGGCGCCATCGAGTTCTTGCGCGAGGCGGCGGGCGCGCTGGGGCGCGCCGAGCTGCGCGGTTTGGCAACGCGGCGCCTCGCAGCCGTCCTGGAAGCCGCGGCGTCGGCCGGCGACTATCAACGGGGCGCGGGCAACCGCCGGTTCAATCTCGGCTTGTTCCGCGGCCTCGCGGGCGTCGGCTATACCTGCCTACGGCAGGTCGATGCCTCGCTGCCCAATGTGTTGATTTGGGAGTAGCCCTCGTAGGGTGGGCAAAAATCGTTTGACGTTGCCCCTCCGCGTGGGCACGGCGCGCGCACGATTTTGCCCACGCGCCGGAATGGCGAGCAGCGCGCGCCTTTGCCCACCCTGCGCGTTATCCCCCGCCCAGCGCCGCGGCGATCGCCTCGAGCGCGGCCGCGGCTTTCGAACCGTCCGGGCCGCCCGCCTGCGCCATGTCGGGGCGGCCGCCGCCACCCTTGCCGCCGAGCGCTTCGGCGCCCTTGCGCACCAGATCGATCGCGGAGAAGCGCGCGGTGAGATCGGCGGTTACGCCGACCACGACGCCGGCCTTGCCCTCCTCGCTCACGCCGACGATCGCCACCACGCCGGAGCCGACCTGTTTCTTGCCTTCGTCGGCGAGGCTGCGCAGGTCCTTGAGCTCGATGCCTTCCACTGCACGCGCCAGAAGCTTCACATCGCCGACGATGCGCACGCCGTCCGCGTCCTGCGCGCGTGCGCCGCCACCCATGGCAAGTTTCTTCCGCGCCTCCGCGAGATCGCGTTCAAGCCGGCGGCGTTCGTCGAGCACCTGGGCGAGGCGGCTCGGCATCTCTTCGAGCGGTGCCCTCAGCTCGGCCGCGGCGGTTTTTGCGAGCTCGCCCAGGTGACGCGCGGATTTGCGCGCGGTCGTGCCTGTGAGCGCCTCGATGCGCCGCACCCCCGCGGCGACCGCGCTGTCGGTCAGTCCGCCGATCGGGCCGATGTCCCCAGTACGCCGCACATGCGTGCCGCCGCACAGCTCGACCGACCAGCCCATGGCGTTGCCGCCGGTCTCGCCCATCGCGACCACGCGCACCTCGTCGCCGTATTTCTCCCCGAACAGCGCGCGCGCGCCGGACGCGATCGCCTCGTCGACGGCCATCAGCCGCGTGGTTACCTCGGAGTTCTGCAGCACCACGTCGTTGGCGATGTCCTCGACGCGCTCGATCTCTTCGGGCGTCATCGGCTTTGGATGGGAAAAATCGAAGCGCAGGCGGTCGGGCGCCACCAGTGAGCCTTTTTGCGCCACGTGATCGCCGAGCACCTGGCGCAGCGCCTCATGCAGCAGATGGGTCGCCGAGTGATTGCGGCGGATCGCGCTGCGGCGCGCGTGGTCGACTTCGAGCGCAAGCGCTAAGCCCGGCTTGAGCGTGCCCTCCTCGACCGTGACCGAATGGACGAACAGGTCGCCCGCTTTCTTTTGGGTATCCGTGACGGAGAGCCGCACACCGTCCGCGCTCATCGTACCGGTATCGCCGACCTGCCCGCCTGACTCCGCATAGAACGGCGTCTGGTTGACGATCACGGCGCCGCTCTCGCCCGCTTTCAGCGCAGAAGCTTCCTTGCCGTCACGCACGAGCGCGAGCACCTCCCCTTCGGCGCGCTCGGTGTCGTAGCCCAAAAATTCAGTGGCGCCGGTCTTCTCGCGCAGCGCGAACCACACCGCCTCGGTCGCCGCCTCGCCCGAGCCGGCCCAGGCGGCGCGCGCCTTTTCCCGCTGCCGCTCCATGGCCGCGCGAAAGCCTTCCGTGTCGACGGAAATTCCGCGCGGCTTGAGCGCGTCTTCGGTGAGATCAAGCGGAAAGCCATAGGTGTCGTAGAGCGTGAACGCAGTTTCACCCTTGAGCCGATCGCCTTTTTTCAGTGCGCGCGTCTCCTCTTCGAGCATGGCCAGGCCGCGCTCGAGCGTTCGGCGGAAGCGACTCTCCTCGAGCTTGAGGGTCTCGCTGATCAGCGTCTCCGCGCGGGTGAGTTCGGGATAGGCCTGGCCCATTTCGCGCACGAGCGTGGGCACGAGGCGCCACATCAGCGGCTCGCGCGCGCCGAGCAGCTCGGCGTGGCGCATGGCGCGCCGCATGATCCGCCGCAGCACGTAGCCGCGCCCCTCGTTCGAGGGCAGCACCCCATCGGCGATCAGGAACGATGAGGCGCGCAGGTGATCGGCAATCACGCGATGCGACACCGCGCGCTCCCCTTCCGGCTCGACGTCGGTCAGATCGGCGATATGTGAGATGATCGCGCCGAACAGATCGATCTTGTAATTGTCGTGGGTGCCCTGCAGCACCGCGGCGATGCGCTCGAGCCCCATGCCGGTGTCGATCGAGGGGCGCGGCAAGTCGACGCGCTTGCCGGCCGGCAGCTGCTCAAACTGCATGAACACGAGGTTCCAGATCTCGATGAAGCGGTCGCCCTCGGCATCGGGCGAGCCGGGCGGTCCGCCAGGAATGTGCGGACCGTGGTCGTAGAAGATTTCCGAGCAGGGCCCGCACGGACCGAGATCGCCCATCTGCCAAAAGTTGTCGGAACCAGCGATGCGGACGATCTTGCTTTCCGGCAAACCGGAAATTTTTTTCCAGAGATCGAACGCCTGGTCGTCGTCGATGAACACGGTGACCATCAGCCGGTCAGCCGGCAGCCCGAACTCCTTGGTGACCAGGTTCCAGGCAAGCTCGATCGCGCGATCCTTGAAGTAATCGCCGAACGAGAAATTGCCGAGCATCTCGAAGAAGGTGTGGTGACGCGCGGTGTAGCCGACATTGTCGAGGTCGTTGTGCTTGCCGCCGGCGCGCACGCATTTCTGCGCGGTGACCGCGCGCGTGTAGGGCCGCTTCTCCAGCCCAGTGAACACGTTCTTGAACTGCACCATACCGGCATTGGTGAACAACAAGGTCGGATCATTGCGCGGGACGAGCGGCGACGACGGCACGATCGTGTGATCGTTGCGCGCGAAATAGTCGAGGAAGCTCGACCTGATCTCGTTGACGCCGCTCATGGGCAAACTTTCGATATTGGCGGTGCTTTTAGCGACGGCGCCGCGCTGAGTCCAGGAAACCGCCCGTCCCGGGCGCGCGCGCATAGCGCGTTGAAGACGCGCGTAAACGCGCTGATGGCGCGAGACCCGGGACCCAGTATCCACCGCCCGCTCAGTAATTACTGGGTCTCCGCTTTCCCGGTCCCCACGAAAATCGCCGGGCACAGCGGTGCAACAGGGATGCTCTCGGATCGGCGATTTTCGTGGGTGCCTGACGCAGGGACGACAGCTCAGCACTTGGGTTTGCCGGCCCTACGCAGCGCGCCGCCAATCGCATATATAAGCGTGCTCTCTGTCCGCACCCATCCATCGCCCCCAGCACCACCGGACCACCGATGAACGAAGCGCCGCGAGCGGTTTCGCGCCTGCAGCAGCGGCTTGAAGCGCGGCAATTCGCGATCACCGCCGAGATTACGCCGCCGGTCTCCTGTGATGCGGAGGATCTTTTGCGCAAGACGCGGCCGCTGCGCGGGCTTGCCGATGCGGTGAACGTGACCGACGGGGCGAGCGCCCGCGCGCATCTCTCGCCGCTCATCGCGGCGGCGCTGCTGCTGAACGAGGGGATCGAGCCAATCCTCCAGCTCACCTGCCGCGACCGCAACCGGATCGCGCTGCAAGGCGACCTCATGGGCGCGGCGGCAAGCGGGATCACCAACATCCTTTTGCTGACCGGCGATGATCCCAAGGCCGGCGACCAGCCCGAGACGAAGGCGGTGTTCGACCTCGATTCGCTGAGCTTGACGCGCATGGCGCGCGACATGCGCGACAAGGGCGAGCTTCCCTCCGGCCGCAAAATCGCGGGGCGCGCGCATTTCTTCCTCGGCGCCGCCGACGTGCCGGTCGATCCGCCGCCCGGGTGGCGGCCGGACAAACTCGCCGCCAAAGTTGAGGCCGGCGCGCAATTCGCGCAGACCCAGTTCTGCATGGACGAAGCCATCGTGCGCCGCTATGCCGCGCGCCTTGCCGAACACGAGGGCACGCGCGGCTTGTTCCTGCTGATCGGCATTGCACCGCTGCGCTCGGCCAAATCGGCGCGCTGGATGCAGAAGCACCTCTACGGCACGATCATCCCGCAGCCGCTGGTCGACCGGCTCGAGCGCGCCGCCGATCCGGCCGCGGAAGGCGAGCGCATCTGCGTCGAGCTGATCGAGGCATTCGCAAAAATTCCCCGCGTGGCCGGCGTGCACGTGATGGCGCCCGCCAACGAAGCAGCGGTGCCGCGCGTGATTGCCGAGGCGCGGCGGCGCGTGCCGGTGCAAGCGAACTGAAGGACAAAGCCGCAACAAACGACGGTGTCATGCCCGCGAAAGCGGGCATCCGGCAATCACCGGGCCTGAATGATCTGCGCGGTTGCGCAAAAGTAACAACGTCTGCGGGTTACTGGATTCCGGCAACGCCGAGACTGAATTGCGCGCCCCCGTCACCCGCGGGAGTTACTCCGCGGGTCCATCGCCTTTTCAACGCCACTCAACTCCACACATGAACAGGCGACGGATTGCCGGGGCAGCCGGCAATGACGGGCGGGGCCTGGCAAAACATGAAACACCGTGGGCAGTCGAATCTTCCCGCCGCCGACCCGGGGAACGGGAGCAAGCGTATCACTCGGCGGCGTCTTCGGAATTCGCGTCTTCGCCGGCGAGTATGCGCTCCGCGATCAGCCCGGCGTTCTGGCGGATCGCGGTCTCGATCTTTGCCGCGATATCGGGATTGGCCTTGAGGAAAACCTTGGCGTTCTCGCGTCCCTGGCCGATGCGTTGGCTGTCGTAGGAGAACCAGGTGCCCGACTTCTCCACCACGCCCGCTTTGACGCCGAGATCGATCAGCTCGCCGGTCTTCGACACCCCCTCCCCGTACATGATGTCGAACTCGACCTGCTTGAACGGCGGCGCGAGCTTGTTCTTGACCACTTTTACGCGCGTCTGGTTGCCTACCACCTCGTCGCGCTCCTTGATCGCGCCGATGCGACGGATGTCGAGACGCACCGAGGCGTAGAATTTGAGTGCGTGCCCGCCGGTGGTGGTCTCGGGCGAGCCGTACATGACGCCGATCTTCATGCGGATCTGGTTGATGAAGATCACCATCGTGTTGGAGCGGTTGATTGAGGCGGTGAGCTTGCGCAGCGCCTGGCTCATCAGCCGCGCCTGCAGCCCGGGCTGGCTGTCGCCCATTTCGCCTTCGAGCTCGGCGCGCGGCACCAGCGCGGCGACCGAATCGATGACCAGCACGTCGACCGCGCCCGAGCGCACCAGCGTGTCGGCGATTTCCAGCGCCTGCTCGCCGGCGTCGGGTTGCGAGATCAAAAGGTCGTCGACGTTGACGCCGAGCTTGCGCGCATAGACCGGATCGAGCGCGTGCTCGGCATCGATGAAGGCGCAGGTGCCGCCCTTCTTCTGCGCCTCGGCGAGGCAATGCAGCGCGAGCGTGGTCTTGCCCGAGGATTCCGGACCGTAAATCTCCACCACGCGGCCGCGCGGCAACCCGCCGATGCCGAGCGCGATGTCGAGGCCGAGCGAGCCGGTGGAGACGGTCTCCACCTCCATCGCGCGCTCGTTCTTGCCGAGCCGCATGATCGAGCCCTTGCCGAAATTGCGCTCGATCTGGGAGAGCGCGGCATCAAGGGCCTTCGATTTATCCATTGAGGAACCTTCAACAACCCGCAGCGCAGCAGTGGCCATTGCCCTCACTCCTATATGACGGCGATTCGAAAGACCGACAACGAACGGTCGGAATAGGATTATTGTACACGTTTTGTTCTCGTTCGCAAGATGTTCTTTTCTCGCCCTGGGGATTTGGCCTCTTCAAGCAGTACCTCGCTCTGTTGCTGGCCCCGGGCCATCACCCTTCCTCGGCACTAGCCTGCTTTCGAAGCAATTGGCCGGATTTGAAAAATCAGAGTGGCGGGATTTCGGTAGTCCCAGGTTTGCATCCCGACATGGCTCAAATTGCCTTCGTGGCCGTTGGTATCCCGCTCCTTCCGCCAACGCTCAACAGGAAGGTGACATGCATGCGAAATCCTGAGGCTATTCTATTGCTCTTGGGTGTAATCCTCGTTATCGGCTTTGGGTTGGGGTACGGCGTTCGCGAGTGGATTTCGCGGCGCAGGCAAAAGCGGTACCGCGATTCAATGCTCTAGGCCGCCTCAGTCGGCGGTCTCTTTCGTTGGGCCGGGCTCTGTACAGCCATCAGCCAAAACAAAGAGGGAAAGCTGCACCGGGGTTCGAGCC
>Ga0306920_100000717_pt1 | contig 39661 bp, 32 predicted proteins | sample flu12Cox44000170_FD_204666 | JGI IMG/M metagenome (GOLD analysis project Ga0306920, IMG submission 204666) | Lab enrichment of tropical soil microbial communities from Luquillo Experimental Forest, Puerto Rico - flux4day.12C.oxic.44.000.170 (v2)... | ecosystem: Environmental > Terrestrial >... | reverse complement strand
CTGTCTTCAAGAGCCGATCGCGGCTTGAAGAACCTCGCGGCTCACGTTGCCTCCCGTCACCAGCAAGGCCACGTCGCCGCTCATTTCCTCACCCTTCGCCTCGAGGTGCGCCGCCGTCGCAGCCGCCCCGGCAGGCTCCGCGATGACTTCTTCGTCGAGCGCCAGCCTACGAATGGCGCGGATCATCTCCGCTTCGCTGACCAGCACGATGTCGTCCACCAGCCGACGGATCGCGTCCACATTCGCTTTATTGGGCGTCCGCGTAGCCAATCCGTCCGCGATCGTGTCGCAACGGTCGGTCGCCACGGCGTACCCGGCTTTGAAGGACAGCGCGTAGGCTGGCGCCCGTTCGCTTTGCACGCCCACGATCCTCACCTTGTCTGAAATCTGCTTGGCCGCTTCCGCCACTCCCCGAATCAGAGCCGTATCTCCCATCGGCACATAGATCGCCTCCACTTCCGGCGCGTTCTGCAGAATCTCGAGCGCAATCGTCCCCGGACCCGCGGGCAAGTCGGGATCGTCCGCATCATTCAGGAAAAATGCGCCGCTCTCGTTCGCGTATTGCAACGCCGCTTCAAACGCTGCGGCTAAATCGATGGCTCCCTTCTCGACGATGGCCGCACCCAGCCGCTCGATGTTCCCTCTTTTTGCCGGGTTGCTCCTCTCCGGCAGGAAAATCCTGGCCTTCACGCCCAGCAGTTTGGCCGCATAGGCCACTGCCGCGCCGTGATTCCCCGTGCTCGATGCAATCACCTCGGCGACCGGGCGCTGTAGCATGTTCACGTGCAAGGCGTAGAGCGCCCCGCGCACCTTGAACGACCCGGTGGGTAGTTCATTCTCGAGCTTCAAATACACCTTATGTTTGGAATTCTTCGCTAGAGAGCGCGCGGTAATCAGTCGTGTCTCGGGCAGCCGCCCGGCCAAGAACTCGCGCGCTTCGGCAAACCGTGCCCGGTCCATCCTCAGTTCACTTTTGCCGTTACTCCGCTGGCGCGCTTTTCCGGATACATGCGGTCAAACTCCGGCTCATCGTGCAGCAGGGCCAGGTCCGGGTCGCGCCGCGCGTGGCTTGCATCCCGAAAACCCGCTTCCCAGGCCTTCTTGAGGCAGTCCATTGATTCCTGTTTCCTCTTTAACGTCGCATAGAGGCAGGCCGCGTTGTACAAGATCGAAGCTTCGCCGGCGCGCAGCGTTACCGCCAGGTTCAATTCCTTCAGCGCGTCTTCTTCCCTACCCAACTCCGCATAATCCGTTCCCAGCAGAATGCGCGCCCGCGCATCTTCCGGAACATGCTTCAAATGGTTTTCGAGCGCGGTCAGCCGCCGTTGCAGTAAATTCATATAGGCTTCCCTCTTCCCCATCGCGCCAAGCGAGTTCGCCAGCGGCACATAAATGTTGTAGTCTTCGCCGCTTGCTTCAAGCCCCGCTTCCATCACGTCCACGACTTCCTGATAGCGTCCGGCTGAAAAAAGCGCGCGGCAAAGCAGATAGTAGGCGCCTTCGCAGTCCTTTTTTCGCTCAATTGCCTTGCGCACCATGCGCACCGCTTCGTCGTGCAGTTCGGTCGCGTACAACACCCAGGCTTGACTGACCTGTACTTCCGGCAGCTCCCAGCGCAGCGCCACCGCTTTTCCGGAGGCTTCCCTCGCGCGCTCCACCCAGGAGACATCGCGGCTGTAGTTGCAATAGAACATGGCGCAGGCATTGGCGCACGCCGCGTAGGCCAGCGCGAAATTGGGGTCCATAGCTACGGCGCTCTCAAACATCTGCAGCGCAAATTCCAGGTCCTGCCGCGTCTGCCGTCTTGCGTAGCGCTTCCCGCGCAAATACAAATCGTACGCCTGCAAATTCTCGGTCGGCTTGATTGCCAGCGCTTCCAGCTCTTGCGGCGACAAGGTCACGCGCAAAGCCTCCGCGATCTTCCGCGCAATCTCGTCCTGCACCTCGAAGACGTCCTTCATCTCGCGGTCGTACCGCTCGCTCCACATCGGAAAATCCGTGTGCGTGTCGACCAGCTGCGTCGTGATGCGCAACCGGTTGCCGGCTCGCCGCAGCGTGCCGGTCAGCACGAAAGCCGCGTTCAGCTGCTGCCCCACTTGCGCGGGGGTGACCGCCTTGTCGCGAAACGCCAGTACCGTCGGGCGCGAGAACGTATTGAGTCCGCGAATCTTCGACAGCTCCGTTATGATGTCCTCGGTGATTCCGTCGCGCAGGTACTCGTCTTCTTTCATTCCGCTCAAGTTCTCAAAGTACAGGACGGCTACCGACTTCAGCGCCGGCTTCGTGCCGGCCTTCGAATCGGTAAGCTCCGCGGCGCGCTTCCGTCCCGATTCGAGGTCACGCTTCAGCCGGATCAAGTCCGTCTTCAGCTCCGTCGCCGACTGGCACCTGAGATTGCGGTCCTTCTCGAGCATCTTCTCGAGAATTCGGCCGAATTCGCGGGGCACGCCTCCGTTGACTGTGTCCACCGGCATCGGCTCGCGATTCAAGATGGCGTCAAAAATCACCGCCGAGGTATCGCCTGGAAACGGCAAACTGCCCGTCGCCATCTGGTACAAGACAGTTCCGAGCGAAAACAGATCGGTTCGCGCGTCCACCAACCCGCCGCGGGCCTGCTCCGGCGACATGTACATGATGGTGCCGACCGCCGAGCCCGGCGACGTCAGCCGGCCGGTTTCTGCGAACGTGTCCGCCAGCGGAGAAAGCGACGTGCTCTCGGACACCATGGCCGGTTTTTCCACCTTCGCCAGCCCAAAATCGAGAATCTTCACTTGGCCGCGATCGCTCAAAAAGATATTCGCCGGCTTAATATCCCGGTGCACGATTCCTTTGGCGTGCGCGGATTCGAGGGCATCGGCAATCTGAATCGCCAGGGGCAGGAGCTTCTCCATTTCGAATGCCTGCCGACCGATCCGCGGCGCCAGCGTCTGCCCCTCGAGCAGCTCCATCACAATAAAATGCTGCCGCTCGTGCTGTTCGATGGAGTGAATGGTGCAGATGTTCGGATGATTCAACGCCGAAGCGGCGCGCGCTTCGCGCTGAAATCGCTCGAGCGTCAGCGTGTCCTGCGCCAAGTCGGGCGGCAAGAACTTCAGCGCCACCTTGCGGCCGAGTTTGGTGTCTTCCGCCTCATAGACGACACCCATGCCGCCGCTACCGATTCTGCGAAGCACCTTGTAATGGGAAACCGTCTGCCCTACCGGAGAGTTTGTTTCGTTCATGTGCTGAGTTCGAGCGCGCTCGCCCTCGGGGCCACAGGGCGATGCGGCTCGGCGGCTAAATCCTAGCTACCAGCGCCCAGCCGGTCAAGCGATGGAATTTGCGGCGCTACTTGCTTCGCACAGCACCACGCCGCAGCGACGATTCGTAAGCAACTGATTCAACAAGACTTCACACCTATCTGGGCAACTTTTTCAGCCCCATCGGGTTCCTATCTCTATGTCAGGATTCCGTGCCACAACTGCGCTTGGCCGACTTCTAGGCGCTGCGCCCACCAGTTGCTGGCGGTCGCTCAGGCTCGTGTTCACGCTGCCATTCGCCTTCCTGCTGCTCGAAGCCGCCATTCCTCGCGCCTCCGCCGACGTCGGCGTCATCCTCAACGAATCCCTCGACGAAGACTTCGACCGCATCAGCAGCACCGGCCATAGCGCCATCTTTTTCTCCCGCATCTGCCCGGAATCCCCGGTAAAACTTCGCCTCTGCCGCCCAGGTGAACTCGGCTCCGTCATGAGCAATTACGTCAACATGGGCGAAGACCAGTCCTACGAGTGGAACATCGTCCCGCTCAACATTTACCTCTATGGCGTCGAAGATCCCCGCAATCGCCCGCTCTTTGCTTCCTACAGACTCAAACATCTCTTGGAAGAACGCTACCGCCGGAAGTATCTGTCCGATTACTGCACCACCGAATCCTGCATGACCAGCACAAAATCCGAATGGCGCGAAATGGTCGCCGCCACGATGATTCGCGGCGTGTACATTTTTGCGGTCAGCACAACCGCCGAACAGGACCAGCAACTCATCGCCGAATTCAACAATTCCGTCAACAAAAACCATTTCAATGGTGTCACCCGCAATTGCGCCGATTTCACGAAACACATCATCAACTTATATTTTCCCCACTCCGCACACGCCGACTATCTCAACGACTTCGGCATGACCAGCCCGAAAGCCGTCGCTCGCACGTTTACGCATTACGGACTTCATCATCGGGAATCGGATTTCCGTGTGATGCACTTCGCCCAAGTTCCCGGAGTCACCAGACGCAGTCGCACCGTCCGCGCCGGCACCGAGCAGTTGTTCCACTCGGGCAAGCTTCTCGTGCCCATGGCCCTGATCTCTTACTACACCGTGCCGGTCGTAACCGTGTCGTACTTCACGACGGCGCGCTTCAACGCCCAAAAGGAATTTGAGCACCATCCCGCAGCGCAAATGCCAACTTCCGATGCTTCGGCTGATTTCCGAGAGCAAATCGCCGGCAACGACGCCGATTGGAAGCGCTTCCGTAGGTCCCTCGACTCTTTGGCCGAGGAAAGCGGACTTCGGAAAACAGGTAAGGAGTCAAACCACTTCTTCAAGAAGTTCGATGAAGAAGGCGCCCCATCAATTGATGAAAACGGCGCGGCGTGGATGGACATCGAACGGGATGGAAAACCGACGAACGTTGGCTTGAGCGCCAGCAACGTCCTGGCCCGCTCCTCTGATTCCGCGCTCTCCTACGAATTCCTGCTGGCTCGAGTGGGCCACATTCTCTCAAGCCCTGCCCGCGGACGCGAAACGATGATTGAATTCAACGAGGACTGGGCAAGGTTAGAGCACGCCGCTCTCAACACGCTGGAGAAGAATCGAATGGTCCTGGCCAATGCGCAAACCGGCCCATCTCGGGAAAAATAGCATCACTTCTGCCGCTGCGAAGCTCTCTCCTGCGCGCCGGCCTCCGTTGCCGGCAGCTTCGCCCGAATCAGCGTCTCAACGCGGTTCCACACCTCCGGATCGCACTCTATTTCCGTGTGATATTTCGTAAAAAGTCGGTCATACCACGGATACTCGCCGCAGTTCAGCGACTTCGCTTTGTACTCATAGTGAAAATTCCCGAGAATCCGCGTATGCGCCGCGTCTTCTGCGCGAATCTCCCGTTGCCCGTGCAACAGTCCATCGGTCTGGTAGAAATTCGCGGCCTCCGAAACATTTGAAGGAATCACTTCGTCGCGCTGCCCCATCTTCGCAACGCTGTCCACCTGCACCGTCAAGAGCACCGGAATCCTTTCCTGCTGCAGTTCGCGCGCCAGCACAACCGTTTCCGACCCTCCCCAGCTCATACCGTAGATAACGACACGCGCCTGCTGCTTCGTGTCGTCGAATGCCTTCCCACCGCGAGTCTTTTCGAGGATTTCCAATATCCTTCGGCGAGCATCTCCCCGCCGCCGGTTCTCAAACACTTCTACATACACCCCGGCCGGATACGCAGCACGCAGTCGCGCCGCCACTTGCACCGGGCTGTGCACTGAGTCCGTATGGCGCACAAACCCGCCCACGAATCCGATGACAATGGTCGGCGTACCGTCGTCGTGCTTGTCGCCTTCCTTGCCGAAAGGCCCGCCGCTCATCTCGACCGGCGCTAGCCCGCGCCTTGCCGATTTTTCCTCGTGAACCGGCGTCGCGCGACTGGTCGACGACACCATGTTGGCTGGCCGTGCGGCGCCACAGCCCGCCAGGCCCGCAAACAAAAAACAGCTAACAACAAAGGGATTCCGTCCAATCACGCGTTGCACTTCCTGCTAGAAGGATGTCCGTCTCATCGCAAACGTTGCGCGCTCATATCGTAACGCTCCATCAGCACGGTTAATCGTCAAATTCGGCCCTCTTTATCTTCAGAACGAAAGGAAAATTCCCTTGTCTCGTAAATTCTCAAAGCGTTTCGCGCAAAGCTAAAGAGCCGCGCCGGCTTGCGTCCGGTTTCTTTCCATTCTCGCAACGGCTTTTAGGATTTTCAGCAGCACCATTTTCCGGCGAAAATTTCTCTTGTCGATCGTCTTCCCCAAAATAGCCAGCCGCGGAAGCCCTTACGATACGACATGCGACTCGCTGCAGAAATCACGGATAGCCGTGACCTTGCGAAAATTGACAGAGCTAGATCGCGCGCTGGAATCCGGAACATCTTATCTCGAAGCGCCGGACGCTGAAGAAACGCTGGCGGCAGCCGACATTGTGGCCCGCCTAAGGGGAAATTTCGGCATCCCGAACGCGTACACGGAAGACATCGACCGGTGGGCCAAGAATTCCAAGTTCGCTGTTTTCGGCCGATCTTGCCCGCAAAGCCCGGCAAGCGGTTAGCCTCGTCCTCACTCCGCCGTCTGAGCTATTCGAACTTTGCGCCGAGTCCGACCAGGCAACATCCTGGAAGTCCGCCGTCGACAATTTGCGGCGGCTCCTCAGCTGAAACTCTAGCTCGCGGCAGCTGCAAGTTCTGGCTTGCGGCTTTCCTTCCAGAGCCTCACATATGGCTTCAGCTCTTCCATCATCTTCGCGAACTGCGACAGGTCCAGCGATTGCGCGCCGTCGCTGATGGCCTTCTCGGGAGCGGGATGTACTTCCACAATTAATCCGTCGGCGCCGATGGCCACTCCTGCCTTCGACAACGCCGGTACTAGGCTGCGCTTCCCCGTAGCGTGGCTGGGATCGAGGACCACCGGCAGGTGCGTCAGTTCGTTCAGCGCGGGAATCGCCGCAATGTCGCACGTATTCCGGGTGATCGTTTCGAACGTACGAATCCCTCGCTCACACAGCATCACGTCGTGATTCCCGTGCGCCACGATGTATTCCGCACTCATCAGCAGTTCCTTCACGGTCGAACTCAGCCCGCGCTTCAGCAGAATCGGCCGTCCGCACTTGCCCAGCGCCTTCAGCAGCATGAAGTTCTGCATGTTCCGCGCGCCGATCTGCAGCACGTCCGCATAGTTGGCCACCAGCTCAACGTCGCGATCGCTCATCACTTCTGTCACAATCGCCAAACCTGTCGCCTTTTTGGCCTTCTGCAGCAGCTTTAGCCCTTCCTCTTCCATTCCCTGAAAATCGTAGGGTGAGGTGCGCGGCTTGAATGCGCCGCCGCGCAACAGCTTGGCGCCGGCCTTGGCCACGCCTTCGGCGGACCGCAGGATCTGATCCTCGGATTCGACCGAACAGGGTCCGGCCATCACCACAAATTCGTCTCCGCCGATCACCGTTCCGTTCACCCGGATCTGCGTTTTCTCCTTACGGAACTCCTTGCTCACGAACTTGTAGGGCGCGCTGATTCGAACGACGTTTTCCACTTGCGGCATAGCTTCGATGGATTCCATGCACGCGGTCACGTCACCCACCCCCACCACGCCGATCACCACGCGCTCCTCGCCTTCGATCGAGTGCACCTTGTATCCGAAGCGATTCACTTGAGCTGTCACCGCGTCGATCTCCTCGCGTGTTGCGTGCTTCTTCATCGAAATGATCATCGCCATTCCCTTTCGCGGGCCGCAGCCCAATCAAATTCACGGTAAAATCGCTTCACGTCGCCTTCCTCAAGCCGCCTACCGCTAGCTTCGCTCGCTTGAAAACCATCGCGAACAAAAAAAAACCCACTCGGTGCGAGTGGGCCAAAACTCCTGGACTTTGCTTGCGCTTTAGAGAAACGCCCCCCGCCACCGTTGTGAGTGGTTCGTAAATCGCCAATACCAGTAGGGCGTCAGAAACATGGAAAAGAGTCTACGCAGAAAGGCGCTCGAAATCAACTGCAACACCCGACCAGGGCAAGAAACTCGGGGCTACTGGTAAAGGATGACGGTAAGGCGGAAGCGGGCGAAAGGCGTGACGGTCGGCACTTCGCAGGCGCCTACTGCGGCGCGGCGGAAATGACCGCTCGCCGCGATGCGCGCGAGCTCATTCGGCAGGCGGGTCAAGTCCGAGGTTTCGAACCGGGAAATGCTCACCGCCTGCGTGGTGTAGAAAGCGCGATTCTGGTCGCAGCTCCGGCGGGCCTCATCCGGGTTGGTGATCAGCCCGATGCCGTTTGCCTGCAGCAGGCGGCCAATCTGCTGCTCCTGCTCTTCCCGGTTCAACTCGGCAACGGAAGCGGAAAAATCCTGGGTCGCGTACAACTGTCCGCCGCGGCGCTCGATCGCGATACCAATCGAGTTCACTTGCGGATCGAGAATGTTCGCGCGATGCGGCGGTGAATTCATCCACGCCACCTGTAAGGACTGAACGTCCGGGGCCTGCGCGACGTTCTCGGCCACCAGGCTGAAGTTCGCGCCGGCCATGTGCAGGCGCGTCTGCAAATCGGCTTCGCCGCTAAAACGGTGTGAAAGCGCGTCGTTGGCGGCGAGAAGAGCGGTATGCAAGCGCGCAGCGCTGGCGAGTGCCGTGTCCCACTGCAGTTGCTGCAGGCCGAGGGAAGCACGTTCGCGGTTCACGGCGTCGTAGAGCATCTGCTCGGCGGAATTGGACGGATGGCCCGCAGGCGCGCTCAACGCGCGCGGAACGAACCACAAACCAACCAGCGCAGCCAGCACGAAGGCCGCGACTAGGCGCGAGATGCGGCGAAGCAACGTTCCGCTCATAGGGGCCATTAGAGCGGGCTGGATTGCTCATGAAAATGGAACGCGGGAACAGGTACCGGGGACGGAAGTACTGTTCCGGGGTACAGGCCGGGATTTTTTAGATTTCCGGGTGCGAGCGGAATCCGGTAAACACCTTAACCAGTCTTTGGCGCGCGCGAATCGAGCTGCATACGGCAACGTCCCGCCTCGGGAGGCAGCTATTGGGGAGTGGCTACCAACCCCCGAAGAACTAGCCGCGGACGCGGACGGCGCTGAAGCTAAGAATCACGTGGCCGCCGGAAATCTTGCGCCCGAAGCTTTTCATCGGAGTGAAGCGGGAGAAGAGCAGCATTTCGTTGAGTTGATGCTGCATATCCTGGGTACGCGGACCGGAAATAATCTGATAGTCGACCATGCGGCCGTCCTGGTCTACCGTGACGTCCACCAGCAAACCGTGCGGAAGAGCCAGCTCGGAATCGTGCTTTTCCGGTGCCCAGCTGCCCGGCGAATCGGAAAGCGCGATGAGTTCGGCCGGTTGAAGGATATTCAGCGGAGTATCGTTGGGGTTGGCCTGCACGGTGAGGCCGGGAGCCATCACCTGCAGCACCACCACGAAGATCAGCATGGCGGAAACGAAGCCGCCGGTGGCTGGGACGGTGAGCGGACCGAATACATTGTCGAGCAGGATTTCCGCGCGATCACGGAAACGCTGCCAGCGCGTGCGCGGATCGAGAGTGTGCTGAGCCTGGGCTGCCGCAACCTTGATGCGAACCGCCAAATTAGAAGGAGGCGTTACGCGCGGGGCGCGCGAAAGCAATACGGCCAGCTTGCGATAGCGCTGCAGCTCCTCGCGGCAGACCGCGCAGGATTCAAGATGCGCGCGCATTTCAAAGCGTTCGCTGGAGCGCGCCGGGCTTTCGATCGCATCATCGAGATAGCCCGCCAGCCTAGACCGGACCGTGGAACACTTCATGGCTTGCCCTCTCTGCCGTGCACCGAATCTCCGCCAGTAAATTCGTCAAAAAGACGGATTGGCGAAAAATTCATCCGCTCCTTCGCAAAGGCCGGAGCGAACGTGCCAGCCGAGAAACCGTGAGCCGGGTGAGCCGCGTGCTCTGTAAAGGCGGTCGAGCGGTGTTCGCCGAGCAGCGGATCAAGTAATTCTTTCAGAGCGCGGCGGCCGCGCAGGATGCGCGATTTGACCGTGCCTACGCTGCATTCGAGCACTTCCGCAACCTCCTCGTAGCTCAAACCTTCCAGGTCGCGCAGGATGACGGCGCTGCGGAAAACGTCCGGCACTTGAGCGAGCGCCTGCTGCACCACAGCCTGAATTTCGCGCGAAGCCAGCTGATCAAAAGGCGTCGCATGCAAGTCTTCGATCTCGATTCGGGCCTGGCCCTCCTCCGGCTCGGCGTCGATCGAAATGTTTTTCTGCAGATGACGCTTGAACCAGCGGCGATGGTTGAGGGCTTCGCGAATGGCGATGCGATAAAGCCAAGTCTTCAGCGAACTGCCCTGGCGAAACTGGCGAATGCCCTTGAAAGCCTTCAGAAAAACTTCCTGCGTGCAGTCGGCCGCGTCAGACGGATCGCCCAACATGCCCAGTATGAGGTTGAAGACCGCGGCATGGCGGTGCGTGACCAGCCAGTCGAATGCTGCTTCCGAGCCGGACTGAAGCTCAGTGACCAGCTCAGATTCGTCACGGCCCCACGAGAGGGCACTGGCCCAATCGGACACGCTCTTGCCTTTCTGGCGCCGCTCGGTTCCTATCCCTACGACGCGTTATGGCCTTGCCGGGCCCTGCTTGCTGCGATGGGCAGAGTCCTTGTCCTCTCAACCACTTAGACACCGGAGGCTCGGGACTTGTTTCCGACCAAGCGAGAACGAACCAACGACTCCATCTTGCGCCTGTGAGGGACTGGATGCAATGGGACGGGTCTCGGACAGAGAAATCGTGGCCGGGGAGTCGCGTTCCAAGGTCGAGGAGTTCGACGTGTGATCTCCTGCCCATAAGTCCTTTGTTTGCTCTGCCAGCCCTGCATGGTATCGTTGCGAAGCGTCCGGCCGCTTAAGTACTAGTACGTTTCTGCCCGCGGATGCAGCGCTTTAGTTCCTGCAATTGGATGCGTTCCCTAGCTCATCTACGTTGCAGCTGCGGCCTCGAGGATTTCTCGACCTGCCATAGAGCTTCTGCCCATGGTTTTTAAGAAGTTGAGTCGCTTCGGCCGCATCGCATGCGCTCCGAGTTTCGGGGCAGTCGGGAGTTGGCAACCGCTGGCCCTCCAACCCGAACCCGCTACTACAGCGACGGAGGGCAACTCCATGTGCGATAGAATGGCGGGCTGGAGTGGTAGAGAGGATGCGGGAGTGATCCATCGCAACGTTTTTCATAATGAGCAGTTGCTGCCGATCGAGAAGGTGAGACTCTCGCCCGGACAGGCGGGCGTAATCTGCGGGTGGGGGCTGTTTACAACGCTGCGCATTGTAGATGGCGAGGCGTTCGCGTTCGAGCGGCATTGGCGCCGGCTCGAGAAAGACGCGGCCACCATCCGCATGCCGATGTCGTATGCGGGGCCGCGGGTGCGAGTGAACCTGCAGGAAGTGATTCGGGCCAATGGCGTGACAGAAGGGTGTGCGCGGATTTATCTGGTTTACAACCAGGTCGGATTCTGGAGGAGCGAAGAGGCCATGCCACCGGTCGATCTGGTCATCTATACGGCGCCTCTGCCGACGTATCGCGAACCGGTCAGGCTGTCAGTTCGCGCGCACGGGCGGCATGCAGCTTCGCCTCTGGCGGGCGTGAAGACAATCTCGTGGCTCACTAACGTTTGGTCGGTGGCGGAAGCGCAGAAGGAAGGCTTCGATGAAACCATTTTGCTGAACGAACGCGGCGAAGTGGCGGAGTGTACTGCAGCCAACGTGTATTTGGTGAAGGGCGACACGATTTTGACGCCGCCGCTCAGTTCGGGATGCCTGGAAGGCGTAACCCGCGCCGTTTTGTTCGAGATTGCGGGCGAGGCCGGAGTCAGCGTGAAGGAGCAGGTGTTGCGGCCTGAGGATTTGTACGGGGCGGATGAGGTGTTCATTTCTTCGACCAACCGGAATGTGATTGGAGTCGGCGAGATTGCGGGTCATACGCTCGCGGGCGCGCCAGGGGCGGTGACCAAGCGCGTCGATGAGGCATTTGCGGCCTACGTGCGGGAATATGTGGGGCGTCGAAGAGCGGCGGCGCGTTGAAGGAAGTAAGGGAGCGAGACATGCACGGTCGATGCCGCGGCCCTTGTGGTCGCCGCGGGATCGGCAAGGGACCTGATTCAGAAACCCGCGTCCCCAAAACCGCGACTACCAATGCCAAACAGGAATTTGAGGGCCAGGCGGACCAGGCCGCGGCCCGATTGTGACGACTGGATGCTGCCGTTGGCGTTGTCGGGAGGGATTCCCTTCACTTATGCCGGCGCAGAAGTCTCTGATCAGGGTGCCGGAGACTGATGGGGGCACGCTTGAAGCTTGATCCATTGTGCGGGGTTGACGTTCATACCATTGACGTAGAGAACCCAGTGGAGATGCGGTCCGGTGGAGCGGCCCGTGGAACCGGCGTAGCCCAGAATGTCGCCGCGCTGCACTTGTGCACCCGCTGCGACAACGAGCTTCGACATGTGAAGATACATGGACTCAAGGCCCTGGCCGTGGTCAATGCCGACCGCATTGCCGAGAACGTTGAATTGCTGCGCGAACGTGACGTAGCCTGCGGCGACGGAACGGATGGGTTCGCCGGCCGGGGTGCGCTGGTCCACGCCGCCGTGATATTCGCCGGTAGGCTTCCCGTTATGGAAGCGCCTGACGCCGAAGGGCGAGGTCATGCAGCCGGAAACCGGCGGAACGAGCGGATCCTGCCAAGAGCGGCTGTCGGAGATCTTTTCCTTGAAGCCGGTGAGCTGCGCGATTTCTTCCGGCGTGGAATGGAGCGCCTCTATCTCCGGGCTGAGTTTTACGTTCTGCGATGGAAAAAACGTCTTGCGAATGACGATTCGCAGCTGCTGCTGGCGACTTCCATCGTTCCGAGAGATGGTGATCGTGGCCGGACCGGGCAGGTCCTTGACGGAAATGGGAAGCAGGCCGAAATGGTCGCCGGCGGGCTGCCCAAAGAGCTTCGCGGTACGGCCAAGAAGCGTCGCCGACGAGTATTCGGCGGGGCAGGTGATGCGCAGGGTCTCGCCGAGCTTGACCTGTTTGGGAGTGACGGTGCAATTTTGTGCGATGGCCGGAGCCATGGCGGCAGCACAGACCAGGAAAGCCACTAAAGGACAGCGGAGCCGGCGCGAGGTGATAGGGAGCAAGCGAATCATGTCCTCCAGATAGCGGACTGAATGGTATTCTCTCGGCCGAACGATGTGCTGGCAAGCAAGGAAGAAGCGGAAGGTTCGAGGAGATAAAGGTGCCGGTCACGGTCGCGCTGCAACCAGCCGGATTGAGTCGAGCTTCGACGGGGGGCAGCGCCGGCCGGTTCTATCTGTTCGTTCTTGCCATTCTGGTCCTCCTAGCTTCCGTGCAAGGTCAAACTCCGTCCGCCGAGTTTAGCGGAATGTGGACCGCAACCGAGGGGAACGGTCCCGCAATGCGAGGGATGTGGCTGGCGCAGATTTCGATGGCCGGCCCGAATGCTGCCAGCGGCTCCTGGAGCCTCGTGAGCGAAGGCGGCCAGGTCGTGCTCGAGGGGACCTGGTCGGCGCGGAACACAAGCCAAAATTTCGAGGGGAGCTGGAGTGCACGCGCAAGGAATGGCCGCTCCCTTTCCGGCACCTGGAACGCCGCCTTAGGGGAATTCAAGGGCAAGACTTTCAAAGAGATGCTGGCGCTGACGATGGAAAAGCAGGTCGGCGGAGCCTGGCGAAGCGGGCGCTATGAGGGGAATTGGTGGCTGGAGGGTCCAAGGAAGAAACGGGGCTCTTGAACGACACCAGGCGAGGACAAACTAAGGCAGTGCCAGACGTGCGTGCTACAATCCACGGTCGAGACCGGAATGGCCGAAACCCTAGCCACTAATGAAGCCGTACTGGAAGTCATTTCGCCGGACGGAGCGCGCCGCTATGCGCGCGTGGCGCAGACGCCCTACATGATCGGACGCGGAGCGGAAACCGGAAATCACCTGCAGCTAAACGATCGCAGAATTTCGCGACAATGCGCGGCGATCGTGGTGGAAGCGAATCGTTTCTACATAGAGGATCGCGGGCAACGGCGCGGTGTTTTCGTCAACAGCGAGAAGGTGGACAGCCGGGCGCTGCAGGACGGCGACATCATCACGTTTGGGTTGGAGGATTCCTACGAGATCGTGTTCCGTTCGTCCGCCGAGGGCGGGGGCGAGACCATACCGCAGCTGCTGACGCGAATCGAGCACATCACGAGTTCCGAGCCGTCGGCTTCGTCCACGGGCGGTCTGCGCAAGCTGAACATGCTGCTCGAGGCGAGCTCCCTGCTGCACTCGCAGCTGCCGCTCGATTCCGTGCTGGCGAAAATGCTGGACCACGCGGTTTCGGTGCTGGACGCGGACCGCGGGTTGTTGCTGGAAAACGGCCCCGAGGGAACCTTGAAAGTGCGGCTGGCGCGGCGCAGCGGCGGGCTACGGTTGCCGCCCGAAAGCGTCACGCCGAGCCAGACCGCGATTCAGCTGGCGCTAAAGCAGCATGCACCGATCATTACCGAAGACCTGGCGCAGGCCGAAGCAGATTTGCAGGCAGCGCAGAGCATTGTGGCGCAACGGCTGCGTGCGGTGGTGGTGATCCCGCTGTATTCGATCACGCGCGCGAACTCGCAGGAGTCCATGGTCAACCTCAGGCGCGGCGACTTCTTGGGCGTGCTGTATCTGGATTCGCGACGCCCGGCGGCGTTTTCGAAATTGGACCGGCAGATCCTCGACGCGCTTGCAGCCGACGCCGCGAGCACGCTCGACAATGCCCGGCTGGTGGAGCGTGAACGGGAACGGCAGCGCATGGAGCAAGAGATCAACATTGCGCGCGATATCCAGCAGGCGCTACTGCCCAAAGACTTCCGAGACTTCCCTCATCTGGCGGTTTCAGGTTGCAATTTTCCTTGCCTGTCGGTCGGAGGCGACTATTTCGATGTGTTTCCGATGGGCGAAGGGCGTACGGCGTTTCTGATCGCGGACGTTTCGGGAAAAGGATTGGGCGCTGCGCTGCTGACGACCATGCTGCAGGGCGCACTGTCCGGCATGACTCTCGGCAACGATCCGGTAAAGGTGTTTAATCACGTCAACCGGTTCCTGTGCGATCACGCCGAAGTGGGGCGCTACGCAACGATGTTTTTTGGCGTGCTGGACGCGGATGGCCACATGGAGTTCATCAACGCCGGGCACCCTTCGCCAATTTTGATTCGCAAGGACCGCGTGGAGGAAGCCTTCACGGAAGGTTCGTATCCCGTCGGTCTGGTGCCTGATGCCGAGTACACCGCGGCGTGCCTGAAACTGGAGCCGGAAGACACATTGGTCCTTTTCAGCGATGGCGTGACCGAAGCGATGGACCCCGACGAGCAGCTCTTTGGCGTCCCGCGCCTGCGCGAAGTCCTGGCCGGGAGAACCCAGACGCGGCTCGAAGAGATGCAGAAATGCGTGCTCGAGGCCGTCGAGAATTTCACGCGCGGAGCGCGACAAGCCGACGACCTGACACTGCTGCTCATCCGGTACCGCGCGGCTGACGTGACCTCCATCACCGATACGGACCTGCGCGCTTCCTCGGCAGCCGCCTCCGCTCCAGGCCATTGACCGCGAGGGCTGTCACGAGTTTCGCCCCAAATTGCTCAGCCAGCGCGAATCAGAAGAGGTGGACACAAGGGTGACCGATTCCGCCCGCTATCGACGATTCCACCGCAACCTTTTCTGAACCTAAGCCTAACGCCAGCGGCGGCTACCCTCTTGTCGCGCACAAAGCATTGCGCTGCGAACTGAGTTGCAGCATAGTACCGCTTCGCATTCAGGAGGTGTGCCGTGCGCAGGAGTTGCTTTATTTGTTTTCTGTTGGCGTTGACCAGCCGCCAGCTTGTCGGCCAAACATCCTCCACGCATGCCGCGAGCACGCTCACAGTCATCAAAGCCGGGACCTTGATTGACGGAACGAGCGACGGGCCGCGAAAGAATCAGCTGATTTTTGTGCGCGGAGAGCGCATCGAAAAAGTCGCGGACGCTTCCGCGGCCATTCCGGGCGACGCCAAGGTGATCGATCTTTCTACTCTAACGGTGCTGCCCGGCCTGATCGACGCGCACACCCACATTTTCTTGTGGGGCGAAAAACCGGAAAAAGGAGGGTACGACGCGAACATTCTGAGGGCTGGTATCGCCTTGCGCGCGGCGCGCGCCACCTTTGCGTGCCGGAGAGCTTTGCAGCAAGGCTTCACGACGCTGCGCGACCTGGAGACCGAGGGCGCCGGCTACGGCGACGTGGAGATCAAGCAGGCCATTGAGGAAGGAACGATCCCCGGGCCGCGGCTGTATGTGGCAACGCGGGCCATCTCGAGCACTGGCGGCTACAACCTGGAAGGCTACGCACCGGAACTGCAAATGCCCAAGGGCGCCCAGATTGTGGATGGACCGGTGGAGGCGAGAAAGGCGGCGCGCGAGCAACTCGATCACGGGGCGGACTGGATCAAGGTGTACATGACCCATCGCTCGTGGGTCGACCGGCAAGGCAATCTGGTTTCGCAGCCAACCCTAACCGTAGAGGAACTCAAGGCGGTCGTGGACGAGACGCATGGGTGGGGGAGGAAGGTCGCCTGCCACGCCTACAATGGAATCGGATTGCAGCGCGCTCTCGATGGCGGCTGCGATTCGATCGAGCATGGTCTCGAGATCAGCGACGCACAAATCTCGCAAATGGCAAGACAGGGCACCTGGTATTGCCCGACGCTTGCTCCCTACTATCACGATTGGGAGGCGGAGAATACTCCGGCAGGACGACGGGACCGCAAACGCGCTGAGGTCCACGGAGCTTCCGTCGAACGGGCGTTGAAGGCGGGCGTCAAGATTGTGTACGGAACGGACATCGGCGGAATCGAGTGGACCGAACCCATGGCCCAGGAATTTCCCTATTTGGTGCAGTTTGGACTGACGCCGATGCAGTCGATTCGTGCGGCAACGTCAAGCGCCGCCGAGATGCTGGATGAAAAGGGAGAACTTGGCGTTGTGGCCCCCGGAGCCTACGCCGACATGATTGCGGTGAATGGCGACCCGCTGAAGGACGTGAAGGAACTCGCGCAAGTGCGTTTTGTGATGAAGGGCGGGAGTGTCTTCAAAAATGAGATGGGTCGTTAGCGGGCAGCGTTGCTCTCGCTGCCGTAGATCACGATTCCACGCGGACGCCCTTCCAGAACGCAATCCGCCCCGCGATTGATACCGCCTCCGGCTTCGGTTCGGGATAGAACCACGCGGCGTTGTCGCTGCGAAGGCCGTCCACTTCGACATGGTAGTAGTGGGCGGTCCCCTTCCAGGGGCACATCGAAGTATGCGTGCTGGACTTGAGGTACTGCTTCTTCACCGCGTCTTCGGGAAAATACTGGTTCCCTTCGACAACAACACACGCATTGCTTTCCGCAATCATTTTCCCGGCCCAAAATGCCTTTGCCATGACCTCTCCGTACTCGATTGGATGCCCTAGTAAGGCAAAAGGTTCCGGTTCTCAGTTTAGGCGCCGCGTTTCGCGGACGGCAAGTCGCCTTTGCTACAATTTTGCGCATGCCTATCAGACGAAGCACCGGTCTTGCGCTGCTGGCCTTCTCGCTTCTGGCGTGCGGATTTCTGGCAGCGTGCAGCAGCTCCCCAAGCAGCTCCCCGGCAACAGGTACGGCGAGCATCTCTGGTTCGCTTGGGGTTACGGCGGATCTAGACGGGCGTCTTGCCAAGTTCCAGCCGCTCGGCATGCCTTTCAACCGCGGAGCGTTGAGCGCGCGCGAACAGCAACTGGTCGAGAAGTTGGTCCACGCCTCAAACCTCCTTGAGGATATCTACTGGCGGCAGAGCGACCCGGACGGGCTGGCGCTCTACACCGCCCTCGCAAAAAGCCAGAACCCTTTGGACCGGAAGGTCCTGCGTTTCTTGAAGATCAACGGCAGCCGCTATGACTTGATCGACGAGATGAAGCCGTTTATCGGCACCCAACCGGCCCCGCCGGGACGCGCTCTCTACCCGCCCGATCTGACCCGCGATGAAGTGGAGAAATATGTGGCGGCCAATCCCGCTCAGAGAGCCGCGGCTTATGACGAACGGTCCGTTCTCAGGAGAAATGGCGCGGGACTCGAAGCGGTTCCCTATCACACCGCCTATGCGGAGTTCTTAAAGGCCGCAGCGCAGGACTTGCGGGAGGCCTCCGCGCTTAGCGACGATCCGGCCTTTGCGAAATTCCTGACCCTGCGCGCGGATGCGCTGCTGAGCGACAATTACTACGCCAGCGATTTGGCGTGGCTTGATCTGAGAGATCCCAAGTTCGACCTGATCTTGGCGCCTTACGAGAGCTATCTGGATAACCTGCTCGGGGTTCGTACCTCTTTCGGCGCGGCCGTGCTGATTCGAAATGATGCGGAGAGCAAAAAGCTCGCCGTGTTTCAGGGCTACGTTGCGGATCTCCAGGAGTCGCTGCCGCTCGGCAAAGCGGACCGGCCTTCAAAGCGCGGGCACGCAACACCGATGGAAGTAATGGACGCGCCTTTCCGTACCGGCGATCTGCTGCACGGCTACCAGGCTGTAGCCGACAATCTGCCCAACGATCCGAGGGTCCACGAGGCTAAAGGCAGCAAGAAGATTTTCTTCAAAAACTTCATGGACGCACGGGTCAATATGGTGATCTTGCCCATTGCCAGGCGATTGTTGCGAGAGGACCAGGCGGCGCGGGCGACCGGCGGGGGTTATCTTGCGGGGACGCTGGCCCACGAAATTTCGCACGAACTCGGCCCCAACTATGCGCGCACCGCGAACGGCAACAAAGATATTCGCGAAGCGATTGGCAAGGATTTTTCCGGTTTAGAGGAGGCCAAGGCCGACGTGGTGGGAATGTATTGTCTGAAATGGCTGGTGGATCACGGAGCCATTTCGAAAGAGCAGCTTGACGAGGACTATATTTCCTACGTCGCGGGTAATTTTCGAACCATCCGTTTCGGCATTGCCGAACCGCATGCCCGCGGGGAGATGATGGAGTTCAGCTACATGCTGGAGCAAGGTGCTGTGTTGCGCGACGCGGCGACCGGGCGTTACGCCGTGGTGCTTGAGAAGATGCCGGCGGCCATTGCTACTCTGGCGAAGGAGCTGCTCGAACAGGAAGCGACCGGCGATCGGGCGCGGACCGCGGCGTGGTTTGCAAAATACGCAGTGCTGCCGGACCATCTGCAGAAAGCCTTCCAGCAGGTCTCCGACATTCCGGTCGATATTCAGCCGATCTATTCTTTTCCGGTGGAGATACGATGAGCGAACCGCAGAATTTTGCCAATCATGGAAAACTCGTGCCGGCGTTTCATTTCTTCGTGATACCCGTGCTGCTTTTGAATCTTGTTAGCTCGATTGTTTTGCTCTATGCCGCGGCGCGTCATGAGTGGGGTGCTTTTCCCCTGTTTCAAGCAATTTTCAATCTCATTCTTGCGGTTGCTCTGATCGTGTTGGCTTTTTTGGCCAGGCTTTTCGCGCTGGGCGTGCAGGACCGCGTGATTCGTCTCGAGGAACGTCTTCGCATGCAGCAGTTGCTGCCGGAAGATCTAAGGCCGCGGATCAGCCAGTTCACGATCCATCAGCTGGTCGCGCTGCGCTTTGCGAGCGATGCCGAACTGCCGGAGCTGGCGGGAAAAGTGCTGCGGGACAATCTGAACAGCCGCAAAGCCATCAAACAGATGATCCGGAATTGGCGCGCCGACCATCAACGGGTCTAAGCGGCCCCGGGCGCGAAAACGATCACAAGATACTGCGAATCACTCCGCCGTCGGCGCGAACCGCGGCGCCGGTAATGCCAGCGGATTGCGTGCTGGCCACAAACGCCACGATGGCCGCGACTTCTTCCGTGGTCTCAAAGCGCTTGAGCAGAGAGCTGGGGCGTGCAGTTTCAAAAAACTCCTTTTCGATCTGAGCCGGGCTGACGCCGCGCGACAAAGCCATGCTTTGTACGAACTCGCCGGCACCCTCGGACGCGGTAGGGCCGACAAGAACGGAATTCACGGTCACTCCGCCAGCCGCAAAGGATTCCGCCACGCCGCGTGCGATCGCGATCTGCGCGCTCTTGGTCATTCCGTAATGCACCATTTCGGAGGGAATCTGCTGGCCGGATTCGCTGGAGATAAAGATCACGCGGCCCCATTTTTTCTCGAGCATGCCCGGCAAATAGTGACGCGTCAGGCGAACGCCGCTCATGACGTTGGTTTCAAAGAAACGGAGCCATTCTGAATCAGCTATTTCCAGAAACGGTTTGATGTCGAAAATGCCGAGGTTGTTGACCAAAACGTCGGCGCTTGGCACCTGTTCAGTCAGCTTGTTCACGCCTTCCGCGGTCCCCAGGTCGGCGGCCAGCTCCGTGACTTCGGCACCGCGCAGTTCCATACGAATCCTTTCCGCGGCGGCCTTCACGCGCTCTGCGGTGCGCCCGTTAATCACGATGCGCGCGCCCTCGCGGGCCAGGGTATTGGCGATGGCAAAGCCGATTCCCGCGGTGGAGCCGGACACTACGGCGAGTTTGCCCTTTAGTCCCAGGTCCATATTCTTCTCCCGCTGGGTTAGCGCGCGACGGCGGCGGCGGCCGCGCCCTCGATTTCAACAATCTCTTCCGCAGACAGCTTCAGTCCGCCCGCCCGCATGACGCCCTCGGCTTGCTTCGCGTCGCGCGCGCCGACGATGGCCCCGGTGATTGCTGAATGGCTTAGCACCCAGGCGATGGCAACTTCACCCGGTCCGCGCCCGTGCCGAACGCCGACCTTGCGCAGGCGCTCGACCAGTTCAATATTCGTCGAAAGGCGCGGTTCCTTGAACTCCGGATTCCGGCTGCGAAAATCGTCCGGCGGCAGAGCAGCGGCGCGCTCGCGCGTCATTGCGCCGGTCAGCAAGCCGGACGCCATCGGCGCATAGCTGATGACGCCCATGCCGTGGGTCACGCAGTGCGGCAGAATGGCGGCTTCGATGGCGCGTCGAATGATCGAATAGGGCGGTTGATCGGAAGTAATGGGCGCAATTTCGGCCGCCCGTTTCATTTGCTCGGCATCGAAGTTCGACACGCCGACCCACCGCACCTTGCCTTCTTTCTTCAGGTCGTTCATGGCGCGCCATGCTTCTTCCAAGCCCGGTCCGTTGTCGCGCGGCGGCCAGTGCATCTGGTAAAGATCAATCACATCGGACTCTAGACGGCGCAGGCTGTCTTCGCACTCCTTGCGGATCGAGCGGGCGGAGTGATCCGGGTAGACCTTCCGGTTTTCGTCCCAGCGCAGCACGCATTTGGTAAAAATGTGCGGACGCTTCCCTTTCCACTGCCGTAAGGCTTCTGCGACGATCTCCTCGGAGTGGCCCGTTCCGTAAACCGCGGCAGTGTCAATCCAATTCACGCCGAGTTCGAGCGCGCGAAGTATGGCCGCAATCGAGTCCGCGTCTTCCTGCCGACCCCAGGCAAACTCCCAGCCCGCGCCGCCAATGGCCCAGGCGCCAAACCCCACCGGCGAGATATGGATATCGCTGTTCCCCAGTTTCCGCAGTTCCATAAGGCCTCGAGACGCAGCTTTACCGCGCTACTCTCTTCTACGTCGGGTTGGATGTAATTGACCAGCAAAAAGTTAGAGTTGGCGGGCGGCTGAGCGGGCGCCATGGTCGGTTCGGGAGTGAGGCCGGATCGACGGCAGTCTCCTTGCGGTCCCCTCACCCGTGAATGCCAGGCGGGAGCGAGGGCGCCGGCGTCAGCGCGCTCCTGCCGAATACAGTATCCCTGAGATCGAGCTCGACCGTGGTGGTAGCGGATGGCTGGAAACTTCGCGGCAAGCGGAAGGTGGTCGGTTCAAAAACGGACAAGGCGGCGCGAAAGTATCGACTCGCGCCGCCTTGCTCCCTGCGACAAAACCCGAACGACCTAAATGCTCTTCGGACCTGCGGTTGCGGCGGCCGGTGCGCTGGACTTCGCAAACGCGCTGCCGGTCGATTCCTTCTCGGCGCTCTTGTCGATTTCGATGGAGCCTTTGAAGTAGGCGCCGTCTTCGATCATGATGCGCGCCGTCGTCAGGTCGCCGTTCACGGAGCCGTCTTTTTTGATTTCGATCCGGTCCTTGGCGCGAAGATTGCCCTTCACGCTGCCGTACACCACCACCTCGCGGGCAATGATGTCGGCGGTGAGCTTGGCGGTCGCTCCCACGGTGAGCTTGCGCTCATCCAGTTGGATCAACCCTTCCACCGAGCCGTCGACCAGCAGGTCTTCGCTCCCGGTGATTTCGCCCTTCACGTGCAGGCTTGCTCCCAGTCTGGCCGTCGCGCGGTCGCCGGTCGCACCCAATGGACGCATTGCATCTGTACTCATCGCGTTAGTTCCCTCCCAAGTCGCCGGAGCTGGCTTCGGCGCCTGATTCAGATTCTGCTGATTCGCTGCAAAACTTTTCGCTTCCGGTTGCGCGGCTTGCGGCGTTTCCGGCTTCTTCGTGTTCCCCCACATTGGATCCTCCAGGGACAGGTCACCCCATCAGATTCCGTCGGGGCAAGATAAGACTCTATTCCCGTGTTGCGGATGCTGCAAACAACGTATCAGCCTGCTGTGCTTGAGAGTAACTACCCTTTGGTTCAAGTCCCGTTACTGTCCCGAGGGCAATGCTTACGCCGTGGGCTTGTCGGGAACCGGCTGGGTAGCGACGAAGTCGTTCACAAAACGCCGCGCATAGCTGTCGAGCAGATCGCGGACTCGCGACGGACTGGGCGACTTCACGATGAATCCGGCGTGATGATATTTCTCCACGCGATACACGATTTCCGGATCGTCGTAGGCCGAGGTGTCGGGCTGTTCTTGTTTTGCGAGCGAGACGATCACGCCGGCGTAGTCTTTACGCGCGGCCGGAAGATGGTACGGATCCTTTCCTGCGCCAACTTCGAGCTTCGCCCATTCTCGCCACAAATTTACGCCCGTGGCGTGATCGATGAGGTCAGAAATATAGGCTCCGCCCACGCGGGCGGCGATTTCAATGAAATAGAACTTCCCGTCCGCATGGGCCTGCAGGAATTCCGCGTGCGTCACGCCGCGCACCAGTCCCAGGCCTTCGATCAGCTCCTGGTTCAGCGCCTGGAGCGCTCGCGCCTCGGCGCCGTCGCGCTGCAAGGTCCGCGTGGTGAAAACACCTCCGCCATGTGAAACGTCGAGCGGCGGCGTTCCATAGACGTGCGCCTCCGCGAATGCCACGTCTCGTTCGCTTACCACGCCATCCACGTGGAAGACCCTACCGGGCAGGAACTGCTCCAGGAGAAAGTGCGACTGATCGTCGCCCAGCTTCTCGAGACAGGGCCATAGTTCCTCGGGCCGTTCGATCTTGGTCATGCCGATCCCGGAAGCCTGTGAACGAGGCTTGAGGAGCCAGGGTCCCGGCACCCGATTCATGAACTCACGCAGCTCGTGGTGATTAAGCACGTGCACAAATTCCGGCACCTTGACCCCGACTTCCTTAGCACGCGCGCGCATCGCCAGTTTGTCGCGGAAATAGCGAACCGTCGTCAGGCCCATACCCGGAATGCGCAAGTGCTCGCGGATGGCCGAAACATTCTCCATATCGAATTCATCGAGGGCCACGATGCGGTCGATTCTCCGCGTGCGCGCCGCGTAGCTCACCGCATTGAGCAGCTGGGGCAGAGGAAGTTCTTCCGGCATGAAAAACATTTCGTCGATGGCTTCCTGCGGCCAGTCGGCATTGCGCAGCTTTTCCACGGTCAGCAAATACACCGTGCATCCGATCGCTTTGCAAGTTCGGATAAATTCCTGTCCCTTTTCATAGGAGCTGACGCAGAGGATCGCGAGGGGTCGCTGCTCGGGCACGCTAAGCCTCCTTCGCTGCCGTGAGCCGCGAAGTATAACCCGCAACTATCGCGCAGGATACAGAAAGCGCAGAAACGGGCCGACGCGCCGAGCCCAGGCCGCTTCGTTGTGCTCGGCGCCTTCGATGCGCTCGTAGTGCAAGTCTTCATCCAAGCGCCAGCCCCGCGAAAGCAGGATGTCGCGGTAGCGTTCAACGTCTTCCACGATGCGCGGCCCTTCGCGAGTGCCAATATCCAGCCAAATCTGCGGCCGGGAATGCACGGCCATTTGCTCCGCGAAGGAGTGAATCACGCGATAGTGCCACCAAACCGAAGGCGACAGGGCGGCAATTTTTCCAAACACGTCCGAGCGCAACAGCCCCAAATAGAGCGAAACCAGTCCGCCGAGCGATGAGCCGCCGATTGCGGTCCGGCTGCGGCCGCCTTCCGCGCGGTACTCTCTGTGCACAAAGGGCATCACTTCTTCCGTCAGAAATTTGCCATAGCGGTCGGCTTGCCCTCCGCCTAGTTTCGGCGCCTTGGTCGGTGTGTATTCGCGAATCCGCGCTTTACCGGTGTTGTAGATTCCGACGATGATCAGCGGCTCCACTTGCCCGGCGTGAATCTCCGCATCCGCGGTCTGTCCGACCTGCCAATCCTGGCCCCGGATAAACGCGGTCGAACCGTCAAAGAGATTCTGCCCGTCGTGCAAGTACAACACCGGAAAGCGCCGTTGCGGCTGCTCGTGATAACCCGGCGGCAGGTACACCACCAGGGTTCTCTGATTTCGCAGGAACTTCGATCGGAAACGGTCGTGTTTCCGAAGTTGTCCGTCGCTCACAGGGCGGCAACGCTCATGGGACGATAGTCACGAGCAGGTCTTTTGCTTCCACGTTCTGTCCCGGCGTGACCAGCAGCTTCACGATTCGACCCGCGACCGGAGCGTAGATATTCGACTGCATCTTCATGGCTTCGAGTGTCATTAGTTTAGCACCGCGCTCGACGGTGTGGTTGACCTGCACCGCTATGCCGCTGATCACGCCGGCGGTGGGGGCGCCGACCTGTCCCGGATCCGCGGCATCCGCCTTGGGGTGCGCACGCTCCACCACCCGCAGCGACTTGTCGCGAACGTTCACTTCCCGCGGCTGGCCGTTCAGTTCGAAAAAGAGGGTTCGTGTGCCATCCGGGTGCGGTTCGCTCGCGGTCATGTATTTAATGATGAGCGTCTTTCCGGCCTCGATCGAAACCGTAAGCTCCTCGCCGGACCCTAGGCCGTAGAAAAACGGGGGCGTCGGCAGAACGCTCACGTCCCCGTGCGCCTGCCGGAACTTCTCGAATTTCAGGAAAACGTCGGGGTAGAGAAGATAGCTGAGAAGATCGTCGTCGGAAACAGGATGCCCGCTCTTTTTTTCCAGCGCCTCTTTTTCCGCGGCAAAATCCGCCGCAGGCAGGCTCGCGCTCGGCCGGCCTTTCACTGGCTTGGCTCCGCGCAGCAAGACCTTCTGCACCTTGCGCGGCCAGCCATCCGGGGGCACGCCGAGTACGCCGGAAAGCATTTCGACCACCGAGTTCGGAAAGGCCACGTCGTGATGCTCGTCCAGCTGCAAAACATCGCCTGGCGTCATCTCTTTGGCCATGAGGAACAACGTCATATCCCCGACTACTTTGCTCGACGGCGTGACCTTCACAATGTCGCCGAAAAGCTGATTCACTTGGGCGTACATGCGCTCCACCTCGCGCCAGCGATGGCCCAACCCCATCGCCGCCGCCTGCTCGCGTAGGTTCGTATACTGTCCGCCCGGAATTTCATGCTCGTACAGCCGCGCGTTTCCCGCTTTGGGTCCCGAATCAAACGGCAAATAATAGCTACGCACCGTTTCCCAGTAATCCGAACAGTCGTTCAGCGCGGCGGAGTCTAATCCCGTGTCGCGACTGGTATTTCGCAAAGCAGCCACAATCGCATTCAAATTGGGCTGGCTGGTCCCGCCGCTCATGGCGGCAACCGCCCCGTCCGCTATGTCCGTTCCCGCATCGGCAGCCTTCAACACGGTTGCCGCATTCATTCCGCTGGTATCGTGGGTGTGAAAATGGATCGGCAGATCGATTTCTTCCTTCAGCTTCTTCACCAGTTCGAACGCCGCGTAAGGCTTGCACAGTCCCGCCATGTCCTTGATCGCCAGGAAGTGCACGCCCAGCTTTTCCAGCTGCTTCGCCAGCCCGAGGTAGTATTTGAGCGAATATTTCGGCCGCGTTTTGTCGAGAATATCTCCGGTGTAGCAGATTGCGCCCTCGCACACTCCGCCGGTCTCAAAGACCGCGTCGAGCGACACCCGCATGTTTTCGATCGAATTCAGGGAATCGAACACGCGAAAAATATCCATGCCCGCGGCGTAGGCCTCGCGCACGAATGCGCGAATCACGTTGTCAGGATAGGAAGCGTAGCCCACGGCGTTGGCCCCGCGCAGCAGCATCTGAAAGCAGATGTTGGGCACCGCCACGCGCAGTTCCCGCAGACGTTGCCAGGGATCCTCGCGCAAAAATCGCAGCGACGTATCGAACGTGGCTCCGCCCCACATTTCCAGGCTGAACAAACTGGGCAAGCGCTCCGCCACAAACGGCGCGACCGCCAATAGATCGTAGGTGCGCACGCGCGTTGCCATGAGCGACTGGTGCGCATCACGAAATGTTGTGTCCGTCAGCAGCAGTCTGCTTTCCTTCTTCGCCCACTCCGCAAACTTCTTCGCTCCAAGCTTGCGCAGCAGCTGCCGCGTTCCCGCTTTGGGCTCGGCGCCCGTCGCGGCCGGCGCGGCCGCGGTTTCCAGTGCCGTCGGCACCGGCTTTCCCTTGACCTCGGGGTTACCGTTCAAGATCACGTCGCCCAGGTAGGTCAGCAGCTTTGTGGCCCGGTCGCCGCGCTTCGGAAAGCGGAACAGCTCCGGATATTGCTCCAGAAATCCCGTGGTCACCTCGCCGCTGCGGAACCTCGGATGGTTGACCACATTTTCGACAAACGGAATGTTGGTCTTCACTCCGCGAATGCGAAATTCCCGCAGCGCGCGGTCCATCCGCTGGCAAGCTTCCGGCAGATTGGTGCCCCACGCCGTGACCTTTACCAGGAGCGAGTCGTAATAAGGCGCCAGCGAAGCGCCCGCATAGGCCGTCCCGCCGTCGAGGCGGATCCCGAATCCCGCCGGTGAACGATAGGTCGTGAGCTTGCCGTAGTCCGGCGCGAAATTTTTCTCGGGATCTTCGGTCGTTACGCGGCACTGCAGCGCCGCACCGTAGAGCGGCACGCTCTCCTGCTTCGGCAGGTTCATGGGTTCTTGGTGGAGACAATGCCCCTGCGCCACCAGGATCTGCGCGCGCACAATGTCGATGCCGGTCACCATTTCGGTGACCGTGTGCTCTACCTGAATCCGCGGATTCACTTCGATGAAGTACCAGTTCTGCTCGTCCGCGTCGTACAAGAACTCGACCGTGCCGGCGCTGCGGTATTTCGCCTTGCGCGCCAGATCCACGGCCGCCGCGCACAATTCATTGCGCACACTGTCGGGCAAATTCGGCGCCGGCGCGATTTCCACGACTTTCTGGTGTCGCCGTTGCACCGAACAATCCCGTTCCCACAAATGCAAGAGATTCCCGTGCGTATCGGCGAGAATCTGCACCTCCAGGTGCCGGGCCCGCTCGAGATACTTCTCGAGGAACACCGAAGCATCTCCGAACGCCGACCTGGCCTCGCCCTGCGCTTCTTCGAGCCGCGTTTCGAGCTCGCTCTCGTCGCGCACCACGCGCATTCCGCGCCCGCCGCCGCCCATCGCGGCCTTTACCATCACGGGATAGCCGATTCGCCGGGCGATCCGCTTCGCCTCTTCCGCCGATTCAACCGGCTGTTCGGTGCCCGGCAACACCGGCACGCCGGCTCGGATGGCCAGCCCGCGCGCAGCCGTCTTGTCGCCTAGCAGCTCCAGTAATTCCGGCGTCGGCCCGACAAAGGTGATTCCCGCTTTTCCGCAGGCTCGCGCCAGCGCCGGGTTTTCCGATAAAAACCCATAGCCCGGATGGATCGCGTCCACACCCTTGGCTTTGGCCATGGCGACGATTCCTGCAATGTCCAGGTATGCCTCGACCGGCCCTTTCCCGTCGCCTACTTGGTAGGCTTCATCGGCCTTGAACCGATGCAGCGCCAGCCGGTCCTCTTTCGAATACACTGCGACCGTTCGCAGCCCCAGCTCGTTGGCCGCGCGAAAAATCCGTATTGCGATCTCGCTGCGGTTCGCAGCCAGCAGTTTCTGGATGGGCTTTGGCTTGGCCATAGGTGCGGTTGCGCACCCGAACGCAACCAGCCATTCTTTCACGCCCGTACTATGCCACTACAGCAGTTTTTTGAATCGATCAAAACTGAGTTTTGCATAAAATCGGCGCTTGGGTCCGCGGTTCGCCGCTTCCCGGCCGGTTGTGCCCGGATTACTCAAGGCGGGCCGTGGCCACCGTTTCCTTGGATGGCAGATTCCGTAACGATTCCAACTCGGTCTGCAATTTGGCCCAGGCCTTTTCGTCCTTCTTCATTTTGAACGGGACATCCGGGCGGGCAAAGAAGCCGAGCAATTCGGCGCGAATCTCCGGCGTCAGGCCGGCAAAGTCCAACTGGGCCAGCTTGTCGAGCAGCTTGGCGTGGGCCGCGTCGCTCATTTCGTATTGGCCGGGTGCGCTCGTTGTGCCCAGGTCGAAATTATCGTTGCTCAGGTCGGGACGCTGCGTCTCCCGCTGCTGCCTCAGCAGCTTCCGGTACTCGTCGAGCGTATCGTTGAAGCTCGCTTCAAACATGTGCTCTGTTTCGGGAGTGGGCGTCCGGAATTGCAGCACTTTGAGCGGCCCGAATTTCGGCAGGATGCGATAGAGGAACGCCAGACACTTGTCGCTAGTCGTCGGCCGCTGATAGTTGGTCCCCCACTCCTGTTCGTACTTCGCGCGTTTCAAGCTGTACAGAAACTTGCGCTTGGTGATCCCGGGCTGGTCCTTTTCAATCTCGTCCTCTTTCAAGTGCCAGGCAATTCGAGTGGCCCTTGGCAATAGGTCGCTTACCGCATGGCGGTAGGAGTTGAGCACCCGGTCTTCGTTGACCAGAATCTTCCGCAAGTCGAGTCCGTATGTCTCTGCAAAGGCCTGTTCCAAGACGCGCGGCGTGACCTCAAACCCGATGAAATCGTGGTAGCTTTCAGGCGCGTACCGCTTCTTGGCTACCTCCAGGACGTCAAAACCAAACTCGGTCTTCACGTGAGCCAGCTTGTCGTCTTCGTAGGAAACCGAATCCCCGTATTTCTTGCGCAGCTTCGGGTAAAGAACGGGCACCGCACGGTTCGTCCCGATCTTGTGGCCGTTGTTGTCCGCCGCGTAGTGGGCCATGGCGCCCAGCGCAAAAGCGTACTCTTCCGGATTCTGTGCATCACGCAATAAAGCCAGGATGAAATCTCCGCTCCTGATGTAGTGCGTCAGGTCGCTGAAAAACGGATTTCCATAAGGGTAGTAGCCGAGGTCCTGGATGATGGCTCCGCCGTATGCGCAGGCGTGCGCCTTTTTCAGGTCGTCTTCGGTCAGGTTGGGAAAGCGCTCTTTGAGCGCCGGCTTCAGGTCGGTTTCCCACGCGGCATCAATAATTGCCTGGTGCGACATCACCGAGTAGGCGCTCGTTCGCACCGGCCACAGCAGCGACAACACCATCGCCAACGCCACCACGCTCTTTGCCCGACGCAAGATCATCGTTTCGAATGCCCCCCTGAAAAAGCTGCCCGCGCGCTCTCCAACCTGCAGACCCGTGGACAGAGTAAAGTGCAGATCGAGGGCCATTGTAACTGCCCCGTTCCCCTTATTTTGTTTGCGGAATGGCCGTAGGAAGGCGATCTTGATGAAAACGATGGCTTCTTTTTCCCGGCTGCTGCGTCTTGGCTGGCCTCAGTATTTCCTCAGCACACCAATCACGCGTCCCTGAATCCTGACGTCGCTTGCCGATTCGATGATCGGCCCCATCTCCGAGTTAGCCGGCTGCAAACGGATTTTCCCGGCCCCTTCGCGATAAAACCTCTTGAGCGTCGCTTCTTCTCCGCGAACCAGCGCTACCACGATATCCCCGGCGTTGGCTACCTGCGTCTGCTCGCACACCACAAAGTCGCCGTCTAGGATGTGGTCTTCGATCATCGAACTGCCCTTGACCTGCAAGACAAAGGAGTTTCCGCCGCGTGCGAAGTCTCCGAGCGAAATGGTCTCCCGCTCTTCCACAGCTTCCAGAGGGCGCCCCGCCGCGATCCGGCCCATCAGCGGCAGTTCCTGCACCTTGCGCTCGATCACCTGCTCTTTCACCGGCTTGGGCAACTGCAAAATCTCGATCGAACGGCTCTGGTTGTAACCGCGCCGGATGAAGCCTTTTTTCTCGAGCGTAGTGATGTGCTTGTGCACGGTGGCCAGCGAGGTCAGCTTCATTCCTTTGCCGATCTCTTCGAAGCTCGGCGCGTACCCGTGTTTGGTCTCAAACGACACCAGGTAATCCAACACTTCCTTCTGACGCTTGGTGAGGGCCATGGCTTACCTCCTAGGCACAGATTTTTTGTCTGGCGCGTTTTCCAGGGCTAGCTGCTCCCGGCCGGGCGCTTTTTCCACAGCCACTCTAGGCGAAGCTAAAGCGAAATGTCAAGCGGCTTCGAAGCCGCTCGTTCCTTCCCGTTCCGGGGCTTTCACTGCTATAAGCAATGGGCATGACGCAATCGGGCAAAGCTTCCCCTTCCGTCGTCGCCGCCGGAGTCGTCGCCATGATCGGCGGAGCCCTTGCGGCTGTCTGCGTCGTTGCCGTCCTGCTGGCCCTCCGCTTCGCCCCCACCGGGCCCGGCGCGATTCCGGCGTCGCTCCGCCCGCTCCTTTACTTCATTTGGATTTTCTTCCTGGTATGCGACGTCTTCGTGATCGTTGTCGGAATCCAGCTCATCCGGCTGCGCCGCTGGGCTCGCATCGCCCTCCTGGTTATCGCCGGGTGCATGCTCTTTTTTGGCGTCATCGGCATCGGCGTTATTTTCTTCACGATCTTTTTGGCGCCTGCCGACCCGGCTGTTCCTAAGCTCGTCCTGGCCGCAGTGCTCGCTTTCGTTTACGGAATTCCCATCGGCGTTTCGCTTTGGTGGCTCATCCTTTTGACCCGTCGGTCGGTCGCGGTGCAATTTGAAGCCGCGGCCGCTCCATCGTCGGACGCTTCCCCAACCTCGCTTCCTGCTTCCTCGCCTTCTGTTTTCAACAACCCGCAGTGCCCGCTGGCCGTCCGGATCGTCGCCTGGTACCTCGCCTCGTTCCTGCTATTCCTCCCTATCGTTCCCTTTCTTCCCATACACATCCCGGCCTACTACTTCGGCCATCTCTTTCGCGGGCCGTCGGCGACGCTCATCCTTTTGCTGAACTTCGCTGTGCTCTCGGTCTCCGGCATCGGGCTGCTCCTCTTGAAGCGCTGGAGCTTTCCCCTGGCTATCGCGACGCAAGCGCTACTGGGCGCCAACGGTCTGATGGCTGCATTCAGCCCTTCGTTCGATTCCTTGATGCGCGAAGTGTTTTCCGAATGGAATCTGCCGGCCGTTCCCGTCGGCGCCGAGCAGCTGTTGCACTCCTTACGTTACTGGAATCTGCTGGGGTTGCTCCTCCCCCTGGCGATCATCATCACGCTCTTTGTCTCGCGACATTCGTTCTATACGGCCATCCTCGGCGAGGACGCCAAGCCGGCCTGATCGCGAATCACAGCGGCGAAGTGCTCCCGGGACAGGTGAGAAGCCGGAACTCCCTTGCTTTCTTAGGACTTGGCGTGATCTCTGCCGTTTTCTCTGTTCGACAAGCGCAAATGTTCACTGTTGCCGAAGCGCGCACCTTCGCTCCGGCTTCTCCCCGCTGTGCTATCATTTTTGTGTAAGCTCCTGGCGGTTCGCTTCAGCTCCAACCTGCTCACTCGTACCAGCCAGACGCTCGCCTCCTGCAAGTCTTGGGGGCTGCTCGCTCGGGAGATTCGTAATCGGCATGGCCACAACCACTGACATTCCGCTGCCAAAACACAAACGCGAGGTCGTCGACCGCGCAGTCATACGCTTCGCCGGAGATTCCGGTGACGGCATGCAGGTCACCGGCAGCCAATTCACGAACACGGTCGCCCTTTACGGCAACGATATCGCCACCTTCCCCGACTTTCCCGCCGAAATTCGCGCCCCTGCCGGCACCCTCCCCGGGGTTAGCGGCTACCAGCTCCATTTCTCTTCGAACGAGGTCTACACGCCTGGCGACGCGGTTGACGTTCTGATCGCCATGAACCCGGCCGCCCTCAAGGTGAATCTGGCCGACCTGAAGGCCAACGGCATCTTGATCGTCAACTCCGACGCCTTCGCCGAAACCGACCTGCGTAAGGCGCAAATGTCCTCCAACCCTCTGGAGGACCATTCGCTCGATAAGTTCCGCCTTTTCCCGGTCGAACTCGAGCGCCTCACCAAGGTCGCGCTCGAGCATATCGGCCTTGACGCCAAATCCGCCAGCCGCTGCAAGAACTTCTTTGCGCTCGGCATGTGCTACTGGCTTTACAACCGCTCCATGGACTCGACCGTCCGCTGGATCGAGGAGAAGTTCGCGAAAAAGCCGCTGCTGGTTGAAGCCAACAAGCTGGCCATGAAGGCCGGCTACTCTTATTGCGAGGCCACCGAGGCTTTCCAGATCAGCTACGAGATTCCGCCGGCGCAACTTGAACCCGGCCTGTATCGCAACATCAGCGGCAACCAGGCGCTCGCGCTTGGCTTCATTACCGCCTCAGAAAAATCCGGGCTCAAGCTGTTCCAGGGCAGCTATCCGATTACCCCCGCGTCCGACATCCTGCATGAGCTTTCGCAGTATAAGGACTTCGGCGTCATCACTTTCCAGGCCGAGGACGAAATCGCCGCGATCACTTCCGCCATCGGAGCCGCCTATGCCGGCGCTCTCGCCATCACCACCACCTCCGGCCCCGGCATGGCGCTCAAAACCGAAGCCATGGGTTTGGCAATCGCCGTCGAAATTCCCCTGGTCATCTGCGATATTCAGCGCGGCGGCCCCTCTACCGGCTTGCCGACCAAGACCGAACAAGCCGATCTGTTCCAGGCGCTTTTCGGCCGCAACTCCGAAGCGCCCATTCCCGTGGTCGCTGCGGCCACTCCGAGCGACTGCTTCTGGGCCGCTCTGGAAGCTTCCCGTATCGCCGTCAAATACATGGTCCCGGTCATCGTTCTTTCCGACGGCTACCTCGCCAACGGTGCCGAGCCTTGGAAAATTCCGAACCTCGACGAAATTCCCGAAATTCCCGTGAAGTTCGCGACCGATGCAACCGACTTCAGGCCCTACCGCCGCAATCCCGATACGCTGGCGCGCCCCTGGGCCATACCCGGCACTCCCGGCCTTGAACACCGCATCGGCGGCCTTGAAAAGCAGGACGTCACCGGGAACATCAACTACGAGCCCCTGAACCACGAAAAAATGGTTCGCATCCGGGCAGCCAAAGTCGAAGCCATCGCGCAGGATATTCCGGACATCGTTCCTGTCGGCGATCCCGACGGCGACCTGCTCATTGTCGCCTGGGGCTCCACGCACGGCTCCATCACCGCGGCGGTCAATTCGCAGCGCGAGCTCGGCTACCGCATCGGCCACGTCCACTTGCGCCATTTGAACCCCTTCGCGCGCAATCTCGGCGATGTGCTCAAGCGCTACCGGAAGGTGCTGGTCCCCGAACTCAACATGGGCCAGCTGGTTTGGCTTCTGCGCGCAAAGTTTCTTGTGAACGCAATCGGCCTCAACAAGATTCAAGGCCGCCCGTTCAAGCAGTCCGAGCTCGAACAAAAAATCTCCGAGCTTTTGTCGTAGCTGGTTTTGCAGGCTCAGACGTTTTGTCTGGGCATCGGTTGCAAGAAAGGGCTCGTTTCGGGCCGCGTTAGAATTCGTCATTCCGAGCGAAGCGGGGAATCCCGGTTCGCTTCCGGCCGATGACGCGAATCTAGAACGGAGAACGCTGTCGTGACGACTACCGCATTACCTGTCCTCACAAAGAAAGACTTCCAGACCGACCAGGAAGTCCGCTGGTGCCCCGGCTGCGGCGACTACGCGATTCTGTCCGCCGTGCAGTCCGTGTTCCCCGAACTCGGCATCAAGCGCGAAAACTTCGTGGTGGTGTCCGGCATCGGCTGTTCCTCCCGCTTCCCGTATTACATGAACACCTTCGGCTTCCATACCATCCACGGCCGCGCTCCCGCCGTCGCCACCGGCATCAAAACAATTCGCCCCGACCTCGAAGTTTGGGTCGCCACCGGCGACGGAGACGCTCTCTCCATCGGCGGCAACCACACCATTCACATGCTGCGCCGCAACGTCGGACTCAAGGTGCTGCTATTCAACAACCGCATTTACGGGCTGACCAAGGGGCAGTATTCGCCCACCTCCGAGCTCGGCAAGAAAGCCAAGTCCACTCCGTTCGGCTCGCTCGATCGTCCGTTCAACCCCATTTCGCTCGCCATTGGCGCTGAAGCCGCATTCGTCGCCCGCTCGGTCGACGTCTTCCAGGTTCACCTGAAAGAGACGCTCAAACACGCCGCAGCTCATAAAGGGTCGGCCTTTGTCGAAATCCTGCAGAACTGCAACATCTTTAACGACGGCGCATGGACCGGCATCACCGAAAAGGACGCACGCAGCGAGCACGTCATCCAGCTCGAACACGGCAAGCCGCTCATCTTCGGACGGAATCGCGACAAAGGCATCCGCCGCACGTCCGACGGCGACATCGAAGTGGTCCAACTCGGCAACGGCGTCGCGGAGTCGGACCTGGTTGTGCACGACGTCCATCACCCGCGTCCTTTCTATGCCTTCCAGCTTTCCCACATGGAAGAGCGCCCGGGTTTCCCGACTCCCATCGGCGTCCTTCGCTCCTGGCCCGATCTCGCGCGCTATGAAGACGTCATCAACCAGCAGATCGCCGACGTAAGAACAAAACGCGGCCCAGGCGATCTGGCCAAGCTTCTGCGCGGTGGCGACACCTGGCTGGTCGAAGCGCGATAAGGCCCGATTCGCGGCAGCCGTTGCTTTCTCTTTTTTCCGCGCCTCACCGTGAGAATGACTTCGGCTCCGACGTTTTCCGTAGTTTTCCGCGTCTTTAATTCAACAAAGCCGTTACACAGCCTTTACCAGAACGCTCTAACGCGCATTTCGCTTCCTGCGTCGAATGGACATATATGTTTGGGGCTGCATCGGAAAACGGTGCTGACTGCGGTCTTCTTCATCCCAGCCGCAAAAGGTGCGCAAGACCACTCCAAACGAAAAAGGAGAAGGTATGAAACGGAATTACGTCCGTATGTTGGTGGTGTCTTTCGGCGCAGCGGTACTGGCTGCGGCCAGTCATGCAGACTCGGATCGCCTGGTCGTCGATGTTCCGTACGATTTTGTGGTTAACGGAAAAACCCTTCCCGCGGGGAAATACAACGTCAGTCGCAGTACCGAAAACAATCCTCGCGTCCTGTCTATCAGCGGCGTCGACAATCACGCCTCCGCCGTCGCCTTGTCCACCGCTATGGACCAAGCTCGCGACTCCCGCCCGCACATTACGCTTCGTCGCACCGGCGACCAGGCCGTTCTCACAAAAATCCAGACCGGCGAGCACGTCTTCACTTTTCCGGTCGCCCGTCAATCGTCGCAACCGACCGCGCCCGCGCAAGACGCGTACCTGACCGGCACTTCCGAAACCAAGCGCTAATCGAACTAGGCCGAAACAGCGCCGCCTCCGGGCAGCACCCGGAGGCGGTCGCCTTTAATTCCTCGCCGGCGATCGGCGCTTGCAGGTCTGGCTATGCCTTGGCTCCAATCGCCGGATCGCTGACGCTGCTCCGACCGGTCTCCACGTGTCCGGCGAGTTGGCGCGAAAATCCCGGGTCGCCCGCGGTATGGACCGTCAGGTCATACCAGCCAAAGAATTTGTGCAGCTGGGTATAAACCGTCGCTGTGTGGCCCGGCTGCACGTTTCTCTTGTCGGACTTGCCGGTATAGGCGTCGAAGATGCTGATCTTCTCGGCGTCCCGCCCGTTGTTTCGAATCGACAGCGCGATGGCCTCGGACTGCTTCTCGTAGCTGGCGTTTATCGCCAGGTTCGCGCGGTCAGACGCAAACCCGCCCGCGAATGTCCGCAAGAACCCGTTCGGCCCATACACGGCAAAATCGTACGTCGCCGCGCCGCCTCCCATCGCATCGGCGGCCTGGTGTCCCGCGGCCACCGTGTAGGTCTTCGGCGCGCTCCCATCCTCAAAGCGCACGTGAAACGCCGCGCCGGCCTCCCCGCTGTTGCGGAAGGTCACCTGCACTGCGCCGCCGTTCACCTCGCCTTCCACATGCAATTCATACGGCAACGCTCGCGCCGGCCGCGTCCCCGGCTCTTGTTCCGGCATCTCCTGGTTGGTTGGAGGCGTCGGCACGAAATCCGGGTGGCGTTCGGTGTCGGGCGGTTGATACGACTCCGTGCTCGGCAGTGAAACCGTGGCCGCGTTTGGAGATTCGAAATCGAACGTCGACATTAAATCGCCCGCGACCGTGCGCCTCCATGCCGTGATGTTCGGTTCGATCACGCCAAAGCGCCGCTCCAGGAAACGGATCAGCGAAGTGTGGTCGAACACCTCGGAGTTCACGAATCCACCCTTGCTCCACGGCGAAATCACAATCATGGGCACCCGCACTCCCAATCCGTACGGCCCCGGCATGAAATCCGGCACGGGATACGATGGACTGCCCGCGAACAACTCGTTCGTCGTCCCTACGGTCGAAATTCCCTCGGCGCGTGAGCGCGGCGGCGTAGGCGGCAAAATGTGATCGAAAAATCCGTCGTTCTCATCGAACATGTAGAACAAGACCGTCTTGCTCCACAGTTCCGGATTCGAGGTGAGCACGTCGAGCATGTGCGACACATACCACGCGCCGTAGTTGGGCGGCCAGTTTCCGTGCTCGGTGTAGGCTTCCGGCGCCACGATCCAGGAAATTTGCGGCAGCTGGCCCGACAGCACATCCTGTCGGAACATGTCGAACAACGTTCCGTTCTTGGCAATATTGGTTCCGATCTTCGCCTTATCCGCCAGCGAAGTGCCGGCCGGCGCGTTTTGATACTGGTGGAAGTACAGCAGCGAATTGTCGCCGTAGTTTCCGATATACGGCGCATCGCCCGTCCAGCCCCAGAAATGGTCCGCATCCAGACCCTCGCCGATGTCTTGATACACCTTCCAGGAAATTCCGGCCTGATCCAGCTTTTCCGGATAGGTAGACCAGTCATACCCGGCTTCGGCGTTGTTGATCACCGGCCCGCCGTTCTTGCCGTCATTCCCGACCCAGCCGGTCCACATGTGATACCGGTTCGGATCGGTTGCTCCCAGCAGCGAGCAGTGATAGGCATCGCACACCGTGAATGCATCGGCCAGCGCGTACTGATAGGGAATGTCCTTTCTGGTCAGATAGGCCATGGAGGTTTGGCCCTTGTTCGGCACCCATTGGTCGTACAGGCTCCCGTTCCAGGCGGCGTGCGTGTCGTTCCAGTCATGCGGCGTGTCTTCAATGAATGTCAATCCCAGGTACGGCTGGTCGGGCCGGAAAGGCAGCAGATAACCGTCCGGATGGCTGGCGTCCGGCTGATGCCATATGCTTCTCCCGTTAGGCAGCTTCACCGCTCGCGGATCTCCAAATCCGCGCACCCCACGCAAGGCCCCAAAGTAATGGTCGAACGACCGGTTCTCCTGCATCATGAACACCACGTGTTCGACGTCATTGACGGACCCGGTCCGGTTGTTGGCCGGAATTGCCAGCGCCCGCGCAATGCTGGCGGGAAATGCGGACGCGGCAGCGGCTGTGCCCAGGTATTTTAAAAACTCTCGGCGATCGGTACTCATGCGGATTCACACCTCTCCCGATTGCTCTAGCGGCAATCGCGTGCCGAAGGTTAGCCCCGCTGTGTTGCGCTTCCGTGACGATTCAGTTTTTATTCGGCGACTGGCCGGCCGGATCGCTTCGCCCGGGGCCAGCCTTTTGCGCTTCTAGGTTTCCGCTTGTTACAGTCTTTCAATAAATCCATGCGTTCCATTCCCACCGAATTCGCCGGCATTCCTGTCTGGCTCATGCTCTTTGCCGTAGCCGGGTTTCTCCTGTTCTTTTTCAAAATTGCCGGCAACCCGGCGGAACGCGAAGAACTCACGAGACTCCGTCTCTTTTTTCTGATCGCAACGATTCTGTTTGCGATCGCCGGCATTGCCGACTTCGTCATCTGGGCCTCGCCGCTTTCCTAGACGCGCGAAACTGCCCCTCGGCCGCACTCGCGGTATCATTCACAAGCAATGTCGCGGGTCGCGAAAGGCTCCCCGCCAACCTCAAGTTTCGACAGATCCGGGCGGCTTTGAAGGAGAGGCTGGCCCGGTCCCTAAGGGGCTCATGCAATTGGGGGAATCTCGGCGAAACTCCTGTAAATCTTCAAGCCCAAACTCTCCGCGACCCGCACCATTTCATCCGCTCCCGCCGAGGCTCCGCCCACCCGCAGCACGGCGTCACACTTCTGCTGCAGACGCACCGCAATCGGATGAAAAATCTCGTTGAAGGCCTCATCCCCAAGTTTCCGCGAGCCCGCCAGCGCCACCAGCGGCAGTGCCAGCCACTCTCCCAGCACCGGAATATGCCCGGCTCGAAAAATCGGCAGCGCGTAAGACTCCATCAATTCCACATTCTTCCGAACGAGATGGGGATCATCACCGGTTCCTGACCGATATGGTCCCGCGATCAGAATCATCATCGCCTTGGCTGGTTTTGCGTTCACGATTTCCTCAGTCTGCGGGCTGGCCGTAGACCCGCTGCTCGATCTTATGCCGGACCGTCACCTTGACGTCTCCGCCGCCATATGCGTGGCGGAGACAGAAATGATTGAGCTGCTGCTTTGGCCGTCGCTAGCCCTTCCTCGTTACGGCGATTCCGCCGGCCTTATTTCGCACGCCGAAACCGTAAGCGGCGGAGGAGGGTCGCGCTTCCAGATTGCGCCGGTGTGCGCCAGGCTTCGATTACCTCGGTTTTGCATCTTTTCCCGGCGAACCAACGGGGCGTGGTGTCGGCAGAGCCCTTTCGAGCGTAATCGTTTCTCCCCGGTTTACGTTTATCGGACCGTAAGCGGGAGTCTCAATCCGCAATGTGATCTTTTGAATTTGCGGGAACTCCTGCAACACGCGCCGGCAGATATTCAGGCCGAACACCTCATAGAAATCGTTTTTGTCCGCGTAGTTGGCGATGCTATCCAGGATCGTGTCGCGCACCGACTGAAAATAGGGATAGGTCGCCGAGGGCACAGCATGCCCCTTTGGATCAAACCGAGCTCCCTGCAAGATCCCCGCGTATTCATACTCCACGTGGAAGCTGTTCTGCTGCCCCTTGAACTGATGGTCGGTCAGCAAATCCAGGATATCGAACCGGAAGGTAATCCTGGCCCGCAGGTCCTCCTTATCCTGACCGGCGGGCTTATCCTGACCGGCGGGAATCGTGCTTTTCCCGGAGGCACCAGCTTCCTTAGCGGTCTCGGGCGCCTGTGCCGCGCAAATAGGCGCAACAGAAAACAAGCAGGCTAGCAACGAGAGCGATACCATTTGGCGATTGGTCATGTAGGTTCCTCGAGGAGAATTCCGCCCGGCACATACTAGACCCTTCTGACCGCAGGACACAGGCATCTCTTCCTGACCGTTTGCCCCTGCCATCGTCTAACCTTCCAAATCGTGCGGTCTGGAGGGCCAACCATGCCCCACATCCTTCAGGATGTTCGCTTCGGGCTGCGAATGCTCTACCGCAGCCGCGGCCTGACGTTCGTAGCCATCCTCGCCCTCGCTCTCGGCATTGGCGCCAACACCGCAATCTTCAGCGTGGTCAACGCCGTCCTCATGCGTCCCCTGCCCTATCCGGCGGCGAGCGAGCTCGTTTGGTTCTGGGAATCTCAGCCCCATCTCTCCGAAGCCCCCTTTTCTGCGGCCGACTTCCTCGATTTCCAGTCGCAAAACGGCTCTTTTTCTCACATCGCCGC
>Ga0306920_100000716_pt1 | contig 39663 bp, 32 predicted proteins | sample flu12Cox44000170_FD_204666 | JGI IMG/M metagenome (GOLD analysis project Ga0306920, IMG submission 204666) | Lab enrichment of tropical soil microbial communities from Luquillo Experimental Forest, Puerto Rico - flux4day.12C.oxic.44.000.170 (v2)... | ecosystem: Environmental > Terrestrial >... | reverse complement strand
GTTTTGCCTGCTGCCCAATCACTTTCATCTGGTGGTCTGGCCGAAAGAAGACGGGGATTTGAGCCGCTGGATGCACTAGGTGCTCAATACCCATGTGCGCCGTTACCACCAGCACTGAAAAGAAAAGAAGGACGGCGACTACCAGGCCTTCCTTAAGGCCATCGGCCATGCGTGTATCGAGATCCCCATGCCTGTCCTCGGGTTTTGCCTGCTGCCCAATCACTTTCATCTGGTGGTCTGGCCGAAAGAAGACGGGGATTTGAGCCGCTGGATGCACTAGGTGCTCAATACCCATGTGCGCCGTTACCACCAGCACTGAAAAGAAAAGGGGACAGGCACGTTTAATATTGACATTTCGTCGGTTCCGACTTACGCGGTCGGATATGCCACGCGCTCCGCGAGCTTCTGTCGGCGGCATCTGCTACCACTTCATGAACCGAGGCAATGGCCGCCGCGCGGTGTTTCGCAACGACGGCGACTACCAGGCCTTCCTTAAGGCCATCGGCCATGCGTGTATCGAGATCCCCATGCCTGTCCTCGGGTTTCGCCTGCTGCCCAATCACTTTCATCTGGTGGTCTGGCCGAAAGAAGACGGGGATCTGAGCCGCTGGATGCACGGGGTGCTCAATACCCATGTTCGCCGTTACCACCAGCATTATCACACCAGCGGCCACATCTGGGAGGGCCGTTTCACGGCGTTCCCCATCGAAGAAGACGAGCACTTGCTGACAGTCCTGCGTTATGCCGAGAGAAACCCGGTGCGCGCTTAACTGGTACGACGAGCGGAACAATGGCCTTGGTCCAGCGCCCGATTATAGCAAGACGAAACGGCGCGTCCCAGCTACCTGACGGCGGGGCCGGTCAAGCGGCCGCGTACTTGGCTCGATTGGGTCAATCAAGCTCTGACGCCGGACGAGTCGGAGGCGGTGCGGCAGCAATGCGTGAACCGTGGCGCGCCGTTCGGCAGCGCCGATTGGGTAGAAAAGACGGCGAAGCGTTTGGGACTGAAGTCTACTCTGCGGCCCCGCGGTCGGCCTCGAACGTCGACGAAATAAACGTGCCGTCCCCATTTCTTTCTCCGGAATTTTTTTGTCTGAAAGTTGACATAAGATGCATGGCAAGCATTGACTGTTTCTTATTCGGGATTGGGGGTGTCCCAGCATATCGGAAACGAACTGTCCCAAGTATCGCATATGGAAGGGTTTGTGGAGTGACATTCGTTTCCGTATTTCTTCAGGTTTAGAAGATTGGCCCGCTGTTTGTGCCGCGCGCGGCAAAACGAGTATTTTGCATGACATGGAGGTGTCAACCAAACGCCGGAAAAATAGAGACTCTCATCGACTTAGCATGTCGCATCGGAGCACCGACCCGTGTGCATGAAAGTCATCGGTGTGCAGTGTGCAGGTGCGTTGGCGTGCAACACAAAATCAAAAACCGGCTATTTTCCGCAAGAAAAGGGTCCGTCAAAAACACGCCGGGGCAAGGGGGTGTCACAGCAAAGAGGAATGAAACACAAAAAATGCCGTGTTTTGCCGAACGCAAAGAGGGCGAGTGACACCTTGTGTATGGAAAGTGACAGTTGCTGGAACCTCGCGCTCGCTGATGCCCATGCACGGTCGCGCTCCTACGCTTTCCGGCACACGCGTGATCACCTTGTTCCATGGAAGCCCGCGGTCGTATCTCACCGCGCCGTGAGATACGGACCCGCAAATCGCGATAAGTTGTTGTGCCCGAGAGCATTGCGCCCTGAGCCGCGCCCGCGTACGCGCATGAGACACGGGGGACTGCCGTCAACCGCCGCCGATGGCGGGGAGGATATGCACTTCGCTCTGATCTCCCACCGGCTGGCTCAAGCCGAGGCGGGCTACCTGGGTATCCACGGCTACCACAATCCCGGCGCGCAGACCGGCTGCATCACACAATCGATCCTTGATGCCGGGATAAGAACGGTCGAGCACTTCGATGATTTGACGAATGGTCGAACCGGCCACCGTAACCGTTTCCTGACCGCCTGTCAGATCGCGCAGTAAGGAGGGAATCCAAACGGTTGCCAAAATCATTCCCCCGGCCCCGGTTTCATTTTCCGTCCCTTGCTTGCAACGCCAAAATCGCATTCAGGACTCGTCCCGGCGACATCGGCAGCTCTTGCATGCGCACGCCTACCGCGCGATAGATGGCGTTGGCGATGGCGGCGGGCGGCGGCACAATCGGGACTTCACCCACACCCCGAACGCCATAGGGATGACCGGGATTGGGAACCTCAACGATCACGGTATCAATCATTGGCAGATCCAGGCTCGTCGGCATGCGGTAATCAAGGAAACTGGCATTGGTCATTTCGCCCTTGGCATTGTAAATGTATTCCTCATTCAGGGCCCAGCCGATGCCCTGGGCGGTCCCGCCTTGCATTTGGCCTTCGACGTAGCCGGGGTGAATCGCCCGGCCCGCGTCTTGCACCGCCGTATAGCGCAAAATGGTTACTTTGCCGGTATCGGGATCGACTTCGACGTCGGCAATATGCGTGGCAAAAGCGCCGCCGACACCTTCCGGATCAACGCTCGCTCGACCCACGATGGTCCCCCCGGTGGCGTGAAGTTGAGCGGCCAGTTCCGCAAAGCTCATGCGTTTATCCGGGTGTTTCCGGCACCGCAAAACCCCGGCATCATAGCTCACGTCCACGGGATTCACTTCCCAGATTTGGGCGGCGCGCGCGATCATTTGTTGTTTGATGTCCTGGGCGGCTTCATACGCGGCCCAGCCGGTTGCAAACGTGACCCGGCTGCCTCCGGTGACATCCGAATAACCGATGGTTTCGGTGTCCCCGACGACGGGGCGGACATCTTCCGCTCGGATGCCCAGCGCCTCGGCCAATTGCATGGCAACCGATGTCCGCGTGCCGCCGATGTCCGTCGAACCTTCCACTAAACTCACAGTTCCATCGGCATTGACACTGGCGGTCACGCTTGATTTCAAGCCGATATTGAACCAGAAGCCCGACGCCACGCCGCGTCCCCGTTTCGCGGTCGAATGGTTCACAACGCCCAGTGGCGCGGCATAGTGCGGATGATTCTTCGCGGCCCGGACCGTTTCGATCATGCCGATGCGGGGATAAATAGGCCCATCGGCCCGCCGCGTGCCTTCTTTGGCTCCGTTTTGGATGCGGAAATCAAGAGGATCGATTTGGAGTTTTTCGCAGATCTCGTCGATCACAGTTTCGGTCGCGAACGCCGCGTTGGTCGCACCGGGGGCACGATAGGCGGCCGTTGCGGGTTTGTTGACGACCACGTCGTAGCCATCGACGGTGACATTGGGGATGTCATAGCATGCGAAGATGCACATGGCGCCGGGCCCCACCGGAGAGCCGGGGAAGGCGCCAGCTTCGTAAGCTAAGGAGGCTTCCGCGGCGGTGAGCCGGCCGTTTGCATCCGCACCCACTTTGACGCGGATGTAGGAACCCGGCGTGGGTCCGGTGCCTTCGAATACATCGGCCCGGCTCATGAGGACCTTGACCGGCCGGCCGGCCTTGCGCGACAGTAACGCCGCCACGGGTTCCAAATAGACCCGAATCTTGCCGCCGAATCCGCCGCCGATTTCCAAGGGAATAACCTTGACCCGTGAAATCGGCAACTGCAGCAGCTCGGCAACCTGAGCGCGGACGGTAAACGCGCCCTGAGTGCTGCACCAGATTGTCACAGAACCATCCGCATTAAACAAAGCCGTGGCGTTATGGGGCTCGATGTAGCCTTGATGTACCGTCGCAGTCTTGAATTCGCGCTCGATCACGCATTTCGCGGCCGCAAAACCCTGCGCGGTATTGCCCAATTTGAATTGGAAATGCTTGGCAACGTTGGTGGGCTTTGCGGCGGCTTTGCCGAGGGATTCCGTAAGCAGGTCCTCGTGCAAAAGTGGTGCGTTTTCCGCCATGGCGGCACGGACGTCCATGACCGGCGGCAGCGGTTCGTAATCCACTTCGATCAATGCCAGGGCTTCTTCGGCCACATGAGGGTTGGTCGCGGCAATGGCCGCGACCGCATGGCCCTTGTACAGCGCCTTTTCGCGCGCCAGCACATTGCAACCGAGATGCCGCAAGTTTATGGACCCTTCGCCCAACTCGACAATCCGTTTGCCAGGATCCGGCAAATCCGCCGAGATGACGACCGCCTCGACGCCGGGGACGTCCAGCGCCCTGTGAACATCGATCCGTCGAATCCGTGCATGAGCATGAGGACTGCGCAAGATCCTGCCATGAATGAGGCCGGCCAGTTGCACATCGGCCCCGTAAACGGCTCGGCCGGTGACTTTATCCATGCCGTCGTGCCGAATCGGTCGCGTGCCGATCACTTTATAGTCGGTAGTTTGGTTCATGTTGATTTCCATGCAAGTTGAGCGGAAGCATCCAATACAGCTCGAATGATCTTGTCATATCCGGTGCACCGGCACAAATTGCCGGCCAGCCAGAATCGCACTTGCTGCTCCGTCGGTCTTGGGTTTTGCTCCAAGAGCGCCCGCGCGGCGACGATAAAACCCGGCGTGCAGACGCCGCATTGCAGCGCTGCATTTTCCAGAAATTTTTGTTGGAGCGGATGCAAGCCATCCGCATTCGCAATGCCTTCGATGGTAGTGACGGCCTGTCTCTGGATCTCGACCCCAAGAACAAGACAGGAATTCACAAGCCGGCCGTCCAGAAGAACGTTGCACGCTCCGCAATTGCCGTTGTTGCATCCTTCTTTCGTTCCGGTTAGCCGGAGTTCATCGCGCAGCACTTCCAGAAGGCTTTGGCGCGGCTCGCAGAGAAAATCGACTTCCTCCCCGTTGACCCGGGCCTGAACGCGGACTTTTTTCGACACGAATCAGTTCTCCTTTGCGCGGCGGATTGCAGCGTACAAGGTTCTTTGGACCAAAACTCCCACGAGGTGGCGGCGATAGTCGGCGGTGCCGCGCATGTCGCTGATCGGGCGAGCTGCAGCTCGCGCCAGGGCGGCGGCCTTTTCGATCAGGGTTTCCGAAATAAGCCCGTCCACCAGAGCTGCTCCGGCATCGGCTACGAACAGTGGAGTCGGGGCCACCGCGGCGAGAGCAATGCGCGCCGCAACACAGCGGGATTTGCTTTCGTCCAGCGTAACGGCCGATCCCACTCCCACAACGGCAATGTCCATTTCATTGCGCGGAATAAACCGCATGTAACTTGCACCGAAAGACTCTTTAGGTGGAGGCAAATGCAAACTTACCAGCAGTTCCCCTTTTTCCAAAACGGTCTTGCCCGGAGCGGTACAGAATTTTTCCGCGGGAACTTTACGCGTGCCGCCGGGTCCCGCTAAAGTACAAATCGCTGCATGGGCTATGAGAGCGGGTACAGTATCCGCGGCCGGAGAAGCGTTACACAAATTCCCACCCACGCTCGCGCGGCTCTGAATTTGAATGCCACCGATCAACGTGACGGCATCCATCAATCCCGGGTAAGCCTTGGCGATCGCGGCGTGTTCATAAATCTGACAACAGGGCACCGCAGCTCCGAGCCGAAGCCCGTTTTGCGGATCATAGGCAATTTCATTGAGTTCGGGAATGTTCTTGGCATCGACGAGCATGTCCAGGTCGCGGCGATGTTCCCGGACCTGCACAATGATGTCCGTGCCTCCGGCAAGCAATCGGGCTCGGTTGCCCAGTTCGGAAAGAATGTGAACCGCATCGGCGAGGGAACGGGGAGCGCAGTATTCGATATCTTTCAAGGTTGATCACCCGTTTATCAAAGGAGAGATCAAATTAACGTAGGCGGGTCGCTGCTCCGCGAATCAATTCTCTCGTAATTTGAAACTGACATATTTCGTTTCCAAATAGGCCTCGAGGCCTTCATGTCCCAATTCGCGGCCCAGGCCGCTTTCTTTCATGCCGCCGAACGGACATTGCGGCGCCGCCGGTACCGGGTCATTGATGCCGATGATGCCCGCCTCCAGGCCCTCCGCCATGCGCCAGGCAACTGTCAAGTCATTGGTAAAGACATAGGCTGCCAAGCCATAGCGGGTGTTATTGGCCGCCCGGATCACGTCGTCCAACTTGTTGAAGTCGAGCAGGGGCATCACCGGAGCGAAGGGTTCCTCGACAAGCATGCGCGTGTCGGGAGGCAGGCTGGTGAGGACGGTTGGTTCAAAAAAGTAACCGCGCTCGAAGCGGTCGCTGCGTTTGCCCCCGGTGAGGATCTTGGCGCCTTTCTTCTTGGCATCATCCACGAGGCTGATTGTCTGGTCGATGGCCCGTTTTTCAAACATCGGCCCGACCTCGACGCCGGGGTCCAGTCCGTTGCCGAGCTTCAGATTGCGGGCAAATTCCACGGTTGCCTCGGTGAATTTCTTCTGCACATCCTTGTGCACGTAGAAACGGCTGGGGGCGATGCAGACTTGGCCGTTGTTGCGGAATTTGCCGGTGACCGCGATCTTGGCGCCCGCCTCCGGATCGGCGTCCGGGAAAACGATGAACGGAGCATGCCCCCCAAGTTCAAGGCTGAGGCGTTTCACCTGGTCGGCAGCTCCCCGCATCAGTTGCTTGCCGACTTCGGTGGATCCCGTGAAGCTGATCTTCCGGCAGATGGGATTTTCCATGAATTCGTCGGCAACCTCCTGGGCCGGCCCCAAAACCAGGTTCGCTACGCCGGCAGGCAAACCTGCTTCGATTAGACATTCAAAAACCTGAACCAGGGACAGAGGCGTTTGCGTCGACGGTTTACAAACGATGGTGCACCCGGCAGCCAGGGCAGGAGCCATTTTCCGCGATTGCAACGTAATGGGAAAATTCCATGGACTGATGGCCCCAACCACTCCGACCGGATGTTTCACGGTAATGTGCCTTTTTCCGGGCACACCATTTGGGATCACCTGTCCATAGGCTCTTTTGCCCTGTTCGGCGAACCATTCAAAGGTATCCGCCGAGTGCGCGATTTCGGCCTTGGCTTCGGGAATCGGTTTGCCCTGCTCCATGGTCAAGGTACGGGCGATGGCATCCAGGCGTTCGCGCATGAGCTCGGCGGTCTTTTTCAGTACCTTGGCCCGGTCCCAGGCGGTTTGTTTCATCCAGCCCAGCATTGCCTTGTGAGCGGCCTCCAGCGCCCGGCGAACTTCCGCCCGGCCGCCGTAAGCCATTTCCACCAGCACTTCCTCGGTCGCCGGATTGATTACTCCTACCGTCTTGCCGTTATCGGCATCACACCACTTGCCGTCGATGAACATTTTCTTTCGCGTCGCAGTTGCGGTTGCCGTCGCCATGTTCGTTCTCCTTGGGAGAGCTCATTGCACCTTGATGCGCAAAAGGGAACCTTGTTGGCATTATAGCCGGTTTCAATTCAGGGGAAGAGAGATGAGCATTTACCTGGAACGACTACGGTACGTCCCAAAACCGAAGGGTTTTATCTTTGCTGCCGGATACAATACGCGTTCCGTCGGGTGAAAAGGCGACGGCTGTTACTGCGTCCGAGTGGCCCTCGAATACACATAGTTGGTTGCCGGTCGTTAAATCCCATAGCCGAACCATTTTGTCTTCACCTCCGGAAAGGAACAGGCTGTTGTTCGGCGAACAGGCCAAACAATTGATCCGTCCGGAATTCCCGGAAAAAGTCTTCACGAGTATTTTGTTTCTCAGATCCCACAATCGGATATCCGTTCCTCCCGAAAGTAAGAACTGGCCATCATAGGAAAATGCCAGGCAATTCAACGATTCACGATTCTCCCGCAAGAAACGGTACGGCGCATTTTGTCCCCCAATTGGGGGACGGACATACCCATCGTCATAGTAATTCAGGTCCGAATACGAAACTTCGCCGTTGAAATATCCGAATCCCAGCTTCGTGCCGTTCGGCGAAATCGTCCAACTGCTCGCTGCCCCGCCAGTAGGAAACCTTTTGTCCGGAACTTTCTTCCGCTCTCGCAAATTCCATATTTGGCAAAAGCCGTCACTCGTAATGCTGAGTGCTTCCAATCCATTTTTTGAAAATCCTACACTGCACACCGATTCCGTGTGCGGAAATATTGTTTCCATTTTCTGTGTTGCGACGTCCCACAACCACATGGACTTGTCGTCGTTTCCGGAAAGTAGGCCGGCCCCTGTCGGGCGGGAAAAGCTAAGACTGCGGATAACTTGAGTATGTCCCTTCAACTCGCGGGAATCATTCTTCAAGAAATCCATCAGAAAGATTTTCCCCATCTCATCGCCTGAGGCTACATGCGCGTCATCCGGGGAATAAGCCACGCAGCTCACCGGTGCCGTGTGCTTGGAAAAAATTAAATGTTTTGTGATCCTTTTTGGCGGAGCTGGAAACGGGGAGTTTGGCGACACGTTTCTTGCGTCAGGTGGATGGCTGTCTTTTTTGCTCAACTTATAAAAAACCAAGAACGCGATTGCCAGGACCACTGCAACCACCGGGACAATTACGATGACATGGCGGCGGATGAATTGTTGCAGTTCCTCGGTTCTTGACCTTTGTGGCTTCTTTGGAGCTTGTCCCCGAATTCGTAGTGCTCCGGAACGGGTCTTCGTAGCCGCTTTCGAATCCGAAATACGGGCACCGACTTGCACCGGCTTTGCGGAGGATGCAGTCTTCACCTGAGCCGGATCAGGCTCAGCCTTTGCGGAGGACGGCGCGGATTCGCCGGTCCCTGCTCCTTTAATTAACGGAGCCACGGCCCGCGCGATTTCGATCGGCGTTTGATAGCGATCTTCCGGCTTCTTGGCCATCATCTGATCCAGGATCCGGATCAGATCCTGCGGCACATCGTCCCGAAATATAGAAACCCGCGCCGGCGTCTGCTCGAAGTGAGCGAGTATCTTCTGCATTGATGTGCCCTTGGGAAAAGGCGGCTTGCCGGTCAATAGATAATAAAGCGTGCATCCCAGACTGTAGATATCGGCGCGGACGTCCGCCCGGCGGGCATCCTCCGCCTGTTCCGGCGCAATGTAGTCCGGGGTGCCCATGACCACCCCTTCGGCGGTGAGATTGGCCTTGTTCCCCTGCTCGCTCACAAAACGAGCCAGACCGAAGTCCAGTATTTTGATCCGCCCCTTGGACGCCAGCATGAGATTATGGGGTTTGATGTCCCGGTGCACCATGCCCTGTTCATGGGCATGCTGCAGGCCCAGGGCCGCCTGCCGGATGTAATCGCACGCATACGGGATGGGCAGAGACCCGCGTTTGGCGACCACCTGCGCCAGGCTGGAACCCTCCACAAATTCCATCACCAGGAAATGGACATCGCCGGCCTGTTCGGCGTCGTACGCCGCGACAATGTTGGGGTGGGTCAGGCGGGCAGCGGCCTTCACTTCCAGCCGAAACCGTTCGACGGCGGTGGCGCTGACGATCAGGCTGCGGCTGATGACTTTCAAAGCCACGAGGCGTTCCATGAGCCGATGTTCCGCCTTGAAGACGGCGCCCATACCGCCGGTGCCGAGCAGTTGAATGATCCGGTAACGCGGATGATCGATCAGTTCGGGAAGGTTTTCCAGACCGACGGGCAACGGGCCGGCCTGGGGAGACTGCGTGGGAGCTTCCGGGTGGATCGGCCCGGGGATCGGCCTGGGAGATATGGGATTTTCATCCGTACCCGAACCGGGTTGCGAGGAAGGAGTATTCCCCAGTTCCATGTTCAAGAGATTGCGGCAGGAAGGGCAAACGGCCAGGTGGCTGCGAATGGCGGCGGCTTCGGATTCCGGCAGCCTTCCCAGGCCGAAGGCGATCAGTTGTCCCGGGTTCGGGTGCGAAAGATCAGTGCTGCTCATCGCGCTCCACCGAGGTAAGAGCAACCAGCGCGAGCAAATTCCTAGTTTGATTGCCGACTGAATGCTGTCCCAAGGATAGCAAATCGAGGCGAATAGACAATGTATTTCTGCTGGGAGCGAGCGTTTTTTCATGGTAAAGTTTTTTTCATAAGTTAAATCACTGGCGACAGATTTTTTCATCGGAGATGAAACGTGGCAAACGAGAATTCTCCTGTCGTGGAAGTCAGGGGATTAACCAAAGTTTTCGGGCAAGGGGAAGCACGGGTTGAGGCGATTCGCGGTATCGACGTGACGGTGAACCGGGGAGAATTTGTGGCGGTTATGGGGCCATCGGGCTCCGGCAAAAGCACGCTGCTGCACTTGATCGGCGGACTCGACATTCCGACTGCCGGCTCGGTCGCCGTGGGAGGTGACCTGCTCGGCTCCTTAAACGACGACCTGTTGACGACATTGCGGCGACGCCGGATCGGCTTCATTTTCCAGGCGTTCAATCTGCTGGATGTTTTGACCGCGGAGGAAAATGTAGCCCTGCCCCTGGTAATCGACGGCCGGCCCGAGGCGGAAGCCCACAAAAAGGCAAGCGCGGCCCTCGCGCTGGTAGACCTGGGCCAGCGCATGCGCCATATTCCCAGCAAGCTTTCCGGGGGGGAACAACAACGCGTCGCCATTGCGCGGGCTCTGGTTACCCGGCCGCTTCTCTTGCTGGCGGACGAGCCCACCGGCAACCTGGATACTGCCAACAGTGCGCAGGTAATCGGCCTGTTGCGCAAATTGGCAGATGAGCAAGGCCAAACGATTCTGATGGTGACGCACAATCCCCGCCATGCCGCGATCGCCGACCGCCTCCTGTTGTTGCGCGACGGCAAAATTGTGGAGGAGCAGACCATGCCCAAAACCCGGCCGATCCAACAAGTCCTGGGAAATCTGGAATTCCTGGCATGAAACGGTTGCAATCGCCTCTCTGGAAAATAACGGTAGGCGAATACAAGCGCCGGCCGGGTCGAACGCTGCTCACACTTTTCGGAATCGTTATTGGCGTGGCGGCCACCGTATCCATTTCCATCAGCATTCAAACGACACGGCAGGCCCATCGGGACATGTTTCAGGCTTTGAGCGGGAGGGCATCACTCGAGGTGATTCGGGAGGGACTGAGCGGATTTGATTCGGAACTTGCCAACCGGCTTGAATTGATTGCCGGAATCCAGACGGTCGTTCCCGTGATTCAGACCCCGGCGGCATTGGTGGGAAAATCGGGACCCGTTCCGATTTTGGCGCTGGGGGTCATACCGGAGCAAGATACCGCGGCGCGTGATTACCATCTTCGCCAGGGCAAGTACCTGGGAGCGGAAGATGGCGTTTTGTTGGAGGCCGGTTTTGCGCGATCTCAGGGAATCGAATCCGGCGGCGTTGCCCGATTCTTGACTCCCGCCGGAGCGGCCAAACTGCCGGTTGTTGGTTTGTTGGACCCGCGCGGCGCGGCGGCTTTCAATGGCGGCGCTGTGGCTTTTTTGCCTTTGCCGACCGCCCAGCGGCTTTTTCAACTGCCTGGCCAGGTCAACAGTTTACAACTGGTTCTGCGGTCCGGTGCCGCAGAGAAGCAGATTGAAGACGAATTGGCCGAACAGCTTCCCACCGGTTTCACCGTACAGAGTCCGGGAGCTCGAGCGGAATTGGGCCGTACCGGCATGGCGCCCACAGAGCAAGGGCTCGCAACCATGAGTGCGAGTTCGCTGGTGGCGGGCGCATTTGTGATACTAAACGCCTTTCTGATGAACTTGGGCGAGCGCCGCCGCCAGCTTGCTCTGCTGCGCGCCCTGGGGGCCACGCGCGGCCAGGTGACCCGCCTGCTTCTGCGTGAGGCCGCACTTCTCGGCGTTGCCGGGACCATTCTTGGCATCGGGTTGGGCTTCGCCTTGTCGTCGGCGCTTCGCGGGACCATTGGACGACTCATGGCCGTCACGCTTCCGGAGTTAGGTTTGAGCGTAGAGCCGGTGCTCGTGGCACTTGTGGTCGGGCCTGGAATGGCCTTGTCGGCAACATTTGTTCCTGCCCGGCGTGCCGGCCGCCGGCCACCGCTGGAAGACCTCTTACAAAAGGGTGGCTCCTATGGCGAGGAGTTCCAGCGCTGGCCTTCCTACGTGGGTTTGGCCTTGCTGGCCGGCCTGTGTGTCATTCTTCATGGCATTTTGCACGGCTGGCTGGAGCCTCATTTCTTTATGCACGTTCTCCCGCCGGCCATGGCGATGTACCTGATCGGCTGCGCCTTGCTGATTCCGTTGCTGCTCGGTCCAATCAGCCGATTTGCAAAATATGTACTCCAGCTTCTTTTGGGCAACGAAGGTATGTTGGCCGTGCGCCAGCTGAGTCGGCGCCGAACAAGGACTTCGCTCACCGCGGGAGTTCTCATGGTCGCAACGGTTTTTGCCATCGGTTTTGGCCAGACCTATCTCAATAGTATCGACCACATCCGGGATTGGTTCAAACGGATCATCGCCACCGATTTCTATGTTCGCGCCGCCTGGCCGGACCCGACGGTTGCGATCACCACGGCTCCCATTCCGGAGTCGCTGGCCGGAGAGATTGCGCGGTTAGACGGTGTCGACCACATCGGCAAATTCAATTTCATTCTGACTCGCGCGCATGGACGATCGGTGGTGATCCTGGCATTTTCGGCGTCGGCGGATCGGCCTCTAGCTCTGCTGCTGGCGGAAGGGGAAGCCCGAGATGTACACCAAAGATTCTTGCAGGGCGAGGTCGTCTTGGGAACCGCGTTGGCGCAGCGGCTTGAATTGAAGCCAGGCGACTCTCTGAATCTGGAAACTCGGGAAGGCATTCGGCAGCTTCGCATTGCCGGAACGGCTGTTGAATATACCGGTGGCGGCATGGCACTGTACCTCGACTGGAACGCCGCCAAGAAATACTTCGATTTGCAAGGGGTGCACGCCATTCTCATCACGGCGCAAATGGGCAAGACTCGAGCGCTGGCCGAAACTCTGCAAAACTTTTGCCGCGAAAAGTCGTTGTTGCTGCAATCCAATTTGGAGGTTCGCGAAACTTTGGATCAGCAGTTGGCTGGATTCCTGGGAATAATTTGGATTCTCCTGTCACTGGTGTTTGTCGTGGCGTCTCTTGGAATCGTCAATACCTTGACCATGAACGTGTTGGAACAAACCCGCGAACTGGGTGTGTTGCGCGCAATCGGCATGAAGCGCCGCCAGATTGCAAAAATGATTTTGGCGCAAGCCCTGGCCCTGGCGATTATCAGCCTGATACCCGGGACTTTGGCCGGTATCGGCCTGGCTTATCTGACCAACTTGTCCACCTATCCCGTCACCGGTCAGCGCGTGCCGCTGCATTTGGAGGCGTCGTTTGTGTTGGGTTGTTTCGGTCTGGCCCTGGTCATCGCGGTATCGGCCGCTTTTTTCCCGGCGCGCAGAGCCGTGCGGCTGCAAGTGATAGAAGCCTTACAATATGAATAAAAGCTTGGTTTTCTGATGATCGGCGGCCTGGTATCAGTACTCTGTCCTGTTTTGCTTTATTTCGAAGCGAGGATTTTTGGGCGGGGATAAATACGAGTAATCGCATCCAAGGTCGCTGCAAACTCTGCCGGAATGGCTTCGAACGCCGTCAATTTTCCCAGGCTCAGAAACGTGCGAGTAATTGGATTCTCCTTGGTCTTGAGCAGTTTGTCGCGAAATACTTTTACGGCAGCTTCCTCGATGCGCCCTGCGCGATACACGACTGTCATGGGCGGAAAAAGGGGCGAGTTGGCTATTATCTTGAGCCGGGCACAGCGTCCCGGCTTGCGCCGTTGATAACCCGCCAGGCAAACGCGGTCCACGACGGCACCGTCGAGCGAACCGTCGACGACATCATCCAGCGCTTCTTCGGCATTGGGCGGCGCCGTCACCCGCGAAAAAAATTTCTCCATATCCAGATGCCCGTTCTCTCCGCACTTTCCCTGCAAAAACAGATAGCAATGCTCGTGGCTAAATAAGGGAACGGCCAACGCCTTTCCCTTGAGATCCCGGAATCCCTTGATTTGGGAATCCGATCGGATCACCAACTGCGATTGCAATTGCGAATCCTGGTTGATGGCCAGGACCAGGGGACGCAGGTTCGCATACTCCTTGCAGATCCAGGCAAATTCGATCCCTTGATAAACGCCAACTTCTACTTCCCCGTTTTCCAGCCATTGACCTAACTGGCACGGATCGCGGGCCACCTGCAACCGGCATTTCTGCCCTGTATGTGATTCCACGAGCAGGCAAAAGGGCGCAAATAGGCTCTTCATCTGGGCTTCCGCCATCTCACGAAACAAGCTTTTGATGAAACCCAGGCGAAAATCCGGCGCGGCCGGCTTTTCTTCCGTCCCTGCCCGGGCGTCGGGGCAGGCCAACAGGAGACCGATCAACGACCAGAGTAATTTCGCTGACAAATTGGGCAAGCGCACGACGGACTCTCTCTGTGCCGTGGTGTTCCCTCTTTTCAGGCAGCAACGTGGTTTACGTAACCCGATTGGATTGGACGGGCATCGTCTCGGGAAAATCGCCCTCGACTTTATTATAAGTCAAAAATTTGCATATTTACAAGTGTTAAATTAGAAATGTAGTTTGCATTTGCCAGGCGCGAAAGAGCTTGCGGCCGATGGGGCGATTTCAGCGACAAGTAATAGTCCCGAAGAAGCATTTCCCCGTGGAGGGCGGAATCCGCTGAGTCACGTGCTATGGCATGTTTTCGGCCATTTTCCTCAGAACGCCTTGCCGCCGGCGAACTCTCCATCGGAGACAGAGCAAGACTAGCAAGGGCTGGAGTCACAAAATGTTCAACGGGGATTGGCCTCGATGGTCCGCGACCGGAAGGCCCCGGCGTGGCCGAGGGATTGAGGAGAAAAGCATGGAGCTGCCCGCTCGGATTTAAACCGGCGCCTACGATCTGCCCGTTATCATTAATGCCCTTGGCCTCGTTGAGAATCCAGCCGTCCTGCGGGAGCAGTTGTTTGTTCAAATCGATCATCTTCGCATCGTCGAACAGGAAGGCGTGATTAATCCCTTTGTCCGTCATTGCGCTACCGACAATCTGTCCGGCAGAATTAATCGCCCAAGCCCGGCTTTCGTTGCCGCCCAGAGTTCCCAGGTCTGTCATCTGCTTATCCTGATACAAAAACGCATGGTTTTCCGCCTTGGCTGTTTCCGCGTAGCCGACAATTTGGCTTGAAATGTTAATCGCGGTAGCGGAGCTTGTTCGACCTCCCAGGGTTCCCAGGTCGACCATTTGATATTTCTGGCACAAAAAGGCGTGATAATCATGGCTTGAAGGGGGAGTGGAGTCCCCAACAATTTGACCTGCGTTGTTGATGCCGCGCGCTTCGCTATTGCCGCCTCCCAGAGTACCAAGATCGGTCATGGCGGAGCCGTCATAAACGAACGCACGAAAATTGCCGGTCGAAACATAGGAATAACCGACCACCTGCCCTTGGTCATTGATCGCCGTGGCGCCGCTGGAACGACCTCCCAATGTGCCCAAATCGGACATGTGGTCGTTTTCATAAAGATAGGCGTGTGGAATGTTTTCCCCGGGGTCGGTGTCCGCGATCCCGACAACCTGCGCCTTATTGTTAATGGCCCAGGCCTCACTATTGGGGCCCCGAAGAGTTCCCAGATCGGTCATGGCGCCGCTGTCGTACAGAAACGAATGAAAGTTTCGATCGCGATAAGTATAGGAATAGCCTACTACCTGGGCGGCGTCGTTGATGGCGGAGGCACTGCTTTGGGTTCCGTCCAGAGTGCCCAGGTCAATCGCCTCATACATCGAAAGAAGACATCGTGCTTCAAGCCGTTCCAACTTTAAGGTTTGTTTCTGCAGCTTTCCAGGCCGGCAGCGCCTGGAAAATTTGTTGTCATAAAACACGCGACGAGGCGATTCACCTCGCAGGTCCAGCAAGAGCATCGTGCCACTCTCCGGAGGGTAAATTCGCAAATGCAACAACCGCGTGCGACCAATTGTACAACAGTCCCGTATGGCCGGTCAAGCAACTCCACGGTTCATTTGAAAAATTTTTCGAGAGCATCGAATTTATTCTAATTGCAGAAGGTTTGGTGCGATCATAAAAAATCGATCGACCGGAGTTATTCCAGAGCCCATCATTTCGCGGCAATGACATCAAGGTTATTTCCAATTATTTTTTAAGGAGGTGGCTCATGAGTTCTCGATTGGGTTGCCCCATTGCCTGTCTGTTCGGGCTGGGACTATGCTGCGAGTTATTCGCGACCGCCAAGGCGGGAGATCCTCGACACCTGGTGGACCAATATCTCCAAAAGCAAGGTGCCACCGGTTACACGATCACCCCGATCACCGAGGATTTTGTCGCCAATACGTTTCCCGACATTGCGTTTTTCGGTGTTTATTTCCGGCAGTACCCTGTGCCGATCTATCCTCCGTAAGGGATTGAGGAATCCAACGTCTTTTTTGTAATCGGCCGGGACGTGTTTTACATGACCGATCCGGATGAATTGCAGGATTTCTTTTTCAACCGTCTTGCACCGGTCGCCGATGAGGATGCGGCCAAGGATGCAGGCCGAACATGGTTGCGCCTTTCCGAGGAATTTTCGCAGGATGGCTTCTTCCGGTTTTCTAAGCCGACGGCCGATTTTAATCAGGGAATCGTTACCGGCGACGTCACTGTGGTAGACGGCGGGCGGGGCTCCATCCAGGTGCAGATGGCATTTGATTCGAATGGCGAGCTCACCGATATTCAGGAATCGCGCAAGGTGTTCCGGGGCGTCAGGCCCATTTGCCAAGCGACCAAGTTGCTGGATTGCGATCCGCTGGTGGGGCGCATGGCCGAACAGGATATTCTCGTGATGGGAAGTTTGGCAAAGGAATACTTGGACGAGCAGCGAGCGAAGGCGAAACCGGAATTGCGGCAAGCGATCGATTTGATCTGGCAAAGAATTGTGAAAGAAGGCCGTTAAATACCCAATTCGCCAATTTTGCGATAAAGAGAGCTCAGCCCGAGCCCCAGGCGGCGGGCGGCCTCCTTTTTGTCGGGGGTTTGCTGGAGAATCCGCCCCAAATGTTGGCGCTCAAAGCGCCGCACGGCTTCTCCCAAGTCGTCCACCAGGGCCGAATCGCCTTCGACCGGAACCAGATCGGGCGGCAGGTCCGCCGGGGTAATGAGGGGTCCGTCGCCCAAAATGACTGCGCGTTGCAAAACGTTATCCAGTTCGCGCACGTTGCCTTTCCAGCGGCAGGCGAGGAGCCGCTGCATGGTCGCATGCGTTACTCCGGTGATGCGCTTGCCCATGCGCCGCGCATGCTTGGCTAAAAGGAATTCGACGAGGTCCGGAATATCTTCCCGGTGTTCGCGGAGGGGCGGAATCGTGATGGTAACCACGTTCAGCCGATAATATAGATCCTCGCGAAAGCGCCCTTCTTCCATTTCCTTTACCAAGTTTTTGTTAGTGGCGGCCAGAACACGCGCCTCCACCAGCACCGGTTCGCTGGCGCCTACCGGCATGACCTCCTTTTGCTCGATGGTCCTCAGGAGTTTGGCCTGGGTTGCCGGGGCCAGTTCGCCGATTTCATCCAGGAATACGGTGCCGGCGCCGGCGTGCACGAAGACTCCGGGCTGGTCCCGGTCCGCTCCGGTAAACGCTCCGCGGCGATGCCCGAACAGTTGATTTTCCAAGAGATCCAGCGGAATCGCGGCGCAGTTGACCGCGACAAATCGGGCATCCGGGCTCAAGCCTTGTTGATGGATCGCGCGAGCGATCAATTCCTTACCCGTACCGCTTTCCCCAACCAGTAATACGGTGGAGCGGGTGGGAGCAACTTTGCGAGCCATTTCAAAAACGCGTTGCATCGCCGGGCTTTTGCCGATGATCGCTCCCGGATCCTGAGCCCGGTTCAATTCCCGTCGCAAGCCCTGGTTTTCGAGGTACAGGTCGCGAAACGCCAGTAAATGCCGGATCTTGTTCAGTACTTCATCGAGAATAATGGGTTTCATGAGGTAATCGTGGGCGCCGCGCTGAAAAGCATCGACGGCATTTTCCACGGTGGCATAGGCCGTAATCAGCAACACAAATGTGCGCGGGTTGATCTTCAACAGTTTTTCTAGCAACTCGATGCCGTCCATCCCCGGTAGCTGCATGTCGCACAGGGCGACATCGACCGGCATCTGGGTGGCCATCGCCAGTGCCTCTTCACCCGTCGGACAAGCGCATACCGGATAACCTTCCTGAGTCAAGTATTCCACCAACGTTTCCCGGATCAGCGGCTCATCATCGACAACCAGAATTTGTGCGCTTTTGGGTCGGCGCTCAGCGGTCGAGGATCGAGCATCCAGGCGCGAGGATTGTTGCGCCATTGAACGGGTCATACACAATTCTCCACCGGTTCCGAACGGCTCTCGATCATTGGCCTGCGATCGCCGGCAAGCGGCAGAAAGACGCGAAATGTCGCTCCCTGACCCGGCGCCGATGTAAATTCGACTGAGCCCTCGTGGCCTTCCACCATTTGTCGGGTTACAAACAATCCCAAGCCGGTGCCGTTTTTTTTCGTCGTGAAATAGGGCTGAAACAAACGAGCAGCATTTTCCGGATCGATGCCGGCGCCATCGTCGGTGATGTTGACCAGCACGAAATTTCCCTGTCGTTTGGCAACGACCTCGATGTTGCCCCCTTTATCGGTCGCGTCGATGGCGTTGAGCACCAGGTTCAAGAAAACCTGGACCAATTGATCGCGGACGGCAAACATAAGCGGTATATCCGCGGGCACGTCCAGAGTAATCAACCTGCCCTTGGTTCGCTTGTAATATTTGGCAATATTCCATGCTTCATCGAGAATATCTTTCAGGCTGACCCAGGCTTTCTCCGTGCTCGCGGGCCGACTGAAGTTAATCAATTCCCGCAATATTGTTTGAATGCGTTTGAGCTGGCCGTTGACCAGGCTGAGTTTCTCGCGGGTGATGGCATCGTGATCCCGCCGCTGTAGCATTTGCACGAGAGAGCTGATGGACGCGAGGGGATTGCCGACCTCATGAGCAATGCCGGCGGCCAGTAATCCAAAAGCGGCCATCTTCTCCTGGTGCAGCAGGTGGGCTTGCGTTTCCTGGAGCTCGCGCGTCCGTTCGCCGATGCGGGTTTCAAGCAGCACCTGGTTTTCCTTGAGCGCGGTGTTGAGCCGGCTGAGGTGCTCGCCAACCCGTTTCAACAAGGTGGCCATGGCGTCTCCGGCCCATGCCACCCAGCCCAAGACCACAAGGGTCAGCAACACGGCCGCCGTATCCCGCGCCACTTGCGGCAATGCCAAATAAAGGGTTGAAAAACTGATGCAGTGAAAGACGCAAGTCGCATAAGTGATCCGCGAGGAATAACGGATGGCGCAGCAAATCAAGGATAGAAAATAATAGTAGCGAAATGGACTTTCCAGGCCGGTGCTGAAAAAGCATAATTGGCCGATAAACAGCGCCTCCATGCCGGAAATAATTAGCGGAAATTGGCCCAGGAAGACCCGTCCCCGAATGCTGTAAAACGTATCCAACACCGCGAAAAGGATTCCGAGCGCCAGTATCGCATTGAGGATGAGCCGGTTCTCGTTGCCGATGGTGCCGAGGTTGACGAACAGATACCCGACCAGCAATCCGAACCAGCGGATTTTCACCGCGATGGCCTCGGCCGCCAATTCCCAACCGGAAGGTATTGTTTTGACGCCGGAAGAACTCATCGGGGACAAGGGGTCAGGGGATAGGGGGTCACGGATCAGCGTTCCTGGTTATGTTTTATTATACGCAGCCATTGGCAGGCTTTCCCGCCCCACCTGGATTCTCGCAACAGCGACGCTTCATTCCTTCGTAAACTCTCCCAACGGCAACGCCACCGCCGTTCCGCGTTGGGCGCTACGGGCCACGGCTTCGGAGAATTCCATGTAGGCGACGCCGGTCTCAAAATTCGTAAAGACAATCGGCGTTCCGGATCGAATGGCATGAACAAAATCCGCCTCGACCTGCCAGGATCGGCGTTTGGCTTCGGGAATTGGAATCTCTCGCAGGGCTTCCCGCGACACTGGTCCCGGACCCTGAGAGCGGCCGGCGCCCCAAATCCGATCGGCATTCAAATCGTAATGCAGGACTCCCTCCGTGCCATACAGCCAGATTCCCATGCCCTGGCCGAACGGAATTACTCCGCTGAACTGATAGATGGCGCGTGCGCCGTTCGCCAATACAGCCAGGACCTGAACGCTGTCCGGGGTGCCCACGGTCCTGCGGACTCCGCTTTCCGGGTCGATGCGCGCGGGAACAAAAGCGTGCACGAGGCCTCGAACCTCGACCGGCGGCGGGACCCAGCGAAGCAACGTTTCATGAACGATGCCCAGCGCCAACATGTTAAAGCCCGAAAGCGCGACATCCTGCCGCCAGGAAAGAGGCGAGGCGGCATCGGCGAGCACGCCATTCAAACTGTAGGCGTGCACCTCGCGGAGGTCCCCCAGATACCCGGCATGCAGTAGTTCTACCATGATGTCATGGCCTTTAAGTCCATAAGGACTTGGAACCACCTGGGTAACCAGACGGGGATGCCGCCGGGAAGCTTCCAGCATCTCATGGGCCTCGGCGGCATTCATGCTCAGCCGCGCTTCGGTCAAGACGTGCTTGCCGGCTTCCAAGGCCGCTATCGTAATCGGGCAATGTAAATAGGGCCATGTACCGATGACTACGGCGTCGATATCGGGATCGGCGACCAGATCCTGCCAGCGCTCATACGTCCGGGGAATCTCGTAGTCGCGCGCGACCACGGCGGTGGACGCCAGCCGGCGATTGCACACCGCAGCGATTTCGACCTCGGGAATGGCTCGCAATCCCGGGATATGGCGGTTACGGGTATTCGCCCCGGCGCCGATTAATCCAATACGAAGCCGTTTGGGTTCCACTAATGGCTCAGTTCGATCGATTTTCGCGTTGCCCGGCGATTGCGCAATTCCGACCGGTCCACGTTCAATTCCGCGAGAATCGGCAAATATACTTCGCGGTAATAGATGTTCTCGTTGAAGATTTCCAGGGACTTGATCGCGCTGATCCGTTGGTAACTATCCGCCATGTCGTGAATGGCCGGCATTTGAAAATCATTCATGACGCGGCGCATTTGTTCCAGAGTGGCCGCGCGGTCGTACTTGAGGTATAACTCGACACACTCCTGGAAGAACCGGTAATGGGCCTGTTCATCCACCGAAACGAGCATCAACATTTTGGACAATGCGCCGTCGCCGCCCCGCTCCTGGACGCGCCGCCGCAGGTTTCGATAGTTCAGCCCCGTAGCCCGTTCCTGCACCATGGCATACACCAGCATTCCCAGGTGACTGTCATGAGGCAGGTTCCATTCCCATTGAAAAACTTTCGTTTCCAGATCCTTCATCTGTTCGTCGCTCCGATGGCCGGAGCGCAGCAACCAATCCTCGAACACGAGCGAGTGCTTGGATTCCTCATACCCCCAATTGGCGTAAAACCAGGTGCGGCCTTTGCTTGGCCGGACTACGGGGAGAATCTTCGACGTATAATCCGGAAGGTATAGCTCGACCGCACAAAACGATTCCAATACATCCGCCAGCGCCGGATCGAGGTGCGGGTTACACTGATCCCACGGAATATCGTCGCGAATCGACCAGCGGCGTTTCTTCTCGGCGCGATCGAAAAAGTCCCGGTATAAGGCCCAAAACGCTCCTTCCAGTTCCGGACTAATGGAATACGCAGTCTCCACCATGGTGCATCCTTCTTGCTGCTAGGATTTCCAGAAAAACGGAATCGTCCGAACTCAACCAGCTGCGGTTTTTATATGGACTTTAGCGTTGCGTGGACGGCGTTTCATTGGCGACGACTTCTTTTAGCGACACCAATGTTCATCTTCCAATTGTTTGAATCCCTGGCGGATTCGAATGGAAGCCAGTTCTTTCAGGAAAGGAATGCCACGTGTTTGAGCCGGATCCAATTGCGAGGCTTGCAGGACATCCGGCACGGCCATTTCCGCAGATCGGCTTGTTGCGTCTTGTCGATTTGCCGACACCAACGTTAGTTGCGAAATAAAGTAAAGACGTCTGCCGGATCGGCACTAAAAATCGCTTTCGTTAATTTGGCGATATTCTTGACTTTGGGGAGGTCATTGCCTTTGATTAGCTTTATGACGGAAGAAGAATTGTTACATTCCGCAAAACCCGCTCAAAGCACGCGATTGAAAAAATCGATAAAAAACAATACGCCTTGGAAGATTCCACGTCCGTTAATTGGCATCAGTGATCCTGAGAAATTAGGAAATTCCGGAAAGCGAACGGGCGCAAAATGCGCGTAGGCAATCGTGGAGACAACGGAAAGGCAACTGCGGCGTCGTAATGGTTCCGCCCGTCGTTCCAGCCGGCGGCAACCTTTTTGTTATTTCTGTCAATGACGGGAATTACCCGGGATTTGCATGCCGACCGGCCTGCGGTGATCCTGAAGCCCGGCGATGCTCTGCGCTGGACCGCGCAGCCTCGGAATTTCTTCAACCTGGGAATGACGTGGAGCGCATCGGTTGGTCCGGACGGGTCCTTGACTTTGGGGCCTTACCGAATCCCGAAGGTGACCGGATTGTCCCTCGAGCAGGCCGAAGCCATCATCGATCAGCAAATATTGCCGACTTCCCAGAATTCCACGCCCATTGCTGCCGGCGCCACGGTGAGTTCCTTTTCCCATAACAATCAAGCGGAAATCCCGCTGCCAAAACCGGGGCCCAAAGAATCGGATCTTCCAAAAGTCGATCACCCCAGGACCATGCCTCTGCCGACCTTGCCGTCAACGCGGACCACTGGATTACCTTCGAATCCAAGGTACGCAAGATCCTGGCGCCGTTTGAACGCATGCTCGGCATCACGCTACTCGGCAGCGAGACAGTCAATTCGATTCGCTTTGGCAATACGCGATTCAACAATGGGTTTGGAAGGTGATGAGTTTTGATGTTTGTGAGGTTTCAGGCGCCAGGTACCAGAAAGGATCTGACTTTCCGAAATTGCCCTTGGCGCGCGGTTGGATTAGAATTAAAGAGTTGCTGCATTGATTGCCGTCCGCGATATTAACTTCGCAAACATCCGACATGGGAGCAGAATCCATGAACCGTTACCTTCTTGCCGGTGCGTGCGCCGTGGTTTTTCAGGTCGCAATTGCAGCACCCGTTATTGCCCAATACAGTCCATATACCCAGCCCGGATACGGATCGGGGTATAGTCCTTATTCCGGACTGGGATACGGCCCTTATGGGCGGCCATCGCTGAGCCCATATTTGAATCTGCTGCGCGGCGGGAACCCGGCAGCGAATTATTATCTTGGCGTGGTACCGGAAGTTGAACGCCGCACTCAATCCAGCCAATTCCGCACTGAGCTGCGGGATCTGGAAAGCCGACCCCCTTCCGTGCTTAATCCGACCAATGACCTTTTGCCACCCTTGTCCGAAACCGGCCATGGCACGACCTTCATGAATTTCACGCCGTATTACAGCTATGGATCGCTTGGCACTTATTTCGGCTCCTCCACCGGCATTAACCAATCACGTTCGCGGACACCCTCCCAGGGACGAAGATAACTTCCCAAAGATGCGGTGATTCTGCCTTCCTGGAGAAGTGTTCGATGCGGCACGTATTGTCGGCATTGGTGCAGAACCAGCCAGGTGTGCTGGCCCAGATTTCGGGAATGTTGGCCTCGCGCGGTTTTAACATCGATAGCCTAGCGGTAGGAGAGACCGAAGAACCGAACCTGTCGCGCATGACCTTCGTTGTCCGAGGCGACGATGCCGTTCTGGAGCAGGTGAGCAAGCAATTGGACAAGGTCGTTACCGTGGTCAAGGTCCATGACATCAGCAGCGAAGATTTCGTCGAGCGCGATCTGATGTTGATCAAAGTCCATGCCACGCCGCAGCAACGCATGGAAATCGTGCTTCTTGTGGAAATGTTCCGGGCTCGTGTCGTGGATGTCAGCCCCAACGATCTGATGATTGAGATCTCCGGACAGGAAAAGAAAATTGAAGCATTCATCGATTTGATGCGGCCGTACGGCATCATGGAACTGGCCCGCACAGGCCGTATCGCCCTCGTCCGCGGTATGCCGGGCAAAGGGGATGTCTTATGACCCACCCATTACCCGCTCTGCCCTCGTCAACGCGGCCGGTAAGGCCGGAATTGACTGCCCTTCTGCAATCTTTACAACCCGGTCAGCACATCCGCATTACACAAACCGTTCGCGTCGGCTACCAACAATGGCAAACCACGATTACCGGCACTTTCCGAAACATTAATTACCTTTGCACTGGATTAGCGACCGACCGAGTTCCCGAAGACGACATCGTTGTCCCCACCGTTCATTTCACCAAGGATAACGGCGAACTCAGCAGCATCACGTTGGATGAGAACAGTAGAATTGAATTAGTCATCAGTCATTAGTCATTGGCGAGAAGTCAGTTATCAGAAGTCAGAGATCCGAAGTCGGAGGGCAGGTGACTTCTGACGTTTGACCCCTATGAGGACTTTTGAGGTGGACGAATCTCTTTTGGCGGGCTACCCCGTTGTAGTGGAAATTCCGGTGGCCTGGGGCGAGATGGACTTTTATCGTCACGTAAATAATGTTGTTTATTTCCGCTATTTCGAAAACGCCCGCCTGGAATATTTTCGCCGGCTGGATTGGTTTGATTTTGAACGCGAAACCGGCATCGGGCCCATACTGCACTCCACACAGGCCCGGTTCCGCAAGCCGCTGGCATACCCGGACACAGTGTCCGCCGCGGTGCGGATCGCTTCGATGGGCGACGATCGCTTTACCATGGAGTATTCCGTGGTCAGCCATAATCTTGGAGCCGTCGCCGCGGATGGCCAGGGGATCATCGTTACCTACCACTATGGTGAAGCAAGAAAAGTTCTGATTCCCGAAGAAATCCGCCACCGCATTGAAGGGCTGGAAGGGAAAAAGTACTGACGATCAAGGCATTATTTTAGTGTCATCAGCTTGTCTTCTCTGGGAAACGTTTCCAGCATGAGGTTCTTGAAATGGACTTCCTGTGCCACCTTGTTGGAGTGCAGCTGGAGTCCGATTGGTCCCTCCTTGATGCGCTCGGGAAGTGGATCGCGCCAATCGACTACCGGATGACCGTTCACGGCAACCCGGACGCGATTGCCCTGGGTGAGAATTTCCAGATCATTCCAGTCATGTTGTTTGCCCACTTTCTTTGCGGGACCGCCGTCGACGGGTAGTCCGTTCCGTCCAAATAAATCGTACATGCCCCAAGCCGAAGGGAACATCACCAGATGGCCGGCATAAGTATACTTGTCACCCTTTTCCGGAGCGTTGCGTCCCCAAAATGCGATGCCCGAGTGCATTTCCGATTCCACCAGTTTGACGGTCGCGGTTAGCCGGAAATCGGCGAAGGTTTTTTTTGTCAATAAATAAGTGCTGACTTTGATTTCCTTGGTGTTCCTGGCCACAATGACACCGTCTTTCACCGACCACAGTTCCGCGTGGCCTTCCCAACCTTCCAGGTCCTTGCCGTTGAAGAGCGGGATTGTTTCCGATTTTCCTTGTTTAGGGGGTACAACTGGAGCTTCCTTGGCCGGCTTCGTGTCCTCGGCAGCCGGGGCCAAATTTGGCCAGCTGATTGCCACAGTAACTGTCACCAACCAAAGCATGCGGACTGCCCAAGTCTCAGGCATGACTTTCTCCTAAAATCGTTAGGTCAGCGTTTTGTTCAGTTAAGCGCCCAGGCGGCTCGCGGTTATTATAGTGGTCGGTTGAAATTTCAAGAAGATTCCTATAATTGGCTACATTAAATTGCCTAGCCGAAGGATACCGGACATGGACTCTGCCGTTCGCATTGGGGCTGTCAATTATTTGAATAGTAAACCGCTCATCTACGAACTGGAAGTTCTCGCTCCGGAATCAGAATTAATTCTGGACGTTCCGAGCCGGCTTGCGGACATGCTGGCGGACGATCAACTCGATGTAGCGCTGATTCCGGCGATCGAATATTATCGAGTAAGGGCCTATACCATTATTCCAAATATTGCGATTGCCTCGCGTGGTCCGGTGCTTTCCGTCACACTCTTCAGCCGGGTACCATGGACGCAAATTCGCCGGGTCGCATTGGATGAGGGGTCCCGGACCAGTGCGGCATTGACGCAGATTTTGCTGCGCAAGAAATACGGCATTCGCCCGGAGTTCGTGCCGCTGCCAATGGACGCGACCGCGGAGGAAGTCGAAACGGATGCGTTATTGCTGATTGGCGATCGCGCCATGCGCGCCTGTTTGCCGGGTTTTTCACATGCATACGATCTAGGCCGGGAATGGCATGACTGGACAAACTTGCCGTTTGTGTATGCGTTTTGGGCGGTTCGCACGGACGCCGACTTGGGGCCGGTGGCACAGGCCTTGGTCGAAGCCAAGCGCCGCGGCTGCGCCCGCGCAGGAGAAATCGCGCATCGGGAAGCGCTGGCGCTCGGTCTGGATGCCGGTTTCTGCCGCCGCTATCTGGACAATATCATTCATTTTGATTTGGGACCTCGGGAACAGGCTGGATTGCACCATTACTATATGTTGGCTTCGGAACTGGGATTTGCTCGCCGGGGGATAAGTCTTGAATTCTACCATAGAGCGCATCTTGCACAAAGCCGTTGATGGCGGCCGGCTCACTGTCGAAGAAGGTTGTGCGCTATTCGAATGCAGGGACTTGAATGCGCTCGGCCGGGCTGCCAATGGCATTTGCCGGCGCATCCATCCGGAACCGTATCGGACGTACAACATCGATCGCAATATTAATTACACGAACATTTGTGCTGCCGTGTGTGATTTCTGCGCCTTTTACCGAAAGAGCACCGATCCAGATGCGTACGTTCTACCGCGCGAGGAGCTCTACAAGAAATTCGAAGAAACGATCGCGCTCGGCGGGGACCAGGTTCTCATGCAGGGTGGGTTGCATCCTCATTTCAAACTCGATTGGTACGAGGACCTATTGCACGATTTAAGATCGCGCTATCCTCAAGTGAATCTTCACGCTTTCAGCCCGCCGGAAATCTGGCATTTTCACAAGATCAACAAGATTCCATTGCGGGAAGTCCTCGAACGGCTGAAGAATGCCGGTTTGGGAAGTCTACCGGGCGGGGGCGGTGAAATCCTGGTAGACCGGGTCCGCAAAGCCATGACGATCAATAAATGTCTGACCGATGAATGGCTGGAAGTGCACCGCGTTTGGCATCAAATCGGCGGCCGCTCCACTTGCACGATGATGTTCGGGCACATCGAAACCCTGCCTGAACGCATTGAAACGCTGGAACGGTTACGCCAACTGCAGGACGAAACCGGCGGGTTCACGGCGTTTATATGCTGGACATTTCAACCGGAGCACACGGCCATGGCCAATGTGCCGGCCGCGGGGGCATTTGCGTATCTCCAAACCCAGGCCATCGCGCGATTGTATCTGGACAACATTGCTAACATCCAATCGTCGTGGGTCACGCAGGGACCCAAAATTGGTCAATTGGCGTTGTTGTTCGGTGCCAATGACATGGGGAGCCTAATGATTGAGGAGAATGTGGTGGCTTCGGCGGGTACGGTTTATTATTTGACACTCGAACAAATCAAGAATGCCATTCGCGAAGTTGGCTACATACCGCGGCAACGCAACGTTTTTTATGAGTACATTGACAAGCTGCCTGGCAACATAAAAAGGGCTCGCCTCCCAATGGAAGCAAGCCCTTGATTCTATTGATTGGCTTATTGGTGGTTTAGATGCCGTAGCCGCCGTTAAAGCCCAAGCCGCCTTTCCCACCGATACCGCCGAAGCCTCCGCCAACACCACTGAAGCCGCCGAAGCCGCCGAGGCCGCCGCCGAAACCGCCGAGGCCGCCGCCGAAACCGCCGAGGCCGCCGCCGAAACCGCCGAGGCCGCCGAGGCCCCCGCCGAAACCGCCCTGGAAGCCGCCGCCAAAGCCTCCCTGGAAGCCTCCACCGGCGCCCTGGAAGCCACCCTGGAAGCCGGCGTTCTGGGAACTAATGAAGCCTCCCGGAATTGGTGTGCCAACAAAACCGCCGTTGTTTCCAATTTGCGGAAGCTGCCATAGACCGGTGAAATTACCGCCGAAAGCGCTGCCAATCGGAGTGGCGCCAAACTGGCCGCCGGTTCCATTAATATTTCCACCGCCTGTAAACCCACCATTACCTCCAATGCCGCCTCCGAGACCCCCGCCGATACCGCCAATCCCTCCACTAAAGCTGCCGCCAATGCCCCCGATACCGCCGATACCGCCTATACCGCCAATACCCCCGCCGATACCTCCGATTCCACCAATGCCGCCGCTAAAGCTCCCGCCAAAACTTCCACCAAAGCTCCCGCCGAACTGCCCGCTAAAGCTCCCGCTACTGCCAATATTCCCACCAAACCCAGAGAAATTTTGGGCGGTGCTCCCGATCATGTTGAAGAGCGGACCGATAAGCGGTTTTCCAGGCATATTCGGCGTATTGGGAACGAATATGCCACTTACGTTTGATGGTGTGAAACCATTCGGAAGGGGAAAATTGACGAATTCACCTTTTGGTCTTTGATCCAATGGGGTTCCCCGAACCGGTGGAATTCCCGGAATGCGCGGCGGGGTTGTTTGAGCCCCAACCAAGGCGGAGGTCCACGCGAGCACTCCGACGGCGATAACTCCCCGGCATCCCTGTACGGCTGCAGACATTCTGTTGAACATGAAACGTACCCCAACTGAAAAGATGTTGGATTCTCCCGGTCCTTCGGCTCCTCCTCGATTCGCTTCGAAGCTCAGCAGATGTGAACCAGGACTCACACTACGCTTGCACCCCTAATCCCCTATCTAAACGTTAATTCTCGAATGTTTTGGGTCCAGTGTCAAGTAAAAATTTCCCAAATCGCCTGATTGGCTCGCAGCATGCATTATTCGGGAAGTTTGTACGGAATCTGAGGTTCAATGGTTTAAGCAAGGGTACCGGTAAAATCGGTCAAATGGCCTTAGTTCTCCCTGGAAAAAGCCGCCTCATTTGCCAATTCGGGTTTATTCCGCATTTCTCCTTTTCATCTTACCAAACCATTTTGCCGAATTTTTTCGCTTATCGTCAAAAACTTTCTTGCACTTCCGATTCCGACCGATATACTTCCTAAAACACCGTGTTCGCGGTGGCATCTCTTACAGGTTTCGAGGGAAAGGGTCATGAAAGCAAGTGTAATGTCGGAGTTGGATTTTATCGAAGAGCTGCGACTGCGGCGCTGGGCCCGGGAAAACTATGTGCCCCGCAGCCGCCGGCAGAGAACTTGGCACCCCGTAGTCCACGAAGAAATGGAAAACAAAGACCTGGAAACAGGCGCCCCGGACATGACCCCGCTATTGGTGTCCTCGGCCCGGTGAAATGATTTCACTTGGGAAAAAAGCCGGAGGGAGCGGTTCTAACCACTCCCTCCGGCTTTTTTGTCGGCATAGTCTTTTTCCAATTGGCAGCTCAAGAACTCCATCCGATCCATGAGCCGTCGCGGAGGCCGCGGCGAGTGCGTGGCCAATGCATAGACGGTGAGAAGCGGCAAGGCCACCGTAGTATCCAAGTAGCAGGTGACCGTATCCGGCAATTGCTGAGGATCGACTTTGCCCCAGGTGACAGCCTCGTTGGGGGTAGCGCCGCTGAGGCCCCCCGTATCCGGCCGGGCATCGGTCACCTGGAGGAAATAATCATGGCCGCTTTCGGGCAGGCCGAGCACTTCCTGGATTTGCGGCTCGGTTTGCAGCAAGAAATTCTTGGGAGACCCACCGCCGAAAATTACAACCGCGCTTCTGCCATGTTTTTTTGCGTCATACACGATCGCCGCACTTTGATTGACGTCGCGCAGCGGATCGATGCGCAGGAGGCTTCCTTTTAACTGCAAGGCTGCCAGGTTCATGCCGATCGAGCTATCCCCGGGGGACGATGTGAAGATCGGCACTCCAGCGCGATATGCGGCCGCCAACAGGCTGCATCCTTTCTTGCCTAGTTCCTCTTCGCGAGATGCCAAGTATTTGCCCACCAGGAAGTGAAATTCCGCCGTTCCGAAGGTTGTCTGAAATGCCGCGCTCTCGCACAAGGTCCGATAGAATTGATCCGTGCCCAGAAGGTTTTCGTAGTCAAAAACGATGTCGTAAATGCGAATGACCTGGTGCTCGCGAAGTTTTATATCGTCCAATCCGGGCCGGGCTTGGTGCATATCCATTCCGAGCGCGAAATGCGTATCGTGATACAAATTCGCTCCGGTGCTGACAATCCAGTCGATAAAGCCCGCCTCGACTAGCGGAACCAAACAAGAGATTCCCAGCCCCGCCGGTGTCAACGCCCCACTGAGCGACAGTCCGACCGTGGTATCTGCAGCCAACATCTTGGAGCTGAAGAGCCGGCATGCTTCCCGCAGCCGGCCTGCATTAAACGATAGGAACGCCTGATCAATGACCTGGGGCAAAGGTGATTCCCCTGTCAACGCAGGAGGATCTATGCGCTTCTGGCTGATCCGGTGCAGATACGTCGATTCGTTGTTTTTCGATTTTTTCATGGAGACAGGCTAGGAGCACTCTCGGCAAGTGTCAACCTGCTGCACTTCTCTATGTTCGGCATTTTACTGTCACGGCCGGCTGTGGAGAAGGCGGTCGATCTGAGTGTCCCACGCGGAGTGGGGAAGTGGCTCCAACAGTTTCTGATACGGGTCGGCGCCGAGACCACGCGCCGCCCGAATGAGCGGGCCGGCCAGGTTGGCCGGGTCGGCCTGGCGGCTCTGGTCGCGTCCGTGGGGCCATGGTTTCTGGCGGTCCAAGTAAGGTGTTAGATAATCGAGAGCCGCACGAATGCTTCGTCCGTCTGCGGTCCGGAAATTCCAGAGGTCGACGTCCACGCGCTCGGCCAATTCCGCCATGGTGATCATGGCCGTCACGTTGAAGACACTGTAACCCCAACTATTGACGCGGGCGAGTTCGCGCGGCTGACTGCCTCCAGGCTTGACCTGCGCGGCAATGCGCCGCTCTCCAAAACGCTCGGCGATCCGCCGCGCCTCAGCGGTCTTGCCCAGGTAAAGTGCGAGGGTCATCCGTTGCACATCGTACCACGTGCCGTGGTTGTTGACCGCGTCGTCTTCGAGCTTGGCAATGCGGCTAGTGGTCAGCCATTCGTAATATTGACCCAGCCAGTCGCGCATCGCCTTGCGGTCGGCTTCGGTCCAGGTGCGGGAGGCTTCGAGCAAGCCAAGCGCATCCACCAGTTGCGGCATGTCGCGGAACTCGATCAGCCCGGCCGGCCTACCTGTCGGGCCGCCGGGCACGGCCTGGGCGTAATTCAAGTGGGGGTTCATCCGCGTCTTCGGGTCCAGAAACCAGGCTCGCAGCAGCACAACCGCGTGGTCGGCATACTTGGTATTGCCGGTAAAATAATACGCGAGAGCGAGCGAATGAACCGCTTGCTTGACGGCCCCGAATTGTTCCCGATTCCCTTGAGCGACCAGAGCATGGTTGTGCTGGCCATCCTTGCGGATATAAGGCAGTCCATCGAACTTCTCGGGGTCGGCCCAGAAATACGGCGCAAAGCTGACGTAATCGTTAACCGCGGCCCCGTCGATGGCTTTCTTGCGGTCCAGCACAGAGACCGGTTGCTGCTTGAGCGCCTTTTCCGCGCGAGCGATCAACCGGTCGAAGGCCGGACGGAGGGGCCCGGGATCCGGGGCGAGTTTGGTTTTGATAGCTGCCAATTCCGCGGGGTTCGAGGATATTATCGCGGGTTCGTCCGCCATGACGGCGGAGAAGACTATCCCGATGGTGAAAACAGCGCGGGAGCAGACCGCTACCATGATTCGCTCATGCAAAAGGGGTGAAATCATCTGAACATCGTACAAGCTCCATTATGTCGCGATTGCGGGAGAGAACAAGTCCCGCGGCATATAGGGAAGGCGCCATCCTGGCCGCGCTGATGGCATTGGCCGTGCAGGGATTATTTGAACTCGCCGAACGTGCGTGGGCACGAGCGTGCGAGAGAGTCCAACAACTGTCACTTTCCATACACAAGGTGTCACTCACGTTCTTTCCGCTCGGCAAAACACGGCATTTTTTGTGTTTTATTCTAACTTGCTGTGACACCCCCTTGACCCGGCGTGCTTCGGACGGACACTTTTCTTGTGGAGAATAGCCGGTTTTTGATTTTGTGTTGCACGCCAGCCCACCTGGCCACTGCACGCCGATGACATTCGTGGACCACCGACCGATCCTCCGACCCGACATGCGGAGTCGACGAGAGTCCCCATTTTTCCGGCGTCTTGCTGACACCTCAATGTCGCCCGAAGTGCTCGTTTTGCTGTCCGCGGCAGACACGGCCGGCCAATGTTCTAAGCCCGAAAAAAAACGGAAACGAATGTCACTCCACAAACCATTGCGAATTCCATTCTTACGACAGTTCGTTTCCGATATGCTGGCACACCCCCCAATTCGAAAACGAAAGAGTCAACTCCCGCGATCCATCTCATGTCAACTTTCAGACAAAAAAAATCCCGATTCTCCACTGCCTGAAAAGCACCGACCTTGGCCGCCGACGCGTAGACAAACGACCGCTGCCCTTTGTAGCCTCGAAATCGAGTTTCGGGGAGTGCATTCCCAAACGGACGGAGCACCGTCGCCTACCGATCGAGGAACAATACCGGGCACTCAAGTGGAAGCTTCAGGGGCACTACGCGTATTATGGCACATGGATCGGTAACACCCGTTGTCTGTTCAACTTCCGATACGAGGTGATGCGTCTGTGGCGGAAGTGGTTGTCCCGTTGGCGACGGCGTGGGCAGTGGCCGCGGACGCAGCTTAATCAACTTTTGACAAAGTTAGTTCTGCCGTGGCCGCGCGGCCGGGTGTCACCATGCATAGTGAAGCCGTGACCTGACGAGCCCGATGCCTGGATCGGGCACGTCCGGATCCGTGGGAGCGCCGGGGAGGAATCCCCGGCGCGACCCGGCCCTTTTTCCCCTGCTGACAAAATGTGGGGCATGAATCTCGGCAATCATCGTGTACCCCCAGTCGTCGATCTAGACGACATGGTAGTCCTCATGTCCATCTACCCCAATCTCTCACCTTCTCTCGGCAACCGTAGTTTCTCTTAACCTCATTGTCGCGAAATTTCGCTTCATATCAACTATGCCCTGAAAGGGACGCGAAACTTCGACACACTGGTTAACACAACCTCTGAGACTGCCTAATTCTATTGGCCCCTGTCATCGAGGACTGGCCTCGGATTGGGCGGCCATTTCGACAACGTTACGGCCGACTGCGCCGGAAATTGGAATCCCTGTCTACGAGGCCTGTCAGAGCGTAAAATAGTGATTGCGCTGATGACTGGGGTCGACGCCGGGCACAGCCCCGACCACAGCGCGGCCCTGGTCCTCAAAGCGTGTCTGGAAGAATCTGGTGACCCTACCGAGGTAGTTTGAGGGACGCCCGGACTGCGGCCTCCCTTACGCCGAGGAGATCAAGTGCGAACCGGGGGAAGTTTTCTTTGAAGGAGGGAACAAGACCATGAAATGGGGACCATGCAGTTTCGGCTCGCTGGAAATTGACGGGGAAGAACATACCAAGGACGTCGTCCTTGACCGGGGGTCTCTGCGGAAGCGGAAAAAGAAGCGTTCGCGTCCCTTTCGGGAGCGATTTGGCCACACCCCGCTGTCTGTCCAGGAAGACATCCCCTGGAAGTGTAAGTGCCTGGTGATTGGCACCGGCATGGAAGGCCGGCTTCCCGTGATGGCTGAAGTGGTCGCCGAAGCAAAGCGGCGTTCCATCAAGCTGATCCTTCGTCGCACTCCGGAGGCCGTCCGGCTGCTCGAAGATGACCCCGTTGACACGAACGCCATTCTGCACGTCACTTGTTGAGACCCGGACGCAGCGGTCGACGAGAGCAAGTGACTGGCGCCGACGAACCTGGTGCTTCACCGGAACGAGGCCGCGTGTAGGCTTTTCGAGCGGTCTCCGCAGGGGAGCGGATCGTTAAGCCACGGCCTGACCTCGGACCATCATGGAAGCCCACGATCCGATACCAATGGAGAAGGCCTGAGGAGGTGATACCATGTTTAGTCCGGCATTGAATCGTCGGGTGTTTCCCAGGACCATCGGGAAGCTGGCTTGCGCTCTTGGCATCTGTAGTATGGCTTTGCTGCTTGCCGTGTCTGTTGCGGCTGATCCCAACAATCGTGCGAACGGATCGCAGGCAGCGCCCCAGCCTGAGGCCACGGACAAGCCGGGGGAAGCGCCGACAGGCTTCAACAATTCGACAAACGGGTTCGAGGCCCAAGATGCCTTCGACAAGGACCGGCAGAAGTTCGAAGAGGTTGAGGCAATCTCGGACGGGTTGGGACCGGTGTATAACGCGACGAGCTGCGTGAGCTGCCACCAAAACCCGGTGTCGGGCAGCTCCAGTCAAGTAGCTGAGCTGCGCGCCGGCCACCACAAGCCCGATCCCAAGGACCCCAAGAAGGTTATCTTCGTCGAGCCCCCCGGCGGGTCCCTTATCCATCAACGCGCGATCGACGCGGCGATCCAGGAGCACGTGCGGCCGGAAGATGAAGTGCGCACGCTAAGGATGTCGACGAACGTCCTGGGCAACGGGTTCGTTGAGGTCCTTCCGGACGATGAGTTACTAAAGCTACGCCGTCAACAGCCGGAAGGTCTCAAAGGCTTGCCGGTGCTCGTTCCGGTGGTAGTAAGGGGGAAGCAAGGTGCCGACGGCACGTTCGAATTTGAGTTTGTCGAGCGGATCGGGCGCTTCGGCTGGAAATGCCAGGAGGCGTCGTTGGTTAACTTCAGCGCTGGCGCCTACCTCAACGAGATAGGTATCACCAACCCGCTGAATCCCAAGGAAAATCTGTCCAACGGCAGGGACGTGTCGCAGTTTGACACGGTTGCCGACCCGGAGGACAAGGTTGACCCGAAAGACTCCGACAACCAAGAGCACCCCTTCGGCGACGATGTGAAGGCGTTCACACGGTTCATGCGATCGACGAAGGCGCCGCCCAGGGACTTCTCAATCGCCGGCACGGACGACGTGGCAGCTGGCGAAAAAATCTTCAGGGACGCAACGACACGAGCCGGCCAAAAGCTCGGCTGCGCCATCTGTCACCACCCCGACTTTACCACGCCGAAAGCGGGAACGCAGATCAAGACACTCCGCTCCGATGGCAAGAGGCCCGGCAGCGACCTGGGCACCGTGCCGACTGCACTCGGGGACAAAATTATCCATCCCTATAGTGACTTCATGTTGCATGACATCGGCACCGGTGATGGTATCGCGCAAACCCAACACGCCCAGAGACCGCCTCGCGATGTTCACAACCGTGAGACAGTCCCTGATGACATCGTGACCCGGGAGGGCTGTGTGCGGGTCCAAGCTGTGCCCGAAGAAGGCAATAGGCGGACCCTTGGCGACGCGCCGGCTCTCGACCAGAGGACCGTCAATATGATTCGGACGGCGCCGCTCTGGGGCCTCCGCGTGCGGCCGCAGCTACTGCATGACGGCTCAGCGCTCACGCTCGACGAGGCGATCCGCAGGCACAAAGTGAAGTCGAAGGCAGGCGACGTGGATTTGCCGGGGAACTTTGAGAAACTGACTGATGAGCAGAAGAAGCAGCTCAACGCTTTTCTGAGCTCGCTCTAGGCTAGCAGTCCACGACAATCTTGCGCGGGCTGAGCCGGTGGTGGCAGCGTATGATTGCGCACCGGGTCGTTGGATGGCCATCTAACCCCCGCAGCAGCCGACCGCGGCCCGCGGTACTCGTTTCGCCTCCGATGCGGCCGGTGCAGTGGGCCGCGGCGGCTGAGCTCGGCGTTGGGCGTAAGAACAAGGTACAAGGACACAGCCACGAAGATATTCCTGTCCCCTGCCCGACGGGCCGCGGGCCAAGTACTCCGGGTAGCTCCCGCGGCAGCCCAGCAGCCGGGCGAGTGGGGCGAGCAGGCCGAAGAGACGCTGCACCAGCCGCGGCGGCCGGGGGAACCGAATTACGTCGTCGAATTCGCGGGCGAAGACGGCCAGCTGCAAGAGGTGCGGCATCCCCCGCTGATCGACCTTGCCGTCCTGGGCCAGCCCGAACGCGTTGGCGCCCTGACCAGGGAGGAGGCCCTAACGAACTGTTACTTCCACCTGGCCGGTGGACGATCCAATATGCCCGGCCAGCCATTTGCCATTCGCCAGGTGAGAAAGGGTGCAGAAGAGTTTCATGGTAATGAACGTCCAATCTCTTGTCCCCGATACTTTTTCGGGCAGCGGTGCACCGTCCGGGACGACACTCCGGAGGACGGTCCAGAAGTCGATGCTCGGCATCTCGACGCCCAGCATCCCATACCGGCAACGGCCCCGCCGGTTCCCGGTTTGCATCCGGCGGCAGTTCAAGTAGAGCCGTTTCAGGTCCAACAGCCCCGGCGTCGTCTTCCGGTGCCGGCCGCGCTCTCTGCGGTTAAGAGAGGTCTTTTCTCAGTTAACTTTTCCATCCCTCTAATCCTTCTCCGCCTCCTTGCTGCTTGGTTTCAGCCTTACCCGTTGCCTACCGCGCGGGTGGTTTCGGGCTGGCGAGCAGGGCTTCGAGAGCCTCGGGCTCCACGGGTTTGACCAGGTGGTGGTCGATGGTCGCCTCCCGCGAGAGGCGGCGGTCTTCCTCTTGCCCGTAGCCCGTCAGCGCCGCGAGCCGGACCTGCTCCAGGCCGGGCTGCCGCCGCAACCGCCGGGCCAATTCGTAGCCGTCCATGCCCGGCATCCCAATGTCAAGAAAGACCAGATCCGGTCGGTAGCCCTTCACTAATTCCAGGGCGCTAGAGCCGTCGTAGGCCACGCGGACCTCGTGCCCTCGCAGCCGCAGCAGGATGGCGAGGCTGTCGGCGGCATCCATGTTATCATCAACCACCAGGAGCCTCTGGCCCGGAGGCGACGCGGCCCGTTGCGGCTGGTCGCCATTTTCACGTTCGCCCGGCTCCTCATGCGCCAGCGTCATCAGCGGCAGTCGCACGACGAACTCGCTGCCCCGCCCCAGCCCAGCGCTGTGGGCTTCGACCGTCCCGCCGTGAATCTCGACAAGGCTTTTCACCAACGTCAGACCGATGCCCAGCCCACCCTGCGAGCGGGTCGTCGTATGGTCCGCCTGCACGAACAACTCGAAGATACGGGACAGCATGTCCGGGGCGATGCCGATCCCGTTGTCCCGTACGCGCAGCACCGCCCAATCGCCCTCCCGCCGGGCCGTCAACCAGATGCGGCCATTCGCCTCCGTGTACTTGGCCGCGTTTGTCAACAGGTTGCCGACCACCTGCGCGAGCCGCACCGGGTCGGCCCTGACTGGCATGGACTTGGGCGGCAGGCACATCGTCAACTCGTGCCTCTGGGCCTCGACGTGCGGCTGCGCCGTCTCAACCGCACGAGCCACCACGGAGGCCAGGTCCACCTGCTCCGGGCGGAGTTCGATCTTGCCCCGCATCACGCGGGACACGTCCAGCAGGTCATCGACCAGTCGAACGAGTTGCTGGACCTGCCGCCCCATCATCTCCCGTGATCGCTCGCCGGTCGCCGAGTCCACGCCGGGTGTATTCAAGATTTGCAGGGAGGCGCAGATCGGGGCCAGGGGGTTGCGGAGCTCGTGGGCCAGCATCGCCAGGAACTCATCCTTGCGGCGGTCGGCCTCCCGCAACGCCTCTTCCGCACGCCGCTCCTCCGTAACGTCGTGCGCAATCCCCACAATGCGGTAGACCCGACCGGCAGCGTTCCTTACGGGAAAGGCCCGATCCCGGACCCAGCGCACCGAGCCGTCCGGTCGGACAACCCGGTACTCCTCGTCAGTCGGTTCGCCCCGGCCGTGCTTCTCCAGGGCGGCGACCCGCACGCGCTCCCGGTCATTGGGGTGTACGGCATCCAGAAAAGACCTGGGCTCCGCGTAAAGACTCTGGCACGACCTGCCCCAAATTCGCTCGTAGGCCGGGCTGACGTAGAGGATTTCGGTAACGTGCGGGTCCGCCATCCAGAAGACTTCGTTGATGTTTTCCGCCAGCTGGCGGAGTCGGCCCTCCGCCTCGTACAAATCCGCCTTCGCCCGCCGGCGCTCGGTAACGTCGGTCAGGCGGACCAGGGCCCCGATCGTTACCCCGCGGTCGACCAGCGGCAGCACCCGCACGTCCCAGAACCGCCCCGCGCTGCCCGAGCCGAGTTGGATTTCCGTCGCGCCCCTGCCGGCGCCGGGGTGCGCCGACAGGAAGGGCCCCAGCCCGGGAAGGGCGTCCGCCAGCGGCCGTTTCCGGATTGGCCGGGGGTCCCCCAGCAACGCCAGGGCCGCCAGGTTGGCATCGAGGAGGCGGAATCGGCTGTCGAGCACGAAGACGGCGTCGTCAAGACCATCCAGGACGAAATCCCGGGCGATGGGCAGGACGTCGAAGATCCGGACCCGAAAGACGAGCCATGCGGCGGCCAACCCGGGCACGGCGAAATAGACCGGCGTCAGATCGGTCAGCCGGTGGGGCTGCAAGCGGAAGACATAGGCGGCGTTGCCCAGGACGGGCACCAGCATCGCCCCGAGCACGACTGCGAGGCGGCGGCCCACGGTCCGCCTGGGTTGCTGGGCCACCCCCGCCACCAGCAGGGCGGCCCCCGCCGCGAAGACCAAGTACGCGTACGCCGCGTTGACATAGAAGAACGGGCCATGGCTGATGGCCAGGACGGCATAGGGGCCGTCCTGCCTCATCTCGGTGGCGGCGTGGATGAGGCCGTGGTAGCCGTTGGTGAAGGCCAGGGCGACGATCAGCACTGGCTCGACGAACAGCAGCGGTACCAGCCGCCGTGTCAGCCAACGGTCCTGGCGCGCGAAGCGTGCAGCGAAGACGAGCCACGCCCCAGGGACGGTGACGATGAACACGTAAACGAAGGCCGCGACGGCCCGGCGCAGGTCGTGCCGGACAAGGGACTTTTCCACCAGGTTGACGAGGGCCCACGCGGCCAGCGCGGCCAGGAGCAGCGCGGTAGGAACGGCCGCCGGGACCGCCCGGCGGCGCCAGGCGACGTAGGCTACCCATCCGCAGAGCAGGCCGCTCAGCAAGAGTGGGAGAGTGAACGGCGTGTTCTGCCAATCGGCTGAGCTCATGGTGCGGCCCTCCTGCTTACGCGACCGCAAAGCCGAATTCCATCCACCGGGGCCGATCGATCGGTTCAGGCACGGAACAAAGGCAAGGCAATTCCCGCATGAAGGGAAGGTCGTCGGATGCGGGAAACGGCGTTGGCCTCTATTGTAGAGTCCGGATGCCCGGACACAAGGGGCGCAGGCTGGGACGGTAGGACGGAAGGCGGACCCGACAAGAAAAGGGGACAGGCACGTTTATTTCGTCGTCTTTCGAGGCCGACCACGGGGCCGCAGAGTAGACTGCAGTCCCAAACGCTTCGCCGTCTTTTCCACCCAATCGGCGCTGCCGAACGGCGCGCCTCGGTTCACGCATTGCCGCACCGCCTCCAACTCGGCCGGCGTCAAGGCTTGATTGACCCAATCGAGCCAACTACGCGGCCGCTTGACCGGCCCCGCTGCCAGGTAACTGGGACGCGCCGTTTCGGCTTGCCATAATCGGGCGCTGGACCAAGGCCATTGTTCCGCGCGTCGTACCAGGGTAGCGCGCACCGGGTTTCTCTCGGCATAACGCAGGACTATCAGCAAGTGCTCGTCTTCTTCAATGGGGAATGCCGTGAAACGGCCCTGCCAGATCTGGCCGCCGGTGTGATAATGCTGGTGGTATCGGCGCACATGGGTATTGAGCACCCAGTGCATCCAGCGGCTCAGATCCCCGTCTTCTTTCGGCCAGACCACCAGATGAAAGTGATTGGGCAGCAGGCGAAACCCGAGGACAGGCATG
>Ga0306920_100000715_pt1 | contig 39664 bp, 35 predicted proteins | sample flu12Cox44000170_FD_204666 | JGI IMG/M metagenome (GOLD analysis project Ga0306920, IMG submission 204666) | Lab enrichment of tropical soil microbial communities from Luquillo Experimental Forest, Puerto Rico - flux4day.12C.oxic.44.000.170 (v2)... | ecosystem: Environmental > Terrestrial >... | reverse complement strand
AGCACGAGCTCTCCCGCGTTCGAGTTGCCGTTCATGGTGCAAGGACCCTGGAACGATCCGATCATGCTGCCGGACCCGGAGAGCCGTATTCAGCGCTCAGGCGCGGCTGCCCCATTGCTCGACGCGTTGCGCAAGCATGGCGCTCCGGAGGCGGTTCGCTCGGTCTTGGAGCGGTTCACAGGGACGGGCGCTGCGCGTCCCACGCCGCCCGAGGCGGCTCCGACGCTAGCGGGCTCATCGGCGCCGACGGAAGTCGATCCGCAGGAGCAGCCTGCAAACCCCAATGCAGCGCCGGCGGCGCCGGCAACGCCGCAGTGATCGTTGAAGGCGCTTGCATCGATTAGAGCGGGGCGGGGTAAGCTCGAGTGGGCGCCCCTTCCGGCAAGCCTTCGGACCGCTGAAGCTTTCTCAGCAATGAAACCGCAACCACCGCCACAGCGACGATCGCGAGCATGACGGTGCAGATGGCATTGATCTCCGGTTTTACACCAAGCCTGATCTCCGAATAGATGCGAATCGGCACCGTGGTCGCTCCCGGGCCGGTGGTAAAGCTCGCGATGACGAGATCGTCGAGCGAGAGGGTGAAGGCCAATACCCAGCCGGAAGCGAGCGCAGGCATGATCAGCGGTAACGTCACGCTGAAGAATGTCCGCACGGGTGGGCAGCCGAGGTCCATTGCCGCTTCTTCGAGACTGCGATCGAAATTGAGCAGCCGCGATTGAACGACCACGGCAACGAAGCACATGGTCAATGTGGCGTGGGCAATGACAATGGTCCAGAAGCCGCGATCGAGGCTCACTGCTACAAACAGGAGCAGCAAGGATAGCCCGGTGATCACCTCCGGCATGACCAGCGGCGCGTATACCATGCCGGAAAAGAGCAGCCGGCCGCGGAATCTGCCTAGTCGCACCAGGGCGACGGCGGCAAGCGTGCCCAGCACGGTGGCAACGGTTGCCGAAAGCAGGGCGACACGCAGCGTCACCCAGGCAGATTCGAGCATGGCCCCATCGTTAAGAAGCTCCACATACCAGTGCGTCGACCAGCCGGCCCACACCGTCACCAGCCGCGACGCGTTGAAGGAATAGATGACAAGCACCACCATCGGCAGATAGAGAAATGCCAATCCGAGCGCGACCGAGCCGATGTTGAGCCAGGACGCGCCAAACAAATCGGATCTGCGCACGATCAGAGTCCTCCGGCCAGATCACGCAGCTGCATGCGTTGATAGAAAAGGATCGGCACGAGCAGGAGGCAAAGCAGAACAACCGCAACGGCCGATGCGACCGGCCAATCCTTGTTCAGGAAAAACTCGGTCCACAGCGTTTGTCCGATCATGCTGCTCTGCGAGCCGCCGAGCAGGTCGGGGATGACGAACTCGCCGACGATCGGAATGAAGCACAACTGAGCTCCCGCGGCGATGCCGGGAAGCGAGAGCGGCAGCGTCACCAGCCAGAACGCCTTCCAGCGCGGGCAGCCGAGATCGGCGGCAGCCTCAAGCAGCGTTGCGTCCATCTGCTCCAGCGTCGCATAGAGCGGCAGCACCATGAACGGCAGATAGGAATAGACCATGCCGATGTAGACGGCGGTATCGGTGGCAAGCCAGCCCGGCGGCTCATCGACAATGCGCAAGGCAAGCAGAGCCTGGTTGAGCAGCCCGTCGCGCTGAAGAACGTTGATCCACGCATAGATGCGGATCAAAAAGGAGGTCCAGAACGGCACCACCACCACCATGAACAATATCGGCTGCCACCGCCGCGGCGCGCGCGCCATGCCATAGGCGAGCGGGAAACCGATCACCAGCAGCAACACGGTCGACAACGCCGCGACCTCGAGGCTTTTGAGATACGAGGCGAGATAGAGCCGGTCCGAGGCAATGAAGGAATAATTGTCGACTGTCAGGCCGCCAATGAAAACCTTGAGCGCCTGCCAGCCTGCGGTGATGTCGAGCACAGGAGTGTAGGGCGGCTGCGCGATCGCCGGCCGCGATAGACTGATCTTCAGCACGATGAGGAAGGGAAGAAGGAAAAAGAGCCCGAGCCAGAGATAAGGCACCAACACAACGAGACGCGCGCCCCATCGGTCGGTCTTGCGATGTTTTACAACAGCTCCAATGTCGGCTCCAGGTGCCGTCCTCATTGCGTCAGCACCACCGCCGCGTCAGCCGTCCAGTGCAGCCACACCCGATCATCGGAACGGATCGGACGCTCGAGGGCTCGCGTCATATTGGCAAGTGCCGCCTTCATGACGAAGCCGCTGTCGAGGCGCACCTTGTAGATCGAAATGTCGCCAAGATAGCCGATGCCGCAGACCTGCCCCGCCGCGCAATTCTCGGCCGGCTGCTCCGGCTGCTCGCGGGAAATGCGCACCTTCTCTGGTCGCAGCGCCACCCAGACGCTATCGCCTGGATTGGCGCTACCAGCCTGCGTGGCGCACAGCTGTGCGGCCGCTGTGCTCGCAATCGTGATCGCATCTGCACGCATTGTCAGCACGCGCCCTTCGATTAGGTTCACCTCGCCGATGAAATCGGCAACCCAGCGCGAGTTCGGCTGCTCGTAGATCTCCGCTGGCGTTGCGACCTGAATCAAGCGGCCGTGATTCATCACCCCCATGCGATCGGCCACCGTCATTGCCTCTTGTTGGTCGTGGGTGACGATGATGAATGTGAGCCCGAGTTGCTCCTGCAGGCTCATGAGCTCGAATTGGGTCTCGCCGCGCAACTTCTTGTCCAGCGCCGCGAGCGGCTCATCCAGCAAGAGAATACGCGGGCGCTTCGCCAGCGAGCGCGCAAGCGCAACGCGCTGGCGCTGTCCGCCAGAGAGCTGATGCGGCTTGCGCTTGCCGTATCCTTCAAGACGCACGAGGGCGAGCATTTGCGCAACACGCATTGCAATCTCGGCTGCCGGCAGGCGATCCTGCTTGAGCCCGAAGGCGATATTGTCCTCGACCTTGAGGTGGGGAAACAGCGCGTAGCTCTGGAACATCATGTTGAGCGGCCGGCGATACGGCGGCACGGCCGTGAGGTCATTGCCGTCGAGCAGGATGCGGCCGCTATCCGGCGCCTCCAGCCCCGCCAGCATGCGCAACAGCGTAGTCTTGCCGCAGCCGGAGGGGCCGAGCAGGGCGAAGAACTCGCCCTCGAACACGTCGAGCGATAGTTGCTCCACGGCGGCGGCGCCGGAGAAGCTCTTGCTCACCTCCTCGATGCGCAGCAGAGGCTGCTTGGCCGGCTCGCTGCACGGCGCACAGTCTCGGCGGCTCAGCGCGCTGGCTGCGTCAGGTGGGTTCTGCATGGTGAAGGCTTAGCGTGCTTTGGGCCGCTCGCTCAACGTGCGCTCGAGCGCATCGCGCCATCCGCTCAATTTGCGCTCGCGCTCGGCGGCCTGCATCTGCGGCGCAAAGCGGCGCTCGCACTTCCACATTGATGCGAAATCCGCGGGGCCGGGACATAGATCGGCGGCATGGCCGGCGAGATAGGCGGCGCCGAGCGCGGTCGTCTCCATCACCGCGGGCCGATCGACCGGCGCTCCGAGAATGTCGGCAACGAACTGCATCGCCACATCGCTCGCCGCCATTCCGCCGTCAACCCGCAGCACGGTATCGCGCGGCGCGGCAGGCCAATCCGCGCGCATCGCCGTAAGCAGATCATGCGTCTGGTAGCCAACCGCTTCCAGCGCCGCGCGTGCAATCTCGGCAACTCCCGATTTGCGGGTGAGCCCGAACAGCGCACCGCGCGCGTTGGCATCCCACCACGGCGCGCCCAATCCAACAAATGCAGGTACCAGATAAACCTGTTCCGCCAGATCGGCCGCGAGCGCAAGCGCGTTAACATCGGGCGCAGCCGCAATCATCTTGAGGGCATCACGCAGCCATTGCACGGCGGCGCCGGCAACGAAAATGGCCCCCTCCAGCGCGTAGGTGCGCCTGCCACCGAGCTGATAGGCAATCGTCGTGAGCAGTCGATTGCGCGAGGCTACCGGCGTGGCGCCGGTATTGAGCAACGCAAAGCAGCCGGTGCCATAGGTCGATTTCGCCATTCCCGGCGCGAAGCAGCCCTGCCCGACCGTCGCCGCCTGCTGGTCGCCAGCCGCTCCTCGAATGCGAATCGGCGTGCCGAGCACCTCCGTGATGCCAAAATCGCCGGCGCAATCGCGCACTTGCGGCAACAGCGACATTGGGATCGCAAACAACTCGCAAAGCTCGCCATCCCAGTCGCCGCGGTGAATATCCATGAGCAGCGTGCGCGCGGCATTGGTCGCATCGGTCGCGTGCACCTTGCCGCCAGTGAGCCGCCAGAGCAGAAAGCTGTCCACGGTCCCGAACGCCAGCCGCCCAGCATTTGCTGCCTCGCGCGCGCCGGCAACGTGGTCGAGCATCCAGGCGATCTTGGTCGCGGAAAAATAGGGGTCGAGCAGGAGCCCCGTGCGCGCTGAAAGCGTGGGCTCGTGTCCGTCGCGCGCAAGCCTGGCGCACGCTTCGGCCGTGCGGCGATCCTGCCATACGATGGCATTGTGAATGGGGCGGCCGGTCGCCCGCTCCCAAATCACCGCGGTCTCCCGCTGATTGGTAATGCCGAGGGCCGCAACGTCACCGGCTTTGATTCCGGCCTGCTCCACGGCCGCGCGCATGGTCGCCAGTACAGTCGACCATATGACCTCGGGATCATGCTCGACCAAGCCGGGCGCCGGATATATCTGCGGAATCTCCTGTTGCGCCGTCGCCACCGGCCGCAAGGCTGCATCGAATACCATCGAGCGGGTCGAAGTCGTTCCTTGATCGATGGCAAGAATGAAATCCGGCAACTGCGTCTCCTCGCCCAGCCGTGCAGCGCGGGCAAATGTCGCCCGCCACGACCAACAAGCTCTACACTATTGATGGCGATTTTTGCCCCAGCAATACGCGAAACGCGCTGTGCATGGAGGCGCGCAGTCGCGCAGATGCGACGCAACGGCGCGCGCGATGCGCGCCCACACCGCTAACGACCTTCAGGCTAGCTTGCCAGCTTGCGCTCCACGGAGCGTTGCCGGCTGTCGGACTTCGCCAATGCCGAGGGCATGCGCGCCTTAAGAGCGGCGCGCGATACCGGCTTGAGCAGAAATTCATGCACGCCGAGACGCACGGCCTCCAGCACGTGCGAGTGCTCGCCGTGCCCGGTCATCATGATGATGGGCACGTTGCAATCCGGCCGGGCGCGATCCGAGCCCAGCCGGCGCACGAAGTCCGCCCCATCGATGCCCGGCATCTCCCAGTCGAGGAGCACGACGTCCGGCTCGATCGCGCGCATCGCCTCGAGCGCGCCTCCACCATCGCCGGCCTCGTGAATTCTGGTGCAGCCCATAGCAAGCAGCAGCGCGCGGATGGTCTTGCGCGTGTGATATTCATCGTCGACGATCAGCACCTTGCTTCGAGCGATCGCACCGGTGTCGATTGCTTGCGTCACGCGACAACTCCGGCCATGAAACGAGAAGGCTTCCCGGCAATATCCGACGTGATTAGCAAAACATTTCCGGCTTAGGGGGCGGTGTATTGGAACGCTAAAATTTTCACAACATAGTAGTTGGCAAACCCAATACTAGAGCTAGCGTTAATGCCCGCCCTGCTGCCCTTGATCGGACCTTTCGGCTTCGCTCGAACGATCTTGCGTAGGGCCTCTTCAAAACGGCTCTTGTCTTCGTCGCATTCGAGACGACGGGCAACGGAAACAAAGTCATCGGGTTCGCTAGATGCGGCTCTAGTTTTTTTTACCCCTTTCCTTGCACCCGCTGTCAATCTCTGACGATGGCTCATGGGGTTTCCTTTGCCTTCATAGCATCCAACAGCGGGGCGGGCTTGCCGCCCGGATCAGGCTTGCAGATTTTCAGCTTTGTTCCACTCAATTTGTCGATTTGCCCCTCCAACGCAAGAAGTTTGTCGTCAAACGTGTGCATTTCTTCGGCATTGGAGATCGCTGCGCCTGCTCCCGAATTTTAGGCTCTTTGCACACCTCCGCATAACAAAGCGTAGATGTTGCGATTTCTATCTGACCCTGAGTGGCCGCATTTATTACGTTTCGGCACATGCCGTAGCGGTCTTCCTGTAAAACTCCGGCGGAATCTCGAATCTGTTCACGCTGGATTAGCGCAATCCATGTACAGGCGTCCCAATAGATGCGCTTAGCTGTCGCCATTCCTCAGCTTCGCTAGGTAATCTTCGGAGCGCATTCCACTGGTAAAATCGTGGTCAAGAATATCGTCTACAGTCGGCAGTTCGCTTCGGTCCTTAAGAAACCGTACTCTGATAGCTTCCACTTCCTTCAAATTTCCAAGACCCTTGTAGTGGAGCATGCCATACACTTGCACACGGCGAAAACGCCATATTTCCTTTATTTGATGGCTTTCAAGCTCTTTCTCTGCTTCGCCGGAAACTGTGCATTTGATACTATCGCCTGTTAGTCTATGGCGTACATGCATGATCCGACGGCCGAAGCCATCGCGCTCAATGCTTTGGACGTTTCCCTCTATAGAACCAAGCTCTCGGTATGGAGCGGCTTTCGGGGTAAGAACGCTCCGGGTATTGGCAACCGCTTCCCTCGCTACTGTTGTCGTTATATCGAGCGCAGGCAGTTCCGCGCCGTGATCAATCATGGTTTCAGCAAGGCCATTTGTGACGCGCTCAAACATGCCTTCAGCGCGCTGCAAAACCTTCTCCGTAAAATAAGATGGCCGTTCCCCGCCGCGCCGTAGCGCGTCCAATCCGATTGCGGTTTGACGCATCACAATCTCGGCGCGATTGTCTATGTTGACCGCAAAATCCTTTGGAAATGCGGCCGCCTCAAAGGTAATAGGGGTGTTCATGCTTGCACCCACTATTCTCCACTCAATCGCGCGCCGACCGTCTTCCGCTACCGCTTCCTCTACGCCTTCAAGAATTGCAAAGTAGTCGCGAAGCTGAGCAAGCAAATCTTCCACGGTCGGGGAATCGGTGCTTCCCCGAGCACGAATGCTCAACTTTATTCTTCTACTCACGACACCAGTTCGCAGTAACCGGCCACCAGCTATGAGTCCTTGTACATTAATCGTTTCCGTACAATCCCACGAAGCGCCGCAGCAGTGCGAGCGCTATCGTCAATTCCCAGCTTCACGCGGTTATTATACCGAAAGTCGAACTCGGCGACATAGCGGTGCAAGTGCTGTTCGCTGCAATGTTGGTAAATGCCTTTCATACCGCGCTTAAATACGCTGAAATAGTTTTCTGCTGTGTTTGTATGCGCCTCTCCGCGCACATATTCTTCCTGCTTGTGGCTTACAAATTCATGCGCGGCAAACTCGCGTCCGATCGGCTTGTAATGCGCGCCCTCATCCGTCATGAGCCGCGCTTCTCTCGCAATATTTTTGCGAATGACCGGATATCGTGAAAATTTTAGCGGATGCGCCCCTATCTGCTCAGCCTGCGCCGATGGTCGAAATCATGAACGATGCCAATCGATCGCGCTCCTGGGGTGAGAAGCGCAAGCCGAGCTTGCTGCGCCTCCACAGCACATCGTCTGCCGTCTGCGCCCACTCCCGCTCCATCAAGTAGCGCACCTCGGCGGCCGTGAGGTCGGCGCCGAGGCAAGGGCCAAGCTCCTGCAAGCTTCGTGCCGCGCCGAGCAGGCGATCGATTCGCGTCCCATAGGCACGCAGGAGGCGTCGCGTGTGCGGCTCGGTGAGGAATGGCCGCGATTTGCGCATCTCGCCTACGAGTGCTTCGAACCCATCATGGGGGAAATCGCCACCCGGCAGCTGCGAGGTCGCGGTCCACGCAGGTCCAATCTTCAGAAACGGAGAAAGACGTTGCAGCACCTCCTCCGCCAGGCGCCGATAGGTGGTGATCTTGCCGCCATATACGGTCAGCAACGGCGCTTTCCCGGTGTTGGCATCGAGCACGAGCGCATAATCGCGGCTCACATCTTGTGAGCGCTTCGAGCGGTCGTCGTAGAGCGAGCGCACGCCCGCAAACGACCAGATCACGTCGCTTGGCTTGACAGCTGCGCGAAAATGCTCGCCCCCGACGGTGCAAAGATATGCGATCTCCTCCGCGTCCGGATGAACGCCGGCAGGATCGCCGGAAAAGCTGCGATCCGTCGTTCCAATCAACGTGAAGTCGCGCTCGAACGGCAAGGCGAAGACGACGCGAGCATCGCGGGTCTGAAAGATGTAGCCGCGATCGTGCTCGAACAGACGCGGCACGACGATGTGGCTGCCTTTGTCGAGACGCGCAGGACTTGCCGCAGGCGCGCGCAGCACGCTCGCGGCGAACAGGTTGAGCCAGGGCCCCGTCGCGTTAACCAATACCCGGGCAGTTGCAACATCGCGCCGCTCGCGCACATCGAGCGCCAAGCGCCAGGAGGTGTTGCGTTCGGCGCCGACGCAGCGGGTGCGCGTGCGCACGACGGCACCCCGTTCGGCGGCATCAAGCGCGTTGAGCACCACTAGGCGTGCGTCATCCGCCCAGCAGTCGGAGTATTCGAAGCCGCGCGCGTATGCGCGCTTGAGCGGCTCTCCCAGCCTGCCATGCGCGACGTCGACGGAGCGGGTTGGCAGCAGAATCTTTCGTCCACCGAGGTGGTCGTAGATGAACAGGCCAAGGCGGAGCTGCCAAACTGGGCGCATGCCGGCTTCCACCGGCAGCACGAAACGCATCGGCCGGATGAGATGCGGCGCCATGCGCAGCATCACCTCGCGTTCGATGAGCGCCTCGCGCACCAGCCGAAACCATCCGTGCTCCAGATAGCGCAACCCGCCATGGATGAGCTTGGTGGATGCCGAGGAGGTACCGGATGCGAGGTCATCCTGCTCGATCAGCAGCACCTGCAAGCCGCGACCGGCGGCGTCGCGGGCGATACCTGTCCCGTTGATGCCACCGCCAACAATGGCAAGGTCGAACTCCGACATTGGCTCGATTTACCGCGGCGCCTTCTCGCCTTGTGCATGCCAGCCCACAACCGCCTCAGTGACCGCGTCGGTGGAAGCGAAGTAGGGCTTGATGTCGAGAAGAGGAGTGTTGTCGAGGCAGTCCAGCCCGACCACGCGCAAGCGACGACCATCGACCTCAAGCAGCCGCACGACGCTCATGGCAATCGGATTGGGACGCGCCGGCGAGCGCAGCGCAAACGTGCCCCGCCCTACTCCATAATGGCGCGGCACCTGCACCACCAGGTCGCGGCGGGATCGATCCATCCAGTAAAGAACGACGAGATGCGTGCAGGTCTCCACCCCCTTGAGGGCTGGCGCCCATCGCACGTCGACCTCGATCGTGCATGCGGCCTCCGATTCACGTGCATTCTTCGGGCAAGCCTCCCGATCCGTCCACGGTGTGCGGATGCGTCCGATGAAATAAACGGACGCGTCGAAATGCTCCGGCAGGTCGATTGCAATCTCGCCCTCGCGAATGTCGAAACCATAATCCTTCATCGTGCGTCCTCGAGCCTTGTTTCCGCCACTTAATCGTATAAACATATCTTTATGTCTGGCGAGAGTTTTATAACAGCGCATGCTGCATTGGGCTTTGAGAGCCTCAATTCCGTGCTCAAGGCGGCAGGGGAGGCAACCCGGTTGCGCATCCTCGCGCTGCTTGCCGAGGCGGAGCTCACTGTTTCTGACCTCACTGCCATTCTCCGCCAGTCGCAGCCGCGCATTTCACGGCACCTGCGGTTGATGGCGCAAGCGGGCTTAGTGGATCGTTTTCGCGAAGGCTCATGGGCCTTCTTCCGGCTCGGCGAGCGCGGCGGGGCGGCCGAGCTTGCGCGCGAGCTCATTGCCAGACTCGATACCGCGGACATGACGCTCGCGCGAGATCGCGAGCGCCTCGCAGCGGTGCGCGCCCAACGCGCCGCGGCGGCGCAGGCCTATTTTCGCCGCCATGCGGCCCAGTGGGATCGCATCCGCAATTTGCAGGTGGCCGACGAGGCGGTGGAGGAAGCTGTCGTTGCGGCTCTCGCGAGCGCGCCCATGCGCACCCTGCTCGACCTCGGCACCGGCACCGGACGCATGCTCGATCTGCTTGCGCCACGCATCGAGCGCGGCCTCGGGCTCGATCTTTCCCTGGAGATGCTGGGCATTGCCCGCGCGCGATTAGACCGTGCGGGGCTGCGCCATTGCAGTGTGCGCCAGGGCGACATCTACGATCTCGCGCTGGCAAATGATTCCTTCGATACGGTCATCATTCACCAGGTGCTGCATTTCCTCGACGACGGCGCGCGCGCCATCTTTGAGGCCGCGCGCGTGCTGCGCCCCGCCGGCCGTCTCCTGGTGGTCGATCTTGCTCCGCATGAGCTTGAGCTTCTGCGCGCGGAGCACGCCCATCGCCGGCTTGGTTTTGCTTGCGAGACTGTGGCGCAGTGGATGCAGGCCGCCGGACTCGATCTTGCACTTCACCGTTCGCTTGCTCCGCATCCCGCTTCGCCGGGACGGCTTGCAGTGTCACTTTGGCTCGGACGCGACCGGCGGATTGCGCTTGCGGAGAGCACGGCCAAGGAGGTCGCATGACTCTCCCGCATGCGCGTGCGTCGCGCTTCGTGCATGCCGGGGATCGGCATGGCCTGCGTGTCTCCTTCGAGTTCTTCCCGCCGAAGACCGAGGAGATGGAGCGCACGCTGTGGGAATCGATCACGCGGCTCGCGCCATTGCGGCCCGGTTTCGTTTCCGTGACCTACGGGGCCGGCGGCTCCACGCGCGAGCGCACCCATAGCACGGTGAAGCGTCTCCTCGCGGAGACCGCGCTGGTGCCCGCCGCCCACCTCACCTGTGTCGCCGCGCGTTGCGAGGAGATCGACGCCGTTATCCGGGATTACTGGGCGGCCGGAGTGCGTCACATCGTGGCGCTGCGCGGCGATCCGATCGGCGGAGTGGGCGAACGCTATGCGCCGCACCCCGAAGGCTATCGCAATGCCGCCGATCTCGTGGCCGGGATCAAGCGCATCGCCGACGTCGAAGTGTCGGTCTCCGCCTATCCGGAGAAACATCCTGACAGTCCCAACGTCGCCGCCGATCTCGACATGCTGGCGGCCAAGGTTGACGCGGGCGCGAGCCGCGCCATCACTCAGTTCTTCTTCGAGAATGACCTTTATTTCGCCTATCTCGATCGGGTGCGCCGGCGTGGCATCGATGTGCCCGTCGTGCCGGGGATTTTGCCGGTGCAGAATTTCACGCAGACCAGGAGCTTCGCTGCGCGCTGTGGCGCCTCGATTCCCGCCTGGCTGGCAAAGCGTTTCGAAGGGCTCGACCACGACGCGGCGACGCGCAAGCTGATCGCCGCCGCGGTTGCCGCCGAGCAGGTGCTCGATCTCGTCGATCGCGGCGTCACGGAATTTCATTTCTACACGATGAATCGGGCCGATCTCGTGTATGCCATCTGTCATTTGCTGGGCTTGCGCCCGCAGACGACAGAGGCGGCGCGCACGGAGGAAGCTCGGAATCTTGTCGACGAACGACAAGCGCGCCCCCCTCATCCCAGCCCTCTCCCCAAGGGGGAGAGGGAGCACGCCTGAGCGTTTGCGATGGCGGCGACCAAACCCAAACAGGCCATGTCTGCGAGCGAGCTGCTGCTGCGACAGCTGGCGAGCGAGCGCATCCTCGTGCTCGACGGCGCCATGGGCACCATGATTCAGGCGCTCGGCCTCGACGAGGAGGGCTATCGCGGGGCGCGCTTCGATGCCTGGAATCGCGAAGTGCGCGGCAACAACGATCTTCTCATCTTGAGCCAGCCCGGCAAAATCCGCGACATTCACCTCGCGTACTTCCGCGCCGGCGCCGACATCGTGTCGACCAATACGTTCTCATCGACACGCGTTGCGCAGGCGGACTACGGCATGTCCGGCATTGTGCATGAGCTCAACCGCGAGGGCGCGCGGCTTGCGCGCGAGGCTGCCGATCGCGCGCGCGACGAGGATGGGCGCCCGCGCTTTGTTGCCGGGGCGATCGGCCCGACCAATCGCACCGCCTCGATCTCGCCCGACGTCTCCAATCCCGGCTTTCGCGCCATCACCTTCGACGAGCTGCGCGAAGCCTATGCGGAACAGGCCGACGGCCTGATCGAAGGCGGTGCCGATCTTCTCCTGGTCGAGACGATCTTCGATACGCTCAACGCGAAGGCAGCCATTGCGGCAATCCATGAAGTCACCGCCCGCCGCGGCCAGACCCTGCCGGTGATGATCTCTGCTACCATCACCGACCGCTCCGGGCGTCTTCTCTCCGGGCAAACGCCCGCAGCGTTCTGGAATTCAGTGCGTCACGCGGCGCCCTTCTCTGTGGGCCTCAACTGCGCGCTGGGCGCGGGCGAGATGCGCGCGCATATCGCGGAGATCGCGCGGGTCGCCGATACGCTGGTCTGTGCCTACCCCAACGCGGGCTTGCCGAACGAGTTCGGCGGCTATGACGAAGGCCCGGCGTTGATGGGCTCCCTGCTCGGCGAGTTCGCGCAGGCGGGCCTCGTCAACGTGGTGGGCGGTTGCTGCGGCACCACGCCCGATCACATCCGCGCCATCGCGCGCGCGGTCGAAGGCAAGCCGCCGCGGCAAATACCGCAGCTGCCGCGGCTGTTGCGACTCGCAGGCCTTGAAGCCTTTGCGCTCACGCCGGAGATTCCGTTCGTCAATGTGGGCGAGCGCACGAACGTCACCGGCTCGGCCAAGTTCCGCAAGCTCATCACCGCCGGCGACTACGGCACTGCCCTCGCCATTGCGCGCGAGCAGGTCGAGAACGGCGCGCAGATCATCGACATCAACATGGACGAAGGCCTGCTCGATTCCGAAAAGGCAATGATCACCTTCCTCAACCTGATCGCGGCTGAGCCCGACATTGCGCGCGTGCCGGTGATGGTGGACTCGTCCAAGTTCTCGGTAATCGAGGCTGGGCTCAAATGCTTGCAAGGCAAGGCGGTGGTGAACTCGATATCGCTCAAGGAGGGCGAGGCGGCATTCATCGAGCACGCGAGCATCGTGCGCGAGCACGGCGCGGCTGTCGTGGTCATGGCGTTCGACGAGCAGGGGCAAGCGGACACCGTCGAGCGCAAATGCGCAATAGCGCGGCGCGCTCACGACATCCTCGTGAACAGGGTCGGCTTTCCTCCCGAGGACATCATCATCGATCCCAACATCTTCGCGGTGGCGACCGGAATGGAGGAGCACAACGCCTATGGGGTCGCCTTCATCGAGGCGGCCGGCGCCATTCGCACGGCGCTGCCGCACGTTCATGTCTCGGGCGGCGTGTCCAACCTTTCCTTCTCGTTCCGCGGCAATGAGCGCGTGCGCGAGGCGATGCACTCGGTCTTTCTCTACCACGCCATCAAAGCCGGAATGGATATGGGCATCGTCAATGCCGGGCAGATCGCGGTCTATGACGACCTTGAGCCGGAGCTGCGGGAGGCGTGCGAAGACGTGGTGCTCAACCGGCGCGCCGATGCGGCGGAACGGCTGCTGGCGCTGGCACAGCGCTACCGCGGGCACGGGCGGGAGAAGAAGGAAGCGGACCTCGCCTGGCGCGAGTGGCCGGTCGAGCAGCGGCTTTCGCATGCTCTGGTGCACGGCATCACTGATTTCATCGAGGCGGACGTCGAGGAGGCACGCCGCAAGGCCGAGCGGCCCTTGCACGTGATCGAGGGGCCGCTGATGGACGGCATGAATGTGGTCGGCGATCTGTTCGGCTCCGGCCGCATGTTCCTGCCGCAGGTGGTGAAATCGGCGCGCGTGATGAAGCAGGCGGTCGCCTATCTGATGCCGTTCATGGAGCAGGAAAAGAAGGAGAAGGGGCTCGAGGCGAGGCAGTCCAACGGCAAGATTGTCATGGCGACCGTGAAAGGGGACGTGCACGACATCGGCAAGAACATCGTCGGCGTCGTCCTCCAGTGCAACAACTACGAGGTGGTCGATCTCGGCGTGATGGTGCCGGCGGAGAAGATCCTGGCGACGGCGCGCGACGTAAAGGCCGATATCATCGGCCTCTCCGGCCTTATCACTCCATCGCTCGACGAGATGTGCCATGTCGCCGCGGAGATGGAGCGGCAAGGGCTCGAGCTGCCGCTCCTGATCGGCGGCGCCACAACGAGCCGGGTGCACACGGCGGTAAAGATAAATCCGAACTACCGCCGCGGACAGGCGATCCACGTCAATGACGCGAGCCGCGCCGTCGGCGTTGTCGGCAATCTCATGTCGGCGCAGGCGCGCGCGCGTTACATCGCAGGCATTCGCGAAGAATATGCTCGTGTGGCTTCAGCGCATGCGCGCGGAGAGGGAACAAAGCAACGGCTTTCGCTCGCAGCAGCCCGCGCCAATGCATTGCGGCTCGACTGGTCGGGAAGCCACGTCCCGCCGCGGCCGCGGTTCTTGGGGCCAAGGATCATCGAGAGCTACTCGATCGCGGAGCTCTGCGAGTATATCGACTGGTCCCCGTTCTTCGCCACGTGGGAACTCACCGGAAGATATCCCGCGATACTCGAAGATGCCAAATATGGCGCCGCGGCACGCAGCCTGTTCACCGATGCGCAGGCGATGCTGGCGCGTATTGCCGCGCAAGGCTCTCTGCGCGCCAGCGCGGCGTTCGGCTTCTGGCCCGCCAATTCCGAGGGCGACGATATTCTCGTCTACGGCGATGAGCAGCGCGCATCGCCGATCGCAAGGCTGCATACACTACGCCAGCAGCTCATCCGGCGCGAAGGCCGCGCCAATGTCGCGCTTGCCGACTTCGTCGCGCCGCGCGCGAGCGGCCTTTCCGACTACATCGGCGCGTTCATGGTCACTGCCGGATTGGGCACGGAGGAGATGGCCGAACGATTCAAGGCCGCCGCCGATGATTATTCCGCAATCATGGTCAAGGCGCTCGCCGATCGACTTGCTGAAGCTTTTGCCGAGCGCCTGCACCAGCGCGTGCGCACCGAATTTTGGGCCTATGCCCCGCAGGAAAGGTTGGATCAGGCGCAGCTGATCACAGAGGAGTATCGCGGCATCCGGCCGGCGCCGGGCTACCCGGCGCAGCCCGATCACAGCGAGAAGGCGACGCTGTTTGCGTTGCTTGATGCGCAGCGGCGCACGGGAATGGAGCTCACCGAAAGCTTTGCCATCTGGCCGGGCGCCTCGGTGTGCGGACTTTATTTCAGCCATCCCGAGAGCCACTATTTCGGTGTCGGCAAGATCGAGCGCGATCAGGTCGAGGACTATGCGCAGCGCAAGAGCTGGAGCTTCAGCGAGGCAGAGAAATGGCTTGCGCCGCTGCTCAATTACGATCCGCTGATCGCCGCGAGGACGGCGGCGGAATAGCCGCCGGGATCAGCGGCGCCGTTCGTTTCCTGCCGCGAGCGGACAGCACCTCATCGGCGCTGGCGAGCAGAATCGGCGGGAGCGATCGCCTAGAACACCGATGGAAACCAGCGGTCCAGATCGATCTCGAACAGCCCATTGCTGCCCATAAGCCGGCCGCGACCGCCGATTCTCCTTTGTAGCACCGCCAGCTGATGCCTCAGCCCGGCATTTTCTGCTGCAAGTTGCCGCTTCGACTTGGACAACAGGGCGAAGGGCATGAATATCAGCGCACGCATGGCATTTCCTCGTGAGAGTTTGCATCCATGCGTCCACTGTTAGCAGCCAGGCGCCGAGAACGCCGTGACGGCTATCACGAAAATGCGGATTTGCTACGCGAGGGGATGGGCGTAGGGCCGCCCCTGTGACTGGGCATATGTCACTGGATCAACCGCAGTGCGCACAACGTATTGAGCCACGCCGCATTTGGACAATAGTCTCGCCAATCCGGCCGTGTCGGGTCGATGGCATCCCGCGCGAGATCCTTGATGCAACGCGCATGGTCACGGCACCTGCTGCAACGTATCTGCAGCTCGCGCAACGCCGCGGGTTCAGCATCGGCAAATCTGTCCGGATCGAGCCGCAGGACAAGCATTCGGCTCCGCAATGGGCTGGCGCCATGAATACCTAGTTTCGCAAGCGTGCGCAGATCGTCGGCTGACATACCGGTCCGGCATGCGAGATCGTCGATTTCATCCCCCTCGCGCTCGACAAATTGCTTTCTGCAATCCTCAAGCCGGCTGTAACGCCGCCAGCGCCGCATGCTGGGCGCCAGTAATGAGGCGAGTTGTGAGGCACATGCGATCACGGATGCGCCCTCCGTAACCCTTTTAGTCGCCAGATACGATGGTGCTTTGATCCAGATCAATATCAGCGAGGAGATGGTCGAGCGTGACTGATCACATCGCGCCTGGCCGCGACGCGCAGACATTGAAGGCGCGCACCGGCCGGTGAAAGCCCTTGAGCAGGAGCTCGCCAGCGTCTTCGGTCGCGATACATGCCTCGATCGCGGCCTGCACCTTGCTTTCGATGAGAATCTGTCCGTCCTTAGCGTCAGCGCACAGCCGCGCCGCGAGATTGACCACCGGGCCGACGGCGCCGTAGTCGAAGCGGCCTTCGAACCCGATGCGGCCGAGCGTGGCATAGCCGTGCGCAATGCCGATGCCGAAACCGAGCTCATGCCCGCGCTTGCGCCACTTCGCTGCGACAGCACCCACCTGATCGCGCATCTCGATTGCCATCTCGACCGCGCGCCGGCTCGGATCAGGGCACGGCAGCGGATCGTTGAACAACACCATGATGGCATCGCCCGCGAACCGCTCGACGGTGCCCTCGTATTTATGGATCAGGCTGCCGAGCACGGCATGATATTCGGCCAGCACCGACATCACCTCCTCAGGGTCGGCTGTCTCCGAGAAGGCCGTAAAGCCGCGCAAATCGCAGAACAGCACGGTAATGGCGCGGCGGTGGCTGGCGAGCACGCTGTCATCGCCTGACGTGAGGATGAGGTTGGCAACTTGCGGCGACAGAAAGCGCTTGAGGCGGCTGACCCGCTCGATCTCGGCAAGCTGCTGCTGCACCCGCTCTTCAAGGGTGCGATTCCACGCCGCCAGCTCGCTTGCCTGCGCGCGCACCTGATCGTGCAGCCGCTTGCGCTGGAGCGAGGCGCCGACGCGGGCGCGCAACAAGGTCGGGTTGAAAGGCTTGGGCAGATAGTCCTCGGCGCCGAGCTCGATACAGCGCACGACGCTGTCGAACTCGTCAACGGCCGATATCATTATGACGGGGATGTGCCGCAGCTCGTCGCTCCCCTTCATCTTCTCCAGCACCTCGTAGCCGTTCATGTTCGGCATCATGATATCAAGCAGCACAAGGTCGAACGGCTTTGAGCTCAAGAGCTGCAAAGCCGCCACTCCATCGCTGGCAGTGGCAAGATTGGTATAGCCCTCGCGCGCAAGCCGCCGCGTGAGCGCGAAGCGATTGTCATCGATGTCGTCCACGACGAGAAGCGCCGGCTCGGTCTCGCTCACGAGCCACCCCCCGCCGGCACCAGCGCGGCGATCTTGCCGAGCAGCCGCGGCATGTCGACCGGCTTGGTATCGAAATCATTGCAGCCCGCGGCCAATGCCTTCTCCTGATCGCCCGGCATCGCATGTGCGGTGAGCGCAATGATGGGAATGCGGCTGGTCTCGGGGGCCTGCTTGATGCGGCGCGCCGCCTCCCAGCCGTCGAGAACGGGCAGACTCAAATCCATCAGCACCACATCCGGTTGCTCGCTTGCCGCCATCGCGACACCCTGCGCCCCGTCCGTGGCGATCACGACTGTATGACCAGCGCGCGTCAGCCGGCTCTTGAGCATGTAGATGTTGTCGTCGTTATCCTCGACGTAGAGAATCTTCATGCGTCCCCCGCCCTCTGCTTCTTGATGCAGCGGGTGATTGCGCGACTGAGCGCACGACGCATTTCGTCGCGATCGCTCTTTTGAATGATCCGCTCGACTCCCCCGTTGAGGCGGTCCCGATCCTCGTCGGTCAGGTCTTTGGCCGTGATGACAACAACCGGAATGTCCTGCCAGTCGCGCCGCCCGCGCAGCTCGTCGAGGAACTCGAAGCCATCCATCCTCGGCATCATTAAGTCGAGAATGATCACGTCGGGGCGCGCGGCGGCGAGCGCTTCAACCGCGGCATGGCCGTTCTCCGCCTCGGTGATCTGCCAGCCGACGGGCTCCAGGGCCGCTCGCACCACCCGGCGCACGACCTCGTCATCATCGACGAGAAGCGCGTGTCCGCCAGTCGCGCCGCAGATGCTAGTGAGCACTGCGATGAGCTTGCTTCGATCGACGGGCTTCACCAGATAATCGGCCGCGCCCAGCGTATAGCCGCGCTTTTTGTGGTCGATGATCGACATCAGTACGACGGGAATCGACGCGAGCGCCGGATCGCCTTTGATCGCGGCCAGCACGGTCCAGCCGTCAAGATCGGGCATCGTGATGTCGAGCGTCACTGCCGCCGGCCGCAATTCGCGAGCCAACCGAAGCCCCTCCTGGCCGCCTTTGGCCGCAACCACTGCGAAACCTGCGCGCTCCAGATGCCGCGCCACAAGCTCGCGAACAGTGGCATCATCGTCCACGATGAGGATCAGTGGCTCATCCTCGCCGGCCGCATGCAGTGGCTTCGCCGCGGTCGGCCTATGCGGCTCCACCTGCGCCTGAATTGGCGAAGGCGCATCGGTCTCTACGATCCGTGGCAGTCGAATGGTGAAAGTGGAGCCTTCTCCCGGCTTGCTTTCCACCGTGATGTCGCCCCCCATCATCCGGCAGAACCGCCGGCTGATGGCGAGTCCGAGCCCCGTGCCACCGTACTTGCGGGTGGTCGAGGCATCGGCTTGCGAAAACTCCTGGAACAGCCGCACTATCTGTTGCTCGCTCATTCCAATGCCGGTATCCGTGACCGCGATCGTGATCCAATCGCGGCCCGCGCTGGGCTGCGCCCGCACGGCAAGGGCAACACGCCCGTTGTGCGTGAATTTGTTGGCATTGCTCATCAGGTTGAGCAGTGCCTGGCGGAAGCGGACCTGGTCGGCATAGAGCGCGCCCACATCCGCCGGGCAATCGATCTCGATACGGTTCTCGCTCTTCCTGGCCATGGGCTCGATGGTCTTGACGACATCCTCCATCAGCGGCGCCAAGGGGAATGATTCGAGATGCAGCTCCATGCGCCCGGCCTCGATCTTGGAAAGGTCGAGGATGTCGTTGATCAAGGCCAGCAGGTGGCGCGCGGCGCTGAGCACGCGATCGAGCGGCTCGAGATCGGCCTTCGCCGCCTCGCCGTCCTCGCGCAGCATCTCGGTCACGCCGATGATGGCATTAAGCGGCGTTCTCAGCTCGTGACTCATGTTGGCGAGGAATTGCGATTTGTGCTGGCTCGCTTCCGAGAGTTGCCGGCTCTTGTCCTCGATCTCGCTGAACAGGCGGGCGTTGTGGATCGCCACCGCGGACTGCGCGGCGAAAGTCTCGAGCAATTGCACCGTGTTCGCCGCAAACGCACCCGGCGCCTTGCGGCGCACCACGAGCGCGCCGATGACCTTGCCCGACCGCATGAGCGGCAGCACGAGCCTTGCCCGATAGCCCGCGCGCAAAATGATATCGTTGATCGGGCTCGGTGGCAGATCGCGCAGATCCTCCTCCTGACTGGGCTCATGCTTCTCGGTCGCCAGACCGACAGCTTGCGAGATCTCGGCATGCATGCCGCGCATCACCCGGATCAGCTCGTCGTTCATGCCGAAGGTCGCGCTGAGCCGGAACTCCCTTTGTTGCTCGTCGAGCACGTAGATCGCGCCGGCATCGGTGCCGGAAATCTGCGTCGCCTTGGCGACGATGGTGTCGAGCACGGTCTTTAGATCGAGCGTCGAGTTGACCGCTTGCGACACGGCGCCGAGCGCGCGCAGCTCCTCGACCGATCGCGCGAGATCGCGCGTGCGTGCCTGCACCTCATCGAACAGCCGCACGTTCTCGATCGCGATCACCGCCTGATCGGCAAAAGTGGTGACCAGCTCGATCTGCTTGTCGGTAAACGGCCGCACCGTGCTTCGTTGCAAAGCAATCGCGCCAATCGGCGTTCCTTCCCGCAGCAAGGGCACGGCGATCATCGTGCGAAATCCACCGACTTTTTTTGCAATCGCAGCCGCCAGCTTGTATTCCGGGTCGGCCCATACATCGGCGACATGAATTGTTCTGCCTTCCAGGACGGCGCGACCGACGACCGTGGTCCGGTCCGATGGAAGTGATGCTGCTCCATATACATGTGATACTCGGGCGAAAAGCCGTAGCTGGCGGCGAACTGGAGAACGCCGTCTTTCGGCCGGAGAAGCCCGGCCTTATCCGCCTCGCAAAGCCGCGCCGCCGATTCGACAAGCGTGTTCAGCACAGTCGGCAGATCGAAAGTCGAGCGGCTGATGACCTTGAGCACGTCGGCGGTGGCGGTCTGCTGCGCCAGCGATTCGCGCAGCTCGTTGAGAAGGCGGGTGTTCTCGATGGCGATGACGGCCTGAGCGGCAAAGCTCTTGATTACCTCGATCTGCTTATCGGTGAACGGCCTGACCTCCTGACGGTAGATCGAGATGGCACCCATCAGCTCGTTCTCTTTGAGCATGGGAACGGCCAAAAAAGTTCGCGCGCCAGCAAGCTCCACCAGGGCAACCATGCGCGGGTCGCGCTCAATGTATGCGCGCTCCGTCGTGAGATCGGCAGTGTGAATGACTTTCTTCGTTCTAGCGAGACGGACGAGAGCGAGGTCTTCCCGGAGCTCGCGGACAGAGAACAACGGCTGCTGCCGCCGCTGCTCGGCATAAGCGGGTGTGGCACCATGTATGGCGACTGCGCGAAACGAATCTCCTTCGAAGACAAACAAATTGCCGAACTTGGCTTCGCAAATGCGTGTCGCATTCTCCAGCATGACGTCGAATACCGGCTGCAACTCGCCGCCCGAGCTGGAGATGGCGCCCAGCACCGCAGCGGTGGCCGTCTGCTGCTCCAGCGCCTCGGAAAGCTCGCGCGTGCGCTGCTGCTCCGCCTCGAACAGCCGCACGTTCTCGATGGCGATCACCGCCTGATCGGCGAAGGTCGTCACCAGCTCGATCTGCTTGTCCGTAAACGGACGCACTGCATAGCGCGTGAGCATGATCACGCCGGTCGGATTTCCTTCGCGCAGAAGCGGCATCCCAAGCACGGTGCGATATCTGCCACGGCTTCTCTGCTCGACCAGCACGTAGTCAGGATCGGCCTCTACATCGGGCACCTGCACGGTTCTGCGCTCAAGCACTGCCCGCCCGAGCACCGACCCGCGCCCGGGGACGATCGGATGCTCGCGCATGTACTGCGCGTAATCCTGCGAGTAGCCGTAGCTCGCCACGAACGGATAGCCATCGCCTTTGCGGCGGTGAATTGTCGCACTGTCGGCCTCACACAATCGCGCAGCCGATTCGACAAGCGTGTCGAGCACGGCCTGGAGATCGAATGTCGAGCGGCTGATGACCTTGAGCACGTCGGCGGTCGCGGTCTGCTGCGCCAGCGATTCGCGCAGCTCGTTGAGCAGCCGAGTGTTCTCGATAGCGATGACGGCTTGATTAGCAAAGTTCTGGACCAACTCGATCTGCTTGTCGGCAAACGGGCGCACCTCCTGACGGCAAACACCGATAGCACCGATCAGCTCGTTCTCCTTGATCATCGGGACTGAGAGCACGGTGCGATAGCCGGCGAGATCGACAGCCGCCTTAACGAATGGGTGGTCCTCGATGTAGGACGCAATGGCCTTGATGTCGGCGATATGCACCATCTGTTTCGTCATAGCGACACGCGCGAGAGGCGCATCGGGCGGCGGGCGGAGCAGCGGGTCACGCGTGCGCGCGTCGACATAGCCGGGCGGGGCACCGTGGCTGGCAACCATGCGGAAGGCGTCTCCTTCGCGCAGGTAGAGATCACCGAATTTCGCTTGGCAGATGCGGGTGGCGTTGGCCAGCATGGAGTCGAACACGCCAGCAAGGTCGCCCGAGGAGCGGCTGATCACTCCCAGCACCTCGGAAGTTGCGGTCTGCTGCTCCAGCGACTCGCTGAGCTCGCGCGCGCGCGCCTGCTCCGCCTCGAACAGCCGCACGTTCTCGATGGCGATCACCGCCTGATCGGCGAAGGTCTTCAGGAGCTCGATGTGCTCTTGTGAGGGTCCGGCCTGCGCTCGCGCCACGATTATGACCCCGATGACCGTCGCATTGCGGATCATCGGCACGGCGAGCCCGGCACGCCAGCCGCCCGCGAGCGCGACCTCAGGCGCATACTCTGGATCGCTCAGGACGTCGGGCAGATGGACAATCGCTCGACTGAGAATGGCTCGCCCTGAGAGCTGTTGGCGGCCAGGCCGCATCGGATACAATCGCCGCGTCGTCGCCAGCGCTTCCGGCGTGTAGTTATGCAGGGCGGCGCTGTGGATCAGCTCGCCGTCGAACGTAAGCACGGCCCCCACAATGCCGTCGCAGAGGTTTGCGGCACTGCGCGCAATCGTGTCGAAGACCGGCTGCGCGTCAGCCGGCGAGCTTGCGATGACGCGCAGGATCTCGCTGGTCGCAGCCTGCTGCCGGCGTGCTTCGGCCAGCTCCTTCGCGAAGCCCGCATGTTCGGCGGCTAATTCCACTTGCAGCGCTCAACCACACGTCAACGGATGCTCGCGCGGATCGTATCCCGGCATATCGGGAACGCCGAACCCGGGATAGATGCGTACCGCGGCCGAGTTTCCTCCCGGCTTGAGGCCGAACCATTTTTCACTGAGCTTGGCGATGACCCCATCTTTTTTCATGCATTCGACAGCAATCTCGATCTTGTCGCGCAGCGCAGCGTTGTCCTTGCGCACCGGAATGGCAAAGACGAAGCCCGTCGGGTGCACCAGTGACAGCTTGATCGCCGGATTGTTTTTCGCCGCCCAGGCCGCCGCGGTATTGCCGAGGATGATCGCATATGCGCGTCCCGACAACACGGCCTGCACGGCATCGGTCGTCGTGCCATAAGACTCGATCGTCCATCCGATCTTGTCGGCGAGACCGCGCCCCCATTGATCATAGATGGAGCCCTTGTTGACCGAGATGGTCTTGCCCTTGAGCTCTTCCAGCGACTTGATGTCGGGGGTGTCCTTTTTCACGACGAGCTGATAATCAGTATCGATGTACCCCTCAGTGAACAACATGCTCTCCGCCCGCTCCCTGGTCACGGTCATCGCCGCGGCCAGAAAGTCGTATGTCCCCGCGTGCAGCGCCGGCACCAGGCCGGAAAATTGCGCCACGTCGAGCTCGAGCTTGCGGCCGAGCCGCCTGGCGACCTCGTAAGCGAGATCCACGTTAAAGCCCTCGACGCCTCCGCTCAGGGTGGGCATGGCGTGCGGGGCGAATGTGCCGTCGATGCCGCTGCGCAGCGGCGGCTCCTCGGCAACTGCGCAGTGTGCGGCGACGAGGGAAGCGACTATGGCAGCGAATAGAACCCGTATCGTCATCCAACTCTCCGTCTGAGTCATTCCTTGGAGCCAGATAAACAGTAGCACATTGGCAACGTGTGAGAACTGACCAGCTGTAGCCCGGATTGAGCGCCCAAGCGCGAAATCCAGGAATCTTTACTGCGGTGCGCAGGATCCCGGATTTCGTCCGCTACGCGGCCTCAATCCGGGCTACGATTTGAAGGCCGGCATGACATGGCGCGCCCAGTCGCGCATGAAGCGGGCCTTGTCATCGAAATGGATGCTCATCCAGAACTGGCGCGCGCCGGCATCGATAGCCGCCTCGATCTTGTTGATGCAATCGCTCGGGGTGCCGGCAATCGAGAACCGCTCCGCAAGGTAATCGAGCAGCCCCAACTCCTTGATGAGCTCGCGATTGGCGCTGTCCGGCTTGTCATGCTGGGCGCTATTGTAGCGTTTGCCGAGCGTCTTGATCCTGTCCATGAGTTGCTCGGGAATGTGCTTGCCCTCGACCGTGAGCCGGGAGAGATGACTTCCCGCCGAAGCAAGCGTCATCGCAATCTCGTCGACCGCTTTTGCCCGGTCCGTTTGCACATTCGTGAGCGGCAGCCACCACATATCCAAATCGTCGATATTACGTCCGGCACGAGCGCACCCGATCTTCACCTGTGCGATCGAATCGCGGATGATCTCCGGCGTGAGGCCGGTGTTGATGACCACGCCATCGGCAATCTCGCCGGCGAGTTGCAACGTCTTGGGTCCCGAGGCTGCAAGATAGATGGGAATACGACCCCGAAACCAGGTGAGCACGCATGGCGCGCCGTTGTAGATCGATCTGCCGGTTTGCAGCAGCTCGCGGATGGTCCTGACGTAGGCGGAAAGCTCCGCGTGCTTGGCCGGCCGCACGCTGATGTTGTCGACGGAGCTGTCGCCGGTGCCGATACCGACCATGGTGCGCCCCGGCGCGAGCTCCTCGATGGTGGCAGCCGCGCTCGCGGCCACCGCCGGGTGCCTGGTGATCGGGTTGATCACCCGCGACCCGAATCGGATGGTTTTGGTGTTGACCGCCACCAGCGCCTCGACCGCGTAGACGTCCCGATAGAGGGACTGCGAGTCGGCAATGCCGGCGATATCGAAGCCTGTGGCTTCGGCCACCTTGACCCATTCCACCGCGTCCTTGGCATGATTGGGCAGAAAATTGACGCCGAAGCGGATCGGGCCTCGATCGCTGCTCATCCCGCGCTCCCTTGCATGGCCAGTCTAATTGTCGAGGTCTATCGCGTTTGCCTCAGCAGAGCAGCAGACTCGGTGATACCTCCCCCTGAAAGGTCCCTGAAAGGGGCAGGTGTGACCGAGATTGCTGCTCCTATGGCTCGAGCCGCTCGCTGACGAGGTCGGTGCCGAAGTTTCGCCGCGGATCGACCTCCGCCTCCAGCGCGCCGAGGGGCCGCGCGGCATCTGAGAGATCGCGCGCCAGAAACCGGCCGCTGCCGCGCTCGACCTTCAACTCGCCGTTCTCCACCGCGACGCGGCCGCGGCTGAGCACCATCACCGGCCAGCCTTTCACCTGCATGCCTTCATAGGGCGTGTAGCCGGTTGCGTCATGCAGCATGTCGTAGCTCACCGTCACCTCCTTGCGCGGATCCCAGATCGCAATATCGGCATCGGCACCCACTGCGATAGTGCCCTTGCGCGGATACATCCCATAGAGCTTGGCGGGATTGGTCGCGGTCAAGGCGACGAATTGGTTGATATCGATCCTGCCCTTGCTCACGCCTTCGGAAAACAACAGCGGCGCGCGCAATTCAATGCCCGGCATGCCGTTGGCGATCTGAATAAACGCGGGGCGCGGCCCGGCGCTCAATTTTCCGGTCTCGTCCATCCGATAGGGCGCATGATCGGACGAGAAGATTTGAAACGTGCCATTGCGAATCCCACGCCACATCGCCTCCTGCGAGGCCTTGTCCCGCAGCGGTGGGCTGCAGCAGTATTTCGCCCCCTCCATGCCTTCGCGATCGAGATCGCTTGCCGTGAGCAACAGATACTGCGGGCACGTCTCGGCAAAGATCTTGAACCCCGCCGTTTGCGCCTGGCGAATCTCCTCCATCGCTTCCTCGGTCGAGACGTGAACGATCAGGATGGGGACATCGGCCAGCCGGGACAAAGCGATGGCGCGATGGGTCGCCTCGCCTTCGCCAACCCTGGGATGGCTTATCGCGTGATAGCGCGGCTCGACGTGACCGCGCTCGACGAGCCGTTGCCGCAGCCAGCGGATCATGTCGTGGTTCTCGGCATGGACGAGGACGAAGGCGCCATGCCGCCGCGCAACGGAAAGCACGTCGAGGATCTGCATGTCGGCCAGCGCCAGCTTGTCGTAGGTCATGTAGATCTTGAACGAGGAGCACCCGTCCTTGATCAGCGCCGGAAGCTCCTGGCCGAGCACCTGCGCAGTGGGATCGGAAACGATGAGATGGAAACCATAATCGATCACCGCTTTCGGCACGGCGCGCGCCATATAGTCGTCGACCGTCTTGCGTAGCGATTGTCCGCGGTGCTGCGCGGCAAAGGAGAGGATCGAGGTCGTCCCGCCGAAAACAGCGGATACCGTTCCGGTATAGAAGTCATCGGCGGTCATGACGCCTAAGGAGCCCATCTGCTCGATGTGACAATGGCCTTCGACGCCGCCGGGTAGAACGAGCATTCCCGCGGCATCGATGACACGCGGGCTGTCGCCGAGATCATGGCCAAGGGCAGCCACTTTGCCGTCCTTGATCGCGACCTCGCAGTGCGAGACATCCGCCGCGGTGGCGACCGTTCCATTGCGAATGAGGACGTCAAACTCACCCATGCGTCGACTCCGAGGTTTTATTCCGCGCAATTCTTCACCAACCACCACGTCAACAGACGGGTGGCCTGCAGCAAGTCCGCGATCTCCATCTGCTCGGATGGATTATGGCTTCCGTTCCTGTTGCGCACAAAGAGCATTCCCATCGGAATGCCGGCGTGAGCGAAAGCCGCGGCATCATGCGAGGCGCCGCTCGCCAGAAGCCGCGTGGGAAGGCGCAGCTGCGCCGCTCCCGCCTGGAAGCTCGCGCGGATCGAAGGCGCGACAGTACCCACCGGCGCGCGTGTTCCGGCACCAAGCTCGAACTGGACGCCGCGCTCCGCCGCAATCCGATGTGCGAGCGCGTGAACAATCTGCTCCAGCTCGCAGAGCAATGCGCCATCCACACTGCGAAGATCGAGGCTGAATGAGACCTCGCCTGGTATCTTGGTCAAGGCATGCTGCTGGGGATCGGTGAAAAACCTGCCCACCGTGAACGCCATGTCCTTGCCTTGCGCTTCCCATTCCCGCCACACCGCATCGAGCGCATGAACGAAATCGGCGCCGGCAAGCACGCTGTCGCGTCTATAAGATCGCGGCACGCCGCCACAGTGGCTGTATTCGCCGAGGATGCGGGCCGCGGGAAGGCGATAATTTCCACGTATTCCGGTGACGATGCCGACCGGGAGCTGCTCCGCATCGAGGATGGGTCCCTGCTCGATGTGCACTTCGAGAAACGCAGCCACATTCGATGCTGTGAGATACGGCTGCGCCCGCAAGCGATCGGGATTGCCGCCGCAGGCGCGCAAGTGCTCGGCGAGCGTCTTGCCTGTATCGACGCGCTTCTTCTGCCAAACATCCGGCAAAAGCTTGCCGAGCGCCGCCGAGCTTCCAAAAAAGGTGGTCGAGAACCAGACACTTTCCTCCGCCCGAATTCCCATGACAGCGATGTCGCAGGCCGGCCGATACTCACTCTCCCTGAGCGCCTTGGTCGCGATCAATCCGGCTATCACACCAGCAGCGCCATCAAAATTACCTCCGTTCGCCACCGAATCGAGGTGCGAGCCGATAATGACGCGCGGTCGAGCGCGGTCGCGGCCTGGCATGGTGACGTACGTATTGGCAGCGGCGTCGTGATCAATTTCGAATCCCAGATCGCGGCCAGTCTTCGCCATCAGTCGATGCGCGAAGTTTTCTCCCTCGCCATAGGCGTCACGAAAAATGCCATTGCCTTTGCTTGTGCCTTCGCGCAGCGCATCGAGCAGCGAGCCCGCAAACGCCTGCTGGTTGAGCACCGCATCTGCCGCGGATGCTGCCAATTCGAGCTTTGCCGATTGCGGTTGTAAAAATAGATTCATGCTGAATTTCCTCTCGGGATCCGCAGCCTTTGTACAAGCTGCGGCAGTCAGTCGTGGTAACTATCCGTTGAGACAGGAGCGCTGCGCGCGCATTGGCCGTGTGATAGCATGCTCCCGGCAACCGCCGTGGAAGGTGCGATGCAAAGCATTGCTGAGTGGCTGGCATCAATCGGTCTCGAAGAGTACGCCGAGCGCTTTAACGAGAACGCGGTCGATCTTGCGGTTCTCACCGACCTTACCGAGCAGGACTTCAAGGACCTCGGCGTGAAGCTGGGGCATCGCCGCAAGCTGTTGCGGGCAATCGCCGAGCTCGATCGCGCCGCTGCTCCACCGTCTGAGGCGGCAAGGAAGCCAGGGCAGCGGGAAGAGGCAGAGCGGCGCCAGCTCACCATCATGTTCTGCGACCTCGTCGGCTCGACGGCGCTCACGGCGCAGCTCGATCCCGAGGACATGTGGCGGGTGATTGCGTCATATCATGACCGCATCAACGATGTCGTCGGCCGCTTCGGGGGCAAGATCGCGCGCTACATGGGCGATGGCGTCCTCGTCTATTTCGGCTATCCGCAGGCACGAGAGGATGACGCCGTACAGGCCGTGCGCGCGGCACTCGCACTCGTGGATGCCGTAACAAACCTTCGGACCGACGCGAATTCCGCCCTGCAAGCACGCATCGGAATCGCGACGGGCACCGTCGTCGTGAGCGAGCTCCTCATTGACGAGGCGCCGGTGGAGCAGGGGACGGTTGGCGAGACTCCGAACCTTGCCGCGCGCCTGCAGGCCCTGGCGCAGCCGGGAAGCGTGCTGATCTGCCAGAGAACGCACCGGCTGACCGGAGGTCATTTCAGCTACCGCGATCTCGGGGCTGTTGCGCTCAAAGGCTGGGCCCAAGCGGTACCGGTTTGGCAGGTGACAGGGGCAAGGGACGTGGAGAGCCGCTTCGAGGCGATGCACGAGGCCAAGTTGCCCCCGCTGTTCGGTCGCGAGGAGGAGATAGAGCTCCTGTTGCGCAGGTGGCGGCACGCCACGCAAGGAGAGGGTCGCGCGGTGCTGCTGACCGGCGAACCGGGGATCGGCAAGTCGCATATTGCACTTGCCGTCGAGGAGCACCTCCAGGGGAAGCCACACCTCACAATGCGTTATTTCTGCTCGGCGCACGACATCAACAGCGCTCTCTTTCCGTTCATTGGTCAACTCGAACGTGCTGCCGGGTTTGAGCGCAGTGACTCGCCCGCGCAGAAGCTGGCAAAGCTTGATGCACTCGTTTCCCAATCCACGGCAGACGCGGAGCACCTGGCGGCTCTGGCCGGTCTCTTCGGTTTGCCGGCAACCGGCCAGCGCGAGCTGCAGGAGCTCTCCCCGCAGAAACGCAAGGAGAAGACATTTGCCGCCTTCTTGGCTCAAATCGAGGGGTTGCCAGGGCGGTGCCCGCTGTACGTGATTTTCGAGGATGTGCATTGGGTCGACCCAACCTCGCTGGAGTTGCTGGCGGCGCTCGTCGAGCGCGTGGCTCGACTGCAAGTGTTGCTCCTTATCACCGCGCGACCGGAATTCACGCTGCCCTGGCCGAGCTACCCGCACATGACCACCATCCCGCTCGCGCGACTTGGTCGGCGCGATGGCGAGGCTTTGATTGAGCGAGTAGCGGGCGGCAAGAGACTGCCGAAGGAAGTGACCGACGAGATTCTCGCCCGCACCGACGGCGTGCCCATGTTCATCGAGGAGCTGACAAAGACGCTGCTGGAAAGCGGGTTGTTGCGGGAGCGCCATGACCATTACTTCCTTGAGCGCCCCTTGCCGGCACTGGCCATCCCGACGACGTTGAACGCATCCCTGATGGCGCGCCTTGATCGCTTGTCACCGGTGCGGGAAGTGGCACAGATCGGCGCGGTGGTGGGCCGCGAGTTCAATCACGAGCTGCTGCAAGCCGTCGCTGGATTGCCCGCGGAGAGATTGGAAGAGGCGCTTGGCCAGCTGGAGGACGCGGAGTTGATCTTCCGCCGCGGCGAGATTCCGCATTCGATCTACTCCTTCAAGCATAGCCTGGTGCGGGATGCAGCCTATGCCAGTCTTCTGAAAAGCCGGCGCGGTTTTCTGCACGGCGCGATCGCGAATGCGCTGGAGCAGCAATTCCCCGAGATCGTGCAACTGCAGCCGGAAACTCTTGCGCATCATCTCACGGAAGCGGGACTGATCGAGAAGGCCATCGGCTATTGGCTGCAGGCCGGCAGGAACGCTGCTCTGCGCTCGGCGAACATCGAGGCCATAGCGCTGCTCGAGCGAGGCATCGAGGTGACAGGCCGCTTGCCGGCCGGCGAGCGCAAGGACAGGGCCGAGCTTGATTTCCAGCTCGCGCTGGGGCCCTGCCTCATCGCCGTGCACGGTCCTGCTGCCGGCAAGGCGGTGGCGACGTTCGCCCGCGCGCGCGAGTTGTGCGAGCGGCTTGGACAGCCGCCCGAATACCTGCAGGTTCTGTTCTGGCTGGCCACCGTGAGCGTCATTCGAGGCGAGTTGCCGCAGGCTCTCGAAGCCACCGTCGGGCTACGCAAGGCCGCCGAGGCGCGCAGCAATCAGCCGGCGTTGATCAACGGCACACGCGGGGAAGGGATGATTCTCATGTTCATGGGACGCATCCTTGAGGCCCGCGAGGCGCTTGAGCGCGCAATCGAGATGTTCAGCGCAAGCAAAGAGGATGACAAGCTGGCTGCTCGGGCAGCCGGCCAGGACGCCGGAGTGGCCATGCTGGTGCTCAAGGCCTGGGTGCTTTGGATGCTCGGCGAGCCCGACGAGGCCGTTCTGCGACTGAGCGAGGCTCTCAAGCGCGCCGATGTGGTCCAGCATGCGCACACCCACGCTTACGCTCTGTATTACGCCGCGATTCTTCACGCTCTGCGCGGCGAGCCGGCAATCGCTCGGAGCTATGCGGAGCGTTGCCTCGCCATATCGGAGCAGCACGAGTTCCGCCAATGGCTCGGGCTATCGAGGGCGATCCGGGACATCTGCGTCGTCGTGCTCGACAAATCGGCAAGTCGGCTCGAGGATGCAAAAGCCTCGCTGCAACAGTATCAGTCTGCCGGCTATCAGCTCGGCCTCACCGCGCAGTTCGTGCTGTTGTGTCCGGCCTTGCTCATCTGCAACGAGACCGAGACGGCGCAGGAGGTGATCGAGTACGGGCTCTCGATCGTCAATCAGAACAGCGAGCGGTTTTTTGAGGCCGAGCTTTATCGCTTGAAAGCACACACTCTGCTCAGACGGGGCGGCACGGAAGCCGAAGCGGAGGCGCTTCTCGAGGAGGCATTGCGAACCGCACGCGGGCAGCGGGCGCGATCGCTCGAGCTTCGCGCGGCAACCGACCTGGCTCGGCTTTGGCTTAAGCAAGATAAACGCGCCGAGGCGCTCGACGTTCTTTCCTCGATCTGCGGCCGCTTCGGTGAAGGGCTCGACACCTGCGATCTCAATGAGGCAAAGACGGTCCTGGCTCAGCTATGATCTTGGTCCTGGCGCATGAGCGCGCACCAAGCCAGAGGAGAATGCGTGGCGACATTCAGGGCAATCGTGATCGACAAGAGCGACGGCCGGCAGAGGGTCGGCCTTACCGATTTCGACGAAGCCAATCTGATGGAGGGCAATGTCGATGTCCGTGTCGAATGGTCGACGGTCAATTACAAGGATGGGCTGGCGATAACGGGCAAGGCGCCTGTCGTGCGCCGTTTTCCAATGATTCCGGGCATCGATCTCGCCGGCAGCGTGGAGCGGTCCTCTGATCCGCGATGGAAAGCCGGCGACAGAGTCGTTCTCAACGGCTGGGGATTGGGGGAAACTCACTTGGGCGGCTTCGCGGAAAAAGCGAGGGTGAAGGGCGACTGGCCGGTGTCGCTCTCTGCGCGCGGCAGCACGCGCGGGGCAATGGCCATCGGCACTGCCGGGTACACTGCCATGCTCGCGGTGATGGCGCTCGAGCGTCACGGCATCACCCCGCGACAGGGGCCGGTGATCGTCACCGGGGCGGCAGGAGGATTGGGGTCAGTGGCAATTGCGCTCCTCGCCAAGCTTGGCTTTGCCGTCATCGCCTCGACCGGACGTGCCGGCGAGGCGGATTACCTGCGCAGCCTGGGCGCTTCCGAAATCATCGAGCGACAGGAGCTCGCCGGCGCTCCGAAACCGCTCGCTCGAGAGCGATGGGCGGGCGGCATCGATACTGTCGGCTCTACGACACTGGCGAACGTCCTCTCGATGACCCGCTACGGCGGCGCGGTCGCTGCCTGTGGACTGGCCGGCGGGATGGATCTGCCGGCGACTGTCGCGCCATTCATTCTGCGCGGGGTGTCGCTCATCGGAATAGATTCGGTGATGTGTCCCATGGAAACGCGGCGGGAGGCCTGGAGGCGATTGGCCTCCGATCTCGATGCGGACAAGCTCGCCCCGATGACGAGCGAGATCGATCTTGCGGCTGTGGTGGACGCTGGCCAGCGCATTGTGGAGGGAAAGGTGCGCGGCCGCATCGTGGTGAAGATCGCCTAGTGGCCACAGGCCGTAGGGTGGGCAAAATCGCTTGCGCCATCAGCGCCGCAAGCAAAAATGCTGGGCGATTTTGCCCACGCGGTCGGGACAAGACGTAATAGACGCAATGTTTCAAGACGCAGCAGTGTCCATTGGTTGAACTACGCGTGGGCAAAATCGCGCATGCAATGTTGTTGTGGAAATGTCAGAGCAAGCGATTTTGCCCACCCTACAAAGACCGAAGGTCGCTACGCGCACGTGGCGTATAGCGAACTATCATAGACCGTGTCGTTTCCAGAGTGCTTCAATTTCTGCATCCGACACAAATTCACCGCGACGGGCCTGCTCAAGTCCTTCGCGTAGCGCCGCCCGTGTTTCCTCATCGAGCGCCACGAGGGGGGCCTCCTCCGCCATCGAGAGCATGGTAACCGCAACAGCATCCTGGTCTTCCGGAGGAAGCGCGCGCGCCTTGGCTATTGCCCTTTCAAGCAGTTTTGTCATCTGCTCATCATATCACATTTTGCCTTGAGACAGCATTATATTCACCTCATGTGCGGACGTGTGATTCAGAGCAGCAGCCCTTTGCGTTACGCCTTTGTCGACGGCATGAACGTGCGCGACAGCCGGGTGAGCAATTATCCGCCGCGCTGGAACGCGGCGCCGAGCCAGGAGCTCCTCGTCATCCGGCGCAATCACCGCACCGGCGAGGTGTCGCTCGACCCGCTGCGGTGGGGATTGATACCCTATTGGTGCAAGGATCCCGCCGGCGGACGCAAGCCCATCAACGCCAGGGCGGAAACCGTCGCCAGGCTGCCAACGTTTCGCGACGCTTACCGCAAGCGGCGCTGCATCGTTCCGGTGGACGGCTTTTTCGAGTGGAAGGCTATCAAAGGCCAGAGGGCAAAGCAGCCCTACGCCATCGCCATGCAGGACGATTCCCCGTTCGGCATCGCAGGACTATGGGAGAACTGGAAGGACCCGGTTTCCGGCGAATGGGTGCGCACGTTCGCGGTGATTGTCACGGATGCGAATTCCCTGGTGGCAGAAATCCATGATCGCATGCCGGTCATTCTCTCTCCCGCCCATTACGAGAGATGGCTTGGCGAGGAGCCCGATCCCAATGACTTGCTGCGCTCGTTTCCCGCCGAAGGCATGAAGATGTGGCCGATCTCGACGCGGGTGAACAAGCCCGAAAATGACGATCCGTTCATTTTGCAGCGCGCAAAGCCTGACTCTTCTGTTAGTTGATCGCGTATCCTGCGATCAAATGGTAGCGAGGAACGTTTCAGTCGCAACGATACGTGCTATTTATTGCTCGTGCCAAGGACCAGTTCAGATGGATTGCGAGCCCAGCGCGCTCCTTCGCTGCAGGTGATAAGCGGCGGCGGCAGGAGCAAGCGGCCAAGCGCTGCCTCGACGGCAAAGGCCGGCACCCGCGCCGGCACCGATCGTGATGGAAAAGGCAAGCGCGTCCAATTCGATCTGGAAACATGGCATGCCCTCAACATGCTGGCGCGTGACCGCATGATGAGTTTTCAGGAGCTCGCGGATGAAGCTTTTCGCGATCTGTTGAGCAAGCACGGGCGTCCCGTCGATCTCAAGGATGCCCTCAGGCGCAGCATGGCGGAGGCAAAACCGCAGCACCGGCAAAATGAGAAGCGGAGCACGCACCGCCCCAAGGAGTAGGAACCGCACATGCTCAGGATCATTGCCGTCGCCGCCATTTGCTCGTCGCTAACGACAGCTGCTCTGGCGGAAAGCGCTCCGCCCTACGCCGCTCCCCCTCCCACCGGAGACGCCAAGAGCACGATCATCAGCGGCCTTCTGATGATCGTTAACGGCATCATCATGTCGGAGGCGGATCGGCGGCATCAGGAGTGCGCGACATTCGTCCACGGCCTCGACAGGAACGGCTTTCCCATCTTTCGCGAGCATTGCCGCCTGCCGCGTGAATACGACCAGAACTGAGCAATGTAGCCCGCATGAGCCATAACGCGTGTCCGACGCGTTATGGCGACATGCGGGACAGTAACCCGGATGTCGCGCGCCATCGCGCGTCGCAGACGTGCGAGCGCGCTCATCCGGGCTACGATTATTCGTTTCCGGAAAAGCAAACACCGGCGAGACTTGCTCGCCGGTGTCTGCACTGGTCGGGATTGGCGTCGTCCTTGGATACTCGCACTCAGAACGCACCCAGCAGAATTGCGCCGACGAACACAAAGACGGCACAGACCGCCAGCACATCGAGCCGCAATACAAGGTCCACGTCACATGCTCCCTATTGTGGCACTAAAGCGAGTCTAGCAAAGCGCCGAGCAAAGCCGAAGCAACAAATATTTTGCAATGCGGGACGCCGCCGCGCGCGTCCTTCGGCAGCATTCGTTCTCAACCAGGCAACCTGATGAAATGTCGAGCTAAAATCAATTTATGAACCTTTTTCGCAGATGCGTTATCGAGCCGGCGGCAAAATGCTGGGGCAGCCATGCGAAGAACGGGATTCAATGTTTGCTCATGCGCGCGCGCGCAGGGATAAGCTGTGCGGGAGCATGGGGTTAGCACTCGAAACCGTGTCGTTCTTCTTAACCATGTTGGTAACCGCAAACCGCGGGCCTGCTTGTCGGCACCGAATCTTTGAAGAGCCGTTAACAAAACCTAACGCATTCTCGCCGCTATGGCCTTGGGAGTGCGTTGTTATTTCTTGTGCTCGGCCGGCATCGGCGTGCTCGCCATGCTTTCCGGTTGCAGCGGCGGCTTCTTCTTCGCCCAGCGCGAGACATGGCGGCATGAGGCGGAAGTAGAATGCCTCAATGCCGGCAGGGTCAGCGAAGGAGCGGGCATTGTGCGCCTTGAGCCCATTCGCGGACCTGGCCTCTGCGGTGCCGATTTTCCGTTTAGGGTTTCTGCTTTTGGGGAAAGCACGCCCCTGTCTTACACTGACGACCCGCGGCCGCCCGCCGCAATCCCATCCGCGCCTCTGAGCTGGCCCGTGAGCCCGCAGAAGGCCCCGCCGCACGACGCGCGTGCGCCCGCTGAAACCGGCCGTCACGCGCCACGGCGGGCAAACACCTCCGAGCAGCCTATTTCCCTGCACCCGCCAGGAGTGGGCGAGCTCGTCGCGCCGGCTCCGCGAGAGTACCACTATCGACATCCTTACCATGCTTCGGCCGGCGAGGAGCTGAGCAGCGAGCCGGTGCGCCGCCCGGAGATACCGCCGCTCGTGCCGCTTCGCGACTCCCCGGGCCGGCAGCAGAGCGGGTCGCTCCTTGTCGCGCTCAACCCGCCGGCAACTCTTGCCTGTCCAATCGTGTCGGAGCTCGATCGCTGGATCACCGGCGCGGTGCAGCCGGCGGCCATGCGCTGGTTCGGCTCACCGGTTGCTGCGATCAAGCAGATTTCCGCCTATTCGTGCCGCGGCATGAATGGCAACGCTTTTGCACGGATTTCCGAGCACGCGTTCGGCAACGCACTCGATATCGCCGCGTTCACCCTCGCCGACGGGCGCACGATCACCGTGAAGAACGGCTGGCACGGCTTGCCGGAGGAACAAGGTTTTCTGCGCGATGTGCAGGGCGCCGCCTGCAATCAATTCACGACCGTTCTCGCTCCGGGCTCGAACGCGTATCATTACGATCACATCCATGTCGATCTGATGCGCAGGAGCAGCGACTACCGTATCTGCAATCCGCAGGCGGTGTCCGGGGAGGAGATTGCGGCGCGTGCCGGCGGAAGACTCACCGCCCGAGGCACAAGAGGCGGAGCCATGACGGGCTCGCTCGCCGCACGCCGCGCGCAACGCGCAGCCAAGCGCCTCGACGACGATGGCGATGACTTTGCCGAGCGCGCGCTGCCGCTGGCGCGACCCGGCGACGACGGCGCCGAGTAGCCAAACGCAGGCACCGTCAAGCCCTTAGCCCTCCCCTTACATTGAAGCTCGGCCGTACCATATCTAGCCGCGATAGCCGCTGGAGGATTTCATGCTCAGGTTGCGTTTTCGCCCGCTGCTCGCGCTTTGCGCCATGGTGGCGGCGTTGGCTTTGGTTGCAGGGGATGCCGATGCCCGCGCCGGCCGTGGCGGCAGCTTCGGCAGCCGTGGCTCGCAAACGTTCTCTGCGCCTCCTTCAACCGCAACCTCCCCGAGCGCGCGGCCGATCGAGCGCAGCATGACGCAGCCGGGCCAGCCCGGCTCCCTCGGACGGCCTTCTCCCGCGGGCGGCTTCTTCAACCGTCCCGGGTTCCTCGGCGGACTGTTTGCCGGATTCTTGGGAGCGGGCCTGTTGGGCATGCTCTTCGGCAATGGTCTGTTCGGCGGGCTCGGCGGCTTTGCTTCCCTGCTTGGACTGCTGCTGCAAGTCGCGCTGATTGTTTTCGTCGGGCGGCTGCTGTGGACATGGTGGCAGCGCCGCGCCCAGCCGGCATTTGCCGGCGGACCTGCCTATCGCGATTACGCCAGTCCTTCCTCGCCGGCCCTCGGCGGCGGTACTGGCGCTACGGCCCGCGCGCGGGCATCGGGCACGGACGAGGTCGGGCTCGCGCCGGATGACTTCAATAGCTTCGAGCGGCTGCTTGGCGAGATCCAGACCGCTTACAGCGCCGAGGATTTGAACAAGCTGAGATCGCTCGCCTCGCCGGAGATCGTCTCGTATTTTGCCGAGGAGCTCGCAGCAAACGCGAGCAAGGGAATGGTCGACAGAGTCTCCGATGTGAAGCTGCTGCAGGGCGACCTCTCCGAGGCTTGGCGCGAAGGTGATAGCGAATACGCCACCGTCGCGATGCGATTTTCGCTCAAGGACGAGATGTTCGATCGCGAGAGCGGGCGCCTCGTCGAGAGCGGTCCGGATCAGGCGACGGAGGTGTGGACCTTCATGCGCCGGCGCGGCGGGCATTGGCTGCTGTCGGCTGTGCAGCAGGGCTGATCCAGCGTGTCATTCCGTGGATTGCGTAGCCCATCCACCGCGTCATGCCCGGACTTGTTCCGGGCATCCACGTCTTCCCGGCCACAAAACAAGACGTGGATGGCACCGGACCTCGGGCTTGCCCGAGGTCCGCATTTATTGAGTGCCGCAAGTCGGGCAAACCGACTTGCGGTGACAAGCCCGGCCATGACGATGGTGAGTTTGTTTCCACCATCTCGAAAAAAAGTCCTAGCCAGATAGCGCCTGTTTCACGAGCGCACTTGCCTTGGCGAAGTCCATCTTGCCGGCATGGCTCTGCTTGAGCACGGCCATCACCTTTCCCATGTCCTTCATCCCCGCCGCGCCAATCTGTTTGATGGCTTCGCCAACGGCCGCCCGCATCTCATGCTCCGACATCTGCTGCGGAAGATAGGCGCTGATGATCTCGATCTCGCCGCGTTCCTGGTCGGCAAGCTCCTTGCGCCCTGCCCTGTCGTAGATCTCAACCGACTCCCGGCGCTGCTTGATCATCTTCTGCAACAGCGCAACGAGCTCGTCGTCGACAAGCGGCGGGCGGCCATGGACCTGCGTCTCGATGTCGGCGTTCTTGATGGCGGCTGAGATCAAGCGCAGCGTGGAGACGCGCCGCTCGTCTCTTGCCTTCATAGCGCTCTTGAGTGCGGTGTTGATCTCGTCGCGCAGCACGGTTATGGCCTTCCTGGTTGCGCCCCAAAACAGCCCCGGATGAGAAAAGTTGGGACACGGTAGGATTTATGATCTCGATGTGCTCGAAACAATCCGCGCCAGCGCCTCGCTCGACAGCCTGGAGCGAGCCGACGCCGACTGCCGTGCTCGTCCTCGCCGATGGAACGGTGTTTGAAGGCTTCGGCTTCGGGGCGAGCGGCCACGCAGTGGGCGAAGTGTGCTTCAACACGGCCGTCACCGGCTACGAGGAGATTTTGACCGATCCTTCCTATTGCGGGCAGATCATCACCTTCACCTTCCCCCACATCGGCAACGTCGGCACCAACGAGGATGACATCGAGACGGTGAACCTGGCCGCCACGCCGGGTGCGCGCGGCGTCATCGTGCACAGTGCGATCACGGCGCCATCGAGCTATCGCGCGACACGTCACCTGGGCGACTGGCTCAAGGCGCGCGGCATCATCGGACTCGGTGGCCTCGATACCAGGGCGTTGACGAGCTTCATCCGCGTCAACGGCATGCCTAACGCGGTGATCGCGCACGAGCCGTCCGGCCGCTTCGATCTCGCAGCGCTCGAGCAGGAAGCGCGCGACTGGCCCGGATTGGTGGGCATGGATCTCGTGCCGATGGTCACTTCGGTACAACGCTTTGACTGGGACCAGACCGCCTGGGAGTGGAGCAAGGGTTACGGCCGCCGGGGAGAGGCGCCCGAGTTTCACGTGGTGGCAATCGACTACGGCATCAAGCGCAACATTCTGCGCCAGCTCGCAGGCAGCAGCTGCAAGGTGACCGTGGTGCCGGCGCAAACGGTTGCCGCGGACATCTTCGCGCTCAACCCGGATGGTGTTTTTCTCTCCAATGGCCCCGGCGACCCGGCGGCGACCGGCACATATGCGGCGCCGGTAATTCGCGACCTGATTGACCGGGACATTCCGATCTTCGGCATCTGTCTCGGCCATCAGATGCTTGGCATTGCGCTGGGCGCCAAGACGATCAAGATGCACCAGGGGCATCATGGCGCCAACCACCCGGTGAAGGACGTTCTCACCGGCAAGGTCGAGATCACATCCATGAACCATGGTTTCGCGGTCGACCGCGCTTCATTGCCGGCCGGCGTCGTGGAGACGCATGTATCGCTGTTCGATGGCTCGAACTGCGGACTGGCGCTCGCGCACAAGCCGGTATTCTCCGTGCAGTACCATCCGGAGGCGTCTCCCGGTCCACGCGACAGCCATTACCTGTTCCGGCGCTTTACCGACATGATGCGTAAGTCCAAACGCATGTGAGATCCGCAAGATGTCGAGAGAGCGCGGTAGCAAGTCGCCCGGAGGGCGGGCTTGAAGCGGCTGCGTGCGATCGGCGACTGGATCGCCTTCTGGGACTCCAAGCATTCGATTTACGTCAGTGCGCGCCATCGTGATTTGCATTACTACGCGGTTGCGCGCGGCATTCGCGCGCACGTGCGCTATGGCGCGCGCGTCCTCGACTACGGATGCGGCGAGGCGCTGCACGCCGATCACCTTGCAGCCTGGGCGCGCCGTCTCACGCTCTGCGAGGCAGCGCCTGCGGTACGCGCGGAGCTTGCCCGGCGGTTTGCGGCTACAAATATCGAAGTGCACTCGCCGGAGGAGATTGCCGCGCTTCCCGCCGACTCGTTCGACGTCGTCGTGCTGCATTCTGTCGCGCAGTACCTCACGCCGCAGGAGCTCGATGCGCTGTTTGCGACTTTCCACCGACTGCTCGGAAGGAACGGCCTGCTGGTGCTTGGCGATATCATTCCACCGCATGTGTCGGCGGCAACGGATGCGGTAGCGCTCCTGCGTTTTGCCGCAAGGCACGGCTTCTTCGGCGCCGCCGTTGTCGGCCTTGCGCGCACGCTTGTCTCCGATTACTGGCGGCTGCGCTCGCGGCTCGGTCTCACGCGCTACAGCGCCGAGGCCATCATGTTGAAGCTGGCCGGAGCCGGCTTTTACACCCACCAGGCTTCCACAAACATCGGCCACAACCCCGCGCGCATGACATTCCTTGCCCGTCGATATTAGAGCATGTCCCGCAAAAAGCCGGCCCTCGGGTCGAAGGATTATCCAGGGTCA
>Ga0306920_100000713_pt1 | contig 39693 bp, 37 predicted proteins | sample flu12Cox44000170_FD_204666 | JGI IMG/M metagenome (GOLD analysis project Ga0306920, IMG submission 204666) | Lab enrichment of tropical soil microbial communities from Luquillo Experimental Forest, Puerto Rico - flux4day.12C.oxic.44.000.170 (v2)... | ecosystem: Environmental > Terrestrial >... | reverse complement strand
GCGAATATCGCCGAGCTGCCGGACACAACAATGCGCGGTCAGGTTAGAAATCTTTTACCAGCGCGGCAACGGCCAACGTGATCAAAACGATTAGGGCGCTAGCCGCAAAATACTCGGCGATGGGCATAGCATCGTCCCTCACCACACGTCGCCCGCCAGAAAGCAACAGAACGCGGTCTCTGTAGGTCTGCGCTCTCATAATTAGTTTGATTTTGCCTCAATGAACTTGGCAACAAATCAAATCACCGAGCTCGTCATCGGCGATACTGTCGAAGCTCAAACCCCTACCCATCTTTGGCCTTGGCACATGGCCGCGCGCCGCTCCATCGCAAATGGCAGCGTTTAACATTCGCTGTTTACATGCACATTGCTCAACAGTGGCAAAAGGCGTGGGTGGACGCGATGGCAGTTTGGGCCAACGCCGGGAAGTCATGGCGCGCTCAGTCGTGAAGACCAGGACATTTCGTCCATAGCTCATGTCCGCTATTGGCACAAAGCGGACACCCGAAAGACAGCCGCTGATGTCCGCTATTGGGGCTAAAGCGGACATCACGACATGTCCGCTTTACCCCCAAAAACAGACATCCATCCGCGCAACTAAGATGCCCGCCAGGCGCCAAAAGCAGCACATTGGGTTACTCTCTTGCTAATATCTCAACAATTGAAATCGCCGAAGCCGCGACTTGATTGCTAAACCAGCTTTAGGACCAATATTATCAAACTCGCTCGGATGTTAGCGAACAGCGGACGCCTTTGACCATGTCGATCTCGGCTGCCGTTGGCTCATTTGCTCACCGGCTATTACCGGTCCTCGATTGGACGTCCGACTATAGACGCGAGTGGCTCGCGCCGGATGTTTTCGCCGGCCTCGCGCTCTGGGCCGTCATGGTGCCTGAGGCGATGGCCTACGCTGGAATTGTTGGTGTCCCGCCCATCATGGGTCTCTACACGATAGTCCCGGCGCTCGTAGCCTATGCCCTGTTTGGGACTTCGCGTCAGCTGGTCGTCGGACCGGATACCGCCACCGGTCTGATCTCCGCACTCACCATCGGTGCCGTCGCGGCTCAGGGCACTCCTGAGTACAACACACTGACGTCCACCCTCGCCGTCGTGATCGGGCTGTTTTTCCTTTTCTTTGGCATCCTCCGCATGGGCTGGGTAGCGACCTTTATCTCTACGCCGGTCATGCGAGGCTTCATTGAAGGACTGGTCTACGTGACTATCATCGGCCAAGTCCCGCATTTGCTCGGTATCGCGGGTGTCTCAGGTAATTTTTTCAGCAAACTTTGGAACGTCGCCCAGCATTTGCCGGATGTTTCACTCGCACCGATGCTGACCGGCGTGCTCAGCCTTGCCGCGATGCTGTTATTGCGACACCTGGCACCCCGCGTGCCAGCGGCGCTGGTCGTGATGACTGTCGCCACGGCGGTTATTGGCCTGCTCGGCGGAGAGGCGACCGGTGTCGATGTTGCTGGGCAGATACCATCCGGACTTCCCCATTTGGTCCTGCCGATGTTCGACATTGCAGTATTGCGGGAGCTTGCCCCGGGCGCGCTTGCCATCGTGCTTGTCGGCTATGCGGAATCGCTCGGCGCAGCAAAAGCCGCGGCGATCGACAGCGGCGCCGACATCGATCCCAATCAAGAGCTGGTCGCGCATGGGCCGGCTAATATTCTCAGCGGCCTGTTTGGTGGATTTCTTGTGGTGGGTAGCTTGTCCAAAACGTCGGTAGCTAGCGCCGCGGGCGCTCGCACTCAGTTGGCCAATCTTGTCGCGGCGCTCTTTTGCCTCCTCACGCTGGTTCTGTTGACGCCTCTGTTCCGCAACATGCCGCACCCAGCGCTCGCCGCGATCGTGATCGCAGCGATGCTGCATCTCACCAAACCGCGTTATCTGCGTGATCTGTTCCAGCGAAACAGTTGGGCATTTGCAACTGCCATGATCGTGTTTCTTGCCGAGCTGACGCTCGGCGTGATGCACGGCATTGCGTTGGGCGTCGGGATATCACTGCTCGCATTGATATACCTGACCAGTCATCCCCATGGAGGGGTGCTCGGCCAGCTTCCGGGCACCGAAGCTTATCGCGACGTCCGGCGTCACCCGGAGGCTCGGGTATTTCCTGGCTTGCTGATTTGGCGTGTTGGCGGCGAATTGTTTTTTGCGAGCATTGGTTACATAGAGGCAGCATTGAAGAGCGCGCTTGCCGAGGCCCGACCTCCGGCAACGCATGTGCTTCTAGACTTCAGCTCCGTGGACTATATCGATGTCAGCGCCTGCGATGAACTGATCGCATTCATCAAGAAGCTGAAAAACCGGCAGACAACAGTCGCTTTCGCGCGGGTGCGCGATTCTGTCCGGCAAGACATGCAGCTTGGCAAAATCGAGTCTGTCGTGGGCTCGGCCGATTTTTATGAGCGTATTACCGACGGTGTAACGGCTTGGCAGCGCCGAGGATCAAGTCAAAATTAATGATCATGCCGCGTGCGACGGTGTGAATGTGCGATGCTCTTTGCCCCGCGCGAACCCGACCAATACGGGTTCAAATTGCAAAATCCGCGAGTCCCGGCAATTACGTTCGGCGCGCATTCCTCCACTGAGCGATAGTAGCAGTACCATACGACACTGCCGGTGCCGACCGACACCACTGCGCACCACGGTGCATCGCCGTAGTATTGGGCGTTCCCTGGTCGAATCCCGAAACAGATCGCGGCGGACGCAATGGTAATCAGGGTTGCCATCGTTCTGATGATTTTCGCCATGACGCCTGTGGTCACCTCGCTCGCCTCATCGAGGCGACGAAGTGAATAACACCGGTCGTAGGCAGCTCATCCACCGGCATTCGGGCCGGCGGCGGCAGTGCGTTGCAGATGCAATCTTACTTCACGAGCTAGTGGTCGACCCACAAACCGAGCAGGTAGAGTGTGCAGAGGGCGGCAAACGCGGCTCCGACAACAACGAGCGCGCCCTTCCATTTCTCCTGAAGAACGGATTTGATCGAACGATCGTTTTCGACTTTCCGAGATTTCTCGTCGACGCCCCGGCCGTTTTCGTCTTCGATCCAAGCCGTGTAACCCCTGTTTCGCTGGTCGTGAACGATCTCAAGCGCGCGATCGAAGTCGTCAGTGACAGATTTGATTGTCCAAGTCGTCATGGGGCACCTAAAACTGGAAAAAAGGGTCACCGAGTTCGGCGCTCAAGCGCCCCATTCGGTCAATCCAAGCGCCCCCTTCGGTCAATCAATGACCGCTGAACACCAAGTTCTGGAACGGAAGGATCAGCGCCTGGAGCCGCAGAATAAGCGCATGGATCAATGCAAGTGCATCCACGACATGAAGAACCAAGCCACGGAAAAAACCGGTGTTCTCATCGGCGATGATTTCGTGATTACTCGAATAAGCATTAGCGATGCAGCTGCTGCCGGGCGTCACGTCATCGATTCCGCCTTTAAACATCGGCTCAAGCGTCACAAGGAGCGTGCCTGGGCGGGTGACCTGCTGCACATCGACCAGTTGCTCGCCGCCGCGGAACTGGCCAGCCGCAATGAAATCCTGCACGGCGGTCACCACCATGGGGATGACGCGGAAAGGCGTGGACACGCAGGTGACCTCCCCCACCATTCCGACTTTCATGATCTGCGCTTCGATCTGGTCGAAGCCGGCCTGCAATCCACGCTGGCCCGCACCGTCGGGAATCAGAACACCGGCAGGACGCATCAACGGGTTGACCACGTCGCCGACCCGCAAGGTGAATTGCTCGACCCGCCCATTCACTCCCGCACGGATCGTGGTCTTGTCCAGTTCGACCTGGGCTTGGGCCAGGGCGGCCTCGGCGCTCGCCTTTTGCGCCGGGATAAGGCTTGAGACGCGTTCTTGCGCGCTTTGCTTGGCCGCGTTAGCGGCCTCGATCTCGCCCTGCTGACCTTGGGCACGGACCTGGAGCCGCTCGATCTCGCGGAACGGGACGTTGCCCGGGTTGCGTCGGTAAAGCTCTTGCTTGGTTTCCAACTCGTCCAAGGTCTGCTGCCGTGCACTGGTTGCCGCCTGGATTTGACCATCGGCCTTGACAACGTCCGTGCGGGCGACCGCCATTTCCGCGTCGAGCTCCGCAACCTTGGCCCGCGCTGTGTCTACAGCGGCCTGCTGTTTCGAGCTGTCGAGCCTGAAAATCGGCGATCCGGCCGTGATCGGGCCACTGAAGCCGACGAAGGTTTCCGCAACGCGGCCATTGGTTTCAGGAACGATCGGAATGGTTCTGTAAAAGAGCGTGACATTTTTCGTGGATGGATGATTGTAAAAAACCGTGGTGATCAAAAGCACTGTTAGAATAACGCATCCCGTGATGCCCCATCTGAGCTCGAACCAGACGGAATAGAGCGTTATTTCTTTGCCAAATCGTTTGCCCTGAACGTAACGGCGGTACAGATAATCCGGAACGAGTGTAAAAAGTGAGCAGAACATCAGCTCAAGCATGGCTCGCCTCTTTTGTCCGCGCCGGCACGCTTTCCGGTTTTCTCGGCGATGAGGGCGGGCCGTCCGCTTTGCTGCCATGCGCATGATGCCGCATGCCGGCGACGTCGACGGACGCCGCTTCCTCAGCAATTTCGGGCGGTGGCGGAACGCCTGCGATTTTCTCAACGGAACCGGCAATACGGCCCATGAATGAGCCGAAATCGGGAAAATCGATCAGGGCAAGCAGCAGTCCCGCAACCCAGAAGGCGTGGATATGCGTGAACAGAGCAAGCAACCCCAATACGGCGACGATCTCAAACTGTATTTTTTTCGATTTGTGCGCCATCCGTTCCGGCAACGTGTGCAGGCGGAGAAACAAAATGCCGAAACCCAAGACGCAGAGCGCCAGAATGACGGCCATGACGACCATGAGCACGTCGGTCTCGCCTGGGGCGGTAATAAACGCCGGGAAATGGTGGGGCGCGGCTGGGTTCAGCGAGTCAGCCATTGATGCAACTCCCATTGGATGCGCTCGCCCGCCGGATCATTCATTGTCAGAACATTCATGAAAACAGGCTCGGGGACCAGCTCGTCGCATTGTGCCGCCCGCCTCCGGCATTTTGGAGGCATATTCGACGGGAACTCAAGGCCTTTCGGGGTTCGGTGTCCTTATCGGGGACACGTTCTCTGCGGCAAGCGCGAGCCGAAAGCCCAACATTATCGTGCGTATCTCGGCGTGATTTGATCTAGGTCAAACACCGGACTTGGCCGCTTCATTGATGTTCTAATCCCCGCCTTAGTCTTGGCTTTCCTGGTTTGGGCCCCGTTCGATGAGCGCGACCGACATTATCGACAACCCATTCGCGGTCTTTGTCATCGCCGTGGTTACCCAAGCCGGCGCCGCCTTCATTGGCGACCGGCTGCGCAGAAAAAGGCAACCGCTCAAAAAGGACGAACAAAACGATCTCGACACGGTCCTCACCGCCACGCTGACTCTACTCGCGCTCATTATCGGCTTCAGCTTTTCAATGGCTGTGAGCCGCTATGATCAGCGCAAGAATTACGAGGAAGCGGAAGCCAACGCGATCGGAACCGAATATATCCGCGCGGATCTGTTGCCGGCCGAAGATGCGGCAAAGGTCCGCGAGCTTTTGAAATCGTACGTGGACCAGCGCATCGCCTTCTACAACCGCGACAGAACTGCGAGCGCAAGTGCAGAGGCTGCCAGAGTACGGGGCGAGCTTTGGTCCTCCGTAGCGCGCGTGGCCTCGGCGCAACCAAATCCCGTAGTGGGGTTGGGCGTTTCGGGCATGAACGACGTCTTTAATACGCAAGCCGACACTCAGGCCGCCTGGTTGAACCGCATCCCGATTGCGGCCTGGGCATTAATGCTGCTGATAGCGTTTTTCTCAAACCTCTTATTGGGTTATCGGGAGCGCAGCAGCGGGCATCTCGCTCTGGTGGTACTGCCGGTGATCTCATCCATCGCGTTCTTTCTTATCGCGGATATTGACAGCCCAAGTGTCGGTGTGATCAGCGTTGTTCCCCAAAACTTGATATTGACGTCCGAGGAGATGAAGGCGCACCGGTAGAGCGACAGGGCGATATATCGGCAACGATGGAGCTAAATCCGCTTCAGCTTGGGGCAGCAGGGCAGATGCGCGACCATGTGATTGATCTAGATCAAATTGCTGCCCCAATAATCGATCCATGTACAATGGATGGCTGCCAGATGCAGCTTTAGGAATCGAAGGCAACTCAAAGGAGTGTTGGGAGATGGCAATGTCCGGGTTGACCAAGTTGACTAAGCTCATGGCGGCTTTTGCGGCCGTCATATCAATCATGTTCGCCGCCACGACACCGTCTCAGGCGCAAAGCGGCACGGTGCGGATCAACGTCGTCAAGGCTGGATTCATCGTCGGCGCCGGCGGCGGCAGCGGTACCTTGACATTTCGCGGCCACACTTATCCGTTGAGCATCGGCGGTCTCAGCCTTGGCACCCTGGGCGTCTCCAGCGCCAGTCTTGTCGGCACCGCGTCGAATCTGCACCGTGCTTCGGACATCGCCGGCACCTATGGTGCGGCCGGCGCCGGCCTTGCATTCGTCGGCGGCGGACAGGTAGCGACGCTGCAAAACCAGAGAGGCGTGGTGCTCACGCTGCGCGGCGCGCAGGTCGGGTTTCAGGCGACACTCGGCGTGGGAGGCATGACCATAGCGTTGCGATGAACTAGCGTCAGCTGCTAACGTGTTCGCTTACAGAAGGTAGGTAGGGGCTCCATGAAACGTCACAGACTATTGCGCGGATCGATACTGCGGTCCGCGCTGGCAATTTTGTGCCTGGCTCCGGTCTACGCGGCGGCGCAATCGCTGCCGCCGCTCCTACCCTTTCCGTATCAGACTCAGCCCACGGCAAAAGACGTCGATCCCGGCATCGATCACGGCAATTCAGCCAACCTGCCGGAGGAATTTCAGCGCCAGATGGTGTTTTACCGTTCGCAACAACCAGCGGGCACCATCATCGTCAATACGCTCGAACGGCACCTCTACCTGATCCAGGATCCAACGCACGCGATGCGCTATGGCGTCGGTGTCGGCCGAGACGGTTTCACTTGGCAAGGGCTTCTTCAGATAAGCCGCAAGGTCGAGTGGCCGGACTGGCATCCGCCCCCGGAAATGCTCCAGCGGCAACCCTATTTGCCCCGCTTTATGGCCGGCGGCCCCGGCAACCCACTCGGCGCGCGTGCGATGTTTCTTGGCGCCACGGTATATCGCATTCATGGCACCAATGCCCCGGAGACGATCGGGCAAGCGGTGTCGTCGGGCTGCTTCCGGCTTGTCAACGACGACGTGATCGATCTCTACAACCGGGTAAACGTCGGCACCAAGGTCATTGTGCGGCAGGATTAGCCGCGGCGGTTTTCTTCTTTGGCGCTTTCTTTTTGCTTCCCTTGGTCCTCTTGGCCAAATCTTTCTCGACGACCGTGGTAATTTTCCGCATCACCATGGCATGAAGCCGCGGCGATTTCTCGATTGTCGTGTGTGACAAACCGGTCTCGGCGGTCAAGTCGATGTTGGTAAGCTCGCCCTTGAAGTCAGGGCCCGGCGAGACCGGTTTGCCGAAGCCGTTCTGCTGAAAGAAGTTCACCACATGGAGAACGTTCTTCGGCACCGGGCGGGGATTTGTCGCATCGAACGAAACCAGCAATTCGACCGGGATGTTTCTCTGATCCAGGTCGTAGGCGGCGTCGAAGATCGCATTGCCGCCGAGCGAATGACCTATGAGCACCACGATAGCCTTGTGTTGGCGCATATACTGGCCGGCGATGCGTTGCGCGGCCGTGGGCCATTGATTGGTGCTGTAGACGCGTGCGCTATAGCCCTCTTGGTTCAGTCTATGGGTCAGCGTGTCCATGCCGCGGGAAAAAACGTCGGCCAAGCCGCGAAATAGGTCGACCTGCACTTCAGCGGGACCGAGCGCCGCATCGCGCGCAGGCGCCGCCCAGAGCTGGTGCTGACTTCCGGCAAAAAAAATCAAAGTGACGAAGAGCGCCGGAGCGAGGCGCCTGGCGAGCCGCATTTTCTGATCCCTCATATTTGAGTTGGTCAAAGCGCGTGGCTGGTCAAGAGCGTTCGGCTGGTCAGAAGCGTTCAGCAACGAACTTCCTGCCCTTCAAAGACGTCTGATCGTCATACGCGCCTTTGTTCGATCGCTTGGGAAGCTTGACCTTCTTGTGGGCAGTTTTTTTGTACGGGATTCGTGACAGGATGTGAGAAATACAATTCAGCCTGCCGCGCCGCTTATCGTCATTGCGCACGATGTACCACGGAGCGTGCTTGGTATCCGTCGCTTTGAACATGTGATCGCGCGCTTTCGAGTAGTCATACCAGCGATTGTACGATTCAACATCCATTGGGCTCAGTTTCCATTGCCGTAGCGGGTCGTTGATACGGGCCTGGAATCGCCGGTCCTGCTCTTTCTGGCCGACTTCGAGCCAGACTTTGATCAATTGAATGCCGGCATCGATAATGTATTGTTCGATCTGGGGGCAGAGTTGCAAAAACCGCTTGTATTGGGGTTTGTCGACAAATCCCATTACATGTTCGACGCCGACGCGGTTGTAGTAACTGCGGTCGAAGATGACGATTTCGCCGGCAGCGGGAAAATGCGCGATGTAACGCTGAACATACATTTGGCTTTTCTCGCGCTCGGTCGGCGCCGGCAAGGCGACGACCCGAAAAACGCGCGGGCTGACCCGCTCGGTAATGGCCTTGATCGTGCCGCCTTTGCCCGCCGTGTCACGGCCTTCGAAGATAATGATGATCCGCGCCCCTTCAGCCTTGACCCAATCTTGCAGGTGGCAAAGCTCGACCTGCAACTTGTGCAGCTGTTTCTCATAGGCTTTACGCTTGAATTTCTTTGCGCTTTCGTCTTCGGTCGCCATGCTCAACCCCTATCCGTTTGCAGCAACTCGACAATCTAGGCAGCCCCGGTGTTGCCCGATTTGCGATAAATCAAACTTTTTCGCCGGTACGCAACGTATGCATCTGGTTCGACAAGGAGTGTCCCATGGCTGAAGCACAAGCGCAGAAGACAGCCGATCCACTCGCCGGGTTGCCCTCGGCAAAAGACCTCTTGGAGCAAATCGCCCGTAAAGAGGCCGAGAAAGCCTCTGCCGCGATGCGCGAAATGTCTGCCGCGGAGGCCGAGAAAAAGGCGCTGATCGACAAATTTACCAAGCCTTCGGGTGTATCCGATGACGATCGCATGGCGCGCGCGGTAGCGATCATCAAACGCGCCGCCAATAACGGATTGACCGAGGTCGAGATCGGCCGTTTCCCCAACCAGCTCTGCACCGACCGCGGCCGCGCGATAAACCAGCGCGAGGCGGGTTGGGAAAAGACGCTGACCGGCCTGCCGAAAGAACTCTACGACTTCTGGGAAAAACACCTTAAGGATCGCGGATACAAGATCGCGTTCCAGATCGTTGACTTTCCCGGCGGCATGCCGGGCGACATTGGAATGACGCTGCGCTGGAAGTGAACTGACCCACGCGCGAAGCGCCCTTACCTCGCTTTTGAAGCGCGGACGACGGCTCGCCATCCGTGACTTTCGATCGTCATCCCGGCAAGGTTCAGATCCGGCGCAGCTGCCGTGCTTGCATGCAATTCGAGAACGACGCCATGGGCGTTCTGAAGACGGGCGGGTCTTGACCCGGACGCGATTGCGGTGCCGGACGGCGCTGCGTCATAGCTGCCCACGATCTCGCCGGCATTGTGCAGATTCGACGCCGTGCCGTCTAGATCGACCGTGGCAATGGAAGCTTTAGCCAAATCGACGCCGCTTACGGCAAGCCGAAATCTGCGCCTGGAGAAAAATAAATTGCCGGTGCCCGCGGCACTTCTCGCATTAAGGGCAATATGGATGCGAGCGTCTGCGGCGTGACAAATATCACCGGCGCTCAAGAGGACGAATGCCGCTACGATAGCTTTGCCCCAATGCGAACGGCGAAGCACCCTCTGGCTGAAATTTCTGCACATGACGAGCAATCACTCTGTTGCCAACCTCACGACAGTTCAAGTTTGGTGTAGATCGTCTGCGACTGCCGTTTTGCCGTGTATTTCGCTCCGCTTCTTTCGAAGACTTTAAGCATCGCGGTATTGTCGGGCAGCACTTGCGCGATCAGTTCGCCGATGCCGGCACCCCTGGCAATCCCAATGAGATGGCGCAGCAGAGCCGCCCCGACTCCCTGCCTCTGGTAATCGTCAAGCACCGTAAACGCCACTTCAGCCTGGCGCGGCTCGACGACAATGTAGCGGGCGCCGGCAATGATCATCGCGCGCCCGTTATCCTCGGCAACCGCCACCAGCGCAACGTGATCCTTGAAGTCGACCTTGAGATAAAACGAGGTTTCGTTCTCGGTGAAATGACGCCGGACCGCAAAAAACCGCCGATATAGCGACTGGCTGCTGGCACGGCCGACCGCCGCCACGAAATCGTCGCGATCTTCCGGTCGAAGAGCGCGGATCTCTATCCGCTTCCCGTTACGTAGCGTCTCGATGGCGGAATAGTTCGCGGCGTCCAGCAAGGCGGAAACATCGCTAGAGAGTGGCCGAAGCCGTTTGGCGTCTGCCGATGACCGAATACCCTGCACTGCGAGAACAAATGAGTCTGGAATGCCAGGATTGGTTAGACTTTGATCTGGATCAAACACGGCGGGTTCGAGGCCCGGCTATTTTGGTTTTTCTCGCATGAGGTCGCGCGGCAGGGGCAGCACCGCGTCGTCTACACCATCCATTCCTTGCCTTACCGGATCGATTGAGGAGAGGGCAAATGACGTCTCTAGCTAAGAGGTTTGTCCTTCTTGCTATTCTTCTTTGGCTGCCCGTCGCTGCCCAGGCGCAAACCAACCCGCCGCAGCCTGCCTCATCTGACCAGCAATTGCTCAAACCCGAAGAGCTCGATGCGCTGCTCGCGCCGATCGCGCTCTATCCCGACGCGCTTTTGGCGCAGATCCTGATGGCTTCAACCTACCCGCTTGAGGTCATTGAGGCAGAACGCTGGGTCACCGCCAACAAGAATCTCAAGGACGACGCGCTCAAGACGGCGGTCGGCAAGCAGAGCTGGGACGACAGCGTCAAGTCGCTCGTGGCGACACCCTCGGTGCTCGACATGATGAGCGACAAGCTCGACTGGACACAAAAGCTCGGCGACGCGGTGCTAGCGCAGCAGCCGGATGTCATGGATGCGATCCAACGGTTGCGTCAGAAGGCGCAGGCCAACGACAAGCTCACGTCGAACCAGCAGCAGACGGTGTCAACGGAGCAGCAGGACGGAAAGCAAGTCATCGTCATCACGCCTACGCAACCGAACACGGTCTACGTACCCTATTACAATCCGGCCGTCGTCTACGGAACGTGGCCGTCTCCGACCTATCCGCCCTACTACTGGCCACCGCCCGCCTATATCGGCGCCGGCATTCTTGCGACCGGACTTGCCTTCGGTGCCGGCTACGCGCTCGGCCGCTGGGCCGGAGGGGGCTATTGGGGCGGCGGTATGAATTGGGGCGGCAACAACATCAACGTCAATCGCAACGTCAACATCAACAACATCAATCGCGGCGGTGGCAACAACTGGGCACACAATCCAGCGCATCGCCAGGGTGTGCGCTACAACAACGCCAACGTCGCGCAAAAATTCGGTGGTAATCGCAACGCCGTCGCTGGTGGTGCGCAAAATCGTATGGACTTCCGTGGCCGCGGCGGCAACCAGGTTCTGCAACCAGGCGGTGGGGGTGCTAACCGGCCCAATATTGGTGGAGGCGGCGACAACCGGCCGAACGTCGGCGGCGGGGGCAACCGGCCAGGTGGTGGCGCTGGGGCCAATCGACCAGGCGGCGGCGGAAGCGGCGTTGCTGGGGGCAACCGACCAGGCGGTGGCGCTGGGGCCAATCGACCAGGCGGCGGCGGAGGCGGCGTTGCTGGGGGCAACCGACCAGGCGGTGCCGGCAATCGGCCGGGCGGCGGGGGCAACAGACCCTCGGCCGGCGGAGGGCGTGGTCCGGGCAATGCAATGGGCAATATCAGCTCGGGAAGAGTTGCCAATCTTGAGGGCGCCCGCGGCCGTGCCAGTCTCGGCGGAGGCGGGGGTGGCCGTGGCGGCGGAGGCGGTGGGTTCGCTCGAGGCGGCGGTGGCGGCGGAGGACGCGGTGGCGGTGGCGGAATGGCCCGCGGCGGCGGTGGCGGCGGCGGAGGGCGCGGTGGCGGCGGCGGTCGGCGCTCTGACATGCGCCTTAAGCACGACATCGTGTTGCTCGGGCGCATCGACGATGGGCTTGGCTTCTATCGCTTTACTTACAACGGCGGCCACACAGCCTATGTCGGCGTCATGGCGCAGGAGGTGCAATCGCTCGTGCCGGAGGCGGTCATGCGCGGCCGCGACGGTTACCTGCGAGTCTTCTACGACAAGCTTGGTTTGACGTTCCAAACTTATGACGCCTGGATTGCGTCGGGTGCGCGGATCCCAGCAGTCACTGTGGTCGCACACTAACGTATGCAATGATGCAACAATGGAACAACCGAGGTTGTCAATGAACAAGATTCTCAAAATGCTGACGGCCGCGATCCTTGTTGTGACGTGGACGTCAATTGTCGCTTCGTCTATGGCCCTCGCGCAGCAGGACTACAAAACGCCGCAGGACGCGGTTGATGCACTTGTCGCCACGGCAAGAAGCGGCGATCAAAAAGCCGCGTTGGTCGTGCTCGGCCGAGGTGGCGAGGATATCATCTCATCTGGCGACAAAGTCTCCGACGACGCCATTCGCGAGCGTTTCGTCGGCTCCTATGACACCAAGCATCAGATTGCGATGGACGGCGACAGCAAGGCGATCTTGGTGATCGGCAACAATGATTATCCGTTCCCGATCCCACTCGTGCGTAACAAGGAAGGCACTTGGTCGTTCGACACCTCGGCCGGCCGGCAGGAAATCCTCGCTCGGCGCATCGGCCACAACGAACTCGATGCTATTCAGACTAGCCTTGCCTATGTGGACGCGCAGAATGATTATGCTGCGAAAGATCGCGGCGACGGCCAAGGCGTCTATGCCCGACGCTTCATCAGCGAATCTGGCAAGAAGGACGGTCTGTATTGGCCGACCGCGCAGGGTGAGGAAGAAAGCCCGCTCGGCGAACTGTTCGCTGCCGCGTCGCGCCAGGGTTACCGCGCTGGCGAAGGTCGTTCTCCTTATCACGGCTACTACTACAAGATCCTGACCAAGCAGGGCCCCGCCGCCCCCGGCAGCGCGGCGGATTACGTGGTGAATGGCAAGATGATCGGCGGCTTTGCGCTCGTGGCCTATCCCGCCGAATACAGAAATTCCGGCGTGATGACTTTTATCGTCAATCACGACGGCGTGGTGTACGAAAAAGATCTCGGCCCGCAGACCGCGAAACTGGCGGAACAAATGACCTCGTTCAATCCGGATCAGTCGTGGAAGAAGGTCACCGATACCGAACCGCCGCAGTGAAATTCTCGTGGCTGTTCAGTTGCCCGCGGGTGATTTTGCCTGATCGATGCTCTTAACCACCGCTTCGACGGTCGTCAGGCGGCCACCGACGATCTCGCCGAGTCCGTCAGCGCGCAAGAGGTCGCGCACGCGGCCCCGGGCTCCTACAATCCGCAGGCCGATACCGCGTGGCGCCACCTCGTTGTGAAGCGCACGCAGCATGCGCGCGCCGGCGAGGTCGATGTAAGGCGAAGCCGAGAGATCGCAGACGATGATGCGGGTGCCCGCTTGGCCGACGTTCCTCACGCGCTCCAGAACGCTCTGCATCACATGATCGGCGTTGACATAGAGCAGCGAGGATTCCGGCCGGAACACGATGGCATGCGGTAGTTGTTCGTTTTCAGGGTGTCGCGCCAGGTCAGAATAACTGTCAGTGCTGGGGATGCGGCCGAGAAACGCCACGTGCGGCTGCGAGGCGCGGGCGAGAAGGATCAACACCGAAGCTGCCGCAGCGAGCAAGATGCCTTGCAGAATGCCCAGCAGCAGCACCGCGGCAAGGGCAATGGCGGCCGCATAGAAATCGGGCTTGCTGATCCGCCACATATGCGACAAGGCGCGAACATCGATCAGCCCGAGCACGGCCGTGAATACGATGGCGGCGAGAACGGCCTTCGGCAGATTTTGCAAATAGTCGGAAAGGAATAGCAGACATAACGCGAGCGCCAGCGAAGCGATCACAAGAGCAAGCGGCGTGCGCGCGCCGGCCTTGTCGTTGACCGCCGACTGCGACAAGCCGCCGGCCACCGGATAGCCGTGACCCAGTGCTGCGAACAGGTTCGCCGCGCCGAGGCCGAGAAATTCTTGACGCGAATCGAGCTCGTAGCCGTGTTTTGTCGCGAAAGTGCGCGCTGCCGACACGCCTTCGATATAGGCAAGCAGCAGACACCCAGCCGCCAGCGGAAATATCCCGTCCACGTCGCGCAGCCGCAAGGCGGGCAAGCTCAGCGACGGAAGACCCCGAGGAATCTCCCCGGTGATCGGTACACCAAGCGCTGGCAATCCGAAAACGGATGCCGCCACGATCGCCAGTACGACCACCGCAAGTGCAATCGGCCGTCCCGGAAAAGCCCGGTCGCCGGCGAACAGCACTGCGATTGCCAGCACTCCTATCGCCAGCACGAGGTAATGAACCTGGCCGAGCTGGCCGAGCAGCAGCACCGCGCGCTCGAAAAAGTTGTGACCGCCGCCGCGAACGCCGAAGAGGCTCGGCAACTGGGTCATGATGATGGTCAACCCGGCACCGGCCTTGAAGCCCACCAGAATGCTGTCGCTGATCAGACGCACCAATATGCTCAGGCGCAAAAGCCACGAGATCAGGCAAAGCAAAGCTACGGTGAAGCCGGCAAGACTAGCAATTTGCGCATAATGCACGGTGTCACCGCCGGCCATCTCCCCGACCGTTCCCGCAACCATCAGCGAGATCGCGGAGGTTGGGCCGATCGCCAGCTGACGCGATGACCCCAGGAGTGCGTAGCCGAGGCCGCCAAGCAAATAGCCATAGATGCCGACCTGCGGCGGCAACCCGGCCAATGTCGCATAGGCAAGCGCCACCGGAATCGCATAGGCCGCAAGCGTGACGCCGGCTACAAAATCGCCGCTTAGCCAGATGGGCCGGTAATGCACAAGCCAGTTGGCGGGCGGCAGATAGCGGAGCAAATTCCAACCGCGTGCCTGTTTTTCGGACTGTTCCATCTCATGCCATCCGGGCAGCCTCGGCCGAGAATTCTTGCACGAGATTTCTCTGATTGGCCAATGGGCTACGTCAAACCGACACAAAGACTTAATCGAGTTCTTTGACCTATATCAAACTCAATATCTCATTTTGGTCATAGCTGTTTTCGACAATAGCGCGGCGGACGATTTCGGCTGATGGGCATCGGAAATCCCAGCGATCATCACACACGAAAAATCCGCCTGACGCTCCCCGAAAACGCAACCGCATCGGCTCACATGTCCAGTCTCATGTCTAACAAACCCGAAACATTACCGTTCAACAGTTTTGGCCCCGCGATCGAATACATGGTCGACGCCGCGCAGCGCAGCGTCCTGTTCCTGGACGTGATGCGGCAACGGGGCAATCAATATCGCGAGCACATCGCGGAAACCGCGCCGCATGTGCTGGAGTATGAATTCGAGCTGATCGTCGACGGCCGTCGGCTCGAACGGCCGGTCAACTACGCCTTGGTGAGAATTGTCCCGCCGGCCAACGTAAAAATCGATCCGAAACGGCGGCCCTTTGTGGTCGTCGACCCGCGCGCCGGCCACGGCCCCGGAATCGGCGGCTTCAAGGCCGACAGCGAGATCGGCGTGGCGATGAGGGCCGGCCACCCGTGCTATTTCATTGGGTTTCTCCCCGAGCCGGTCCCCGGCCAGACCATCGAAGATATTGGGCGCGCCGAGGCCAAATTCCTCGAGAAGGTCATCGAATTGCACCCGGATGCCGACGGCAAGCCGTGCGTGATCGGCAACTGCCAGGCCGGCTGGGCGGTGATGATGCTCGCGGCACTGCGTCCGGAGCTGTTCGGCCCGATCATCGTCGCCGGTTCGCCACTGTCTTATTGGCAGGGCGTGCATGGCAAAAATCCGATGCGCTACAGCGGCGGGCTCCTTGGCGGCAGCTGGCTTACCGAGTTCGCGAGCGATCTCGGCGGCGGCAAGTTCGACGGCGCCTGGCTCGTGCAGAATTTCGAAAATCAAAATCCGGCAAATACACTTTGGACCAAGCAATACAATCTCTACTCGAAAATCGACACCGAGGCTCCGCGCTATCTGGGCTTTGAACGCTGGTGGGGCGGCCACGTCAATTTGAACGCGGAAGAAATTCAGTTCATCGTCGACGAATTATTCGTCGGCAACAATCTCGCCGCAGGGAATATCCGCGTATCGGATGGAACGACGATCGACCTGCGCAACATACGCTCGCCGATCGTCGTATTTTGCTCGCACGGCGACAATGTCACGCCGCCGCAGCAAGCGCTCGGCTGGATTCTTGATCTGTACGAGAATGTCGACGAGATCCGCGCGTATGGCCAGACAATCGTCTACACCATTCATGACACGATCGGCCATCTTGGCATCTTCGTGTCCGGCGGCGTGGCCAAAAAAGAGCACGGTGAGTTTTCGAGCAATATCGACCTGATCGACACCCTGCCGCCGGGCCTTTACGAAGCAAAGTTTGCTCCGAAAGGCGGGGAGACAATCAACCCGGATCTCGCTTCCGGCGATTGGATCATGCGCTGCGAAATGCGAACGCTCGACGACATCCGTGCACTGGGCGGTAACGACCTGTCGGACGACCGCAGCTTCGCTACCGTCGATCGTGTATCGCAGACCAATCTCGCGCTTTATCGAACGTTCGCGCAGCCGTTTGTTCGCGCGCTGGTAAATCCGGCTTTGGCCGATGCGATGCGACGCATGCACCCGCTGCGCCTCCAATATGAACTGTTTTCCAATGCAAATCCGATGATGGCGCCGGTCGGCGCATGGGCCGAGCGGGTGCGCCAGGGGCGTAGACCAGCCGCCGCCGACAACCCGTTTATTGCCATGCAGGAAAATGTTTCGCGGCAGGTCGTTGCGGGATGGGAAGCCTGGCGGACCGCGACGGAAAATTTTTGCGAGCGCTTGTTCACGACCGTTTACGGCTGGAAACCCTTGCAAGCCGCAATGGGCGTCGATGTGGCGGATAGCCGTTCGCTGCGCCGGCCCGGCAAAAATCCGCTCCATGGCGAGCTGATCAATAAGCGCATTGCGGAACTGAAATCACATATCTCTAGCGGCGGACTGCGCGAGGCGACAATCCGCGCCCTCCTCTTTGCAGGAATGGGTCGCGGGGCAGTCGACGAGCGCGGCTTCGAAGCACTGCGCCGAATACGTGAGAAATACACCGATGTTTCTTTGGCGGAATTCAAAGCGACGGTGCGGGAGCAATTTTACATCCTCCTGCTCGATCCCGAGGGAGCGCTGTCGGCAATCCCATCGATGCTGCCGCCCGAGCCCGAGACGCGGCGTAAGTCCCTGGAGTTGATCCAACAGGTGCTGAGCGCGCGCGGGGAACTATCCGAGGACGACCGCGAGCGCCTGCAGCGGGTGAGTCGCCTGTTCAGTAAAGATGATCGGCTGGCCGTCGTGAGAAGCAGATCAGCGGCCTCCGCCGCAGCCGGAGATACAACGTCGAAAGCGTCATGATCGTGTAGACGCACAAACGGATCGGAGCGGCCATGCCAAGAGAACGAGAGAGCGAAATAGGCACTCTTCGAGCGATCAGCCCGGCGACACATCCGCCGGGATCGAAATACGACCATCTCATCGCCAAGGCGAAGCAAGTTACACCGGCGCTGACTGTCGTGGTGCATCCATGTGACGAGACTTCGCTTCGTGGCGCAGTGGCGGCCGCGGAACTCGGCATCATCAAGCCGACCCTTGTCGGGCCTGCCGCCAGGATTCACAAGGTTGCCGACGAGCATCGCATTCAAATCGGCGGCTTCCAGGTGGTCGATGCCGCGCATAGCGAAGCCGCCGCCGCTAAAGCCGTGGAATTGGTGCATGAAGGCAAGGGCGAGATGCTGATGAAAGGCAGCTTGCACACCGACGAGCTGATGCGCGCCGTCACGAGTTCCAAAACCGGGCTGCGCACCGCGCGACGCATAAGCCACGTCTTCATTATGGACGTGCCGACATATGCCGAGACTTTATTCGTAACCGACGCCGCGATTAATATTGCTCCGGACCTCGACGCCAAGCGCGATATCGTTCAGAACGCCGCCGATTTGTTCCATCAAGTCGGGCTCGGTGTCCCGCGCGTGGCAATACTTTCAGCCGTTGAGACGGTAACGTCTAAAATCCCTTCGACTATTGATGCCGCGGCGCTGTGCAAGATGGCCGACCGCGGCCAGATCACCAACGCGATCCTCGATGGCCCGCTGGCGTTCGACAATGCCATCGATCCGGAAGCCGCGAGAATTAAGGGCATTCAGTCGCCGGTCGCGGGCAAGGCGCAAATCCTGGTCGTTCCCGACCTCGAAGCCGGCAATATGCTGGCGAAGAACCTGATCTATCTCTCCAAAGCGGATTCCGCCGGTTTGGTGCTCGGCGCCAGAGTGCCGGTCGTCCTGACCTCGCGGGCGGATTCGGTGCGGAGCCGCATGGCCTCATGCGCGGCAGCGGTGCTTTACGCTGCGGCGCGCCGCAACAACGCGCCTTTACCGACCGCGTAGTGGCCGTGGACCTCATCAGCCATGGACACAATCCTTGTCGTCAATGCGGGCTCTTCGAGCGTCAAATTCCAAATATTTGACCTGCCGAATTCCGGCGATCCGCAACGTCTCATCAAGGGCCAAGTCGACGGCATCGGCACCCGGCCGCGGCTTCGCGCCGAAGCGCGCGATCGCAGCCCCTTGATCGACAAAACCTATACAACGCAGGAAGTCCCGGATGTCGCCACCGCCTTGGCGGCGACCGGCGCGTGGCTGCGCGAGACGCAGAAGATCAGGCTCGTCGCAGTTGGCCACCGCGTCGTTCATGGCGGTCCCGACTATGATCGCCCGGTCGTCATCAATAAGGACGTGCTGGTGCGCCTTGAACGGTTCAGTTCGCTCGCGCCGCTGCACCAGCCCAACAATCTGGCGCCGATCCGCAGATTACTGACCACCCAGCCTGAACTACTCCAGGTGGCGTGCTTTGATACGGCGTTTCATCGCACGCACAATGTGGTTGCCGATCATTACGCAATCCCGGCGCACTTCTACGACGAGGGTGTGCGGCGCTACGGCTTCCATGGACTTTCTTACGAATATATTGCGGGCCGCTTGCACGATTTCGGCCCCACCATGGCAAACGGGCGGGTTATCGTCGCCCATCTCGGCAGCGGCGCTTCAATGTGCGCGCTCGCCGCCGGCCGAAGCGTCGAAAGCACGATGGGCTTTACGGCGCTCGATGGGCTGCCCATGGGCACCCGGCCGGGCCAGATCGATCCCGGCGTGCTCCTTTATCTAATCGATCAGAAGGGCATGTCCGCCAAAGACGTTCAGGATCTCCTCTATCGCGACAGCGGCCTCAAAGGCCTGTCCGGAATCAGCAACGATATGCGCGAACTGGACGGCAGCGCGGCTCCCGGCGCCAAGCTCGCAATCGAATATTTTGTCTATCGCATCGTGCTCAACGCAGGGATGCTAGCAGCCGCGCTCAACGGGCTTGACGGCTTTGTCTTTACCGCCGGAATCGGCGAGAATTCACCGACTATTCGCGCGCGTGTGGCCGAGAAGCTGGCATGGCTCGGGGTGAAGTTCGATGCAGCGGCGAACAAATCCGGCGGGCCGCTCATTTCCGATCCAAAGAGCAAGGTCGCCGTTTACGTGATCGGCACCGACGAAGAGCTGATGATCGCGCGGCATACGGTTTCGCTTCTATCGCAGAAAGCCAGCGCTGCTTCGGGCTGAAGCCGATCAGCGCTCGCATTGCCTCGTTTGGCCGCAGATGCACGGGTCGAAGTAACTGCTTAACAGTTTCTGGCGCCAGTTACGATCGCCCGGTTTCTCCCCAACGAGAAATAGACGTGGACTCAAAAGCCGTGGCCGCTTTCCCCTCGGCCGAGGTGAGCCACTCCTCCAATTCTCGATCTGTCTTCGGGCGGCGGCCCTTGGCGCCTTCAAAGAGGTCGATCAAGCACCTCGATTTTTCTCTTCGTCCTCTTTGTTGTTCATGGCCACTCCTCCTTGCGCGATCGACTCTTAGACGCACCCGCGCGAGGAGGACTTTGACCTTGATCAAATTCGAGCCGGCTGTGGCGGCATAGAGTTTGGTCAACAGAATTCCGATTATCTGGAGGCGCGCATGGAAGGCATGGCCGCTATACCCAAAAGCCAAAAGAACGAGCGCAGTTGGCGCGGTTTCCAGCTCGGTCCTTGGTCGACTTCCATCGATGTGCGCGATTTCATTGTTCGCAACGCCACACCTTATTCAGGGGACGAAAAATTTCTTGCCGGACCGTCAAAGCGAACCAAGGCGGTTTGGAATAAGTTGCAACCCTATTTCCATGACGAACAAAAAAAAGGCGTCCTTGCTGTTGACGCGCAAACGCCATCAACGATGCTGGCGCACAAAGCCGGCTATATCGACAAAGCCAACGAAGTGATCGTTGGACTGCAAACCGACCAGGCGTTCAAACGGGCAATATTTCCTTTTGGCGGCCTGCGCATGGTCGAAGCGGGGCTCAAGGCCGCTGGTTTTGAAGCTGACCCAACGGTTCACCAGACTTTCACTAAATATCGCAAGACGCATAACGACGGCGTCTTCGACGCCTACACGCCGGAAATCATGCGATGCCGGAAGTCCGGCATCATCACCGGCTTGCCCGATGCTTATGGTCGGGGCCGGATTATCGGCGATTACCGCCGCGTTGCGCTGTACGGCGTCGACCGCCTGATCGAAGCCAAAAAAGAAGAGCGGCACCAAATCGACGACATGTGGCCGACCGACGAGGTGATTCGCCAACGCGAGGAGTTGGCTGACCAGATACGCGCCCTCGAAGATCTCGTCGCGATGGCGAAACTCTACGATTGCGATATCAGCCGTCCCGCCGCGGACGCGCACGAAGCCGTGCAATGGACCTATCTCGCTTATCTCGGCGCGGTGAAAGAAGCGAACGGCGCGGCGATGTCGATCGGCCGGATATCGACTTTTCTCGATGTTTATATTGAACGCGATATGCGCGAGAAGATTCTCGACGAAGCTGGCGCGCAGGAGCTTTGGGACCAACTCGTTCAGAAGCTTCGCATCGTGCGGTTCCTGCGGACGCCGGAATATGACGCTTTGTTCAGCGGCGACCCGTATTGGGCGACCGAGTGCGTCGCTGGCATGAGCGTAGACGGACAGACGCTGGTCACCAAGAGCAGCTACCGGATGCTGCATACATTGACCAATCTCGGGCCGGCGCCGGAGCCGAACATCACCGTGCTGTGGTCGAAGCACATGCCGGAGAATTTCAAGAAATACTGCGTCAAGGTGAGCCGCGACACATCTTCGCTGCAATATGAGAACGACGACCTGATGCGTCCTTATTGGGGCGACGATTACGGCATCGCGTGCTGCGTTTCGGCAATGCGTCTTGGCAAGCAGATGCAGTTCTTCGGTGCGCGCGTCAATCTCGCCAAGGCGCTGCTCTATGCCGTCAACGGCGGTCGCGACGAGGTTTCCGGCGACCAAATTGCCCCGGCAAGCCCGCCGGTGGTCGGCGAGGAGCTCGACTACGACGACGTCTTCGCCAAATTCGACCATATGATGGAATGGCTCGCGCGCACCTACGTGCACGCGATGAATTGCATCCATTACATGCATGACAAGTATTTCTACGAGCGGCTGGAGATGGCGCTGCATGACCGCGACATTCTGCGGACTATGGCGTTTGGCATCGCTGGTCTGTCTGTGGTCGCCGACAGCCTTGCTGCGATCAAATACGGAAAGGTCCACGTCATTCGGGACAATACGGGACTGGTGGTCGACTACCAGAACAAGAGCAAGGACCCGGTTCCGCAATTCGGAAACAATGACGATCGCGTCGATTCCATCGCTTCCGACGTTGTGACACGGTTCATGCACAAGATTCGCAAGCACCCGACTTACCGCGGTGCTACGCATACGCAAAGCGTCCTGACAATCACGTCCAATGTGGTCTACGGCAAAGCAACCGGAAATACGCCCGATGGTCGGCGCAAGGGGGAGCCGTTCGCACCAGGGGCCAATCCCATGCACGGCCGCGACAACCACGGCTGGTTAGCGTCGTGCCTGTCGGTTGCGAAGCTTCCGTACAAGGACTCGCTTGACGGTATCAGCTACACGGTCTCGGTGGCGCCGCAAAAGGCGCACTTGTCGGATACCGAGCTTGTCGATGCCGCCGTGAAGGCGTTCGACGTCTATTTCGACCAGGGCGGGTTCCACATGAACCTGAACGTGATCGACAAGAACACGCTCGAAGACGCGATGAAGAACCCGGACAAGTATCCGCAACTGACGATCCGGGTCTCGGGTTACGCCGTCAATTTCGTCCGGCTCACGCGCGAGCAACAACAGGACGTGATCAGCCGCACCTTCCACGGCCAGATCTGACGCAAGGAGTTCGCGGGCATGTCCCAGGTCGGCAACCTCGAGCCTGGCAGCCGCCACGATTTGCACATTGGCGTCTCGCCCGATGCGCCCGATGAAAGCACGTTTGAAGAAGATCCTGCCGGCGCATTCGGCTACGTGCACTCCTACGAGACAGCCTCGCGCTACGACGGGCCTGGGCTTCGTGTCGTGCTGTTCGTGTCCGGTTGCCTGCTGCGCTGCTCCTATTGCCACAATCCCGACACCTGGCACCTCAAAGACGGCACCAATCTGGCGGCGCAGCAGATCATTGATCGGCTTGCCACGTTTGCACCTGCTCTGCGCGCCTTGGATGGCGGCCTGACGATCTCAGGCGGCGAGCCGATGGTGCAGCAAGCCTTTACCCGGCGGATATTGGCCGGGGCGAAACAACTCGGGCTGCATACCGCGATCGAGACATCAGGCTTTTTGGGCGACCGCGTCGATGACAAATATCTGTCCGTCCTCGACCTCGTTCTGCTCGACATCAAGAGCTCAGATCCACAAACATATCGAACCGTAACCGGTCGCGATTTGACCCCGACCTTACGCTTTGCCGAACGGTTGGCAGCGATCGGCAAACCCGTATGGGTGCGCTTCACGCTTGTTCCCGGACTGACCGACGATCCGGCAAATGTCGACGGCATCGCGCGCTTTGTGGCGCCAATGAAGAATGTGGAATGGGTCGAGGTACAACCGTTTCATCAGCTCGGCGCGTTCAAATGGAAAGCGATGAACCTGGAATACAAACTTGCGAACACAACACCGCCTACCCCCGATTTGGTCGAACGCGTACTCGAGCAATTGCGAGCCGCCGGCTGCCGTGCGCGCTGATCCGTCAGGCGCTTCGCACCTAAGTGGCATCGAAGGAAGAGGAAATTCCAATGATCGGCCTGGCCCGTGACATCATCGGCACGCAACCCATTCTCACGGCTTTTCTCGCCATAGGTCTAGGATATCTTGTCGGCCAGATCAGCATCGGCAGCTTTTCGCTCGGCGTCGGCGCCGTCCTATTCGTCGGGCTTGCACTTGGGGCCTTTGCACCCAAAGCTCAGATCACCGGTCCGATCGGACTGATTGGCCTGATCATGTTCCTCTACGGCGTAGGCATTCTCTATGGCCGCCAATTTTTTGAAGGCATGACCGGCGCGGCCGGCCGCAAATACAACTTCTTGGCTTTCGTTGGAGTCATTGCCGGGCTCGTGGTCGCGCTGGGACTTGGCCGGATGTTCGGCGTCAGGATAGGCCACACGCTGGGCATCTTTGCGGGTTCGATGACCAGCACCGCCACGCTACAAGCAGCGCTGGACGTGATGGTGAATAAGGACCCATCAATTGGATATTCGGTGGCCTATCCCTTCGGGGTCATTGGGCCGATTTTATGCATTTATTTTATGACGCGCCTGGTGCAGCCGAAATTTCCCCCAAAAGAACCGCAAATGCACATGGGCGAAATCACACTCGGCCCCAATTGGACGAATGCCACCTACGAAGACCTCCGCAGAGACCTGCCGAGTGGTATTCAAGTCACGATGGTGAGGAAGAAGAGCCAGAACGTTGTACCATCGGCCGGGCTTATGCTTGAAGCCGGCGATGCCCTGCTCGTCGTTGCCGAACGATTTGACGAGCTCAACGACACGGCAGGCCGCCTCGGCAAGCTCGATCCGGGCCGTATCGTCAAGGACCGTTCGGCTCTGGACTATATTCGCGTCTTCGTAGGCAAAGCGAGTGTCGTCGGAATACCGCTTGCCAGGCTTTCGCTGCCGACCGGTTTTCCGGTTCAGTTGTTGCACGTGCGGCGCTACGATACCGATCTCGTCCCATCGCCCGATCTCGCGCTGGAATTCGGCGACCGCGTCGGCGTTCTGATGCCGCCCGATCGCAAGGCTGCAATAAGACAGTTCTTTGGCGACAGCGTCAAAGCCGCTGCTGAATTCAGTTACGTGTCACTCGGAATCGGCATGGTGCTCGGGGTCCTCCTTGGACTTATTCCGATCCCCATTCCCGGTGTTGGGACAGTGACTCTCGGCATTGGCGGCGGCCCGCTGATCGTGGCCCTGATCGCCGGAAAGCTGCGCCGGACCGGGCCCTTGCTTTGGGTGATACCGCTACCGGCGAATATCGTGCTGCGCAACTTCGGGCTGGCGCTGTTTCTCGCCACGGTAGGGGTCAATGCCGGGCAGCCTTTCGTTAAGACCGTGTCCGAAACCGGATTGCAGCTGCTGTTGATCGGCGTTGCGGTTCTCCTCGCAACTGTTGTCATCGTGCTTTTGGTCGGACACTACCTGATGAAAATCCCGTTTGACGACCTGCTGGGCGTCACCTCCGGGGCGACCGGAAACCCGGCCATATTGGTCTATTCCACGCGAATGGCGCCGACGGAGCGTCCCGATATCGGCTATGCGATGATCTTTCCGTCAATGACGATCGTCAAAGTGATCGCCGTCCAAATCGTCGGCTTGCTGTTCGGCGTCGCTGGCGCGACCTGAAGTGGATCGCGGTACCATGAAAGAATCGCGGTACCATGAAAGAAAGGAGCGGGCGCGCGCCGCTCGACGATCCGGCGGGCGGACTTGACGTCCAGTCGCCTCAGCTTGTGACCTTTGATGCCATCCTGCCGGCGGCAATGGCGCTGCGTGCCGAACAGACCGGCATCAACCGCGTCACTACCGATCCGCTCACATCATTCGTGCTCAGCATTCTCGCCGGAGCACTCATCGCATTTGGCGCGATCTTTGCGACGACGGCAGCATCGATGTCACGTCTGCGGACAGAAGTTGGGTCGGCTACGCCAAGCTTCCATATGGCGTGGTGCGTTTGTTGGCGGGACTGGTTTTCTCGTTGGGGACGCTGGGCGTCTTGTGCAACGCGCTGGTCTGTCTCGGGGTTTGGATGTGCTATGGCGCGCGCAGTAGCGCCGATCGGATGTTCTGCCGATCGCCGCTTTTGTGGCGGCTGGCTTCGAGCACAGCATCGCCAACATCTATTTCATTTCCATCGGCTTGTTCATAAAGGCGGAAGCTGCAAGCGCGTTCTGGACTGCAGTCGGCAAAACGCCCGCTGATTTTCCGAACCTGAACTGGAGCAATTTTCTGATCGGCAATCTGCTGCCGGTCACGATCGGCAACGTGATCGGCGGATCGATCATGGTCGGGGTCGTTTATTGGTTCGTCTATTTGCGAAAGAAATCGCCGCCGGGCTGACAATTGCCGGCACGCGCACAGCTCCGCCGCCCCACGCGGCCTTGAGAGCGCCCTGGTTTCAGCGCTCCCGGCTTGCCCGCGCGCGGCAGTTTGACTTCACTGCTGCAATTGCATGAGCGCGGAGCGATTACGGAATGCGATCCGCCGGCGCGTCGATATCTCAATCGCACCGCAGTTTTCCAGCGCCCACAAGGTGCGCGAGACCGTCTCGATCGTAAGCCCAAGATAATCGGCAATATCCTGGCGCGACATCGGAAGTTCGACGGTATTTCCGGTTGACGATGCCCGCTTCGACATTTCGAACAGAAAGCCGACGACGCGCTCTTGCGCGCTTTTAGAGGAAAGGAGTAGCACTCTGTCCTGTGCCCGGGCGAGCTCGCGCGCGGTTAGTTCGAGGAGTTCATTCGTCATCATTGCGCTTTGCTTGGCGAGCGGCGCAAGCGCACTTTTCCTGATGACAAGGACTTTGACATTAGTGATGGACTCAGCCGCGAGTGTATGCCCGGCGGCGCTTTCGAGACCGAAAATATCGCCCGGCAAATAAAATCCGCCGATCTGCCGGCGCCCGTCGCTCAGAATCTTGTAGGTACAGACGGCCCCGCTGATGACCTTGTAGAGGCGGTCCGCAGGATCGTCTTCATGAATGATGGCGGTTCGGCGCGGATAGTACAGAACGCTGCCAACGACATGCATCGACCGAGCGAGCGATTCGTCGTCGGACGTGGTTTCTACGGGACTTTTGGATTCAACGGGTGGATTTCGTAAGGCTGAAGGATTGAACGCGTTTTTTACTGTCGCTGACTGTGTCAGCATGACCCTCACCTCCTGCACTTGAACAAATTACAATTGAATGTGGCCTACCTCCTCTATGAGTTGAGTATATGACACTGGGGAATTGAGTCCCGCTGTTGCGGGGTTTTCGTACCAGTCTATTCGGATGACTTAAATATACTTTGGTTTAGAGAAAAACGCTGGACTTCGGTAAGCGCCGCCGAAAATGAGCAACTGTTAGTCGAATGAACTTTAATCAACTTTATCTGGCCATTTGCGCATTGGAACGACTGCTGGCGTGCTTCATCGCGGCGCTCAGACAGTCGATGAGCGACTGCTCTGCGAACGGCTTGCTGAGGAAGCCGATCGCTCCGGCGCCAAACGCGCGCGTGCGTTGTTGCTCGCTGGGATAAGCAGTGATCAAGATGACCGGCGTGCGATAGCCCTGTGCGTGGAGCTCTTCCTGCAAATCGAGGCCGCTCAATCCCGGCATTTGGATATCGCTAATCAGACACACCGTTTGCGCAATCTGTCCCGATTGCAGGAAATGCTCGGCTGAAACGAAGGTAAGAGCCTTGTATCCCAGGGATTCAACGAGCTCCCTGATGCCATCGCGGGCCAGGGCGTCATCATCGACAATCGAAATCATGCGAGTCTCGGACAAGCCAACCTCCCAACGTTCCTATTTCTTGCTTCGTAGCCTGCGATCCCCCGCTTCTGCTTCGGCCGCCGCAGTCACCTCCAAGTGACGAACGCCGAGCAGGTCGGCCATTCGCACCAGATCAGGCAACGACTTCGCATCCAATTTCATCATGATGTTATGGCGGTGAACTTTGACGGTAACCTCGCTGACGCCCATTTGCGCCGCGGTCTGCTTGTTCAAGAAACCCGCAATGACGAATTTCAGGACCTCGCGTTCACGCTCGCTAAGCGTTTCGAACCGAGCCGCCAGACCCTGCAATTCCTGATCCTTACTGCGCTGTAGACGATCGCGTTCGAGGGCGGTCCGAACAGCATCCAGGATATCTTGCTCACGAAACGGTTTGGTCAGGAACTCGACTGCGCCGGCTTTCATCGCTCTGACCGACATGGGTATGTCGCCATGGCCGGTTATGAAGATGATCGGTGTCTTGATTTTCGCTTTGGCCAGTTCGTCCTGAAGATCGAGCCCGCCAATTCCCGGCAGGCGGACATCCAAGATCAAGCAATTTGCGCCTCCGGTATGCTGGCTGTACAAGAATTCCTTTGTTGAGCTGAAACACACGCACGCTATTCCGACGGATTCCAATAGGGCCTTCAATCCATCACGGATGTCGGAATCGTCGTCAACGACATACACAACAGATTCAGCTTTCGAGGAATTTGACATCGCGAAAATCGGTCAGCTCCCGGATGAACGTCAAGCACCCCAGCGGAAGCACATGGCTACTTCGGTTGTAAGGCGTGATCGCGGCAGACGGAATGTTCCGTACCCGATTTACTCATCTGTGGGCGTAAGACACCTGCTTCATTAAACCCGTCGACGCTCTCGCAGTCGAGCCACAGCGGGTTCGCTGGGCCATTAACTGGGAATCCGCGTATGCCGGCTTTGACTTAGATCAAAATCCGCTGGTTTTGGGAGTTGCGCTAAGATCGCAAACTGTCGATTTATTCACTTTCGATATTTTGCAAGAGGAACTGCGACGTTCTCTCCTTACGCTCTTTCAAGGAAAGGCGATTCACCGCTTTTTTGAGTTAGGCCACCACGTGGCCACCGACGGGCTCTCTGCGCGTCCAGAGCACGATCAATTGCCAAGCGATTGAAAGGATGACTGGGCCGATAAACAACCCGATCAATCCATGGGCCAGAGTGCCGCCGAGAACACCGATCAAGGTGAGCCAGATCGGCGTGCTCAAGCCTTTAGCCATCACAAGAGGCCGTAATATATTGTCAACGAAATTTACCACGACCATGTAGATCGAAAACACGATCGCCGCCGTCGTGTCCATTGCGAACCAACTCCAAACGACCAGCGGCAGCAGGATGATGCTTGGCCCGATCTGTACAATCCCCAGTATCAGAACCAGAAGACTGATAAATCCTGCGGCTGGAATGCCGGCGATGATCAGACCGGTACCGGCCAGCAGCGTCTGAATAACCGCGACTCCGATAACTCCGCGGGAAATGATGCGTATAGTGGCGCCGGAAATGTCCACGAAGGCTTCGCCCCGGGCTTCGGCGAGATGCCGCAGAATATTCTTGGTGGAATCGACGAGCGCAGGACCCGGGATGAAAAGAAAACCCGAGATGACGATTGCAAGTAAGAATCTGAGCATATCGACGCCTAGACCGCCGGCGGCGGCCAAGAGTTTGCCGCCAAAGGGCTTGAGGTACGGCGTCGCTTGCACAAGCAACCCCCGGACGTTGGTCGATGCCTGTTGCCACAAATCATAGATCTCGCTCCCAACCAGCGGCCAGCTTTTGAGCGCCTGCGGGGGTGGAGGAACGGCAATCGTGCCGTCACCGATCCCCGCGCTGAGCGTGCGAACGGTTTCCGCCAGGCTCAGCCCGAGCCACGCTGCCGGGCCCAGCATTACAAGCAGGCTGAACACCGTTATCACGATTGCCGCCAACACGCGGAAGCCGTACAGCGCACGCGAGAGCCATTCGAATATCGGATAAAGCGCTACCGCAATGATGGCGCTCCAGATCATGATCGTCAAAAACGGCCTGATCAGGATGAGCGTCCAATAACCAAGCAATCCAAGACAGACCAGCCGAATTGCCAAAACAACAAGCCCATCATTCGATGTATCAAGGATTAATGGTTGACGATCCTCGTTCACGTAAATACTCCTCTCGATCGAATCGCCAATGGCTTGAAAAATAAAACTACGTCCAGCCGCGAAGCGTGTCACAATCTAGGTCAAGGTCCCGACGGTCGTAATCTTGTGCAGGCGGGTCGAACGTTTCCTCGTTCCGCTTGGATCAGGACCGTCCTTTTGATCGGCAGTTGGCGCGCCGGCCGGGGCCGAACGGACTTCGGTCGGAGTCCTGCCGCACCAGCGCTTGAAAGCGTGGTTGAGTGCCGCGGTCTCTCGATAACCGAGTAACCAGGCTATTTCGGCGAGCGGCAGCTCCCGTTCGCGCAAATAACGCTGGGCGAGATCGAAGCGCAACCTATCCAGTATTTTGACGAACGATTGCCCTTCGGCGGCGAGCCGCCGTGCGAGCGTTCTGCGACTGACGCCGAGTTGTCTTGCAACCTCCCCGATCTGGGCTTGCCCGTGCGGCAACAAAGGCACGATCGCATTTTCAACCTTAAGGCGCCAAAAGCTCGAACGGAGGCGTCTCGCCGCCAGGGCTTCGTCGAAATAACGCACCAAAAGCGAATTGAGATACGGATCGGCGCTGGCAATCTCCAGCGCGGTGGCCTTGTTTGGAAATGTTACCTCGTCCGCCGAACTATTGAACGCAATATCGACGCCGAAGAAGGAACGAATTTCGGCGGGAACGCGTCCACGGCGATGCACGAAGGCCACTGTCGTCGGGGATAGCTGGCGGCCGGTGAGTTGACGGCAAGCGCGCAACAAGATTGCGACGAAGAACTCGATCTGATGCCGATCGAGACGGCGCGGCACCCCGATATATTCAAACGCGATGCGCGCGAACTTGCCTTCCCGATATGTGATTTCGACCCCTTCATTCTGGAGCTTGCTGTACCGCGCGGTGCGTTTGAGGGCGTCGCCCAGACATTGCGAAGACGCCGACACGTAATACAAGAAGCCCAGTTCGCGGGGATCGATATCACGAGCCAGGTGAACGCCCAGAAACTCGTCCGATGATTCTTCTGCGATCAGGTTGAGCAGATCGATTTGACTTCTTACTGGGATTCGCGCGCGGGGATCGTTGATCTGCTCGAGGGTGAGTCCTGCCTTGTGCAGCAACGGCTCAATCGGAATTTGCGCCTTGCATGCGAACGCGACTGCGGCACGCGCGATGCCGCCACCCGCCGTAGGGATAGAGTTTAGCTGCGGTCGCTCGGACTCGCGCATCGTAAATCCACCCTGTCGCCACGGTCAGGCCGTTGGCGCTTCTGATCAAACAATTGGCTCCGAATAGCAGGGACAATCGCGCGCAGTGACCTTTAAGCAGGCCTGCAAAAACGGGCCAATCGCGCGCACCTCCTTCAAGCCCCTGTGAACTAGGCCGCGATTTCGGAAATTATGAGGACAAGAATGGCCGCAGGCAAGACCAGTGAGTTGCGTATTTTGCAAATGTATCTTTGGAGTCTGGTCACGCCCAAATATGTGAACGGCCGCCGCATCGGGCTGCTTGCACGCCACGGCGACTACGACGTGCGGCTAATCGAGTGCCCGAAATTGGCTAATCGAGACGCCGAGCCAATTTGGATCGAGCTATTTGACCGCCAAAACAACGTCTCGCTGGACAGTTTCTCAGGGCATGACCTCGAAGAAGCCGCCGTCGCCGCTGACAGTCTGATTTCTCGCGCGCGGGAGCTCGAAACCACGGCCTAATCTTCGATCATTCGGCGGAAACCGGGAGTGCGCGCCAAAGTCCGCCGAAGCACCTCGAAGATAACCGCGGTCGACCATCCAAACAGCAACACGCCGTTCATCGCGGTTATGGGCCGAGTAGCCGCCAACGCGGCAGCGGTAAAACGTCGCCGTAACCGAGGGTCGTGTAATTCACGAAGGCAAAATAGACGAGGTTGGCGTCATCGGCCGCTGCACTGACGATGGCGTAAGCGAACGACCACACGATCACTTCGATGCCGTGCGCGACCATCAAGACCAGAACGGTCGGGATCATCACCGCCATCAACAGCACCGAAGACTGCGACTTTCTTCGTTCGCTCGTGGACCGAGCCATGCGCACCAGCGTTCGTCATCACCAATGCGTGGATGGCGACGTTGATCGAGCTGACAGCGCCGCCGACTAGGAACTGTCGCAACATGGCGATCAGAGGCGGATTGGGCAACAAGCCCTATGCTACTTGGCCGACCGGCTGATCTTCGAGCGCCGCCGGCAGAACGATCTGGAAAACCGCTCCAGTTTCGCCGCCCGATGACGCAGCGAGTTGCCCGTTGTGGCGCTCGATGATCATTCGAGATATTGCCAAGCCCAGCCCCTTCCCTTTTGCTTTCGTGGTTACGAATGCATCGAACATACTGTCGATAAGCTGTGAATCGATGCCCTTTCCTGAATCCTGAATTGAAATCGTAATCGCATCTTTGCCCCGACGTTCGGTTCGTACCTGCAAGAGCCGGCCTCCTTCGGTGACAACCTCCATGGCATCGATCGAATTTTGAACCAAATTGAAGACGACTTCCTGAAGCTGGCCCTTATGGCCGAGGACCGCGGGCACGTCCGAGGACAGATCCGTAACCACCGTGATGCGATGACGATGCAATTCTCCGCGCAAAAGGCTGAGAGCCTCCTCGACGACGCCGTTTATGTCGGTCAGGTGCGGCTCTTGGTCACGCTGTCCGAACAATCCGTGGACACTCTCAAGCACCTCATTGGCGCGAAAGCTGGCATTGACGATCTCGCCCAGCATGCCCTGCACCCGGGCAATCTCTGCGGGCGTCCGTTCCAGAAACCGGCGAGCTGCGGATCCTTTAGTCACGATCGCCGTCAGCGGCTGCCTTAATTCGTGCGAAATTGCGCTGATCGCCGCGCCGAGGTTCATCAGCTTATTGTCGCGTTCCCGCTCAAGCATTTTATTGACGTGCGCGAGGTGCGCTTCACTTCGCCTGAGCACGAGTTCATGGTGCCGCCGCTCGGCAAACAACGCCGCCAGCGTAAGAGCGCCAAGCGTCATGACCAGAATGACGACCTGCGCCTGGAGCAAGCGATCTTCGATCGGAACCGCGATGTCGCCGAAATGACCAAGCCCGAAGATCGTCGCCCAAACTATCGTCAGCGAAACAATGAAAGCGCCGGCAGCGGCAAAGACCGGTTCGGACCGGGCGGCTAGCCACAGCAATATCGGAAACAGCAGGGCGCCCGGCACCAAAGTCTGCCACGGCTCTCTGGGCAGTGATATAATTATCCCGGTCATCGCGCCGAGCAGCACGACAGCGGTAGTGCCTTCGATCAGATCGTGACGCGGAAGCGGTGTTCGTGCCGCGGTCCGAAGCCCAATCACAAGAGGGGCAACGGCAATGATGCCAATGGCATCGGATGCAAACCAGTGCCACCAGACAGTGGTCATCGGCGAAGCGGAACTGTGGAACAGACCGTAGGCAACAGATGCGCCTGATGCGGAGAGAACGGTGCCGACCACCGCCGCCGCGAGCAAAGCGAAGATTTGTTGCAGCCGATCGAGATTGAAGCTGGTCCCGAAATAGTACTGGATTATTGCTGCGGTCGCGAGCGCCTCCACCGCGTTGCAGCCAGCGAATGAGAGCGCGGCCCAAAGATTTCGGTCGCCCATCAGATTGGCGGCGACGGTCGCTCCCATGACCGCCACGGCGACGGGCAATCGTACCTGCGGCCCTAGCGCAATCAAAATGCCGGAAGAAATCCCCGCCGCTGGCCAGAACACCGCAACGCCGTCAGGCTCGATGAGCAGTCCGAGGCTTAGTCGCGCGGCAAGAAAATAGCCGCAACCGACTGCCGCGGCGAGCCAGAGATCGTTCGCCCGCGACCACGCCGTGTCATTCGACTTGGAGCGCCCCTGAACCAACACCGTTACAGCCCGTGCTAAAAGCGCTATACCGAGTGCGTTATTTTACACATATCAATAAACACTTCCATCACCTCAATATGGAGACGCCACGTCTGTCTCAAGCGATTAAATTCTCCTGTCCAAAATACTTTCAGCACGCGAAAGCGAAGATACGTTTTGTGTTCGGAGGTTTGGAGAGTTAGCCGCGATTTGGTCGGTGGGTTTGCACAATTTGGCCACGAGACTCGGTTTGCATTCGCGTGCAGCCGCGGATGCGAAGGCCAACCATAGAGTGGTTGTGAGCGGCACCCGTGTGGCCCCGGACAGGGGTGTCCGGGGGATGGGGTTGTCCGGGGCCACTAGCGCTTACCGGGGGGTCGGGGGACCGTAGTCCGGGAGCGCCAGTTGCCAAGTCAATCAACAGTAGTGCCTCGTGTATTTGATCGAGATCAACCTTTCCTACGCAATTGTTGCGCCGGGTTTGTTGCAACGCAATTCGGTCGGTAGCGGGGCGACGGTGATTTCTGCTTCGCGCGTAAAGATTTAACCGCCCGAATGGCACCACCGTCGCCGCAACTTGCGGGTTACAATTTTCCAGCCTTACCGAATTTTTCAACTGAATGGGAAAAACGAAGCGGTTGCTCTCGCCCCAACAAGCTGATCGTCGAAAAGCTTATTGCCGCTACGACACGTGCCCCGATACCGCGTTTTCATCGCCACGACGGCGGGCTGGCGCATAGGAACAAATAATTGGCCTACAGGCGCAAGAAATCCTCGCACCTGATTTACTAACTCCATGCGCGATGTCGTTAGTTGCTTTCGCGATCGGCTTTCTGGCCGGGACTACTTTCGGTTTTTTTCTATCCGCTCTCATTCACGCCAGTACGAACTGGTTCGCGGGGGTTAGACATCTTCTGGTTTCGGCAAACCGATAATCGGTTCCGGAGCTTGGGCGTGGGGACCGGCGGCGCGGCGCGCGACGTGTAAAGCACGGGCGCGCCGCCCGCATTTTTCGCCTCGCCCTTCCTAACGTGGAGGATGGACTTGCCATTATGGCAAAGGTGCATACTGTTTTATTGCCCATGCAACAGGGCGATATCTGGCGCGTGCAGATAGTGTGGCCTAACGGCGGCGTGCACTATTTCGGAAGCTTTAAATCAAGGAATGAAGCCATCGGCTGGATCACCACGCATACGTGGCTGACAAGAACCGTCAGCGGAAAGCTTTCAACCAGCGCTAATGATGCGCCGACGGAATAAATCCGCGGGCCTATCCGTTAGTGAAAGCGCCTATTGCACGATGCGCGCAGGCAGGCGCCTCACAAAAGTCGCCCGCGCTTCTAGTCCATGATGTGATAGCCGCCATCGATGTAGAGCGTTTCGCCGGTAATCAGCCGCGCGGCATCGTGCGCAAGAAACGCGGTGGCAATGCCGACATCATCGATGCTAACGAGCGCTTTCGCAGGTGCTTTGGCCTTGGCCTTGTCCAAGAGCGCGTCAAATTCCGGAATTCCGGATGCCGCGCGTGTTGCCAGCGGGCCCGGTGAGATTGCGTGGACGCGTATCCCTTTCGGCCCGAGTTCGGCCGCCAGGTAGCGCACCGCGCTCTCCAGAGCGGCCTTGGCTACGCCCATGATGTTGTAGTTCTTCACCACCATCTGGCTGCCGTAATAAGTCATGGTGAAGAGCGTGCCACCCTTGCGCATGAGCGGCTCGGCAAGGTGGGCCATGCGAATAAACGTCCAGCACGATACGTCCAGTGTGGCGAGAAAGCCTTCACGCGAGACGTCGACAACGCGGCCCTGCAACGCATCCTTGGGCGAGAAGGCGATCGAATGCACAAGAAAGTCGAGCTCGCCCCAGACTTTGCCGATTTTCTCGAAAACAGCCTCCGTCTGGCCGGCGACGCGAACGTCGAGCGGCATCACAATCGGAGCTTCGAGAGCCTGCGCGAGAGGATCGACAAATTTTTTGGCTTTGTCGTTCAAATAGGTCACGGCGAGCTCAGCCCCCAAGGCACGAAATGCCTTGGCGCAGCCCCAGGCGATCGATTGATCGTTGGCAATGCCGACCACGAGTCCCTTCTTGCCGTCGAGAAGTTTGGCTTTGACAACGGGCAACTTTGCTGAATTTCGCGGCTTTTCGAATGGCGCAGTTTTGGTCTGCATATAGTGCTCCGCAATTTTTTACAGTTCGCGAAATACCTAACGTCGATCTTTAGCGTCCTTGACATGGGCGATCTCACGCCCGTTGACGCGCAAGCGCCCTTCGCCCCAGGGCGCGACATCGATTGCGAGCTTATCGGCGCCGACAATCGCCATAAACTCCTGGGCCGTGGCACTCTTGCCGGCTGCCAATTGGCCGTTCGATTTCCAGTCGACCTTGCTCAAGCTCATTGATCGGATCCTTCGCTCGGTGACGCAAGCATCATAGCCGCGATCAGCTTGGTTGTTCCGCCGATTTCGTAAACATCAAATCCTCTCTCGTTCGGCGCTGGTTTGATCCAAATCAAAGATCGCGGTGCCGGTCGCCCTACAAAACAAAGTTCGATCGTGAGGCCAATCCGATGCAAACGGTGTCCGCCGCAACCGCCGTGTCCAAGATTCCCGACGGCGCCACGCTCATGATCGGCGGCTTCATGGGGGTCGGCACCCCGGAGCGCTTGGTGGATGAGCTCGTCCGACAGGGCAAACGCAACCTGACGGTGATAGCGAATGACACAGCGGTGCCCGGGCGAGGCATTGGCAAGCTTATCGATGCCGGGCTCGTTAGCCGAACCATCGCCAGCCACATCGGACTTAATCCCGAAACGCAAAAACAGATGATCGCGGGCAAGATGGCCGTCGATCTCGTTCCGCAAGGCACACTCATCGAGCGTATTCGCGCCGGCGGTTATGGATTGGGCGGCATACTGACCCCGACCGGTGTCGGCACGGTGGTCGAAGAGGGCAAACAAAAGATTCAGCTCAACGGCAAGAGTTACCTGATCGAAACCGCGCTGCACGCCCAATTTGCATTGGTCGAGGCTTTTCTCGCCGATTACCTGGGCAATCTCTCTTACGCTTTGACAGCACGAAATTTCAATCCAGTCATCGCCATGGCGGCGGACACCACCATCGTGGCGGCCGAGCACATCGTGCCGGTCGGATTGATTGCTCCTGATCATGTCGTAACGCCGGCGCCACTGGTTGACTATCTCGTGACAAACGGATGAAGACGATGGACCCGCAAACCATCATCGCCAAGCGCATCGCGCGGGAGCTCCGATCCGGCATGCTGGTCAATCTCGGGATTGGGATCCCGACCATGGTGGCGAACCACGTGCCGAGCGATGTGAAGGTATTTTTTCAATCGGAAAACGGCTTGATCGGCACGGGCGCGATCCCGGAACAAGGCATGGGTCATCGGCTGCTCACCGATGCGGCTGGCCAGCCGGTAACCGCATTGCCAGGTGCCTGCACGTTCGACAGCGCGATGTCCTTCGGACTCATCCGCGGCGGGCATGTCGACATTACCGTGCTTGGCGCACTGCAAGTGGATGCGCATGGTCTGCTGGCCAATTGGATGATCCCGGGCAAGATGGTGCCGGGAATGGGCGGCGCCATGGACCTGGTCACCGGGGCAAAGCGGGTTATTGTCGCCATGCAGCACACCGCCAAAGGCAAGCCGAAGATCGTTAACAAATGCACCCTGCCGCTGACCTCCGAGCGGCCGATCGATCTCGTCGTCAGCGAAATGGCGGTGATCGCTTTTCCAGGCGGTCGCGCGACACTGCTGGAACGAGCCCCCGGCGTCACGACCGAACAGGTCGTTGCCGCCACTGAAGCCAAATTGGCCATCCCCGATAACATTCCCGAAATGCAGTTGTGAGCGCACGAGACGATCACGTCAGCGCGGCGCCACGGGAGGAGTGGATCTCAATGACCAATACCAACGCCGACGCGGCAGACGGATTATTCTTTCGAACAACATTCAACCCGGGAGCATCGACATGCAAAATGCAAAACTCACATGCACTCCTGTGCTTGCTCGCGGCAGCCGCCCTGCTCGGAAGCGTCGAATCGGCTGCGGCAAAATCAAAGCCAACCTATGACCAAGCCTGGGCTCTGTGCACAAAACAACTGAATAAGACCGTTCCGAGGGATTCCTCAGCACGGTATTCGGCGGGCGCGGCCTGCATGATGAAATACGGATATCGTATCTGAGATTCTTGTTAAAAAACGGCGGCGCTTGTCCAGCGCCGCTGGCATTCACAAAACCGAATCTATTCTGTCACGACTGTCACGCGGAAGTTACTCGCGCCGACGCAAGGCGAAAGAGCAGAGCGATCCCACTTTCCGGCAAGACTTTTTGGATTGCGAACGACGCTGGCTATTGCTCGCCCGCGGTTACGAACTGGCCGTGCGGATTGAGGCTCTGGCACGAGGCACACCCGCCGTGCCCGTTGGGCAGATCAAAGCCGCCGCGTAAACTTAAAGCCTGACTGCGAAATCCTCGATGAGCAGCATCGCTGCTTGGGTGGAAACTTGATCTAAATCAAAGTACGCGCCGCGAATTGGACGCCTGATAGGCTCGCGCAATTGTGTGCGACAGTAAGGCGGGTGTCCATGGCGTCGGTCGTAATCCGGTCAGTGCTCGCTGCGTTTTTCCTTCTAATCCCTGGCGTTGCCCTGGCCCAGGCGCCCGAACCCGCCCCTCAACCCAATCTGTTAAAGCCCGAAGAACTCGATCAGCTCCTCGCGCCGATAGCGCTTTATCCCGATCCGTTGCTTGCCGAGGTGTTGATGGCCTCGGCCTACCCGCTCGATATCGTACAGGCCGAACGCTGGCTCAAAAGCCACAAGAATCTCAAGGGCGATCAGCTTAAGGCCGCGCTCGCCAAGGAGGATTGGGACGACAGCATCAAATCGCTGGTGGCAACACCGGATGTGCTGGCGATGATGAATGACAAGATCGATTGGACGGAAAAGCTCGGCGATGCGGTGGTTGCGCAGCAGCCCGACGTGATGGACGCGATCCAGCGTCTGCGCTCCAAAGCTCAAGCGAACGATAAACTGACCACGACGAAGCAGCAGAAGGTCACCGTCAACCAGGTGCAGGGCAAGCAGGTCATCGCCATCGAGCCGACCGATCCGGATACGATGTACGTGCCCTATTACGATCCGTCGGTGGTCTACGGCCCCTGGCCGTATCCTGCTTACCCGCCCTATTACTGGCCGCCGCCGCCCTATATCGGCTACGGCCTGCTTGCGACCGGACTTGCCTTCGGCGCCGGCTGGGCGCTGGGCAATTGGGGGTCGGGAGGTTATTGGGGCGGCAGCATCAACTGGAGCGGCGGCGGTAATAACATCAATATCGGCGGGGGACGGCCGGGACATCCAATTGCCGGCGGCGGCGACAGATGGCGGCCGCGCGTCGATCATCGGCAAGGCGCCGGCAAACGTGATTTCCGCGGCAGCCGCGGTCAGCAAGTGCTCAGGCCTGGCAACAAACCCGGCAATAGACCCGGTGCCGGCAATAGGCCGAGCACTAGGCCCAGCACCAAGCCCGGCGGCGGACGCACCAATGTCGGCGAACGCCATCGTCCGAGCCAGGGTGCCAGAACCGCGCATCGCGGCGGGCAACGCGCAAGCGCCAAGGGCCGGCCTTCGCACCGCGGGACAGCCGCGCGCAATCGCCCCGGGGGCGGCCGGGCTGCAAACATCGGCCGCGGTGGCGGTCGGGGCGGCGGCGGCTTGCGCGCACGCGGCGGCGGCCGTGGTGGCGGCGGCGGCTTCCGTGGTGGCGGCGGTGGGCGTGGCGGTGGCGGGCGCGGCGGCGGGCGTGGGCGCTCCGACATCATGCTCAAGCATGACATCGTTCTTCTCGGCTATCTGAAGAATGGTCTTGGCTTCTATCGGTTCAGCTATAACGGCAGCAGCAAACCCTACGTCGGAGTCATGGCGCAGGAGGTCATGCAGGTCGCGCCGGAAGCAGTGACGCGCGGCCGCGACGGCTATTTAAGCGTGAACTATGAGAAGCTCGGGGTGATATTCCAGGACTACGACCATTGGCTCGCCTCGGGCGCAAGAATTCCGGTTCCTCGGGCGCATTGAGCAGCGCCACCGAGTCTTCTGTGCCGTGGCCCGTGCAATCGGAGCGCAAACCCGCTCATTGCGCGACACTCATTGTGTGACACTCTTTGCGCGACCAATGAGACATTGAGCCGAGCATTGTTGCGATCAAGCGCACAAGCGTGGGCGTAGAATGTTTTATCAAATCTCAAATAGAGGGCGACCATGGCAGCAACATATACGGGTGAATGCTTTTGCGGAGCCATTCATTTGGAGGCGTCGGGAGCGCCCGAAGCCATGGAATATTGCCATTGCCGGTCGTGCCGCTCGTGGTCTGGGTGAATGCTTTCACGCTCTGGAAACCGGAGG
>Ga0306920_100000712_pt1 | contig 39714 bp, 38 predicted proteins | sample flu12Cox44000170_FD_204666 | JGI IMG/M metagenome (GOLD analysis project Ga0306920, IMG submission 204666) | Lab enrichment of tropical soil microbial communities from Luquillo Experimental Forest, Puerto Rico - flux4day.12C.oxic.44.000.170 (v2)... | ecosystem: Environmental > Terrestrial >... | reverse complement strand
TTCGCCCGACGAACTTTGGATGGATTTCTACGCCACATCGTTCCGCGGCGGGTCGCGCATCGACACCCTCATCGGGCAGGCCGATGCCATCGGCATACCCGCCGGGATCGCCGAGTGGGACTGGTCGGCGGGCAACCTGATCTTCACCCCGATGACGCTGCCCTGGTGGAACGCCTACTGCGAGTACATCGTCAGCCTGGCCTCGGCCGGCAAGCTCTCGCTCGGCTCGATCTTCTTCAACGCCGTGGCCAAGGGCGGCCGGGCGGACGTCATCGACAGCGCCAGCGACCCCCGGATCCCCGGGGTTCACCGCGTGGCCCAAGCCTTCTAGGAGTCACCCGGGGATGGGAGCGCACCGGCCAGAACGCAAGGTCGTATTGGCCAGCTTGCCCTGACGGACGTGGTGGCCTAAGCCGCCGCTACTGGCGTGGTCAGCCCCGGCCGATGAAGGGCATCTTCGTGGCGGTGATCGTCAGGAACTGCACGTTCGCGTCCAGGGGCAGGCTCGCCATGTAGAGCACCGCGTCGGCGACGTGCTCGGCGTCGAAGGTGGGCTCGGGGGCCAGCGAACCGTCGGCCTGCGGCATCCCCTGGCTCATCCGCGCGGTCATGTCCGTGGCGGCGTTGCCGATGTCGATCTGCCCGCACGCGATGTCGAACGCACGGCCGTCCAGGGAGATGGACTTGGTCAGGCCGGTTATCGCGTGCTTGGTGGCGGTGTAGGCGGCGCTGTGCGGCCGGGGGACGTGCGCGGATATCGAGCCGTTGTTGATGATCCGGCCGCCGCGGGGGTCCTGGGCCTTCATCATCGTGACCGCATGGTGGGCGCATAGGAAGGCGCCGGTCAGGTTGGTGTCCACGGCCTGCCGCCACTGCTCCCCGGAGATCTCGTCGACCGCGCCCGGCGGGCCGAACATGCCGGCGTTGTTGACCAGCAGATCCACCCGCTGCCAGCGCTCGTGCACGGCCTCGAACAGCGCCGCGACCGATTCAGGCACGGTGACATCGGTGGGAACGGCCAGCCCGGCCCCGTCCGGGCCCGCGGCCGGGGCTCCGCCCGCCGCGGCGGAGGCCAGCGTCTCCCGCAGCGCGTCCTCGCGCCGCCCGGCGATCGCGACCTGCCAGCCGGCCGCCAGCAGTGCCTGCGCGATGCACCGGCCAAGGCCGGAGCCCGCCCCGGTCACCACGGCCACGCCAGTGGTTGCCATGTTCGCCTCCCGTTCCGCGTCGGTACCCGGACCGTCAGCCGCGGGTCTCGGCGAGGTACCTGCCCACGATCGAGCCGATACTCGGGTCCTGGGTCAGGCCAAGCCGTTCCGCCCGGCCCGCCCGGATCCGGGCGGGCCAGCTTGACATCAGCCTGATCACGACCGGATCGGGCACCCAGTCGATCAGCCCGCTCGCTTCGGGGCCGGCGGCCTGCTCCAGCGTGGCGACCATGTCCGCGACGGTCACGGTGAGGGCGGGCAGGGTGACCGCGCTACGGCCGCCCCAGGACTGCTGCGGCGAGGCCGCGGCGCACAACAGCCCCATGACGGCCCGCCCCGGTGAGATGAGCGCGACCTCGGTCGCCGCATCCACCGGGCAGACGGCGCGGTGACCGGCGAGCGGCTCGCGGATGATGCCGGAAAGGAAGCCCGACGCGGCGCCATTGGGCCTGCCGGGCCGTACGCTGACCGTGGCCAGCCGAACGGCGCGCCCGCGCAGGAATCCCTTGCGGGTGTAGTCGGCCAGCAACTGCTCCCCGATGACCTTCTGCACGCCGTAACTGGACTGCGGGTTCGGCAGAGTCTGGTCGTCCACCACCAGCGGGAGCGGATGGTCGCCGGAGTCGCCGAATACGGCCAGAGAACTGGAGAACACCACGACCGGGTTCGTCCCCAGCGCGCGGCACGACGCGAGCAGCGCCTCGGTGGCGCGCAGGTTCGCCCGCAGGCCAAGGTCGAAGTCGGCTTCGCATTCCCCGCTGACCGCGGCCGCGAGGTGGAAGATCATATCCGTCCCGGCCAGCGTGCCCGGCCCACCGCGGCCGGGGTCAAGCAGGTCGCCAAGGTCACCGCGGACCGTGGCAACCCGCTCGTCGGCGGCAAGGTCGGCGGGTGGCGCCGACTGATCGATGAGCGTCATCCTGGACAGCGGCCTTGCGTCGCCGCCGTCCACCGCGATCGAGCCAGCGGTCAGCAGTTCCCGGGCAAGGCGGGCACCGAGGAAGCCGGCCCCGCCGGTGATCACCACGTTCGCCACGGTGCCTCCCGCCCCGGATCCATAGTGGGCGTTTACCTACCCCGCGGGCCGGGAGGACCACCTACCAGCCGACGGGGAACACGCCCATTGTGCAGGCCCGCCCGAGTGAACCACGATAAGCCGCATGAACAGGGTCGTGACCTCGCTGCCGCTCCCGGGCTTGTTGCGCCGCGCGGGCTGGGGCGTTCTGCTCGTTCCCGTGGTCCTTCTGGTGGCCAGCATTTACCCCTGGGCCGTCCCGTGGGGTGCCGGCGCGGCGCTCGCGGCGGCGGCGGTGCTGCTGGTCCCGGCCGTGGCCGCGGACCTCGCCGCGGTCGGGGTGATCGGCCTGGGGATCTACGCCAGCCTGCTCACCTCGTGGATGGTGCTTGCGTTCTTCACCCCGACCGGGACTCCGTTCTGGCGTGGCTGGGGCATCATCAACCAGAACCCCGTGTCCGATCTGTTCCTGACCGGTAGCGGGTCCGGAGTGGTCCTGGACGTGGCGATAAGCGCGCTGATCCTGGGTTTCGGCGTGTGGCTGGTGCCGCGCACGATCGGCGTGCATGCGGGCCTGGTGCAGCGCAACGCCGCACTGACCAGCCGGGTAGCCCGGCTGGCCGAGGCCCGTGGCGCGGCGGTGGACGGCGCGGCCGCCGAACTGCGCCGGGTCGAGCGGGATCTGCACGACGGGGCACAGGCGCGCCTGATTGCGCTCGGCATCAACCTGCGCTCGGCCGAGCAGCTTTTCACCAGCAACCCGGCGGCTGCCCTCGCGCTGGTCACCGAGTCCAGGGAGAACTCGGCACTGGCACTGGCCGAACTGCGTGCCCTGGTACGGGGCATCCACCCGCCGGTGCTCGCCGACCGGGGGCTGGGCGACGCCGTCCGGGCGCTGGCCCTGGGTTCGCCGGTACCGGCCGAGGTGGATGTTCGGTTGGCGGGCCGGCCCCCGGCACCGCTGGAATCAGCCGCCTACTTCGCGGTCGCCGAGGCGCTGGCCAACGTCATCAAGCACGCCGCGGCCCGGCACGTGGACATCCTGATCGAGTACCGCGCCGGGATGCTGCGAATCGAGGTCACCGACGACGGCCGGGGCGGCGCCGACCCGGCACTCGGCACCGGGCTACTCGGCGTGGAGCGCAGGATGAGTACATTCGACGGCATCCTGGCAGTGAGCAGCCCGCCTGGTGGGCCCACCATCGTCGCGATCGAGGTGCCGTGCGCGTTGTCATCGCCGAAGACCTGTTCCTCCTGAGGGAGGGCATCGCCCGGCTGCTGCAAGCGCACGGATGTGTCATCGCCGCGGCGGTCGGCGACGGGCCAGCGCTGGTGCAGGCCCTGATCAGGGAGCGGCCCGATGTGGCGATCGTCGACGTCCGGCTCCCGCCGGGCTTCACCGACGAGGGACTGCGTGCGGCCCTGGAGGCGAGGCGGCAGGTGCCCGGGCTGCCGGTCCTTGTGCTGTCGCAGTACGTCGAGCAGCTGTATGCCCGCGAACTGCTCGCCGACCGGGCCGGCGGGGTCGGTTACCTGCTCAAGGACCGGGTGTTCACCGATAACCAGTTCGTTGACGTGCTCCACACGGTGGCCGGCGGCGGCACGGTCATGGATCCGGAGGTCGTCGCGACGCTTCTGGTCCGGCGCTCCAGCGACGCACCACTTGCCCGGCTGACCGAGCGGGAGCGCGATGTGCTCGCGCTGATGGCGGAGGGGCGCTCCAACAATGCGATCGCGCAGCGCCTGTTCGTCTCGGAAAAAGCCATCAGCAAACACTGCACGTCCATCTTCGCCAAGCTTGACCTGCCACCCTCGGAAAGCGACAATCGCCGCGTTCTCGCCGTTCTCGCCTATCTCAACTCCTGAAGCTGTTGGATGGGCGCGCGCTGTTAGCCTCTACCCCCGCCGCCCCGCCCAAGCTAACCTCGACCCCGCCGCCCCGCCCAAGTAGCCTCGCCCCGCCGCCCGCCCAAGCTAGCCTCGACCCCGCGCCCCGCCTATGGAGTCACGGTCCCGGCCACGAAAAGGGAGCCTGCATGGCAGTTGATGCGGACAGGTTCGCCATCCGCGAGCTCGTGGAGAACTGGGCGCTGTGGCGGGACGCCGGGGACTGGGAACGGTTCGCCACCGTATGGCACCCCACCGAGGGCTGGATGACCGCCACCTGGTTCCAGGGGCCAGCGCGGGACTTCATCACGGTCAGCCGCGAGGGGTTCGACCGAGGCGTTAGCATCCTGCACTTCCTGGGAGGCCACACTGTCGACGTCGCCGGGGACCGGGCGATCGCGCAGACCAAGATGACGATCAACCAGCGGGCCGCGGTCGACGGCGTCGCGGTCGACGTGGTGTGCATGGGCCGCTTCTACGACTTCTGCGCCAAGCACGAAGGGCAGTGGAAGATCGTCCGCCGCCAGCCGATCTATGAGAAGGACCGCCTCGATGTCGTGGACCCGGCGGCCACGCTCAGCCTTGATCCCGGGTTGCTGGCCAGGTTCCCCGTCGGCTACCGGCACCTCGGCTACCTCCAGGCCAAGAACGGGTTCACGGTGAAAACGGGGCTGCCCGGGCTGACCGGCGAGGCCGTCACACGGCTCTACGATGAGGGCGCCCGCTGGCTGGCGGGCTCCCCGTCTCCGGGGGAGCCGCTCTGACCCGCATTGCGGTGGTCGGCGGGGGCATCGGTGGCCTGGCCGCCGCCGCGTTCCTGCACCGGGCCGGGCTACCGGCGACTGTCTACGAACAGGCGCCGGCGCTCAGCGAGCTGGGCGCGGGCCTGGTGGTGGCGCCGAACGCGGCCCGGCTCCTGCGGCGGCTGCCGTCGGAATCCGGGCTGGAACGGACCGGTGTAGCGCTGGAGAGCGGCTGGGAGTTCCGCCGCTGGGCCGACGGCTCGGTGCTGTTCGCCCAGCAACTCGGGGAGGTGTGCACCCGCCGGTACGGGGAGCACACGTGGACGATGCACCGCACCGACCTGCTGGAGGTGCTGCGCTCGGCCCTCCCGCGCGAGGCGATCGAGGTCGGGCGCCACTGCACGGGCGCGACCCAGGACGCCGACGCGGTCACGCTGACGTTCAGCCCCGGCGGCCCGGTGCGCGCCGACGTGGTGGTGGCCGCCGACGGGATCCATTCGGTGCTGCGCGAGCATGTCACCACGGCGAGCCCGCCGCGCGAGTCGGGCCTGTGTGCCTGGCGGTCGATGGTCCCGGCCGAGGCGGCCCCGGCGATCGCGCGGCGGCCGGTGCAGACGTTGTGGCTCGGGCACCGCCATCACCTGGTGCACTATCCGGTCAGCGCGGGACGGCTGGTGAACGTCGTGGCGTTCAGCCCGGCCGGCCCGGGCGAGGTGGAGTCCTGGTCGGCGGTGGGCGAGGTAGCGGACTTTGCCGCCGAGTTCGCTGGCTGGGACCCGCGGGTGGGTGAGCTGATCGCGGCGGCCGACTACGTGGGGCGCTGGGCGGTGCGCGACCACGCGCCGCTGCCGCGGTGGGTGAATGGCCGGGTCGCTCTGCTTGGTGACGCCGCGCACCCGATGCTGCCGTTCTACGCCCAGGGGGCGGGGCAGGCCATCGAGGACGCGGCCGCCCTGGCCGTCTGCCTCACCACCGGGGAGTGGGACCCGCCCGCGGCGCTGGCCCGCTATGAGCGGCTGCGGATGCCGCGGGCCAGCCTGGTGCAGGAGGCCAGCCGGGGCCGGATCGGCCACCATCATCTGCCCGACGGGCCCGAACAACGGGTCAGAGACGCCGAGTTCGCGGGCGAGGACCCGCTCAGCCACAACGACTGGATCTACGCCTACGACGCCGAGCACGCCGCCGCCGCCGCGGCGGCCGGATGAGTCCCGGGCCGTTCTCCATACGTGTTGCACCTCGCCGGCCTCCCCTCTCCACGCCGGATGCCTTAGCTGGCGGTATCCGGCGATCAAGGAGGAGATGTGTCATCCCGCCCGTCCACGACTGACAGTTCCGGCCACGAAACCGATCAGGTCGGCAGATTCGTAACGCTTGAATCTGCCAAATACCTGCTGCTCACCACGTTCAAACAGGACGGGACGACGCTGGCGGTCCCGGTGCGGGTGACAGTCGACGGAGACCGTGCCTACTTCGGGGTGTGGGCCGCGTCGGGCACCGCCAAGCGTCTCCGGCGCACCGACTGGGTCCAGGTGGTGCGAAGCACCCCGCTGGGCATGGCCAGCTTCGGGCCGAGGATCAACGCGACGGCGCGGCTGCTGGCCGGTGCGGAAGCCGGCCAGGCCGCCGAGCGGCTGGCCCGGACGCGCCCGGCCTGGCGGGAGTTCGCCAGATCCCTGGCCGGCCGGGTGACCAGACGCCAGACCGCGTACTACGAACTGCGGCCCGATGCGGCCGCGAAGGAGCCGGCGCCGCCGCCACCGGCGGTCACCGCCCGCGTGGTGCGGACGAGGACGGCTCGGCGCGGGCAGCAGCTGCCTCCCGTGCCTCTTCGGTAACCAGGTCCAGGTTGATCGCGGCCCCGGCGAGGGCTCCCGCCGCGGCGGCCCCGCCGACCTGAGCGGACAGGTCGGTGACGTTGCCCGCGACCCACACCCCGGGCACCGCGGTCAATCCCATTGGATCGGCGGGGATGTACTCGCCCACGCCGCGGGGGTGGACCGTGGGCTGCAGGCCGAGTTCGGCCAGGAACCCGGCGCGTGCCACCATGCGGGACGCGACCGCGAGCACCTGACGGGCCACGACCGTGCCATCGGTCAGCCGCACCCCGGTGAGGCGGTCGCCGGTGATCTCCAGCGACGCCACCTCCCCCGGCACCACGCGGATGCCACGCGCGGCCAGCAGGCGCGCGTCCTCGCCGCCCTGCGGCGGCATCGTGTGCGAGAACAGTACGACATCGGGGCTGAGCTGCCGGAACAGCAGCGCCAGGTGCACCGCTGTCGGGCCGCTGGCCAGCACGCCGATGGCCCGGTCACGGACCTCCCAGCCGTGGCAGTACGGGCAGTGCACCACGTCCCTGCCCCACCGGTCGCGCAGCCCGGGGACGCCGGGGAGTTCATCGGCCAGGCCGGTGGCGACGAGCAGCCGGCGCGCACGGACCACCCGGCCGTCGCCCAGCGTCACCGCGAACCCGTCGCCGTCGTGCTTTGCCGAGGTGACCTGCCCGGCCACCACCTGGCCGCCGTAGCCGCGGACCTCGGCCCGGCCGCGGTCCAGCAACTCGGCGGGCGGCATCCCATCGCGGGCCAGCAGCCCGTGCACACCCTCGGCCGGGGCGTTGCGCGGCGTGCCCGCGTCGATGACCACCACCGAACGCCGCGACCTGGCCAGCATCAGCGCACCGCTCAGGCCCGCGGCACCGCCGCCGACCACCACCACGTCATAGCCATCCATTAGCTGATCTTCCATCGTGGCCACCTCCGTGACGACTGTGCGGGCCAGCCCGGCCCTCTGGCAAATTCTGTTGCCAATCTGGCAAACTAAGGGCATGGACGACAGCGACCTCGATCAGGCTCTCGCCACGGTCGGGCCCCGGCTGCGCGCGCTGCGGCAGGAGCGCGACACCACGCTCGCGGGGCTGTCGCGGGAAACCGGTATCTCGGTGAGCACCTTGTCCCGGCTGGAATCCGGCGACCGCCGGCCGACCCTCGAGCTACTGCTGCCGCTGGCCAAGGCGTACGGCGTCACGCTTGACGAGCTTGTTGGCGCCTCGCCGACCGGGGACCCGCGCGTGCACCTGCGCCCGGTCACCCGCAACGGCATGACCATGCTGCCGCTGACCAGGCGGCCCGGTGGCATCCAGGCGTACAAGCTCATCATCCCGGCCGGCGGCCGCACCGAGCCCGACCTGAAGGTCCACGAGGGCTACGAATGGGTGTACGTCCTTAACGGGCGGCTCAGGCTCGTCCTCGGCGACCGGGACCTGGTGCTCGCACCCGGCGAAGCGGCCGAGTTCGACACCCGGCTGCCGCACTGGTTCGGCAGCGCCGACGGCGAAGCCGTCGAGTTCCTCAGCCTGTTCGGCAGGCAGGGCGAACGCGCCCACCTGCGCGCCCGGCCCAAGGCGGGATAACCGGGCGTTGCGTTAAGAGCAGACAGCCGCGCGCTGGGCGTAGTTTGCCTGTGCGGGGCGTGGCGAAGGGTAGGGCAGACGTGAACTTCGATATCCCGGCCGATCTAGCCGCCTACCTCGTGGAACTCGATGAGTTCATCGACACCGAGATCCGCCCGCTGGAGCGGCAGGGCGACAACGTCCGGTTCTTCGACCACCGGCGCGAAGACGCGCGCACGGACTGGGACCGGGGCGGCCTGCCCAGCCGGGAATGGGAGGCGCTGCTGGCCGAGGCGGTGCGCCGGGCGGATGCTGCCGGGCATTACCGGTACGCGTTTCCCGCCGAGTATGGCGGCAGGGACGGCACCAACCTGGGCATGGCGGTGATCCGCGAGCACCTCGCGAGCAAGGGCCTCGGCCTGCATTGCGATCTGCAGAACGAGCACGCGATCGTCGGCAACAACGTCGGCCTGCTGCTGATGCTGCACTACGGGACGCCGGAGCAGCGGGCGGAGTGGACCGAGGAACTGGCGGCGGGACGGAAGGGTTTCGCGTTCGGGATCACCGAGCCCGCGCACGGCTCGGACGCGACGTACATGGAGACCACGGCCGGGCGGGATAGGGAGGCCGGTGAGGGCTGGCTGATCAACGGGGAGAAGACGTGGAACACCGGCGTGCACGCCGCCTCGCATGACCTCATCTTCGCCCGCACCGGCGGTAACCCCGGCGATGCGGAAGGGATCACGGCGTTCCTCACCCCCGTGGACTCCCCCGGTTTCACGGTCGAGGAGTTTCTCTGGACGTTCAACATGCCGACAGATCACGCCCACATCACGCTGCGGGACATCCGGGTACCCGACAGCGCGGTGTTCGGCGGCGTGGGCCGCGGGCTGCAGGTGGTGCAGCACTTCTTCAACGAGAACCGGATCCGGCAGGCCGCCTCCAGCCTCGGGGCGGCCCAGTACTGCGTCAACGAGTCGGTGGCCTACGCGCGTGAGCGCAAGCCGTTCGGCAGACCGCTGGCCGCCAACCAGGCGATCCAGTTCCCGCTGGTGGAACTGCAGACCCAGTGCGAGATGCTGCGCGCGCTGATCCATAAGACCGCCTGGCTGATGGACACCCAGGGCCCCTTCTCCGCCTCCGACAAGGTGTCCATGTGCAACTACTGGGCGAACCGGCTGTGCTGCGAGGCCGCGGACCGGGCGATGCAGGTGCACGGCGGGCTTGGCTACTCCAGGCATAGGCCGTTCGAGCACATCTACCGCCACCACCGCCGTTACCGGATCACCGAGGGCTCGGAGGAGATTCAGATGCGCCGGGTGGCCGGGTACATGTTCGGTTACATGCACCAGCGCGCGCCGAAGGGCGTGGCGGCGGACTGATGGACGACCACGACCCTGCCGGCGCGCTGCGCGAGGGGCTGGCCGCCGCGCTGCGCGACGTCCTCGGCCCGGTCGCTATCGAGGACCTGACCCGGCTGTCCGGCGGCGCGTCCCGGGAAACCTGGTCCTTCGACGCGGTGGGCACCGGCGGTTCCCGCGCCGAGCTAGTGCTGCGGCGCGACCCGCCGGGGCGGCCCAGCGAGCCGGGAGCGATGAGCCGGGAAGCCCGCGTGATCGGCCAGGCCCGGGCCGCCGGGCTCGCCGTGCCGGAGGTGCTGCTGAGCAACGACGAGCCCGGCCTATGGGGTACCGCGGGCCTGATCATGCGCCGCGTCACGGGCGAGACGATCGCCCGCCGCATCCTGCGCGACGCCGCCTACCGTCAGGCGCGGCAGGTGCTGGTGCGCGAGGTCGGCGAGTTCGCGGCCGGCCTGCACGCGCTCGACGTCCCCGGGTATCTGCCCGCGCCGGACCCGCTTGCCAGCCTGCGCGCCGAGCTCGGCGCCTTTGAGCAGGTCAGCCCGGTGTTCGAGCTGGCACTGCGCGCGCTGGAGGCCGACCCGCCGCTGGTTCGCAAACCGGTGATCGTGCACGGTGATCTGCGGCTCGGCAACCTCATCGTCGGCCCGGAGTCCTTGCTCGCCGTCATCGACTGGGAACGCGTCCACGCCGGCAATCCCGCCGAGGACCTCGGCTGGTTCTGCGTCAAGGCGTGGCGCTTCGGCGGCGCCGCGGTGGCCGCCGGGCTGGGCAGCCAAGACGAACTCCTGGCCGCCTACCGAGCCGCCGGAGGAGCCGATATCACCGCAGACGAACTGCGCTGGTGGGAGATATTCGGCACGCTGCGCTGGGGGGTCATCTGCATGGCGCAGGCGGAGGCTCACCTGTCCGGCGCGCACCGGTCCGTGGAACTGGCAGCGGTCGGGCGCCGGGTCTGCGAGCAGGAATGGGACCTGCTGCTGCTGCTCGACCCGGATGCCGCCGCGCGGGCCGCCGCTCGCCATCCGCGCGTCACGGGCGCCGCGCGGCCGGCCCCGGCCCCGCACGGCCGGCCCACGGCGAGCGAACTGCTCGAGGCCGTCCGGGAGTTCCTCACCGGCCAGGTCATGCCGGCCACCACCGGGCAGCTCGCCTTCCACGCCCGTGTCGCCGCCAACATCCTGGGCATCGTGGCTCGTGAAGTTGAGCTCGGCACGATCCCGCCCGAGGCCGGCCTCGCCGACGGTGTTACCGCCAGCCTCGCCGACAGTGTCGCCGCCAGGCTCGCCGTCGCCAACCCGAGGTACTTCGACACCGCTTCGCCGCCCTGATGCGCGCCCTGGGTGGGCGCGCCGCGGCTCAGGCCTGTTTGACCAGGGCGGCTCAGGGCTGTTTGACCAGGACGGCGCGGGTATAGAGCAGGTCGAAGCCCTGCCGCTGCACGTTCTGCTGGGACTTGGACCCGGGCTGCGTGGTGACAACCGCGATGTCGCAGCCGGCGGCTGCGGCGTCGGCGAGCCTGGCCGACAGCAGCGCAGTCTGCACACCCCGGCGGCGGTGGGCGGGCGCGGTTGCCGCGCCGGTGAGTTGCGCGATGCCCTCGGTCGTGCGGAGGCGGGCACCTCCGGCGATCATGCCGTCATGGAGCGCGATGTAGCGCGTCATGCCGACCGCGAAATCGCGCTCGGCTCTCGCGATGACCTCGCGCGGAAACTCTTCGTGGGAGGGCACCCCCGATGTGTCCGGGTGAGCGAACCCATCTGTCACAACGTCGAACCAGGACTCGAACTCGTCCGCCCCGATTTGCCGGACCTCGACCCCCGGCGCCGCGGCCCACTCGGGCTCGCCGGTAAGAGACCGGCCGAGCACGTTTTCGAAGGAGGTGAGCCGGTAGCCCCATCCGGTCAATAGGACACCGATGGCGGGATCGGCCAGGTGAGCAAGCTCGACCTGCACCGGGGCGCCACACGCGGCAAAGGCCTGCTCGATTTCATCGAGGGCGGCCGCGCCCGGGACGCCGGCGAAGCCGAGCCCTGCCACCTTGTTGAACGGTGAGCCCTCTTCGGCAAAGGTCGCCACACCGCCGCAAACGGGGATCACGAAGCCTGCCGTGTCTGCCCGGCGCCGGTGCGCGGCGGCCTCACCGGCCTCGGCGATGAGCTGCGCCTCTGCCCGCTCGATGCGCTCAGCCAGGGCGGTGTCGCAGAACAGGGGCCGTCGTCCGGCTGTCACGCGCCGAGCTTAACCGGGCCGGCGGAGGTCCCACCGCCTTGAGGCGGCAGCTGCGAGGTGATGTCCTCGTCAAGGACGTTGTCGAGCAACGTGGGCAACCCATTGAATTCGGTACCCAGCAGGCAGGTTGCCATCGCGGCGCGCGACGAAATCTGCAGCTTCACGAAGATCCGGCGCAGGTGCGAGGCCACGGTCCACGAACTGATCTCAAGAACCGACGCGATCGTCTTGTTCGGGTAGCCCTGGGCCACCATCCGGGCGATCTCCTGCTCGCGCGGGCTCAGCAGCGACATCGGAGATGGCTGCCCTTGCCGCAGCGCAAGCAGCCGCACCTCGCCAATCTCCACGTCGAACAGGACGGTGTCGCCCCCGCTGACGCCGGCGGCATGCTGCCCCAGAGCGGCGGTGCCGTGCTGTCCCGGGAGGCCCGAACCGTACTGCCCGGGGGGGCCGGTGGCGTGCTCCCCCGGGGGGCCGGTGGCATGCTGCCCCGGTTCTCGCATCAGGGCGTGGAGCTTGTCGGCCAGCGACCGCAACGCTGCCTCGATCTCGACGGACAGGGCCTCGGGCGCCTCCGGTCCGTCGTGGACTGAGTTCACCACCGTCGGGCCTCCTCCCCTGGGAGCGACGGCATGCCACCTTCTCGTCTTGTTAGTCAGGAGGCGTTAGCCAAGGCGGGTAATACGTCTGGCTGACCGATTTGTGTTGCGGTCGTGGTGTGGGAGGGCACCGGTGATGTGGGCGATGCAGCTGAGAGCACTGAGCAATGGCCGGCTCTCCACATATTGCCTGTGTAGCAAGCCGTTCGCGGATCGGCACGTAACACATTCGAGCGACGCTCGTCCTGGCTCGCCTGACTGTGCTCGCCCACTTATGTGACTGGTGCCGGGGCTCCTCCGTCGCGCATGGTGCATCTTGTCCGAACCCGCGAGGGGAGCCAATCATGCCACTACGCGAGACCGAGTTTGAGTCCGAGTTCGAGTCCGAGTTCGAGGACGAGTTCGAGGGCGAGGGCGAGTACGAAGGCGAGGAAGAGGGCGAGGACTTCGACCTCGGCGGCGTCATCAAAGGCATCAGCGGACTCCTCGGCGAGTCCGAGTTCGAAGACGAGTACGAGGACGAGTACGAGGGCGAGGAAGAGGGCGAAGACTTCGACCTCGGCAGCATCGTCAGCGGCATCAGCGGCCTCCTCGGCGAGGGCGAGTACGAGGACGAGTCGGAGGAGTTCTTCGGCAACATCGCCCGCTTCGTCCGGAAGAACGCGCCGCTGCTCAAGCAGGTAGCCAGGATCGCCGCGCCCATGGTGGGCACGGCCCTGGGCGGGCCGCTGGGTGGCGCGCTGGCCAGCAAGGCGGTGAGCGCGCTCGGCGAGGGCGAGTTCGAAGACGAGTACGAGGACGAGTACGAGGGCGAGGAAGAGGGCGAAGACTTCGACCTCGGCAGCATCGTCAGCGGCATCAGCGGCCTCCTCGGCGAGGGCGAGTACGAGGGCGAGGAAGAGGGCGAGTACGAGGCATCGCACTCGATGGGCGAGGCCGAGGCGATGGCCGAGCTAATGGCCGCGGTAGCCGCCGGGGCCGAGTCCGAGGCCGAGGCCGAGGCCATGATTGGCGCGGCCACCGTGACCGTGCTGTCCGCCCGGGACCGCGCCGAGCTGCGCCGCCTGCTGCCCCACCTGGTGCGCGCGTCGTGCGTGCTCACCCGCATCCTGCGGCGGCGGCGCAGAACGCGGCCTGCCGTCGCTGCGGTGCCGTCCATCGTCAGGGGCACGGCACGCGACCTGTCCAGGCGCGCGGCCGCCGGCCGCCCGGTCAACCGCCGCGTGGCCGCTCAGGTGATGAGCCGCCGGACGCGTGGCGTGCTCGGCAGCCCCCGGCGCACTGCCGCCGCGCTCACGCGCAACGCACGGGCAACGCGCACCGTGCGGCGCACCACGGCATCGCCCCGCTACGCCCGGCGCCCGCACCGGCATCCGCACCGGCGTCCGCAGCGCCGCCGCGCCTACAGCTATCGCTGACGCCCGCCACGCGAGGAAGGACAGGACGTCATGACCGTGAGCACCGCGCAGCACAGCGCACTCGGCGAGTACGAGGACGAACTCGAAGACGAATATGAGGGCGAAGACTTCGACCTCGGCGGCGTCATCAAAGGCATCAGCGGACTCCTCGGCGAGGGCGAGGGCGAGTACGAGGACGAATGGGAAGGCGAGTACGAGGACGAGTACGAGCTCGAGGACGAATGGGAGGGCGAGTACGAGGACGAGGGCGAGGCGATGGCCAACCCGCTTCGCCGCGTGTACCCGGACGCGATGATGGAGCACCTCGGCCATGCCGCCGCGGAGGCGGAGACCGAAGCCGAGGCCGAGGCATTCGTCGGGGCCCTCGTTCCGCTCGCGGCAGGGCTGGTCAAGCACGCGGCGCCGCACGTCGCACGGGCCACCCCGCACCTCGTTCGCGGCCTGTCCAAGGTCACGCACACGCTGCGCGGCAAGCCGTCCACCCGGTCGCTCGTCCAGACGATACCGACCATCGCCGCCCGCACCACCCGCAGTCTGGCGCGGCAGGTCGCCCACGGCCGTCACATCACCCCCCGCCGGGCGATCCGGACCCTGGCCGGGCAGACCGCGGCCGTCCTGCGCGATCCCCGGACGCGCCACCGTGTCGTCCGCCACGCCCGGGCGCTGGACCGCAGATATCACCACGCGACCCGCAACGGCCAGTGGTGGCGGGGTGCTCCGAGCGGAAGCGCGGCTACGGTACGCGCGCTTGCTCCCCAGCAGGTCACCTACGGCGCTCCCACGCGGGTCAGGTACGGCGCTCCCACGCGGGTCAGGTACGGGGCGCCACAGGTCAGGTACGGGACCCCGGTCAGGTACGGGACGACGGTCAGCGATGGCACGCCGGTGAGGTACGGTACGCCGGTGCGGACCGGGGCCCCGGTCCGGCGTGTCCCGGCTCAGCGGGCCCGCCGCCGCGGCTACCCGCGCCAGCGGCGCCTTCCGGCGGGCCTGTCCATCGCCTGGGTTCCGGTGCCGGCCTGGCGGGGCAGCCAGCCGCCACCAGGCGCCTACCGTTACTAGCGGGCGCGCGATCACGATGGCCACATCCACCGGGGCAGCTGCCCTGTCCCGCACCCCCGATCCGGGTACCGCCCGGGCGCAGGCCCCCTTGGTCCGGCGCACCACCGGCGAGATCAGGAGGCCATGGATCCAGTCGCAGGGCATCAGCGTGACGCGGCACGCCGCCGCGCTGCGCCCCTTCCGGGCCAAGGAGTTCGGCACCGGCCCGGCCGCGCCCAGCGAGGGGCACCTGCAAGCGGTGAACGCGATGCTCGCGCGGCTCCGGCAGGAACTGCTCGCGGTCAGCGAGCAGGTGCGCGGCGATGCGGCCAAGGCGATCGCACAGCCGAGCACTGCGCGGCTCCAGGCGCTCGTCACCTCCAAGGAAAGGGCGCACAACTGGGTACGGGCCATCGAGCGAATATGGGACTTCTACTTCGAATTGTTCGGTCAGCGACAGACCATGTTCGCGGACTGGCTGCTGTCCTGCGACCGCATCGCGCTCTCCTGCTACCAGGCTGCCTACCTGGGGGTCGGCGAGCCGAAGCCGCTGCCCGCTCCCCCGCCGTTCTGTTACGCGCGAACGGGCTTCTCCCCCGCGACGTTCCGCCGTGGCATCCCACTACGGCGCCTGGGCCGCCAGATCAACCCGTTCCCCCTGGTCCAGCTGCCCTATCACCGGCTGGTCAACCCGTGGACCCTCGGCGCGGTGCTGCACGAGGTCAGCCACAACCTGCAAAGCGACCTCGGGCTGAACAAGGCGGTACCGGTGGCCCTGGGCAGGCGCCTGCTGGAGGAGGACTGCCCGCCCGCGGTGGTCCAGGTGTGGGTCCGCTGGAACAGGGAGATCTTCGCCGATCTGAGCGCAGTGCTGCTCGGCGGTCCCGCGGTCGTCGGCTCGCTGCTCGACGTGGTCGGCCGGGCCCCACGGACGGTTGTCTCGTACAACCCGCGCGGCCCTCATCCCACGCCGTGGTTCCGCGTGTTCCTCTCGACCGAACTGCTGCGCAGGCTCGGATTCGCGCAGGAGGCGGACCGCTACGACTCGCTCTGGTCGAAGATCTACCCGGACCCGCGGTCCGGGACGTTGCCCCGGGCCATGGTGGACACGTTCAGCCGTGCCTACCCCGCCGTCGTGGATGCGCTGTGTTTCCGCGACTTCGCCCCGCTCGGTAAGCGCAGCCTGGCCAACACCATCAAGTTCGGGGCCAAGGAACACCAGATGACGCTCGAGGCCGCCGAACGGCTCGCGGCCGGCACCGACCCCGGCATCATCCCGGCCCGGTTGCTGATCGGCTCCGCCCGGTTCGCGCTCGACCACAAGCTGGCCCGCCCCGGCGTGATCACCAAGAACTTCTACACAGAACTGGCAAGGCGATGATCGTGACCGTCCAGTCCGCGTTGAGCGAGGTGCAAGCTTCCGCTCAACGGCTCCGCGAGCTTGTACGCGAGCTGGTCCTGACCGCCGTCGAAGACCAGCCACGCAACTGCCAGGTGCACCTGGTCACGGTCGTGCACGATGCCGCGCTGGATGTCGCCGCCGAGGCGGAGCAGGCTGCGGCGGCACTAGGCCTGGAGCAGACGGCCAACATGGCCCCGCCGCAGACGGCCACCCCGCAGGAGGTCGCCCACTGTCAGCGCCACGTCGCGTTGCTGGGCGCGGTACTGGTCCGCCAGCTTGCCGCACCAGAGATGCAAAACGACCTTGCGGCGCTGGGCCGGGAGCGTGGCCGCGAGGTGGGTGCGTGGGTACGGGAAATCAGCCGTTGTATCCAGGCCTGCCAGATAGCGCTCTGGACAGATGTGCAGCCCGCGCTGCTCGGCTACTGGCAGGAACTCGCCGACATCACCAACCGAAACTGCGTGTCCGGCGACGGGCACTGACCTTGAGAGGAAGGATAGCCACGATGCCTGATCCCCAGGTCAAGGTCGTCTTCTGCCCCCACGACGATTTCAAGGGCGAGCCGCCGCTGCCCACGTGGCCAGGCGCGGAGGCCATGGCGCTCCGTCTTAAGGCCAAGGCGGGCAGGGCGGCCCCCATCGATCTCGATCCGACCGATGACGAAGGCCGCACCAGCATTGCCTCCGTGCCCGCTGGCGCTCGCAGAATAGAGATCCCCGGCGGCCTGCCCGCTGGGTGGACGCTTGCAACCGACGAACTGGACATCTCGGCCACGGGAGACCCGAAGCACATCGTCCTCGTCCCGCCGGCGGACAGCCAGCATGTGCCGCTCCAGCTGGCCTACCACGACCCGCAAACAGGCTCAGGTGTCGTGCCCGATGCCACCGTGGAGGTCCTCGCCGACGATGGCAGCGTCCTCGGCAGTTTTATCTCGGACTGGAAGGGCCACGTCGACGCGGTAGCGCCGCTCGGCCGCAGGACCTTCAGGTTCGGGCGCGGCACCATATCCGGGACCGGGACGAGCGTTGTGCCGGCGAAGGGCAGCCTCACGACCTGGGTGCGCAAGGCCAAGGATCCCCAGCCGGTTGAGATCGGCTACGCGCCGGAAATCCTGCTCTCGGTCAAGCCGGTCGTCACCCAGCCCTCCGGGCTCGCCCCCCTGGAAGGCGCCACGGTCACCCTCGAACTCAACGGGCGCCCCGTGGCGACGAAGGAGCTTGAGAAGGGCGACACGGAGGTCACGTTCCCAGCCCTGGCCCAGGGCACATACGGGATCAGCGTTCTGCCACCGGCCGGGCCGGCGAGCCGGGATCTCACGCTTGCCTCGGCCCCGCCGGACATATACCTTTCGCATGGCGTTCACGCAGAGATCCCGGTCGCCTTCCTGCTCGCCCAGGCCACGATCCGCGGCCGGGTCGAGACCGAGGATGGCAAGCAGGTCACACAGGACGTCACGCTCCTGATCTCTGGCGACGGAGCCCCGTTTGACATCACCGCCCACAACGGGGAATTCGACCAGAACGTTCGCGCCGGCGTCAGCCTGACCATCAGCGTGCCGGACCAGGGGCTCGCGCTCGGAGTCATACCGCTCGAGCCGCCCGCCGAGGACCAGCCCGCACGGCTGGCACCAAAGGAGAACGTCGTCAAGCTCCTGTACAAGAACGCGATCTTCGGGCGTGCGCTCAACGAGCAGGGCAGCCCGGTGCCCGGCGCCATGATCGTCATCTACGACTCCGGGCAGACGCAGTTCGGCACCGCCATCGCCGACGATCAGGGCCAATTCGTCTTTGGCCTCGAGAATTCGGGCGAGTATTTCCTGTCGCAATTCCCGGAGGGTGGGAACGTCGCCATCAGGGAGCGGGTCGAGGTCCACTCCCGCACCCACAAGGACGTTCAGGTCCAGACCGACCTCGCGGGCGAGGGCGAGGCCTTCACCGACCTGGCCGCGTACCCGGTGCTCACCGAGGAGATCAGCACCATCGGGCCGCCGGCCCCGGCCCCCGGCGGCGGAGGGCGGGGAACCGGCGATTACGGCCAGGTCGTCGGCCAGGTCGTCCGGGACGTCCTCGGCTGGCGGCCGGGCGCCGACGTCAGCGGCTTCCAGGCCGCTCTGACCGGTGCCTTCAAGCTGCGCGAGGTGGAGGGCCACACCGAATGGACCTGGCAGCAGCGCGGCTACGCGGTGCAGGCCGATATGGGGGCGCTGACCGGGGCGCAGGCGAGCATCTACGCCCGAGCGAAGAGCGCCCTCGACCAGATACTGCCGCTGCTGGCCGGTCTGACGCCCCTCAACCCGGCACTGTTCCCGCCCCAGGACCTCGAGGCGATACGGACCGTCATCACCACCGAGCTTCAGGAGCTCGTGAGCGAGCTCGCGCTGCAGGGCGGCCCCCGTATCCAGCGGGTGGACCAGCTGTTCGAGCTGCTGACCGGGGAAAGGACCGGGTCGAGGAACCTGAACCCGGATGTGGTTCAGGGCAACCTGGGCACCCTGCGGGAGCGCTTCGGCCTGACCGTCGACGAGATCGACACGGTCGACGAGGAACGTATCGTCACCAACTTCCGCATCGTCGTCGAGCAGGTCCTGTCGCTCCAGGCGAGCTGGAGCACCGACCGCGGCCTGCTCGCGCCACTGGACCCGAGAGCCTCCTTCGGGACGGTCCTGATCTGGCTGTCCCGCAGCCTGGAGGCGGTATGCGAGTCGGTTGCCGATCTCAACTTCGCCCTGGACTCTGTGTTCGTGGACGCCGCGCAGCGGCAGGTGATCGAGCTGAAATTCCCGGGCGAGGAGACGCTGCTGCTGTCCGACCTGCTGGACTGGGTGGACCGGGCCAGCCGGGACGAAGGGCCGCGCATCATCCAGGATGCCGGGAAGGACGGGGTGTTCGCCTTCGCGCCGGTGCTGCGCAGGCTCCGCGACCTCATCCGGGAAACGCGGCGCGCTGCCCGCCACGGGGGCGGGCTGCCGCAAGGCATGCGGACTCCCCGCGTGGACCGCGCCCTGCAGGTGCTCGTCGACCAGCTCAACGAGGCGACGGATCTGGCCAGCTCGGTGCGCCGCGACGCACCGCCGGTGATCGAGGCCGCGCTGGTCTTCGAAGCCGGACTCGCCCGATCGGCGTCGCGTTCAGGGCAGCCGCTGCCGACGCTGGAGAATCTGCCAGGGAGGCCAGCGGCGATCCAGGTCGACATACTCGGCGCTAACTTCCGCGCCGGTGCCTCGGCGGTCCTGATCGCCCAAGATCGCGAAGACCTCCCCGAGATCCACACGAGGGGCATCAGGGTGTCCCCGCCGAACGTCATCCTCGCCACCTTCCGCAATCCCAGGACGGTGCCCGGCAGCGGCGGGGTGACGTGGTCGGTGGCGGTCACCAACGAGGACGGGTCGCACAGCAACCTGTTCCAGATCTGACCCGCGAAAAGTCAGCTTCCTGACGGAGGAGATCCACGATGGCGACGGAGCAGGAGTACCAGGCCTTCCTCGACCGGGTCGCGGCGCTGGAAGAGACGGTCGCCGACCGGCTGTCGTCGCGGCTCGTGTCCGACCCGCAGCTCGCAGACGTCCTGGTCAAGCAGATCGACGACCTGCTGCAAAAGGCCGTGGACGCGGATATGGCGATACCGCCACCGCCGGACAAGGGGCTCGCCCAACTGGTCGGTGTCGGGCCGGAGGCCTCCGACGCCCTGGGCAAGACCAGGATTCCGCAGGCGATCACGCCCTACGACGAAACAGTCTCGTCCGAGCGCCTGGTGGCCATGGGCGACCTGTACTACATCTACCAGCACGAGAAGATCGGCGTCTTCCGCGCCGTGCGCAAGCTGCAGGAACTCTTCCGTGCGGGCGCCGTCTACCTGTCCAGCGGCTCCGGCGCCTATGCGCTGTACCAGTTCGACCGGCGTGAGGTGCTGCGATACACCGGACGGGACCGGCTGGCCGCCTACCGGCGTGCGTTCGGCTACGGCCGCTCCCCGGTGCCGACCGGATCCCGCGCGAACAGCGACTTCCACCCCCTGTTCGCCCATTTCGCCAACCAGGTGGCGCTGTTCTGGCGGGACAAGCGGATCTCGGACGTGATGCGGGAACGCGCCTACGACCCCAGTTTCGGCAGCATCGCCGTGGTCCGCCGGGCCGGCCTGGACCTGCGGAACAACCTGAAGTTCACCTCGTACGGCCACGTGAACGTGCTCCGCGTCGAGGTCATGCAGTTGCTGGATGAGGCGTATCGCATCCTGGGGTCCGACGACATCAAGCGGATCTACGGCGCGGACACCGCCTGGGACGTCATTGAAATCATCCTCGCCCAGTACTTCGGCGAGCGCCTGGTCACCTCGCCACGGCAGCGCATGGCGATCGCGGGGCGCGAACTGTTCCGCTGGCTTGCCCAGCCCCACGTGCTGCAGACGCAGCGGACGCAGTTCGAGACGCTGCTCCTGGAGATCGCCGAATACGCCGAGGAGTGGCTCACCAGCGCGCAGTCGATGGGCGTCGCGGTCCGCCAGGAGGACCGCCGCGTCATGCCGTGGGACAGGTCCAACCTGCCCGCCGGAGGCGGCGAGCGGGTCGCCCGGCCGCCGGTGCCGAGCCGCCCGCTGCCGCCGACCGCGCGCACCGGCGGCACCCGGGGCAGGCCGCCGGCCACGCGGCGCAGGGCCGTGACGGCGAACGGCACCCGGCCGTGACGAAGATGGCGTCGTCCCCCGGCTGACCGGGGGACGATGCCGGCCGCCATGGACGAGGTCACCGCGGCCCTCCGGTATGCGCGGTCCCGCCGGGCGCCGACCCTGCGGCGCCTGGTCACCTTGCTGCGCTTCCCGACGGTGAGCGCCGAGCCCCGGCACTCGGCGGACATGAGCGCGTGCGCCGCCTGGCTCGCCCGCGAACTCGGCCGCATCGGGCTCACCGATGTCCGGGTCCGGCGCGGCCGGGTGGCCCCGGTGGTCACCGCCGCCTGGCATGGCGCGCCCGGTGCGCCCACCGTCCTGGTGTACGGCCACTACGACGTCCAGCCGGTCGAGCCGCTGACGGCCTGGGCGACCGATCCGTTCCGGCCGGTGCAGCGTGGCCCGTATCTGTATGCCCGCGGCGCGAGCGACGACAAGGGCCAGCTCATGGCCCACCTCGCGGCCATCGAGGCGTGGCTCGCCACCTCGGCCAGGCTGCCGGTCAACCTGCGGCTGGTCCTGGACGGCGAGGAGGAGATCGGCAGCCCGACCCTGGTGGCGGCGGTAGCCGCCGGATGGCGCCCGCTGACCGCTGACGTGGCGCTGGTATCCGACACGTGGATGCTCGCGCCCGGCGCCCCGGTGCTGATCACGGGGCTCCGCGGTGCGCTGGGTGCCAGCCTCGAGGTTTCCGGGCCGCGGCGGGACCTGCACGCGGGCGCGTTCGGGGGGGCCGTCACCAATCCGGCGGAGGTGCTGGCCACCCTGATCGCGAGCCTGCACGACAAGACCGGGCGGGTCTGCGTCTCCGGCTTCTACGACCAGGTGCGCCCCCTGACCGAGAGGGAACGGCAGCACCTGGCCGGGGCGGGCCCGAAGGATTCGGCGATGCTCGCCCCGGCGGGTGCGGCGCTCGGCCACGGCGAGCCCGGCTTCTCGGCCTTCGAGCGTGTCACCCGCAGGCCCGCGGTGGTCGTCACGGACCTGTGCACGTCGGGCGAGGGCCGCACGGTGGTTCCCGCGCGGGCCACCGCCGACATCAACGTCCGGCTGGCGGCTGGCCAAGAGCCGGGGAAGACCGCCGAACTACTGCGGCGGCATCTTCAGGCGCGCATTCCGCCCGGGATCCGCGGCAGGCTCCGCATCCGGGGCGGTTGCCCTCCTTACACCCTGGATCCGCGTGCCCCGGTGGTGCGCGCGGTCCGGTCGGCCTGCCGCAACGTGTTCGGCCGGGAGCCAGCGATGCTGCCATCCGGCGGTTCCATCCCGTTCGTCAGCACGCTCGCAGCGGCCCGCCCGATCGACGTCGCGCTGCTGGGATTCGGCCTGCCCGATGATGCGACCCACGCGCCGAACGAGCGCCTCTACCTGCCGAACCTGTTCCGCGGCACGGACGCGTGCATCGAGCTTTACCAGCAGCTCTTGACCTGAGCTGACTCGCGCCGCGAGGCTAGTCCATCACCCAGCGACCGCTAAACGGACATCTGTCCGCTGTCCGGGCGGTCCCTGCTGGACCGAACGGTGGCCAGCGGTGCTGCGGCCCGCGGGCAGCCCTGCGGGTGCGCTGCCCCCTGGTCACGGTCGCGGACCGGTGGCAGGCTTGCCGCATGGGCATCGTGTCACGTGGGTTCACCGGCCGCCGGCGGTCCGACGAGAACCTTCCGCCGGGCCAGTACCTGGTCACCGACTTCCCAGTGCTCTCGGCGGGGCCGACGCCCCGGGTAGACCTGGCCCGGTGGGAATTCCGCGTCACCACCGAGACCGGGCAGGAACGCACCTGGGACTGGGCCGCGTTCCGTGCGCTGCCGAGCGAGCAGATCACCGTCGATCTGCACTGCGTGACGAAATGGTCCAAGCTCCGCACGCCGTGGCGGGGCGTCCCGGTGGACACGCTGCTGGCCCAGATGCAAACGACCGCCGGATTCGCGCTCGCGCGTTCCTACGGCGGCTACACCACCAACCTGCCGGTGCAAGATCTGCTCGGCGGCCAGGCCTGGATCGCGTTCGAGTACGACGGCAAGGCGCTCGTGGCCGAGCACGGTGGGCCCGCACGGCTCCTGGTGCCGCACCTGTACCTGTGGAAGTCGGCCAAGTGGGTGACGGGCATTGACCTGCTGACCGAGGACCAGCCCGGGTTCTGGGAGAGCCTCGGCTATCACAACTACGGAGACCCATGGCAGGAGCAGCGGTACTGGGGCGACTGACCTGGCGGGTCAGCACCGTCACCTCGGTGCGCGGCGAGACGGCCACCGCCCGCACCATCGCCCTGAACGTCCCCGGCTGGCCCGGTCATCGCGCCGGCCAGCACGTGGATGTGCGGCTGACCGCGGCGGACGGCTACTCGGCCCAGCGGTCGTACTCGATCGCCTCGGCACCAGACGGCGACCAGCTCGAACTCACCGTGCAACTGCTGGCCGACGGCGAGGTGTCCCCGTACCTCGCGCAGGTGGTTGCCGCCGGTGACCCGCTGGAACTGCGCGGGCCGATCGGCGGGTGGTTCGCCTGGGACCCCGCACCGGTGCCGGTGCTGCTGGTCGCGGGCGGCAGCGGCGTGGTGCCGCTGATGGCGATGATCCGCGCCCGCGCGGCCACGGGGACCGGCTCACCGTTCCGGCTGGTGTACTCGGTCCGCGGTCCCGATGACGCCTTCTACGCAGCGGAATTGGCAGAACGGCAGCGCGGGGATGACGGGCTCCACGTCGCGTACGTATATACCCGCACCACTCCCCCGGGCTGGCCGGTGCCCCCCGGGCGGATCGGCGCCGGGGCGCTCACCGCGCCGGAGTGGTCGCCGGACCGCAACCCGGCAGTGTTCGTATGCGGGCCCACGGGGTTCGTGGAGACCGTGGCGAACCTCCTGGTCAACGCCGGCCACGACCCCCGCACCATCAAGACCGAACGCTTCGGGCCCTCGGGAGGCCAGTCATGAGTACCCACCTCGACGGAAACGTGCTCGGCGGGGAACTCGGCGAACTGTTCACCGTGGATATCACCGCCGCGACCGGCCAATGCGCCTCCTGCGGCATGGTCAGCGCGATCGCGCAGACCCACGTCTACACCGATGCTCCCGGGGTGGTCGCCCGCTGCCCCGGCTGCGGCGCGGTCATGCTCCGGCTTGTCCGCGGCCCGGGCCGCGCCTGGCTCGACCTGCGCGGCATCACCTGCCTCCAGCTGGCACTGCCGGACGAGCCCTGACGGCCGCTCCGCCAGCACGTGCCGCTGGTGCCCGTGAACTGCTTGAACTGAGCGCGGAACCAGGCCAACCTTAGGGAGGCGCTGAGCGCAGCCATCACACGCTCCGGAGGTCACAGTGAGCATCATGGGTACCCGGGTGGTGCGGACCGAAGATCCGAAGTTGCTGACCGTCGGCGGTACCTATGTGGACGACGTCAGGGTGCCCGAGCTGACGGGAGCGGCACGGGTCACGTTCGTGCGCAGCCCGCTCGGGCACGCCCGGATCACCGGCATCGACGCCTCGGCGGCGCTGGCAGCACCGGGCGTGGTCGCCGTGCTGACGGTCGCCGACATCAACGACCTGCCACCGCCGCCACCACCGCCGGAGGAGCCGGGCCCGGAGAACGTCCCCCTGCCGCTCGGCGGGGTGTGGCAGGAGCCGCTGCTCGCGGTGGACCGGGTGCGCTACGCGGGCGAGCCGGTGGCCATGGTCCTCACCGACGACGCCTACCGCGGCGAGGACGCGGCCGAACTGGTCAGCGTGGACTACGAGCCGCTGCCCGCGGTCGTGGGCGCCGACGCGGCGCTGGGCAACGAATCGCTGTTGTTCCCCGATGCCGGGTCGAACGTAGCCCTGACCGCGAGCACACCCGCCGACCCGGCGGCGTTCGACAACTGCGAAGTGGTGGTCGAGCGGACCATCTACAACCAGCGCCTCGCGCCGGTGCCGATGGAGGGGCGTGCCGCGGCGGCCCGCTGGGCCGACGGCAGGCTGACCGTCTGGGTGAGCACGCAGAACCCACAGATCTCCCGGTTCGTCATGGCCGGCGCGTTCGGGCTTGATCCCGACGCCATCCGGGTGATCGCGCCGGACGTGGGCGGCGGGTTCGGTGCCAAGGTCGCCATGGACCGGGACGCGCTGCTTGTCGCCTGGGCAGCCAAGCACACCGGCCGGGCCCTGCGCTGGGTGGAGACGCGCACCGAGAACCTGGTCGGGATGACGCACGGGCGCGCCCAGCGGCAGACCGTCAAGATCGGTGGGTCCAGGGACGGGCGCGTCCAGGCCTACCGCCTCGACATCGTCCAGGACACCGGGGCCTACCTGCGGATGACCGGTTTCCTGCCGTTCCTCACCAGCCTGATGGCGCTCGGCCCGTACGACATCCCGCATGTCGAGACCGCCTACCAGGTGGTCGTCACCAACGCCACGCCGATCGCCGCCTACCGCGGCGCGGGCCGCCCGGAGGCGACGGCCGCGATCGAGCGGGCCATGGACCTGTTCGCGGCCGAGATCGGGATGGACCCGGCCGAGGTGCGGCGCAGGAACCTGATCCCGGCCGACAAGTTCCCGTACCAGAGCCCGTGCGGGGCCAGGTATGACACCGGGGACTACATCGGCGCGCTGGACAAGGTGCTGGCCGGCGCGGGCTACGCCGAGCTGCGGGCCGAACAGGCCCGGCGGCGCGAGCGCGGGGACGTGGTCCAGCTCGGCATCGGCGTGTCGAGCTACGTCGAGATCACCGCGGCCGACGCGGACGGCGGTGAGACCGCCAAGCTGGACGTGCATGACGACGGCACCGCCACGGTCTACACCGGAAGCTCCGCACACGGGCAGGGCCACCACACTGCATGGGCCATGCTGGTGCACGACGATCTGGGCATCCCGATGGACAAGATCACGGTGATCCACGGAGACACCGACCTCATCCCGTTCGGCACCGGCAGCCACGCGTCACGGTCGCTGCAACTGGGCGGCATCGCCGTGCACCGCGCCGCCCTGGACGTCAAGGACCAGGGCAGGCGGCTGGCGGCCAGCCTGATGGAGGCCAGCGAGACGGACCTGGAACTGGACATCGAAGGCGGGCGCTGGCACGTTCGCGGCGACCCGGCCAGCGGCCGGACCTGGGCGGAGGTGGCGGGCCACGCAGGCGCCGAGGGCCTGACGGCCTCGGTGCACTACACCGACGGCGCGCCGACGTTCCCGTTCGGCAGCCACGTGGCGGTGGCCGAGGTGGACACCGAGACCGGCAAGGTCACCCTGGTGCGGCACGTGACGGTCGACGACGCGGGGACCGTGCTCAACCCGGTGCTGGCCGAGGGCCAGCGGCACGGCGGCATCGCCCAGGGGGTGGCGCAGGCGCTGCTCGAAGAGTTCGTCTATGACGCCGACGCCAACCCGCTTACCGGGAGCCTCGTCGACTACGCCGCGATCACCGCCACCGAGCTGCCCAGCTTCGAGCTGCTGACCAGCGAGACACCGGCCACCGTCAACCCGCTGGGGTTCAAGGGCATCGGTGAGGCCGGCACGATCGGCGCTACCCCGGCCATGCAGAACGCCGTGATCGACGCGGTCAGCCACCTCGGCGTCCGCCATATCGACATGCCCACGACGCCGGAGCGGGTCTGGGCGGCGATCGGCGCGGCGCGGAGCCGCCGGTGAAGGCCACGATGACCGCCAACGGCGGCGTGTGCCGGCCTGAAGCTCTGGCCCGCTATTAGGCCAGCTCGGGCGGGAAGCCTCCGGTGGCAACCGGACCCCAGCGGCGGGGCGTGACGCGCAACAGCGACTTGCCCTGCCGGACCATCGCGGCCCGGTACCCGGCCCAGTCCGGGTGCTCGCCCGCGATCGCGCGGTAGTAGGAGACCAGCGGCTCCACCGCTTCGGAGGAGTCGATGACCTCGGCGTCGCCATCAATCTGCACCCACGGGCCGCCGAAATCGTCGGACAGGACAACGACGCTGACGCGGGGGTCCTTGCGGGCGTTGCGTGTCTTCGCACGGGAGGGATAGGTCGCGACGACGATGCGCCCGGCCTCGTCAACGCCGCACGTCACCGGGGAGGCCTGCGGGCTGCCGTCGGAGCGTGCCGTGATGACGAGTGCCTGATGACGGGGCCGGACGAAGTCGAGCAGTTCATCTCTGGTGACCACGGTGTTCGTGGCGATCTGCGGGCTCACCAGCCCACTATCCCATCCCGGCCAGATGGCGGGAGCGCTGCCGCGGCCACGGCCTGCTCCGCTCAGGCACCGGCCTTGATCTGGTCAATCCCGGGCCGTCTTGACATGGTGTGATCGTGGCTGAGGTCCGGGATGCCGAGATAACGATCGTCGGCGGCGGGGCCATCGGGTGCGCGGTTGCCTACTGCCTGGCGCGCGCCGGGTACCCCGACATCCAGATCGTCGAGCGCGGCGAACTCGCCGCCGCCACCTCCAGCCAGGCCGCAGGGCTGGTCGGGCAGGTCCGCGGCAGCAAGGAGCGGACCCGGCTGGCCATGGCGTCGGTCGCCCTGTACTCGAAGATCGAGCAGGAGACCGGGTACACGGCGGACTGGCGGCAGACGGGGAGCATCCGCGTCGCGATGACCACGGAACGGGCCGGTGAGTTCCGCGCGATGGCAGACGTGGCGGCCTCGGCCGGGCTGGATGTGGAGTTCCTGGAGCCCGGGCGGCTGGCCGAGTTGTTTCCGCCGCTCGACACCGGGCAGGTCAGGGCCGCCTTGTGGTGCCCGACCGACGGCTACCTGCAGCCGCACAGCCTGGTGATGGCCTACGCCCGGGCCGCGCGGGACCGAGGCGTGACGGTCGCGGCGCACACGATGCTCACCGGCATCACCGTGACCCGGGGCGCGGTAACCGGGATCCGCACCAGCAGCGGCAGCGCCAGCACGGACATGGTGATCAACGCGGCCGGGCCGTGGGCGGGCGCTGTGGCGTCGCTGGCCGGTGCCGAGCTTCCGGTGGTGCCGGTCCGCCACGAGTACTTCGTCACCGTGCCGCAGGAGGGCTGGCACGGCGGCCTGCCGGTGCTCCGCATCCCCGACGTCCGGATCTACGCCAGAGCGGAAGTCGGGGGCATCTTGTGCGGGGGCTGGGAAGCGGACGGAATGAGCCTCGACCCCCGGGAGGTGGCGGTAGGGCAGCCATTGGCCGTCGCACCCGACTGGGATGTCCTGTCGGGCTTCGCCGCTGATTTCGCCCGGTTCATCCCCACGGTCACCACGGCCGAGGTCCGTGAGGTATTCCGCGGATACCCGGCGTTCTCACCGGACGGCCGGTTCATCGTCGGGCCGGTGCCCGGGATCCGCGGGTTCGTGATGGCCGCGGCCTGCAACGCCCACGGGGTGTCAGGGTCCGCCGGTCTGGCCGAGAGCGTGCTGGCGAGCCTGCAGCCAGACCCCCCGCCCTACATCCGCTCGCTCAGCCCGGCACGGTTCATGCCACGCGACTGGACCTGGGAGTCCGCCCGCGACCGGGCCGAACTGATCTACGAGAACTACTACGGGCTGGCAGCCGCAGCCCAGGGAGGCCGCTGAGCCCCGGCGGGCCGGGCGCGCGTGCTGCGCCCATTGTGACGTCCGCAGTCCTTGTGCCCATCCGCTTGGTTACCGGCAGGGAAACTCTCGGCGGCCAATGGCCCCAGTGCCCGAGGTCGCGGCTCTATGGTGGCGGCGCGCGTGGCTACCATCGTGCTGAGGACCTGTGGGCGGGGCGGACGACAGGGAGACACCCAGTGACAGCTGATGGGCCCGAATCCGGGACAAATCCCGAACCTGGGACAACTCCCGAATCCGGGACAAAACAGGCGTTCCCTTGGATCCCTGTGCTGCTGGGACTCGGCGCCATTGTGGGTATAGCGACGATCACCGCCGGGATCGCGCTCGCCGCGGCACCGCCACCCGCCGCGCCGGTGCTGGCAACGACGTCGGAAGCCAGCCCGTCTGCCTCAGGCACTCCCCTGCCGTCCGGCTCGCCGCTTCCTTCCGCGAGCGTGCCGGCACCCGCGACGCCGAGCGCGCTGCCAACCCCGTCCATCTCTTCATCCCCCACCCCGTCCCCCTCGGCCAGCAAGTCGCCCACCCCCAGCCCGACACCGACCGCGACTGCCACCGCCACGTCAACCGCGACTCCCACGCCGACCCACGGCGGCTAAGTCCGCGATTCTGGATCACGATGGCAGGTTCGCGACGACGACCATCCGGCGGTGGCCTGCGGTGAGCGGCTGCCCGTCCTCCCCGTACCCGGCGACCGTGGCGAACCCCGCGGCGAGCAGCCAGTCACGGAGTTCGGGGAAGCCGAACAGCCGCTTGACGAAGGTCAGGCGGCGGGCCCGGCCGCCGCGCACGACGGTCCGCTCCGCTTCGAACCGGCCGGTCAGCGCGTCCAGGTGGTAGCGGTCGACGAGCATGTCGCCGTTGTCCCTTGCCGCCACGACGCGTGAGGGGGTCCATGAGGCGAGGAAGCTGGGCTGGTTGTCCAGGTCCATGGCCAGCCGGCCACCGGGCCGCAGGACGCCGGCGATCCCGTCAAGGACGGCGCGGTTGGCGGCGTCATCGAAGTAACCGAACGCGGTGGACCAGTTGACCACCCGGTCGAAGCGGCTCCGCCACGGCAGCTCGCGCATGTCTGCGGCCACGTACTCGACGCTGACCCCTGCGGCGGCCGCGTCCGCGCGGGCCCGGTCCAGGAAGACCGCCGAGGAGTCAAGGCCGGTGACCTCGCAGCCGCGGGCAGCCAGCTGGCCGGCCATTTCCCCATGCCCGCAGGCCAGATCCAGCACGCTCATGCCCGGCCGCAGATCCAGCAACCGCCAGGCCAGTTCCGCGGCGGCCTCCCCCTGGACGCCGGCACCGGGGACGGGGGGCCCGTGGGAGGCGAACTTGCTGGTGCCCTCATCGGCGGCAAAGAAGTACAGGTAATCCTCGTCGTACATCTGCGCCGCGTCGAACAGGTCGTCGCCCATGCCAGCGAACATAGAGAGGATCACCCCGGACAGCAACGGCATGACCGCGATCATCCCGTTCCGGCGCCGCGCGTGCCGGGCCTGGACCCAAGGGTCCTCAGAAGAGGTGAAAGCCGGGACGGTCGTCGTGCCAGAAAAGCACCACGGCCTTTCCGACGACGCTCGTTCCCTTGATCGGGCCCCAGAAGCGGCTATCGCAGGAAATCGGGCGGTTGTCCCCCATCACGTAGAACTCTCCGGGCGGGACGTGAAAAGGTGCCCGGCTTGTGGCCGCGGGTATGGGGGGCCCGAGCGGCTCGTGGGGAGGAAGGTAAGGCTCGCGGAGCCGCCGGCCGTCCACGTAGATGTTGCTGCCGGCCGAGTAGATGGTCTGGCCGGGCAGGGCGATCACCCGTTTGACCAGGTCGGTGTCTGGCCCCGGGCAGTGGTCACGCGGCGGGTGGGTGAACACGACGATGTCCCCCTGGTGCACGTCATGCCAGTTGAAGAACGCCTTCCAGACGAGGATCCGGTCGTTGATGTCCAGGGTTGACTCCATGGACGAGGAGGGGATCGAAAAGACCTGGAACACGAACGCCCGCAGGCCGAGCGCCAGCGACAACGCCACGACCAGGGCCACGGCCCACCCCGCCAGGGCGCGGGCCCGGCCGCGGCCTGGAGGCCTCCCGGCCGCACCCTCGGCTTCGCTTGCCCCGTCCTCGGGGGCGCCCGCCACATCCTCCGGGACACCGCCGGGGTCAGCAGCGCTGGTCATGCCCGCTCATGGCGCTGCTGTTCGCGGGCTTTCCCGTGGTGACGCTGATGGATATGGAGGCGGAGGACCGGGCGGTGTCGCCAGCCACGTAATCGTGGCCGTCCGGGATGGGCCCGTGGCTGGCGGCGCCAGCGCCCCGGGCGACGCCAGAGCACGGCCCGGTTACCGCATTGGCTGGCGCCGATGAGGTCAGCAGGGCCAGCGATACGCCCAGCGAACATGCCGCCGCCACCAGCGCGCCCACCGCCACCCGAAGGCGCCTGCGCGGTTGCACCAGTCGCGTGCGGGCCGCCCCCTTGAAGTAGCTCCACGCGATCGACCGGGCCGGCGTTCCGTCCCGCATGAGCAGCATGGCAAGCTCGGCGGCCTCCTCGCCGTGACGGCTCCGCCAGCGCTCCGGATAGCAGCGCAAGGCGTTCCGGACAAGGCGCTCTGACCCCGGTCCCGCCATCAGATGCCCTCAAGCCCGAGCCGCAGCCGTCCGGCCACCCTGACCCGCTCGATCGCATCAAGGTGCACGCGAAGCGCGGTCACACCCGCGGGGGTGATCCGGTAGGGGTGGCGGCGGTCCTCCGCGGGCAGCGCCTCGATCAGGCCAATCTGCTCGAGCCGCTCCAGTGCCCCGTAGAGAGTCCCGGGCCCAAGCTCCACCCCCGCGAAGCCCTTGACGTCCTTGATCAGCGCGTAACCGTGCTTAGCGCCACCGGCCAGGCTCGTCAGTATCAGGACCGACGCATCGCCAGCGCGGCGCAGCACATCCTGGCCGCCCGCGCCGTCCCGTTCCGCTTCACGAGGTGCCATCCAGCCTCCTAGTACGCTGGCCAATATATCAGTCAACGTACTAGCTGCGGGCATGGCGAGGCAAACGGTCAGACGAGGAGGCGGGCACCGATCCACAGCGCGAGAAGGGAGCCCACCAGCCAGAGGGCCGCCCATACAAATCGTGGGATGCCCGTGATCGTGCGCAGGGTGCCCGCGTCCTTCGCCTTGCTGCCGTGCATGAAGACAAATCGGACGCCGGAAAAAAGCAGGAACCAGCTGAGCGCATAGGCGGCAATAGTCTCGATCTCGACGTTTCCGGACCTCAGGACCAAGACAATCAGCGCGCCGTTCAAGAGCACAGAGACGACGCCAAAAAAATTACGGACTTGAAGCAGTATCAGGAAGAGGGCGACTCCCGTCACGATCAGGACCGCCTGTACCTGGTGGTGTGCCAAGAGGGCTGCTGCGCCAAGCCCGGCCAGACTTGGCCCCAGGTAGCCAGCGAAGCTGGTAACCACCCTGCCCGGGCCGGTCGCGGGTCCCTCGGTGAGGGTTGCTCCCGTGGCGTCACTATTCAATTTGACCCAGGAGACCTTGCGTCCCACGCTCCAGCCGGCCAGTGCATGCGCGCCCTCGTGCGCGATCACACCGATGTGCCTCGCGAGTCGCCAGATGCCTTCCGCGGCGAACCCGAGGAGAACGAGTATCCCGATGGGCTTACCGATCGGTACCGACGACAGCGCGGGGCTCTGGCTGAACTGGTGTTGCGCTAATTCCAGCGACAGTGCCAGCATTTCGCCCCCCCGGATCCTCTTGGGGCTGGGGGGATAACGGCGGGCACACATCCCGGTACGCGTGCCTCAAGAGTTCCCCGCAGGCCCCACTTATCAGCGAAACATCGGAGCGAGGTCTTGGCAAGTGCCCCTCGTCCGCGAGCGGCTCACGGGCCACGAGGGCGATGGCAGCCGTGCGGCCACGCAGCCGGCCGCCGCTGGGCTGAGCACCTTCGGATAGAAATAGGCATGGCCAATGTGACTGAGCTGCGTGTTGCGCTCACCGTGAAGGATTTCGGCCAGGCGCTGGCGTTCTACCGCGACGCGCTGGGGCTGGAGCAGCTCGCCGACTGGAGTTCGGAGTCGGGGCGGGTCGTCGTCTTCGACGCGGGCCGGGCGACGCTCGAACTGTTCGACGATGCCCAGGCCGAGATGGTCGACGCGATCGAAGCCGGCCGCCGGGTGTCCGGGACGGTCCGGCTGGCGATGCAGGTCGCGGACAGCCAGGATATGGCGCAGCGGCTGGTCGCGGCCGGTGCGGTCCAGGTGGCACCGCCGGTGGTGACCCCCTGGGGTGACCGCAATGCCCGGGTCCAGGCACCGGACGGGATGCAGCTCACGCTGTTTACCCCGTGATCACGATCCGTCCCGCGGCCGAGGCCGACGCACCGGCCCTGCGCCTGATCGCCGTGGCGGCCTACCAGCACTATGTGCCCAGAATCGGCCGGCCACCCGCCCCCATGACCGCTGACTACGCCGGGGCGGCGCGCCGCGGCCAGGCCTGGCTGGCGGACGAGGACGGCGAGGCCGCAGGCTTCGTCATCCTCATCCCCCAGCCCGGCTATCTGCTGCTTGAGAACGTGGCCGTCCGGCCGGCCGCGCAGGGCCGCGGCATCGGGGCACGGCTGCTGGCCCTGGCCGAAGAACGCGCGCGCGGCCTCGGCCTGCCCGAGATCCGGCTCTATACCAACGAGGCGATGACCGAGAACCTTGCCTACTACCCGCGGCACGGATACACCCAGACCCACCGGGCCCGCCAGGACGGCTTCGACCGGGTCTTCTTCCGCAAGCAACTCGGTGCCTGACCGTTCCAAACGCGGCGGGTCCGGCCGTGGCCACTGGCTGGTCAACGGCGGGTGAGTTAGCGTCCTACCCATGACATGGCATCGTGATCGTCCTGGTTTCGTTCCTGCGGCGGCGATATGCGCGATGGTGGCAGGCTTGTCGGCCGTGGCGGCCCCGGCCGCCGGCGCGGCTACCGCATCCACCCGCGCCGGCGCCGGCTCGGCCGCCTGGCGGCAGCTGTCCTGGCGGCTTTTGGATACCGGGACCCAGACCCATTTCCGTGGCCTGTCGGTGGTCAGCCGGAACGTGGCCTGGCTGGGCGGTTACGACGGGGTGGTGCTGCGCACCGTTGATGGCGGCCGGACGTGGATCAACGCCTCACCGGCCGGGGCGTCGGCGCTGCAGTTCCGCGACATCGAAGCCTTCAGCGCTACCGCGGCCGTGGCCATGGCCGCCGGAACCGGCACCGACTCCCGGCTGTATGTCACCGCCAACGGCGGCCGCACCTGGCGGCTTGCGTACAAGAACACCAACCCGCAGGCGTTCTTCGACTGCATGGCGTTCTTCAATCCCCGGCACGGCCTGGTGCTCAGCGACCCGGTGAACGGCAAGTTCCGGATCCTCTCCACCCGCGACGGCGGGCGCGACTGGAGCGTGCTGCCCACTGCCGGGATGCCTCCCGCTCTGCCCGGTGAGGCCGGGTTCGCCGCGAGCGGCGAATGCCTGACCACGTTCGGGCATGACGCCTGGTTCGGCAGCGGCGCCAGCACTGCCGCGCGTGTGTTCAGCTCCCGCGACGGCGGCTTGACCTGGCGAGTGGCCACCACCCCGATCGTCGCCGGCGCGACGGCCGGGGTGTTCGCACTGGCGTTCCGCACTCCGCTGGCCGGTGTCGCGGTCGGCGGCGACTTCGCCAGCCCCACCGCGGCAACCGACGTCGCGGCCCTGTCCTTCCTGGGCAGCCCGTGGTTCTCCCCGCGGTCAGGCCCGGCGGGCTACCGGTCCGGCGTCACCTGGGTGCCCCGCACGCTCGCCACCCTCGTCGCGGTCGGGCTGACCGGTTCTGACGTCTCCTTCGACGGCGGCCTGACCTGGCACACCTTCGACACCGGCCAGTTCGACACGGTCAGCTGCGCACCCGACGGCTCCTGCTGGGCCTCCGGCGACCTGGGCCGGGTCGCCATCCTGCAACGGTGACGAACCGGCGCCTGCCCGGTCTCACCAGGAGAGCACGGCCACCCTCGGTCATTGCCAGCGGCTGGCAGCGGGTCAGGGAACGCCGGCCGGGACCTTCTCGGGGTGATCCGGTGCCGCCGCGGGCTCATCCCAGGGAGCTGGCGATCCCGGGTTTACCGGGAGTTTATGCAGGTAGCCACGAAGAATGACAGGCTGGCGATCCTCATCAGCACGCCGGCCGCCGTCGGGGGGCGGCGGCCCGGGCTCGGGTGGGCCGCCGTCGCCGCCACCGCCGCCCGGCCGCCAGCCGGAGCGGCCCGCCGCGAACAGCCCTCCCCAGGCACCCAGGCCGGCGCCGAACAGCGGGAAGCAGACCAGTGCGAGGAGATATCCGGCCGCGGTGTCGGCGACGCTCATCTCGAACTCGTACAAGGCCGCGTTGTAATTGCTGTTGTAATTGCCGAGGCGCAGGAAGCGAAGGCGCGCGTCGTGGAGGGCCGCCGCCGGGGGGTGCGGTTTGGAGAAGACCCACTGCAGGGGCTTCACCATGTGTGGCAGCAGCACGACCGTGCCGGTACGCAGAACGCAGAAGACCAGCGCGGCGACGGCCCCGGCGCACAGCCCGGCCGCCATGCCCTGCCGGGCACGGACGTCGGACAGCGGCAGCTGCTGACGGCGGCGGGTGGCCCGCCGGGCCGCCACCAGCCCGGCCGCGATGGCAGCGCCCAGCACCGCCGGCAACGCCAGCGCCCGCGCCACGCCGTAAAAGCCGGCCAGCCACCCAACGGTGATATGCGGCCACCTGCCCATGGGCGCCAGCGCAAACATGAGCAGACCGGCCGCCGCCCCCGCTCCGGCGCCGATCGCCAGCGCCCCCGGGCTGAAGGGCGGCCGCCGCGCCGTCAACGCGAGGAGCCCGGCCACATAGGCTGCCACGACCACCAGAAAAATGATCTCGCCTGTCCAGGCGCCCGCGAGCCAGGCATGCCCGTAATACCCGGTGTACTCCGACCGCGCCACCCTGGCCTTGACCACCACCAAGGCAAACACTGCCGCGTAACCGCCGACCCGCACCATCCGTGCCTGCCAGCTGTGCCTGCACGGGCCGAACACCCGGCGAGCGAGCCACGGCAGCCCGGCCAGTATCACCACGGCCGCTATCACGTCGCCCCTGTTGATCAACGTGGCCGAATTGGCCGCCGCGCCGGGCCATCCGGCCCAGACCACGCCCGCGGTAGCAGCGAGGAACGCCAGCGAAGAGACCAATTTGCGAAGCATACGGGCCTCCTGTAAGCAGTAGCCGCCCGCCAGCAACCAGGCTAGCCGTCCTTGTCCAGCCCGAACCCGGCCGCGCGCCCACCCGATGAACCGCCCTGGCCGCCGGCTGTCAGCTCGCGCCTGGCCCGCTCATCCTCAATGAGCGCGCGGCGCATCTCGTCCGGATCGCCGGTGACAACGGCGTACACGCCTGGCCGCGCGCAGCCCTCGCGGCGCCTGGCGCTGATGGAGATGCCGCCCCACGCCGGCTGCGCAGCGAACTCGTAGCCAGGGAACTCGGCCTCCAGCTCGCTCAGCTGTCCTGATAGACCGGTCACGCGAATCCATGCGGGCGGACGGGACGCGGTTCCTCCGCGCCATGGCAGGTGCTCTCGCGAATGCCTGCGTACACTGGCGAGTCCTCACATAAGTACGGACCAGTACTTTTGGACTACGCCGCTACTTTAGGGCGTGTGCCCGGCACCGGGCAAGGGGAACGCTCGCCAGGACCATGAGGGAACGGCTGCCGGGGAGCCGGGCGCTGGGGGGAGGCGGCCAGCGGTAGGCGGTCAGCAGTCGCTGATGCCCTGGCTTGCCGCCTGCGTGAGAAGGTGAGCTGGTGGTGACTTCGGGGCAGCGGGCCGGCGCTCTGCTTTCGGTCAATGTGGGAATGCCGCGCGATGTGACCTGGCGGGGCAGGACGGTGCACACGGCGGTGTGGAAGAGGCCGGTCAGCGGGCCGCGGATGGTGCGGCGGCTCAATATCGATGGTGACGGGCAGGGTGATCTGGCCGGGCACGGCGGCGAGCAGCGGGCGGTGTTCGTCTACCAGATCGAGTCCTACCGGTACTGGCAGGAGCAACTGCGCCGGGATGACTTCGAGTACGGGCAGTTCGGGGAGAACTTCACCGTCCAGGGATTGGCCGACGACCAGGTGTGCATCGGCGACCGGTACCGGATCGGCGGCGCGGTTTTCGAGGTAACCCAGCCGCGGGTCACCTGTTTCCGCGTGGGTATCCGGATGGATGATCCCCAGATGCCCGCGCTGCTGGTTTCCCATCACCGGCCCGGGTTCTACTTCCGCGTGCTGACCGAAGATGCGGTGGAGGCCGGGCAGGAGATCGTCAAGGTTGCGTCCGGCCCGGAGGCCATGACGGTCGCGGAGATGGACGCCCTGCTGTACCTGCCCGGGCATCCCCGGCAGCAACTGCTGCGTGCGCTGCGCATCCCGGCGCTCAGCGGCGGGTGGAAAGCCTCGTTCCAGGAGATGCTCGGCCAGCCCGGGCAGCTCACCGGCAACGCGGGGCTCACCGAGGCGAGCCCGCCACCGGCGTGGCCCGGGTTCCGCCCGCTCGCCGTGACCGGAATCAGCCGGGAAAGCGAGACGGTGATCTCGGTGCACCTGGCCGATCCCGAGGGCGGGAGCGTGCCGGCCGCGCTGCCCGGACAGTTCCTGACCCTGCGCATGCACCCCGGCCCCGCCGGGCGGCCGCTGCTGCGCAGCTACTCGCTGTCGGGGCCCGCGGCTGCCCGCGACTCCCGCATCAGTGTCAAGCGGGAGGAACACGGTGCCGCCAGCCAGTTCCTGCACACCCGGGTGCGGGCGGGTGACCTGCTGGAGGCAGCCGCGCCGCGCGGCACCTTCACCCTGCGCCCGGGCCAAGCGCCGGTTCTGCTGATCAGCGCGGGTGTCGGCGCGACACCGGTGCTGGCCATGCTGCACGCGCTGGCGGCTGCCCGGTCCACCCGGGACATCTGGTGGCTGCACGGCGCGCGCCGCCGTGCCGATGAGCCGTTCGCCGCCGAATCCCGCGCCCTGCTGGCCGCGCTCCCCAGCGCGCACCGGCACATCTGTTACAGCAGCCCGGGCCCTGAGGACAGCCAGGGCCGCGACTACCAAACGGCGGGGCGCCTGTCGGCGCCGGTCCTTGGCGCCCTGGACCTGCCCCGCGACGCCGATGCCTACCTGTGCGGACCTTCCGCCTTCATGGCGGATATATCCGCTGCCCTGGCCGCGGCCGGCATCCAGGCTGCCCGCATCCGTACCGAGGTCTTCGGCGCCGGGCCCGCGCTCACACCCGGCATCGCGCCCGCGGCCGCCCGCCGGCCGCACCTGCCCGCCGGCCAGCCAGGCAGCGGACCCCTGGTCGCGTTCGCGCGCAGCGACCTGAACGCGCGCTGGGACCCCGGCTACGCCAGCCTGCTCGAGTTCGCCGAGGCCTGCGACGTGCCGGTGCGCTGGGCGTGCCGCACCGGAGTGTGCCACACCTGCGAGACAACCGTCATATCCGGAACGGTCCGCTACACCCCCGCCCCTGTCGATGACCCCACCGATGGCAGCGCACTGATCTGCTGCTCGCAGCCACGCGACGACCTGGTCCTCGATCTGTGACCACCCGCTAGCCACCGGCGTTGCCCGGCAATCTACGGCGGGCCAGCTGGCGGCCGGTCTCAGCTGAAGTCTGCAGAGCCATCTCAAACCACCTCCACTTGACGCATCTGATTTCACGCATCTAGCATAGTGATATCAGATTAAGAGGGTGATGATCCCGCCGGCGTGGCGGGAAGCAGACAGCGCGACCGGACCGGTGGCGCAGGGAGGTACAGGCCATGAAACCAGCGATCTCGGTGGCCGGGCTCACCGGCCGCAACCGCGGGCAGCTCGCCCCGGACGATGTCGGCTTCGCAGTGGAAAGCGGGTAGCGCCATGAGTCTCAACGGCGGGTGGGTCAGCTACAGCGGAGACGCCAAGATCGAACTCGCGGTCGGCCTGCTGGCCGTGGCGGGCGGCGCGGCCTACGCGGGAATCCGGCTGCGGCACCCCCTCCGCCCCGGCCGGCCACCTACCTCGGTCGTGGTCCTGATGTTCTCGCTCTGGGTCATTGCGCTCATTGCGTTCCTGGTCGGGCTCGGGGTCTACGTCAAGCAATTCGTGCACGACTATCCCGACATCACGTCGGGTGTCCATAACCCGATCACTCCGGTGACGTTGCTCGCCGCGGCGGCCATTTTCGGCATCATCATGACCCGCAGCGGGTGGCGCTACCAGACCAGGCTGGGCAGCGCGCTCGTAGGCGCGATGGCCGCGCCGATGATCTTCGAGTTGCCCTTCGACCTCATCGTGATGGCCAGGACCTACCCTGCTCTGCCCCCTGATCCGGCCCTCTACCGGGCGGTGTTCTTTACGCCCCTGATCATGGTCGAACTCACCACGCTGTGGCTGCTCACGCTGTCGCCGATGGTGCGGGTGCGCAGGTCCACGTTCTTCTGCTTCGCGCTGATGATCGGCGTGTTCGGGATCTGGGCGCTGTTCGGCTTCGGCTACCCGCAGTCCGCGCTGCCGATCACGCTGAACATAGTGTCGAAGATCCTGGCCTTCATCACCGCGCTGACCCTGTTCCTGCCCGACCGGCTCAGGAACTGGCGGACGGACGGCCCACCAGCCACTCCCGGCCGCGAGCAAGCCCCGCAACCAGTCATGGCGGCGCCCGCCACGAACCGTGAGCAGGCCCCACAACCAGTCATGGCGGCCCCGGCCCCGGCCGTCCGGGCTGCGACCGTGCCCAACGGGAGGGTCAAGCAAGGCAGCACGGTCGCCAGAGCCACGGACTCAGTTAAGGAGACGATCATGGGCGAGCCGGCGATCAAGATTCTCGGACTCCGCAAGAGCTTCGGCGAGAAGGAGGCCGTGGCCGGGATCAACCTGGAGATCGCGGCCGGCTCCTTCGCCGGGCTGGTCGGGCCGAACGGGGCCGGGAAGACCACCTCGCTGTCGATGATGACCGGCCTGCTGCGGCCCGACGCCGGGCAGATCCTGATCAACGGGCTGGACGTGTGGGCCGACCCGGCCGCCGCTAAGGCGATCATCGGCGTGGTGCCGGCCGAAGCCCGGCTGTTCGACCGGCTCAGCGGCGAGGAACTGCTGGAATACGCCGGGCGGCTGCGCGGCCTGCCGGTCGTCGAGGCACGGGCCCGGTCCGCGCAGCTCCTGGACGTGCTGGACCTGACCGCTGACGCGAAACGGCTGGTCGCGGACTACTCCACCGGCATGCGCAAGA
>Ga0306920_100000711_pt1 | contig 39720 bp, 30 predicted proteins | sample flu12Cox44000170_FD_204666 | JGI IMG/M metagenome (GOLD analysis project Ga0306920, IMG submission 204666) | Lab enrichment of tropical soil microbial communities from Luquillo Experimental Forest, Puerto Rico - flux4day.12C.oxic.44.000.170 (v2)... | ecosystem: Environmental > Terrestrial >... | reverse complement strand
TTAGCCGGCGCATTCGCAGTCTCTTGCACCGCCAGTTCTCTCACGGGGCACGGATACCGATCGTCATCGCACGCCTGCGCATACCTCGATGGCACACCCGCGATCAGCCCAGCTCCAGCTATCATGACTGCCAAAGTACATAGAGTTCGCATTGCGTCCCTCCCGCCCCTAGAGGTCGATCGGCATATCTCCATCCGTCGCAATGGCGCCACATTGACCTAAATAGGGCATTGTTTGCGCAGTCCGGAGGCGGAAGAGTGGACGGTTCCAACGATACGGAAATCTCGCCCAATGACAGATCACGCAGAAAAACGTGGCCAACTAATCCGGCACCTTGAAGATACTCTGGCGCTCGCAGATGAAATTGAGGATGGCCAGACTGGATTCCTAATCGAGCGCGCGCTCGATGAAGCGCGATCACGTCACTTTAGGCCGATCGGCTGAATCGCGTCCGCTTTCAGAGCGAAGCGGACATCCAGGGGGCGCAGGGCCTCGAGGGCCTCGGTCGCGAATGACCCACAGCGGACAAAAGCCAGATTGAGATTCCGCAGCGCAGCAGTCTCCTGCCAGCGTGCTATCATCTGGGCGCCGACACGGAGGCGTCCAAACGGATTCAGAACAATTCAGGTCTGCCCCAAGGACTGGCCCGCTCGCCTATTGGAGGCTGAGTGTGCCGTGGTCCCCTCACTGGGAGATGGTCGCATGTTCGACTTGAGGAGGCGCGAGTTCATGACGCTGCTCGGCGGCGGGGCCGCATGGCCGCTCGCGGCGCGCGCGCAGCAGCCGGCGATGCCGGTGATTGGATTTCTCGATCCCACATCGGCTGACGCAGAGGCCGACCGTCTGCGCGCATTCCGCCAGGGCCTCAAGGACGCAGGCTTCGTTGAGGGCGAGAACGTCGAAATCGTCTACCGGTTCGCCGAAAATCAAAGCGACCGGTTGTCGGCGCTGGCGGCCGAACTGGTTCGTCGGCAGGTCGCGGTGATCGCGACGCGCTCTCTCGGTGCACGCGCGGCCAAAACGGCAACCTCGACGATCCCCATCGTTTTCATGCTCTCCGAAGACCCGGTCAGGCTGGGTCTTGTCGCAAGCCTCGCCCGGCCGGCCGGCAATGCAACGGGGATCAATTTTTTCAGTACTGAGCTCACGGCAAAGCGGCTGGAGCTCCTGCGTGAGCTCGTGCCCCGAGCGGCTCGTGTGGCCGTGCTGGTCAATCCAGCCTATGCGGCGCGTACCGAAGCCACGGTGAGAGACGTGCAGGCGGCCGCCCGCGCCATGGGGCTGGAACTCCTGGTGCTCAACGCCAACACCAGCCAAGAGATCAACGCGGCGTTCGCGACCTTTGCGCGCGAGCCCCGCCCCGACGCCCTCTTCGTCGGCACCGACCCGTTTTTTTCGAGCAGGCGATCCCAGTTGGTCAATCTGGCGTCGCGCCATGCCGTGCCCGCTGCCTATTCAGGGCGTCACTACCCCGAAATTGGGGGGCTGATGAGCTACGGAAGCGACGCGAACGACGCGGCTCGGCAGGTCGGCGGCTATGTCGGCCGCGTCCTCAAGGGCGCAAAGCCTGCGGACCTGCCGGTCGTGCAGTCGTCGAAGTTCGAGCTGGTCATCAACGCCGAGACCGCGAGGATGCTTGGCATCACGGTTCCACCGTCGCTGCTCGCCATCGCCGACGAGGTGATCGAATGAAGCGCCGCACATTCATTACGCTGCTCGGCGGCGCGGCGGCCGCGTGGCCGCTCGCGGCGCGCGCACAGCAACCGGCAAGGCCCAGGCGAATTGGTTTGCTCTCCGCGAGTCCGGTTTCAACGTTGTCCGGCATTTACACTGGATTCATAAAGGGCATGCGCGAGCTGGGCTATGTCGAGGCAAAAGATTTCGTCATCGAGTGGCGCTCCGCGGAAGGTCAATTTGGACGGCTTGCTGACGTTGCGGCAGAACTTGTGCGCCTGAATGTTGATGTCATCGTTACGGGCGTGACAGCTGGTATCCGCCCGCTACAGCAGGCGACCACCACGATTCCCATCGTGATGGCTTATTCGACCGATCCAGTGGGAAACGGTTTCGTCGCGAGCCTTGCTCGCCCGGGTGGCAACACCACCGGACTGGCAGGCTCCTCTGATGACTCGTCTCCCAAACAACTGGAGCTGCTGGTGACGCTTGTCCCGAATGTGTCGCGTATTGGACTTCTCGGAAACCCCAACAGCCCGACCTATTCCTCTGTTCTGAAGAATACACAAGCCGCTGCCCAAAAAGCGGGCCTATTTGTCATACCGATCGAGGCGCGTAACCCGAATGAAACCGAGATTGCGTTCGCTGAGCTCAGCAAGGAGCAGGTGGACGCGGTCATGGTGGCTTCAGACGCGGTTTTCTTTGGACAGCGGCAGCGAATTGCCGCGCTCGCGCTCAGGAGCCGCATCCCAACGATGTTTTCGCTTCGTGAATATGCAGAGGCCGGCGGGTTGATGAGCTACGGCGAGGACCTCGCGGATTTCTTCCGCCGCGCCGCATCGTTCGTCGACAAGATTTTCAAGGGTGCAAAGCCCGGCGATTTGCCGATTGAGCAGCCGACGACGCTGCATCGGCTTTTGCATAGGGATAGGGTGCGCTGGCGATGTTCTCAGCGGTCATCGCGGGCCTCGCACGCCGGTGATGGTACCTCCCAACGTCGCGTCGTTGCCGTTGGTGTTGAACGTGCCGCCGGCGGCAAGGAGCGTCACACCGTGGTTCAAGATGAAGCCCGCATCAAAACGCAGCGCGCGGGGACCAACGACTATCAAGGCAACACGACGATCAGCGGCGGAACGCTTGCCATCAGCAGCGACGCCAATCTCGGCTCGGCTACCGGCATACTCAACGTAAGAGGGGGCGGCACGCTACAGTTTCTTGCGAACCTCACCTCGGACCGCAACGTGACGATTGGTCCCGGCAATGCGATCTTCGACACCAACGGCCGCGACGCGACGCTGGGAGGCGCGATCACCGGCGGTTCGGCGAGCACCGAGTTTCACAAGATCGGGGCGGGCACGCTGACGCTGGGGGGGGGAACAACACCTATACCGGGCAGCTCCAGATTATTGCCGGGACGCTGATCCTCACCGGCGACAACCAGCCAAGCATCACGTCCACGCCAATCAGCAGCGGCGCAACGCTGCAGATCGGCAATGGCGGCGCGACCGGGTCGCTCACGGGGAACGTTACCAATGGCGGCTTATTCATCATCAATAGGTCCAACGCCTATACCTTCGACGGCGTCATCTCCGGAAGCGGCTCGTTCGTGCAGATGGGTGCCGGCACGACCACCCTTACCGCCACCAACATCTATACGGGGACGACGACGATTGCCGCGGGCACGCTGAGTGCCAATGCGAGTGCAGCGCTCGGTGATGGCAGTGCCACGAACACGCTCATCTTTACCGGTGGGACGCTGCAGGCGGGCGGCACGGTCACCTCGCCCAGCACGCGCGGCGTGACGCTGACGAGCACCGGCATTATCGACACCAACGGCAACAGCGTGAGCATTGCGGGGGTCGTCAGCGGCAGCGGGGATCTGACAAAGAACGGCACTGGCACGCTGACCTTGAGCGGCGCCAATACCTATAGCGGAGCGACGACGATCGCCGCAGGTACTTTGGCAGCGCAAAATGCAACGGCATTGGGCACGACCAGTGCGGGCACCACCGTGATCGCGGGCGCAACGCTCCAAATCGCGAACGGTGTTGCGATCGGCGCAGAGACATTGACCTTAAGCGGGGCGGGTGTTGGTGCCAACGGTGCATTGATCGTCACGTCGGGCGATGCGTCATTCGGCGGTGCGATTACATTCGGTGCGAGCGCCAGCATCGGCGGCAACGGCAACCTCACGCTGGGCGGCACCGTGAACGACATTTCTGCCGGTACGTCGACATTGACGCAGGTCGGATCCGGCACACTCACATTCTCCAACACTGTCGGCGCGACAAACGCGTTCGCGGCAGTGACGACGAGCGCCGGCCAGACCACCGCGATCAACGGCGGCTCGGTGCGTACCACCGGTGATCAGGCCTACGGCGGCAGCGTAACCACCAGCGGCGCGACCACGCTGACCAGTACTGGTGGCGACATTACCGTTTCGAATGCAGTGAACTGGAGCAACAGTTCGCTGACGCTCGTCGCCGGCAGAAATATCGCAATCAATGCCACCATGAGTGGCGGCGCCGCCGGCGATTTGACGGCCCTGGCAAACGGTAATCTCACGATCGGAGCGGCCGGCTTGATCTCGGGCAAGACCATTGCGCTTTCCGCCAGCGGCGCATTCACCAACAACCGAGGCAGTGATGCTGTCAGCGCCTCCGATAGCTGGTTGGTCTATTCCAGTGCGCCAAATGCACCCGGTCAAAACTTCGGCAATCTGAACAGCAACAATACGGCGATTTGGGGCAACACGTTTGTGACGCTTCCGCCGGCATCGGTCACGCTCCCCGGCAATCGCTACATCTTCGCCACCCCGGCAACGCTTACGGTCACGTCTTTGAACGACAGCAAGACATATGGCAGCACGGCAAACCTATCGCTCTATACAGTGACGGGATTCCAAGCTGGCGTCCCCAATGCTTTCTTAGGGGACCCCACCAACGTTAGCGGCACCCCCGGCTTTTTCTCAGTGGGTACGCCCGCGACGGCCAACGTAGGAAACTACGCCATCATCGTTTCGCAAGGCACTCTCAGTGCTACCAACGGCTACACTTTCGCTTTCAACAGCACTGGTTTGCTAACGGTGAATCCGCAGGCACTGACGATCACCGCCAATAGCGCGACGCAGACCTATGATGGCGTGGCGTACAGCGGCGGCAACGGCGTCACCTATAGTGGATTCGTAAACGGCGAGAATTCGTCGGTCCTGGCTGGCGCGATTGCCTATGGCGGCAATTCGCAGGGCGCCGTGAATGTTGGAACCTATACAATCATCCCGTCGAATCAGACGTCCTCGAACTACGCAATCAATTACGTCAATGCGACGCTGACAATCAATCCGCAGCCATTGACGATCACCGCCAATAACGTGACACAGACTTTTGACGGCGTGCCGTACAGCGGCGGCAACGGCGTCAGCTCTAGCGGGTTTGTAAACGGCCAGAATTCATCGGTACTGAGCGGAAGCATTACCTATGGGGGGAACTCACAGGGCGCCGTGAATGTCGGAACCTATGCAATTATCCCGTCGGGCCAGGCGTCTTCGAACTACGCGATCACTTACGTCGGTGGGACGCTGACGATCACTCCGCCACCGATCGCGGTTGTTATCGACGCGGGCCGAACCGCTGCGAATGCCGCCGGGACAACTTCACCCAGTTTGGTGACGAACGCCACGGTTCTCCCCTCTCCAACCTCGCTCCCCGGCAACGTTACCTTTGGGAGCAACACGGTTCTCCCCTACGGGAATGATGCAGGGGTGGTTGGTGGTAGTACAAGCCAGCAGACCTCGAACACGCAAACGTCGAATACAAGCGTCGACCTTAAGCGCCGGCGAATTCTCGCTCGTTAATCTCCCGATCTCACGAGCCTGCGTTACACAGTCTGGCTGATAAGTTCGTGGACGAAATCCGCAGCCATGGTTCCACACTTCATGCGTGGAGCTGGTTTGGCCGACGCCGGGCCACTTGGTGGGAGTACAGATCAGCAGACGTCGAATACGAGCGATTCTCGACGCCGCCGACGACGATAGAACCCGACTATCACGACGCCTGCGATGCTGCATCGCAGATCACTTCGCAATTTTCACACGTATCGTTGCCAAGCTGAATTCGTATTGGATCTCGAATGGCCCTTGCGATTTCAGTGCATCCTGCTGAGGAAGCCAAACGCAACAACCCTATTGCAACCGAGGATTGTTAGCTGCAATATCAAATTTCTAGAACCGCGAAAGCGGCGTTCCGTACCGACCGGGGGAGCACAGCGGCCACGAGGTCATTGATGTAAGCGCGAAATCGAGAGGAGGGGCAACGTGGCTATTTCGCTTCGCGAGCGGTTGCTCGGACGTTTCGCCACACTGACCAATCGATTCCGCGTCTGGTACCAGCTTCCCTTCCTGCTCGCGATGCCGACATTAGTCGGCCAACGCGTCAATATGCGCGAGCACAACCTCTCGGATACGGAACGCGATCCGTCGCTGCTCAAGCCGCAAGGCGGCCCCAGTCCCCGCGACCAGCGCGCCGCCGACGGCAGTTACAATGACCTCGGTTGCCCCTGGATGGGCATGGCCCGCGCGCGCTTCGGCCGCAACGTGCCGATCGGCGACACGTTTGGCGAACAGCCGCCCGATCTCTACGAGCCCAATCCACGCCGGGTGAGTCGTGATCTGCTCGCGCGCCGCACCTTCGCCCCGGTGCCCCACCTCAGCGTTCTCGTCCCGGCGTGGCTGCAATTCATGGTGCACGACTGGCTCAGCCACGGCGGCGGCGACACCACGACGGAGCCCCACCACCTGCCGCTGCCACCCGGCGACGACTGGCCCCCTCCCGACATGACCATCTTGCACACGCTGCCGGATGACCTGCACTCCCCCGCCGACCAGGGTCAGCCCGCGACCTATCGCAACACCGAGACGCATTGGTGGGACGCCTCGCAAATCTACGGGTCCGACCTGAAGATCCAACGTGCCGTGCGTACCGATCCGGCGACTGGCCAATTGCGCGCCGACGGAAAGCTTCATCTCGACGCGCGCGGCCATCTTCCAGTCGATCCAAAGAGCGATGTCCCGAACCAAGAGCTTGCCGGAGTGAATGGCAATTGGTGGATCGGCCTGTCGGTGATGCAAACGCTATTCGCGCGCGAGCACAATGCGATCGTCGATCGGTTGCGCATCGACTATCCCGCGGCCGATGGCGAATGGCTGTTTCAGAAGGCGCGGCTCGTCAACGCCGCCCTCATCGCCAAGATCCACACGGTCGAATGGACGCCGGCACTGCTGAATTCGCCGGAAGGGCGCTTTGCCATGCGCGGCAATTTCTGGGGCCTGCTCGGCGAAGAATATGCCCGCGCTTACGGCCGCCTCGGCAACGGAGAGATCCTCTCCGGTATCCCGGGATCCCCTACCGACCATCATACCGCGCCGTATGCAATGACGGAGGAGTTCACTGCGGTCTACCGCATGCATTCGCTGTTGCCCGACGAGTTCTCGTTCCGCAGCCACAAGGACGACAGCGAGATCGCCAAACACGATTTTACGGCGGTCACCGGCGGAGGAGTCCGCGAGCTTTACGCCAGGGTACCCTACGAGGATGTGCTCTATTCGCTCGCCACCAGCCATGCCGGCCAGTTGGTCCTGCACAACTACCCCCAGGGGCTGCGCAGGCTGCACAAGAAGGATGACATCTTCGTCGATGTCGCGTCGATCGACGTATTGCGCGATCGCGAGCGCGGCGTGCCGCGCTACTGCGCATTTCGCCGCCATCTCGGCATGCGGGTGCCAAAGAGCTTTGCCGAGCTCACATCCAATCCCGATTGGCAGCGCGATCTCGCCGCCGTTTATAAGTCCGTCGATGAGGTCGACCTTCTGGTCGGCATGCATAGCGAGGAGAAGCCGCCCCACTTCGGCTTTTCGGATACGGCTTTCCGCATTTTCATCCTGATGGCGTCGCGCCGGCTCAAGAGCGACCGCTTCTTCACCAGCGATTTCAGGCCGGAGGTCTATACGCCGGCGGGGTTCGCATGGGTGCAAGACAACAGTCTGCGCGCGGTGCTGGAGCGGCACGTGCCGCAACTGCGGCCGCATTTTGCCAATATCCGCAACGTGTACTTCCCGTGGGACAAGTGAAGGGAGCGGGCGATGGGCCGATCGTTGCGCATCCCCGGTCTGGTCGATCTCATTCAGGCCGATGTGAGATCGGACATCCGCGGCCTCGCCGATGACGCCCGGCTCGACCGGAGCTTCGACCCGCGCGGACCGCTGATTAATCGCATTCTGGTGCAGCGCATACGCAGCGTGTTGCAGATCGACGGCATGCCATTGCCATCGGTGGCACCACGCGGTGACGCACAGCGCTCGCGCGCTCAAGACAGCTTGCGGCGCCGGCTCGATCCGGCGGGAGGAACGCCGCTGTGGGACGAGGAAACCATCGCCGGTCTGGTCGGCGCCGTTCGCGGCGTGCCCGGCGCTCCGGCGCTCGGCCCGGCCACTCAGCAGGCCGTCGGGCGATTGTTTGCCACCGACTACAAGGCAAGCCCGGAGAGTTGGGCTGCCGCCGAGGTGCTCGACGCCGCCGTGCACAGCCGTAACCCGCTCCGAGCGATCCTCCTCCATCTCAGCGGCCGCCTGCAGCGATCGCGTCGACTGCTCGCCGACCTCGTCCACGGCGACCTCGCCGGGGTTCATGCCACCGGTATCGCCGTGCACAACCTCGTGCGCGGCTTCGAACGCATGCGTGAGCTGTGGAGCGAGGCGCGATGGCGCTCCCCATCCTTGGTCGACGCCGTCGTCGAACAATGCCTGTTTGCGCCGCCGAGCGTGCTGCGCCAAGCCGCCGTGCCTGGCGCCACCGTCTGCGGCGCGGTGCGCGCGGGCACCCTCGTCGTTCTTGAACTCGAAGCTGCGCGCGAGCGCACGCCCGGCCGGGACGTCGAATTCATGGTGGGACATTGGGCGCAGTGTCCAGCCGCCGCCTTCGTCCCGGCGCTGCTGCGCGCGGTGTGGCAACGGGCGATTGCTGCGCCAGCGACCGAGGTCGTGTCATGACCGAAGACGTCATCTTTACCCCGCTCAAATTCCGCAATCTCACGGTCAAGAACCGCATCTTCCGGTCGAACATCTCGGGCAGGTTCGACAACGAGGACGGCTCGCTCACCCAGACCCGCATCAATTGGGAATGCAAATTCGCCGCCGGCGGCGTCGGCGCGATCATTTCATCCTACGTGCCGGTGCTGATGGAGGGACGCATCATCGCCGACTACGCCACGGTTCACCGCGACGATTTCATTCCGCTGTGGGAGCGGCTCGGCGTGGCGGTGCATAGGTTCGACTGCAAGTACATCATGCAGCTCAGCCATTCCGGCCGGCAGATGGATTTCCCGGGCGTGCACAATTCCCACCGTCCGGCATTGAGCTCGACGAGCCGCAAGGAATCGTTGCATGGCTTTCTCTGCCGCGCCGCCAGCAAGGCCGAGATCGACCATCTCGTCGAAGCCTTCGCCGCCGGCGCCTGGCGCGCGCGCGAAGCCGGCCTCGACGGCGTAGAGCTGCATGCGGCCAATGGCTACCTATTCACGCAGTTTCTCTCCTCCGGCATCAACGATCGCACCGACGAATATGGCGGGCCGTTGCAGAACCGCGCGCGCTTTCTGCTGGAAGTGATCCGCGCGATCCGCGCGCGCGTGGGCCGGGGATTCCACCTGCAGGTCAAGCTCAGCGCGGTCGACCGCAACAACGTCATTCCATGGGAAAAGAAGGGCAACGTGCTCGCCGATACCATCGAGGTCGCTAAATGGTGCGAGAGCGAGGGCGCCGACGCCATTCACGTCTCGACCGGCTCGCTGTTTCCCCACCCTCTCAATCCGCCCGGCGATTTCTCCTTTGAGACCATCGCCACCACCTACGACGCGATGATCTCGTCGGGCGTGGATACCTTCCGCAATTTCCTTGTGTTCCGTTACCGCCTGCTGCGGCCCATTTTCCGCTGGATATGGTTCCGCATGAAGAAAGGACTGCCGATCGAAGGCGTGAGCCTGGAAGAGGCGCGCGCCATCAAGGCCAACGTGACCGTGCCCGTGCTCAATACCGGCGGCTACCAGACTGCCTCGTTCATCCGCAGCGGCATCACCTCGGGCGCATTCGATGGTGTCGCCATCGCCCGCTCGCTGGTCGCCAACAATGACCTCGTGCAGCAATGGGCCATGGGCCGCGACCTGCCCGAGCGGCCGTGCACCTACTGCAACAAATGCCTGCTCAACGCGCCGAAGAACCCGATGGGTTGCTATGAGCTCGCACGCTTCCCAAGCCGCGAAGCCATGATCGACGAGTTGATGACGATCTACGCGACGCGTCCGACGCTCAACCTGCCGCCGGTTGTTGCGGCGCAGGCGGCCTAGGGAGGTCATTTCCGTGACCGCGGAACCTCCCGTCACATATGTGGAAATGCAGTCACGCCGGCGGCGACGTCTGCTGCTGCCGGTGGCGATCGTGCTCGCCCTGTTGACCTTGATCGGCCTCATCGCCGTCGTGCTCGGTCTCGTCGCAGCCATGCGCTTCAAGGTCAATCGCACGGAGGCCTTTCCCGACATCGTCGCCCATTTCGAGCACGGGTCGATCGGCGCCGACCAGAGCAGCGGCATCCCCTTCTGGGTCTGGCAGGCGTTGCCGCGATTGTTTCCCGCGGAGTTCGACGGCCGCCTCGACTATCGGGCCTTTGGTTTTCTCTACAACACGGATGCGCACGGGCGACAGGAGCCCCTGCCCATCGGCATTTCAAAACGCGACTTCCGAGGCGTCGATCTCGTCTGGTTCAACTGCGCCGTCTGCCATACCGGGACTTACCGCACCTCCGAAGGTGCCGCGCGCGTCATGGTCCCGGGCATGCCGTCGAACAACCTCAACCTTTACGGCTTCATCCGCTTCATCCTCGATGCCGGCGTCGACGAGCGCTTGAAGCCGGCTCGACTGATCCCGGCGATGCAGGCGGCCGGCGCGAATCTCGGTGTCATCGACCGGCAGGTTTGGAAATTAGTTGTCATCCCGCGGATGCGCGAAGGCTTCATCGAGCGACGCTCGCGCCTGCAGCCCTTCCTCGCCGACCAGCAGCCGTGGGGACCGGGCCGGGTCGACACCTTCAATCCCTACAAGCTCGTGCAGATGAACATGTTGCTCAGCGCCATCGCTCTCGACGAGCGCCACGGCGCCAGCGATTTTCCCTCGATCTTCAACCAGAGGCCGCGCGAAGGCATGCAACTGCACTGGGACGGCAACAATTCTTCGCTCGACGAGCGCAATCTCTCCGCCGCGCTCGGGGCCGGTGTGACGCCGAAGACGGCCGACCATGCCGCCATCAAGCGGGTCAAGGAGTGGCTCTTCGATCTGCACCCCCCGCGCAGCCCGCATCAGGTCGACCCTGCCGCGGCCGAGCGTGGACGCGTGCTCTATATGAACGCCTGCGCGGCCTGTCATGGTTATCAAGGTCCCGATCGCTACGTGTTCCTGGGCGCCAAGCTCGGCACGGTCGAGCCGAACAGCCAGCTCGGCACCGATCCGGGGCGCCTCGATTCCTATACCGAGGCCTTCCGCCAGCGCCAATTGGCCGAGCTGTTCGCGGGTACGCCCTTCCAGTTCAAGCACTTCGTCAAGACCAACGGTTACGCCAATATGCCGCTCGACGCGCTATGGCTGCGCGGCCCCTACCTGCACAACGGCTCGGTGCCGACGTTGCGCGACCTGCTCGCGCCGCCGGCCGAGCGCCCGTCCGCCTTCGTGCGCGGCATCGATATCATCGACGGCAAGAATGGCGGTTTCCTGTCGCCGACTTGCACGCCAGGTCGCCAACCGGCGCAGGGCTTTTGCTACGACACCCGCATTCCCGGCAACGGCAACGGCGGCCACGCCTTCGGTACCACGCTGCCGGCAGCCGAGAAGGAGGATCTCATCGCCTATTTGCTGACCTTCTAGGAGAGTTCGATGTCGACAGCGACAACGACTGCGCACTCGACCGAAGACGTCGCGCTGCGATGGTTCCGGCGGCTGATGTGGGCCGGCATTATCGGCAACGTCATCGTGGGCATCGTCTCCATCGCCTATACCCCGCAAGTGCTCGCGCTCGCCAAGGTCGATCCGGCGACGCCGTTGGTCTGGCCGCGCCTTTCCGCGATGTTGGTCATGCTTCTCGCCGGCTTCTATATTCCCGCCGCGATCGATCCTAACGCCCATCGTTTCGCCGCGGTCTTCGCGGTGGTTTGCCGGTTTGCGGGCACCATCTTCATGGCCGTGGTCGGCGGACACTACATCATTTTCGGTCTGTTCGATTTCGTCTTCGGCGCTCCGCAAGCGATCTGTCTTTATCTTGCCTGGCAGCGCACGAACGCGGCGCCCGATGGCCGCGCCTCCGGCAGCACGATCGTCGCACTGCTGGCCGGCCTGCTCGCCGTCGGCGCCTTCGCCTGGGGTGCCTTTCAGTGGCTGACGCAGCCGGTCCTGCCGGCATTTGCGTCCGACGAGGAGTTCTTCAAATACGGCTCCATCGGCAACGATGGTGCGGGCGGCATTCCCTATCCGATCTGGATCGCGATGCCGGACGTCTGCGCCCATCACCTGCCGCGTCCGCAAGGGTATGCCGCCTTCGGCCTGCTCTACGAGCGCGGACGCAACCCCGCCATCGATCCGCCCATAGGGTTCTCGCGGGCGAAGGTCGGGGTCGAGCGCATGGCGATCAATTGTGCCGTCTGTCACACGGTGCGCGCGCGACTGGCTGCCGATGCCGAGCCGCAGTTCTACGTCGGCGCCGCCGCCAATACCGTCGACATCCAGGGCTATCTTCGTTTCCTGTCGCGCTGTGCGGCCGACGACCGCTTCACCCCCGATCAGCTGATTCCGGCGATGGCCGCCAAGGTCAAGCTGTCCTGGCTCGACCGCTTGACCTATCGATTCGTCCTCATCCCTTTCGTGCGCAGGCGTCTGCTGGAGCAGGGGGAGGACTTGGCCTGGGCGAGTCGCCGTCCGGCTTGGGGACCGGGCCGGATCGATCCGTTCAATCCGGTCAAATTCGGGATGCTGCACCTCGCTGACGACGAGACCATCGGCAACAGCGACATGCAGGCGGTATGGAACCTGAACGCACGCGAGCAAATCCGTGCATCCGCGCCGTTGCATTGGGATGGCCTGAACAACTCGGTGCGAGAGGTGGTTATCAGCTCGGCCCTCGGTGACGGCGCCGTCGCGCGCGAGTTCAACTTCCCGGCAATGGAGCGCATCGACCGCTTCCTGCGCGCCTTGCCTCCGCCGCTGTCGCCGCACCGGCCCGACGCTGCAGCCGTCGAACGTGGCAAGATGGTATTTGCGGCCAACTGCGCCGAGTGTCACGCTCCGGACGGCAAGCGCACGCTCACCGTGATCCCGGTCGCCGAGGTCGGCACCGACATCAACCGGTCGCATATGTGGACCGAGCTTGCCCGCGACGCCTATAACAATTTCCGCGAAGGCCGCGATTGGGGTTTCAAATCCTTCCGCAAGATCCCCGGCTACGTCGCGGAGCCGCTAGGCGGACTGTGGCTCAATGGGCCATACCTCCACAACGGCTCCGTTCCGACGTTGCGTGACCTGCTGGAGCCGCCGGCGCAAAGGCCGGCCGCCTTCGTGCGCGGGCTCGATGTCGTGGATGCACGCAACGGCGGCTTCGTCGCTCCCTCCTGCGATCCGCGACAGCAGCCTGCGGAAGGCTTCTGCTTCGATACGCGGCTCGTCGGCAACGACAACGATGGCCACGTCTATGGCACGGCGCTGTCGGCGGCCGAGAAAGGCGACCTTTTGGCTTATCTGCTAACGTTCTGACGCGATGGAGAATGTCATGACGGATGCCGATGCCTTGACGATCGGCTCGACGCAGGCGCAGGCGGCAACGCGGCGCATCGCCTACCGCCGACTGCTCGGCTTCACTCTCATCGTCCAGACGGCGGTCGGCCTCATCGCTGTCGTCTTACCGATCTGGCTCGCGCGCGCAGCCGACCTCCCCGGTCCGCCGTCGTCCGGCTGGGTGCAACTGTGGGGGGTCATGTTGCTGATCATGGCGACCCTCTATCTGCCGGGCTGCATCGAACCGGTGCACGTGCGTTGGCCGAATGTCGTCGGCATTGTCGCGCGCTTCGTCCTGGCGGTGGCCTATGTCCGTCTGGGCCAAGGCTTGCGCTGGTTCGCGCTCTATGAATTGGTGTTCGCAGTGGCGCTGGCTTGGAGCTATCGCCAATTGCTGCGCGCCGAACTCATGTCGCGCCCGTAGCAGAATTAGAGCGAGGGCGGCCAATCCACTTCGGCCAGGCCGTCTCTCGCCGAGGCCCTGCTGCCTTTTCGTTAACCAATTAACCTTAAGATCGCGGGTGGTCGGTTCTTTGATGGGATGCCGCCATGCACAAGCTCGCGGTCGCGTTCTTCTACGCCTGCGCCCTGCTGTCGATCTCGGTCACGGCGCTCGTCTTTATCGGCAAGGCCTCGGCGCAACACGGCGGACACGTTAGCGGTTACGAGGGCGCGGCCCGCACTTCGCTGTAACCATCGGCTGCGCCGCAAGTCTTTTGGTCAGGCGTCGCTGACGCGATTTGGCGCGTCGTGGCGCCGCCAGCGCACGTGTGAGTCCTTGACTCCCTTAAGTTAATTAGTAAAGTTACTTAAGGAAATGGAGGACCGCGATGGCGCTCTCCATGAGTCACCGACCGCCGCCGCCGGCCAAGCCGCTCGATGCGTCGTTGCGCGGCTATCTCGCCACCAACGCCGACATCGTCACTCGCGTCACCAAGCCGGTCCATATGGCCGACATTGGGGCGCTGTCGGCGCAGAGCGACCAACCCATCGTGTTCGAGAACATCGTGGAGAAGCCGGGTTTCCGGCTGTGCGACATTCTGGTGAAAACCCGCCGCTCGCAGGCGCGCGCGCTCGGGACCTCGCCGGAGAACTATCTGCGCACGCTCGCCTACCGGCTGCGCCAGCCGCCGCGCGGACTGAAGATCGTCAAGACCGGGCCCGTGAAAGAGGTGGTGAAGCTCCACAACGAGGCCGATTGGACCGAGCTGCCCATCCCCTTCCACAAGGACAAGGACGCGACGCCATACATCACCGCGATGAATATCATCCGTGATCCCGAGACCGGCTTTTACAATTCCTGTCACGCCGGCACCCACGCGGTGGGACCGCGCCGCGGGCTGATCAGTTTCGTGACGCCGCATTCGCACGTCATCATGCGCAAATACCGCGACATGGGCATGGACGCGATGCCGATCGCCTTCGTGTTCGGCGTGCCGCCGGCATACGAGATCATGGCGAACTTCTCCGGCCTGCACATGGACTCGTGGGGCGAGATGGAGATGGTCGGCACGATCATGGACCGTGATGTCGAGATGGTGCCGTGCGAGACACTGGAATTGAACGTGCCGGCCGAAGCCGAGATCGTGGTCGAGGGCCACGTCAACCTGAAGGATAGGTTCAAGGTCGGAGAGGTCACCTCGCCCTCGATGTATCACCTGCCGCATTACGAGGAGCTGCCCGAGGTCGAGGTCAGCGCGATCACGATGCGCGGCGACCGTCCGATCTATCGCAACCACCAGACCTGCCCCGACACCGACCATCAGCCGTTGCCCCGGCTCTGTCACGAGGCGGTGCTCTACAATCGCCTCAGCGAGATCGGCGTCGACGTCAAGGACGTGCGCTTCCCGACCTGGGGTGCCGCGCTCTCCTGCATCATCCAGTTCAGCTATCCGCGCGAGGGGATGGTGAACGATGCGCTGATGCTGGCCATGGGCGCGCCGTGGCTCAACACCAAGCTCGTCGTCGCGGTGTCCCCCGACACCGATCTCGACGATCCCGGGGACGTTTACCACGCCATCGCGACGCGCTGCGATCCTGCGCGCGACGTCGTCGTAGTGCCGAATACGCGCGGCTCGCCCTATGACCCATCGGCACGCCCGCTCGAAGGGCAATATCCCTGGCGGGTCGTCGGCAAGATGGGGATCGATGCCACCGTCAAATCGCGCCACGATCCCGCCGATTTCGAACGCGCCTGGCCCCGCAACTGGGGCAAGGTGAAGCTATCCGACTACCTCTAAAGGAGCGCCATCATGGATGCCATCGCTACGCCCAAGCCGAAGGTTCTGTTCGAAGCCGATCCCTTCATTCCTTACATGCGCGAGCAGGATTTCGACGCCCGGCTCAGACCCGTGGTCGAGCCCTACAAGAAACGCATGGGTTTCCTGCCGAACGCGCTCAAGCTCTACGCCTATCGGCCGGAGATCGCGGAGACGCTGTGGAAGCTCAACAGCAACATCATGCGCGACCCAAGTTCGACGCTCGACCAATTGTTGAAGCGCAAGCTCGCGGCAGTCGCCTGCGCCACCAACGGCTGCGCCTATTGCACGGCCCATAGCTGCTCGATGTTGAAAAAGCCGAAGGACCTGGAGTTTGAGGGCTGGGGGCTAAGCGAGGAAGAGTTGCAAGACATCATCACTGGTGCCTACGAGCCCAAGAACGAGATGGAACGCGCCTGCTTCGACTACGTTCGCTCGGCTTCCGAGGATCCGACCTCGGTTCCGGATGAGATTTTGCAGCGGCTCAAGCAGCATCTGACGCCGCAGCAAGTCGTCGAGCTCGCATGCGTGGTCGGGTTCTGGAAATTCTACAACACCGTGCACGACAGCCTGCACATCCCCGTCGAGTCGACGCTCCTGCGTGATACCGGATATGTCGATCTCTAGGCTCCCGCGCACCCGCACACGGGCAAAACGGGCGAACACTGCGGCGGCCTACGTCTTGCCACCCACCGTCTCCTCCGGCGCGCTGCTCGATAAAGGCTCGGACCGTCGGTTTCGGATGCTCGTCAATGATCTCTTCACGATCGCAAGCCGTATGGAGATCGTTCGTGCGCATCTGGGCCGACGCATGGGATTGAGCGGACCGCAATACAGCGTGCTGATCGCGGTCGCTCATCTCCAGGGCGAACGTGGCGTCAGGGTCGGCACGGTCGCCCACGCCATGCACGTGTCGAGCGCCTTCATCGCCTCGGAGACCGGCAAGATGGCGCGGCTCGGACTGCTGCTCAAGCGGCCCAATCCGCAGGACCGCCGCGGCGTGCTGCTCACACTGGCACCCGCTGGCCGACTCAAGATCGACCGCGTCAGCGCCGAGATCCGTGCGGTCAACGACATGTTCTTCGGCGCGCTCGACGCCGAGTCGTTTGCCGCCTTGTGCGTCGCCGCGCAGGCGCTGGTGAAAGGCTCCGGCAAAGCCGTGCAATACGTCGACATGGTCGAGAGCGAACCATCATCGGCTTTGAGCGCGGCCGAATGAGCGCCGCACGAGATATGCCGCCGGAATGATCAAGTGCGGCGCGAAAATGCCCTTGTGGTATTTCGTCCATGTGCCAACGTTGAGCGCGGCTCTCGGCGCCGAGCGAGGACAGGATGGCATCGTATTTCGTCAGGTTTGCGGTTCGCCAGCGATCCGGACGCAGCATTGCGCTCGCCGGATCGCTGCCGCGCGCGGGGATTTTCACCGCTCCCAAATTGAGCGGCGAAGTGACGCATGAGGCCATGATCGGCAGGGTGCTGTTCTGATCGAGGGCAAGGAGCGACCGCCGGGCGCGAGATCGAGGGCATCGCCATTTTCTCCCAGCAGATCGTAAACGGCCTGATGCTCGGCTCCATCTACGCGATGGTCGCCGTCGCATTGACGCTCAGTATCGGCGTTTTGCGATTCCTGAACTTCAGCATTCCCGGCCTGTTCATGATCGGCGGGATGGTGACGTGGGCATTGGTGCGCGGCGGAACGCCATGGCCGCTCGCGGCTGGCGCCGCTCTCATCGCGGGGGCCCTGGCCTCCCTCGTGGTGGAGCGTTTCACCTGGCGCTGGATGCGCAGCGCTCAGCATTTCGTGCCGCTGGTGAGCTCGATGGCCTTCCTGCTGCTGTTCGAGCACCTGGCGGTGATCTATTGGGGATCGGAGCTGCGCACCTTGCCGGCGCTGTTCGGGACTTCCGACTGGCGCGTCGCCGGCCTCGTCATCAGTCTGCCGCAGCTCGCGGGCCTTCTCTGCTCGATCGCGCTGATCTGGGCATTGACGCTGGTGCTGGCACGCACCCGTCTGGGCCGCGGCCTGCGCACGATCGCAGAGGATTCCGACACCGCGCTGCTGCTCGGCGTCGATATCAACCGCATTGTGCCGCTGGTGTTTCTGATCAGCGGCCTGTTTGCCGCGCTCGCCGGCGTGATCTTCGCGTTGAATTACCGCCAGGTCCATCCGTTCATGGGCGAAGTGGTCGGTCTCAAAGGGATCTCGGCCATGATCGTCGGCGGCATGGGCAACGTTTGGGGCTCGATCGCCGGCGGGCTGATCATCGGTCTGGTGGAGGTAATGTCGATCGGCTATTTCGGCGCCGATTTCGTCGACATCGCGGTCTACGGACTGCTGCTGCTCATCTTGTTCATCCGTCCGACCGGATTGTTCGCCGGCGCAATCGTCGGGCAGGCGCGCGCATGAGCGGATATCTCGAAGGGGTTCTGGTTCTACTCGCGGTGAACGTGGTGTTCGCCTATGGCGGCTTCCTGCCGCTTGCGGCCGGACAGCTCAATCTGGGGCTGGCCGGCTTTGCGGCGATCGGCGCCTATGCGTCGGCGTACCTCAGCAATGTGTTCAAGCTTTCACCGCTTATCGCCATCCCGTTCGCCGGCGTCGTGGCCGGCGCGGTGGCGCTCATCGTGGCGGTGCCGGTACTGCGCACACGCGGCATCTATCTGGCGCTTGCCACGTTCGCGCTCGGGCAGATCGTGCAAGCGATCATTCTCAATCTCGAAGTGGTCGGTGGCGCCGCCGGCTACCCGGTGGCGGCGTTTATTCGGCTTCCGACCATTGCCGCGGCAGCGGCCATCGTCGTGGCGCTGGTCTGGCTGTTGTTCGCAACACGCTTCGGAATCGCGGTGACCGCGGTTCACGATGACGAGGGGGCGGCCGACCTCATGGGCATCGACGTGCGCGCCTTCCAGATCGCCGCCTTTGCGCTTGGGTCGGCCATTGCCGGCATCGGCGGCGGCCTTTATGCGCATCACTTCAGCTTCATCGAGGCCCAATATTTCAACATCTCGCTCAGCATCACGATCGTGCTCTACGTGCTGCTCGGTGGCACCCAGACCGTGATCGGGCCACTATTGGGCGCGGCAGTGTTCACACTGCTGCCGGAAGTTTTGCGCGCCAGCGCCAACTGGCGCTACGCGGCGTTCGCCGCTGCCTTGATCGTGATCATGGCGCTGCGCCCGGAGGGACTGGTCACCGGCGCGCAATTGCGCCGCCTGCTCGGCTCAAATCGAGCCGAACCGCGCCATCGTGCGGTTGCAGCCGGATTGCCAAAGGGGGGTGCCGGGTGACGACGGCCGACCCCATCCTTCGTCTTGAATCCCTCAGCAAGCGTTTCGGCGGCTTGCGCGTGATCGAGGATTTGAGTCTCGCAGTCAGGCGCGGCGTGCGCACGGCGCTCATCGGTCCTAACGGGGCCGGCAAGACGACGGTCTTCAATCTGATCACCGGCGTGTTCGCGGTCGATGCCGGGCGGATCGTGCTCGACGGCGCCGATATCACCGCCACTCCCTCGCGGCGGCGCATCGGCCATGGCATCGCGCGCAGCTTCCAGAATATCCGCCTGATGCCCCACCTGAGCACGCTGGAAAACGTTATGGTCGGGCAACATTGCCGCAATCGCGGCTTGGGCGGCGTATTGCAGCCGGTCAACCTCGTGCCGCACAACCGCTGGCGCGAAGCAGCACGCGCGGCGCTCGCGGATGCGGGATTGATCGAACACGAGCGCTCGACGGTGGGCAGCCTTCCTTATGGCGTGCAGAAACACATCGAGCTGGTGCGCGCGCTGATGGCGCAGCCGCGGCTGCTCTTGCTCGACGAGCCCGCCGCCGGTCTCAATCCGGCGGAAACCGAGGCACTGCAGGCGCAGCTCGAGAAAATCTGTAGCGCTGGCGGCCCCACCTTGCTGCTGGTCGAGCACGACATGCATTTCATCGGGGCGCTGTGCGAGGACGTGATCGTTCTCGACTTCGGGCGCAAGATCGCCGAGGGTAGCCCCGAGGATATCCGTCAGAACCCCTTGGTGCAGGAGACTTATCTCGGCGCGCCCGCCGTCGAGCCGATGGAGCGGCACAGTGCAGCTCGAAGTGCATGAACTCGAGGTCCGCTATGGCCGCGTGCACGCGGTCCGCGGCGTCTCCGCAACGCTCGACCGGGGCGAGATCGTAGCGGTGCTTGGCGCCAATGGCGCCGGCAAATCGTCGCTGCTGCGCGCCGTGCTCGGCCTCGCCAGGCCGTGCGGCGGCACCGTGATCTTCGACGGCCGCGACATCACGCAGTGGCCGACCAGCGTCCGCGTGCGCAGCGGGCTCATCCTGGTGCCCGAGGGCCGTCGCATCGTGATGACGCTCACCATCCACGAGAATCTCCTGATGGGCGCGTTCCACCGGCGCGATCACCGCGCGGTCGCTGCCGAAATCGGCGACATCTACGCGCGCTTTCCCAATTTGGCGGCGCGCCGGCACAACCCAGCGTCGGTCTTGTCGGGCGGCGAGCAGCAGATGCTGGCGATCGGGCGCGCCCTGATCGCCCGGCCGAAGGTGATGATGCTCGACGAGCCTTCGCTGGGATTGAGCCCGAGGCTGTCGAACGAGGTATTCGCTCTGATTCGCGAGCTCAATCAGCAGGCCGGGCAGAGCATCCTGCTGGTCGAGCAGAACACACAGCGCGCGCTCGAGCTCGCCGACCGCGCCTACGTGCTCGAACTCGGACGGGTCGCGATGGAAGGCCCCCCCGAACGCATTCTCGCCGGCCAGGCGCTGCAGGCCGCCTATCTCGGCCACGGCCGCGCATCCGATCGGCGCGGCGACGCTCGCACGACGTCGGCAACGTGAGCGACGATCGAACCCGATCGCACAGAGGAGAAGCACCATGAAAACCAGATCGACGGGGGCCATCCTGACAGCGGCACTGGCGGCGCTGTGGGCCGCGAGCGCGGCCTGCCAGGAACTTTCGCTTGGTTATCTGCCCTCGGGCGCAGGGCCGTTTGCGACATTCTCGAAGACCAACGAGATCGCGGCGCAGATCGCCATCGACGAGATCAACGCCGCCGGCGGCATCGGCGGCAAGAAGCTGCGCATCGTTGCTTTCGACACCGCCGGCAAGCCCGATCAGGCAGTGGTTGGCGTGCGCAAGCTCGCCGACGACGACAAGGTGCTGGCCGTCATCGGTCCGCTCAGCTCGAGCGAATGCCGGGTGGTGTTTCCGGCCGGCGACCGGGCCGGCATCGTCTCGATGTCCATGGCGTCGTCGGCGCCGAAACTGGCCGAACCGTTCCAATATGCCTTCCGCAATACCTCGGACGAGGGCTACATGTTTGAGCGGGTCATGCGCGCGCTCAAGCAGAACAACCTCGCGATCGCGACCGGGGCCATTGCCTATGCCACCGACGACGTCATTTCCAAGGTCATGGGCGAAAACGTGTTGCCGGGGATCATGAAGAAGTCCGGCACCGACGTGAAGCTCAGCGTCACCTTCCAGACCCAGGCGTTCGATTTCTCAGCCCAGGTCTCGCAGCTCCTTGGCCAACCGACCGATTTGATCGGAGTGGGCTCGGGCCCGGAACCGGCCACGCGTCTGGTCCAGGAGTTGCGGCGTCAGGGTCACAAGGGCCGGCTCGTCGCTGGTTCCACTATCGCCGATCCTGAGCTCGGGCGGCAGATGGGCAAGGCCGGGGACGGCACCACCATCCCAACCACGTTCTACGCCGACCTCAACGACCGCGCCAAAGCCTTCCAGGGCGAATTCGCCAAGCGTGCGAAGGCGGCCGGCCTCGACCGCACGACTGCGGCGCAATTCGACGCAGCGACCTACGACATCGTGCTGTTCTACGCCCATGCGATGAAGCAGGCGAAGGTCGCGGGCGATCCTTCCAAGCTCGCAGCCGAGCGCACCGCGATTAAGGATGAGCTGCGCAAGATGAAGAATTTTCCAGCGCTCGAAGGCGCGATCTCGTTCGGATCGAACGGCGATGCGCTAAAGCCGGTTTACGTGATCCAGTTGCAGGACGGCAAATGGACGTTGATCGGCCAATTCCCTCCAGAGTCGTAAGCGCGAACCGGCGGCGGCATGCGTCGCCGCCGCCGACAATGTTGGCCTGTGACGGATGACGTCAATGCTCCAGCAGGAGCGAGCCGAAGCCATCGATCTTGTCGTCGATGTCATTCTGACGGAGCGACCACCAATAGATGCAGGTGTTGATCGCAAGCACCGGCTTGTCGAGCCAGAACTCGGCGATGCCGGCAAGCCGCGCCATCGCGAGATTGGTGCCGACCTGGATGACGGCGTCGACGTCCGGTCCGTTCACTTCGAGGATGGCGTCTCGCAGCTCGCGCTCCGGCACATGCGCAATCAGCACGGGACTCGCGCATTTGAGGCCTTTCAGGCGCACGACCTCGAAACCGCAATCGGCAAAGAAGCGGCGGACCTGCGCGTCGCCGACCGGCATATAGGGTGTGATCACGCCGATGCGCTTCGCCCCATAGCGCTGCAACGCCGCACGCGCCGCGTCCGAGCCCATCGAGACCTTGACGCCGGCCCGCGCCTCGACCCGCTGGTGCAGTTGCTTGCTGCCCTCGAGCCCGTCCCAGAACGTCTCCGACGACATGCCCATGATCAGATAGTCCGGCTCGCACGTCATCACGTCGTCGACTGCTTGCAACATCTGCTTGCGAATGTTGGCCATCAGCTGATTGAAATCGTCATCGTTGCGGATCGGATCGTTGGGGATGTGGATGCGGCCGAAGTGATTGGTGACGCCGCGCGGCCGCATGGCTTCGAACTCCGGCTGCACGGAGGTGTTGGTCGAGGGCGCGATCACGCCGAATTTCTTGCGGAAGCCGAGCGCGTCGGTCATGGGGCGAAAGCTTGCCGCAGATCGCAGGCGAAAGACAATGGTGCCGTCTTCGCTTGCGGCCGGGGGCCGAAAGAGGGCGAGGGCGCCACCGTTCCGGGTCGGGCCGCTGCCCGCGGCCGTCCGGCATGCTAGAATTCTGACGCCACACCCAGGAGCGGGCGATGCTGCGCACCGGCAAGGAGCATCTGGAATCGCTGCGCGACGGCCGCGTCGTCTATATCGGCAGCGAGAGGGTCGAGGACGTCACCCGCCATCCCGCCTTTTGCAACGCCGCTGCGACGGTCGCCGCCCTCTACGACATGAAAGCGGATCCGGCGAACCGCGACAGCCTGACCTATGAGGAGGACGGCGGCCGCCACTCGATCTACTTCCTGCGCCCGCGCACGCGCGAGGACCTGCAGCGCCGCATGCTGGGGCACCGCCGGATCGCTGACGTGACCTTCGGCATGTTCGGCCGCTCGCCCGATCACGTCGCCTCCTTCGTCACCGGGATGGCGATCAAGCCCGACGCGCTGCCGGCACCGTGCGCGCATGCCGACAATCTCCTGCGCTACTATCGTCACCTGCGCGACAACGACGTGTATGTCGTCTACGCGGTGTTGCCGCCGCAGGCGGCGCGCAACCCGGAATTCTACGAGCGGCAGAACCTTCCGGTGCCGACGCTGCGGGTGGTGCGGGAAGCGGACGACGGCGTCGTGATCTCGGGCATGAAGATGCTCGCGACCGGCGCGCTCTACGCCAACGAAATTTGGATCGGCAACGTGCTTCCGCTCGCGCCGGACCAGAAGAAAGAGTCGATCACCTGCGCCGTGCCGTGCAACGCGCCAGGTCTCACGCTCTGGTCGCGCAAGCCGGCGGCGCTCGGCGCCACCTCGGAATTCGATTCACCGCTCGCCTGGCGCTACGATGAAAGCGACAGCATGGTGCTGTGCGACAACGTCAAGGTGCCGTGGGAGAAGGTGTTCGTGCACGACGACGCGCTGCTCTCGCGCGACATCTACATCAAGACGCCGAGCCATTGCTTCGGAAATCACCAGTCGAACGTGCGCTACTGGGCGAAGATGCGTCTTCTGCTCGGCCTATGCAGCAAAGTTGCGCAGGCGACCGGCGCCGATCAGGTTCCCGCCGTGCGGGAAACGCTCGGCAAGATGGCCGCGGTCGAGAGCACGATCGGCGGGCTGGTGCACGGACAGATCAATGCCTGCGAGCATTGGCCGGAGGGATACGTCTGCTTCAATCGCCGCTTCATGTATGCGGGGCTCGACTGGTGCACGCAGAACTACAGCAAATTCATCGACGAGCTGCGCGAGCTCTGCGGCGGCGGCGTGTTCCAGATGCCGGCGGACATCTCGGTCATGGACGATCCGGACCTCGCCCGGCAGTTTGCGACCTTTTGGCAGACGCCGCAGGCCGACGCCGTGACCCGCATGAAGCTATTCAAGCTGGCATGGGACATGGTCGGCTCGGAGTTCGCGGGCCGCCACCTGCAATACGAGAAATTCTATGCCGGCGCCGCCTTCATCATCCGCAATCATTCGTACCGCGAAACCGATTGGGGCGAGTTCAACAAGCTGGTCGAGGACTTGATGGCGAGCTACGACTATCCGGTCGAACGACATGCGACGGACGCCGGATTATCCGTCCTGCGTCGTCAGTCTTCCGTCCGGTGATCCTCACGCCCCTCCGTTGAGCGCATAGCGTCCGTCCTTGAGGCGCTTGAGCCGGCCCTGCTGGTAGAGCTTGTCGAAGTCGCGCAGGATCTCGCGGCCGTCGCGGGTGCCGAGCGCGGCCATGAGCTCGAGATAGGTCGCAGGGCCTTCGGCCAGCGCAGCTTCGAGGGTCTGGCGCGGACGTCGCGGCATTTGCGGTGGATGCGGCACCGTGAACTCGGCGCTGGCGCCCTTGCCGAACGGCTTGGTACAGTCGAAGCCGCCCTTGGCGCCGGTGCGGCTCCCTTGCAGCGACGGATCGAGCGGGACGCAACGAAAGCCCGACGCCACGACGAAGTCGCGGTCGGCCTGGAAGCGCGTGGCCAGCGCCCAGTCGATCTGCTCGTCGGAAAAGACGTCGATGTCGTCGTCGACCACGAACACATGCTTGACGTCGCCGGAGGAGCAGAACACCGCGGCGATGGCGTTGCGCGCCTCGCCGGGATTGCGCTGACGCAGGGAGACGCGCACGTTGTACATGCCGCCGGACGATGCGGTACAGCAAACCGCTACTGGCTCGCGAACGGCGTGCTGCAGCACGTTCCAGATCGCGGCCTCGGTCTTGGCGGCGCCGAGTTGCGCCGTGTCGGTGAAGGTGAGCCGCGCGCCGCCGATGGTCACGGTCTGGAACAGCGCGTCGCGCCGTTTGGTAATGGCGGTGAGATGGAATACCGGATTGCTTTTGAGCAGGCCGTAATAGCCGATGTATTCGCCGTAAGGTCCCTCGGGTTCGACCAGCCCGCGCTCGTCGATATAGCCTTCGAGCACCAGCTCGGCGTCGGCTGGAACGCGAACATCGACCGTGACGCATTTCACGACCGGCACCGGCGCGCCGCGCACCGCGCCGACCACGTCGAGCTCGTCCATCGCCGCCGTCGCGGCGACGGCGGCGAGAAAATCGGTGGGATGGCTGCCGACCGCGAAGGCGACGGGCATGCGCTCGCCCCTCGCGACCGCGGCCTGGTAGAGCGCGCGCAAATCGCTCGGGGCATTGAGGTCGATGCCGGCGGCGCGCGGGCCGCGCAACATCAAACGCCGGCAACCGATATTGGTGAAGCCCGACTTCGCATCGCGCGCGTAGTCGATGCTGGCCGAGATATACGGTGCGCCGTCGAGCCCGTGCTGCAGGTGCACGGGCAATGTGGTCAGATCGGCGTCGTTGCCGGTGAGCACGACCTCGTGCACCGGCGCTTGCGCGGAGGGCACTTCGATCGGGGCAACCGGATGCTGCAGGCGCTCGCGCAGGGCGGCGGGAAAGCCGGGCTCATCGGTATCGAGCGCGGCAGCAAGGCGGCGCCGAGTGCCCATCACGTTACCGACGAGCTCGGTCTTTTCCGGTCCGACCGCGCGGAACCAGACCGCGTGGGGATTGCAATCCAGCACCGCGGCCACGTCGATGAGGTCGATCGGATCGTCATGGACGACGCATTCGCCCTGCTGCACAAGCTTCTCGACGAAATGGCGCAAACGAAATTTTTCAGTGTCGATCATGAAGATGCTTCCATTCGATCGCGTGCAGCGTGTCGGGCGATCTTAGCGGGCGGACGTGAAGGGGTCCAGAAAGGCGCGCCGTTACGAAGAACGTGATGCGGCGGTCGTCGCCTGCAGATTTTCTGGACGGCCATAGAGATTGTCGATGCGGTCCCAGCGGTCGTAGTGGACCAGCGCTTTGAATTCCTCGAAGCCCATGCCCTGGTCGCGCAGCGCGAAGGTGCCCGCGCGCATGTCCTCGAGCACGATCTTCATCGCCTTGGCCGCGTGCATGATGGTTTCGAGACCGAAGCAGATTGCGTTGAATCCGAGCTGCTCGAATTCCTTGGGCGAGAGAATGGGGGTGCGCCCGCCAACCAGCGGATTGGCGAATTGCGGGACGTCGAAACTGCGCGCGACGCGTTCGAGCTCCTCGACGCTCTCCGGCGCCTCCACAAAGATCGCCTCCGCGCCGGCGTTGATGTAGCGCTCGGCGCGCCGCAGCGCCTCGTCCAGGCCGAGCACGGCGCGCGCGTCGGTGCGCACGCAGATGAGCGTCTCGGCATCAAGCCGCTCGGCCATCGTAGCCCTGATCTTGGCCTCCATGATTTCCGCTGGAACGACCTTCTTGCCGGCCATATGACCGCAGCGCTTGGGCCAGGCCTGGTCCTCGAGAAAGACCGCGCTCGCACCCATGCGTTCGTAGGTTTGAACGGTGTGCACGGCGTTCTTGACGTCGCCGTAACCGTCGTCGATATCGACCAGAACCGGCACATCGCAGGCCGCAATGATGTCGCGCACCGCTGCCGCGATATCGGCGAAGCCCTTGAGGCCGATGTCGGGCACGCCATAGCGCGCACCGGCGACCGGGAAGCCGCCGATGAACATGGTGTCGAATCCGGTCCGCTCGATCAGCAGCGCGCTCAGCGCATCGTAGGCGCCGGGAACGACGAGCAATCGCCGCTCCGCGACGGCTCGGTTGAGCGCCTGGCGAAAACCTCCTCGACGGCTCATGGCGGTCTCCTATTGCCGGGCAGCGCCGGCCCCGCCATCCGCTGCCGGCTTGGTGTGATAGGCCGGCATGGTGCGGCCACGCAGCTCATGCAGAAAGCTCAGCACCTGCTGGTTCGACATGTACTTGCTCTCGTCATAGCGATCGTAATGAACGACCTCGTCGAGGGGGCGTCGGACGGTGGGACGGCGGTCGATGGCGGAAAAGCCGATCGGCAGGATGTGGTGGATCATCAGGAGATCGGGCACGCCGAGCACGCGCTTGAACGGCTCCTGGACGTGGATGGTGACGTGCTGCGAGCCCAGTCCGAGCGACGTTGCCGCGAGGTGCATCAGCGTCGCGGCATTCGACAGCGCGTCGGTGAGATGACTCTGGTGGCGTCCGAATGTCATGGCGCCGAGCACGGTTCCCCATTGCCGGCGGCCGTCGCCGAGAATGACGATGAGCACCGGCGCCTTGCCCCACGCCGCGTGCCGCGTGCGCACCCGCTGCCACTGCTCGGCCGGGTCGCCTTGCACCTGGAAGGCGGGGTGGCGCAGGTCCGCCAACCGCATCTGCTCCATCCAGAAGATGAAGTCGTTGTTGACGTCGACATAGGCGTCGACCAGCGCCTGCTTCACTTGCGGGTCACGCACAACGATGAACTCCCAAGGCTGGGAGTTCGCGCCCGACATCGCCCAGCGGCCGGCCTCGAGAATCTTGTCGACATGGGAGTCGGGCACCGGGTCCGACCGCAGATCGCGCATGCTCATGCGGCGAGTGAACAGCTCGCGAAACTGCTCGTATTCGGGTGTCGTCTTTTCGTCTCTAGTCGCCATCATTGGCTCCCTGGTGAAGCGGCGTCGCCGGTTGCTTCTGGCGCCGGGCCTGCCGGAATCGTACTCTTTATGGCAAACGTTGTCTGGGTTCGGGATCAAGCAAATGCGCGGGCGATCAAGCCCGCCCTCGAACCATCTCCGGACAAAACGGCACAAGGGAGGACCAAATGAAGCATCACCCGATGGGGGCGGGCGTCCTGACGCTTGTTGCGATCTGGGCCGTCGCGTTTGCTTCGACCGCCGCGGCCTTGGATCGCGTGCGAGTGGGCAAGGCGGTCCCGTTTGCCTGGACATTCACGCCGATCGATGTCGGCATCGCGGTCGGCATCTTCGCCAAGCACGGGCTCGAGCTTGAGGTGACAGGCTTTGCAGGCGACGCCAGGCTGCAACAGGGTCTCGTCTCCGACAGCATCGATTTTGGCTTGGGAAGCGGGGCAGGGATGGGCTTCTTGGCGAAGGGCGTGCCGGCCAAGGCCGTCGCCGCCATGGCGGGAGCGCCCATGAACATGAGCATGGTCGTGTCCTATGATTCCCCGATCAAGACGCTCGACGACATCAGGGGCAAGCGGGTCGGGATTACCACGGTCGGGTCGCTCACGGACTGGCTGCTCAAGCGGGTCGTATCGGAAAAGAAATGGGCGCCGACCGACGTGACCGCCGTGACGGTCGGCGGCATGGACTCCACCAAGGCCGCGCTCAAGACCGGTCAGATCGACGCGGTCGTGATCGCGCTCGAATTGGGCTATGCGCTCGAGGCAGCCAAGGAATGGCGCGTGGTGTCGCTGCTCGCCCCGTTTGCGCCGGATTTCCATACCCACGTGATCTTTGCGCGCGACGAGCTCATCGCCAAGAAGCCGGAAACGGTGGAGCGCTTCCTGCGCGCGTGGTTCGAGACCATCGCCTTCATGCGGGCCGACAAGGAGCGCACCGTGGAGATCACCGCCAAGGTTCTCAATCTCGACAAGGCGGTGATCGCGCGCGTCTATGACGAGCAGATCAAAATCTTCACCTCGGACGGCCGCTTCGATCCCAAGGCGATGGTCGTGATACGGCAGTCGCTAGTGGAAATGGGCATTCTGCAACAGGTACCCGATGACGGCGTGATGTTTACCACGCGGTTTCTGCCGGTGAAGTACTAACCATCCGCCTCACGCGTCGCGTCCCAACCCGCTATACTCGATGGGTTATGCCGGTGACTGCGCCGCGTGCGGAATGCTCGGTATGACGGCGAATTGGCGTTCAATCGGCTAGGCTGCAGAATCGGCAGCAGCTATCAGGGTGCCCGGGACCATGAAGCTTTTCGAATGCCAGAATTGCGGCAAGCCGCTCTACTTCGAGAATACAAAGTGCGAGAGCTGTGGCCTGAGGCTGGGTTATCTGCCGAAGCAGGAAGTGGTCACTGCATTGGAAGCGGCCGATGGCGTGTGGAGTGCGCTCGCGGCGCAGGGGGAGCGCTATCGCTTCTGCGCCAACGCCGAGCACGACGTCTGCAACTGGCTCGTGCCTGCCGAGGATAATGAAATTTTTTGTGCGGCCTGCCGCCACAACCGCACCATCCCCGATCTCACAGATCCCGAGAATCTCGTGCATTGGCGCAAGATCGAATACGCCAAGCATCGGCTCTTTTATACGCTGCTGCGGCTGCGGCTGCCGCTGGCGACCAGATCGGAAGATCCCAACGGTCTCGCATTCGATTTCCTGTCGAACCCGGTCGGTGGCGCGCAGAGCCAGGCGCCGGTCATGACCGGGCACACCGGCGGCCTCATCACCCTCAACGTAGCGGAGGCCGACGCCCCTGAACGCGAACGCCAGCGCAAATCGATGGGCGAACCCTATCGCACGCTGCTCGGTCATTTCCGGCACGAGATCGCGCATTATTACTGGGATCGTCTGGTTGCGGACTCGCCCGCGATCGAGGAGTTCCGGCGGCTGTTCGGAGACGAGCGCGAGGACTATGGGGCGTCGCTGCAGCGACACTATGCCGACGGTCCGGCGCCGGACTGGGCGGAGCGCTTCGTCACCGCCTATGCCAGCTCGCATCCGTGGGAGGACTTCGCCGAAACCTGGGCGCACTATTTTCACATGGTCGATACGCTCGAAACCGCGTTCGCCTTCGGTCTGCGGCTGCGGCCCAAAGTGGCCAAAGGCGCTGACCTCGCCGCGGCGATCGACTTCGACCCGTATGCCGCCGAGATGGACCGGATCATCGACGCCTGGCTGCCGCTGACGTTTGCGGTCAATTCCATCAACCGCAGCATGGGCCAGCCGGATCTCTATCCGTTCGTGCTGGCTCCGGCGGTGATCTGGAAGCTGACGTTCATCCACGATCAGATTCACGCGGTGAGCGCGGATCGGCCGCGCGATTCCGAGCACAACGCGATACGCGCCATCGTCGCCGGGCTCAAACGCGCGGTCGGCTCGCCGCAATCCACGAGCTGAGCGGACGTCCGGGCGGCGCGCCAACCTTCGCCTCCCACGCGGACCGGGTCGACGGTTGCGCCGGTTGTTGACGCGCGCACGGCAGAAGCGTCGGTCAACGCGCCTCCCCGACCGTCGCTGGCTGTATCACACTCTCGATTACGTATTGACCGATCTTGCGTCCCATGTCCTGGCCGACGCGGACTGAGAACCGGTAGTGGAAGCCGGCCCAGATGCGGGCATACGCCACCTCGTCGGCATAAGCGCGAAGATTGGTCCATCGATGCGTGACACCGGGAGCGGAGGAGCTGGTCACGGCAATTTCCGGAATGTCGGCCGTGCCGAACACCGCCTCGCCCACCGCGGCCAAAGCCGCGCTGCCGATGCAGTGCGCGCATGGATATTCCGGATGCATGGGCGTGTTGTCGATCGGCTGCCAGGTTGCGTCGCGCTCGGTGGCGGGATTGTCGTCGGTATCGCCGTTGCGGATGGCGGTGATTGGGCGCCAGAAGTCGTAATGGTATTTGGCGTCCATCACCGCGATATAGGCGTCGGCCAGCGCGACGGCAGCGAGCGCCATGAAGCGCGCGCTGTCGACGAGGTCCATCCCCTTAACCGCCACCAATTGTCGGGCGACCGGATCGGTGGCCTGCGGGCCGGTGATCAACCAGAAGCGCGCGTCCTCGGTCTGCTTGGCGATGCGTTTGCTGCTCGCTCTGCCGCCGAGCTCCCTGATCTCGTTGTAATCCTTGGCCCATTGTTCGCTCGTGAGCGCGATCGGAGGCTCCGGACGGAACTGCGACGGGCTCGTCATGGCGAACGGCTTCACGTTCGGCCACATGGAGGCGACGGTGATCGGCGTCGGGACATACACGCCCGGCTTCGCCTTCGGGCGATAGGAATCAGGGGCATCGGCGCCGTCCCTGGCGCGGGCCTCCAGGATTTTCGCCGCTACCGCTTCGCCGAGTTTGATACCCTCGGACTTTGCCTCGCTGTCCGGAATGTTGGAAAGATAGCCTGTCATGGCAGCCTTGAGCTCGGCCTGCGCCTGCGGATGCAGGCCTGCCAAGACGGAGCCCGCAGCCGCTGCAGCGGCGGCTTCTTTTGAGGCGGTCGCCGCCGAAGGTACCTGGGCCAAATAGGGCCGATAGCGGCCCTCGATGGAGTTGACCGCGTCGAACATCGCGATCTGCACGATCGCCACCACCCGCTGCGCGGCGGGGGGCGTCATGCGCGGCGTCACGAAGGCGACGGCCTTCTCGTTCCAATCGGTGATTACGTCGGCGAAAGCCGATGGTGCCGAGGCAATCAATGCGACCGCCACGAGCGCCCTGCGAAGATTGGCTTGCATGCTGTGCTCTCATCTTTGTCGAACGTCCGGGTCTGCGGATTGCCGCGCCGTATCGTGAGCGCGCGCGAGACTCATGCGCCTCGGCGATGCGGCTATCCAGTCCCAGATCTGTACTGTGGGCGTGGAACAGATCGAACGGACCTCTTGTGGAGATGCACGCGTCTCGATAGCCGAAGGCTATGACGAGGGCGGCGGTCCCGTCATCCAGTCCAGAATTTGTACTTGTCGGTGGCCCGTCCGCAGCTATCATGACCGCGCCATCTCAACAGGGTGGAGGACGGCGATGAGAGGCTACGGTCAGTTTTGCCCGGTCGCCAAGGGCGCCGAAGTCTTCGCTGAGCGTTGGACCCCGCTCGTGCTGCGGGAATTGTTGTGCGGCAGTACGCACTTCAGCGACCTTCATCGCGGTGTTCCGCTGATGTCGCGCAGCTTGCTCAGCCTGCGATTGAAGCAGCTCGAACAGATCGGTGTCGTCGAGCGCAAACAAGGCCCGCACGGACCGGAGTATCACCTCACCCAGGCGGGGCGAGAATTTGCACCGATGATCCGCCAGTTAGGGGAATGGGGCCAGCGTTGGTTCCGCTCCAAATTTGGTCGCGACGAGCTCGACATCACTTTGCTCATGTGGGACATGCGACGCTGCATCAAGGCCGACGAATTCCCGCCCGGCCGGATCTGTGTGCAATTCGGTTTTACCGATCTGCCCGCATCAAAACGCACCTGGTGGTTGGTCAGCGATGGCGAGGAGACCGATCTTTGTCCCGCCGATCCGGGATTCGAGGTCGGCCTTTACCTTACGACCGACCTGCAGACCATGACGCGCGTGTGGATGGGCGATCTTGCAATGAAGAGCGCTATTGCTTCGGGCCGCATCGAGCTCGATGGCGCGCGAGAGCTTCGACAGCGCTTGGAGCGCTGGTTGGGCTTGAGCGGGTTCGCCGGAATTGCCGACGCGAAACGTCCCGCGCACGCCAGCCGCAATCGCGACCGATCCGACCGACGGCACAGTATGCATTTGGTTTGAAACGCGTTAGCCCGGTTCGATGGGTCCAGATCCCGGAATGGCGGGTGCAATCACGCGCATGAAAGCCTGATCCGCCGACCGGCTGTGGCCTTGGTCATTGCGTCAAATCGGAGAGAGCCATGACCGACGTTCTCGTCCGGCAGACCGACTGCAAGCTGGATCAAACCGCGATCGCCACGCTTCGCAAGGCGCTGCGTGGCGCGCTGCTACAACCCTCCGACCTCGGATACGGCGAAGCGCGTGTGATCTGGAACGCCATGATCACGAGACGGCCGGCGCTGATTGCCCGGGTGAGCGGCAACGCCGACGTCATGACCTGCGTAAACTTCGCGCGCGAGAATGGCCTACCTTTGTCGATCCGGGGCGGCGGTCACAATGTCGCCGGCAACGCGCTCTGCGATGGCGGCCTGATGATCGATATGAGCTTGCGCCGCTGCGTGCGCGTCGATGCCGCGCGCCGCCTCGTGCGGGCCGAAGGCGGCGCCACATGGGGCGACGTTGATCACGAGACCCAGCCCTTCGGCCTGGTCGTTCCGAGCGGGATCGTATCAGCGACCGGGGTCGCGGGCTTCACCCTGGGTGGCGGCTTTGGCTGGACCTCGCGCAAATTCGGCTATGCGGCCGACAATCTCATATCGGTCGACATCATCACCGCCGACGGCGAGGCCCACGTGGCGAGCGAGACGGAAAACGCCGACTTGTTTTGGGCGTTGCGGGGCGGCAGCGGCAATTTCGGCGCCGTCACCTCGTTCGAATTCAGAGCGAACCGGCACGGCCCGCAGGCACTCTGCGGCATGATCGTCTACCCGATGGCGCAAGCGCGCGCGGTCATGCAGCGCTATCGGCAGATCACCGCTGCCGCGCCTGATGGGCTCTGCTGCCTGTTAATCTTGCGCCAAGCCCCAGCCGCGGCCTACCTGCCCAAGGAGGTGCATGGTAAGCCGATTGCCGCCATCGCGGCCTGCTGGGCCGGCGACCCCGCCGGCGGTTACGATGCGGTTCGCTCGCTCAAATCCTTTGGGCGGCCGCTCGCCGACACGATCGCACTGAAACCGTTCGTGGAGCATCAGACCATGCTGGATGCGGGTCAGCCGTTCGGCCGGCGCTATTACTGGAAGTCGCACTACTTCGCCGAGATCGGCGACGATCTCATCGATGCCATGGTGGAGCACGCCGAACGCATCACATCGCCGCACTCGGCCGCTCTTTTCATGCATCTCGGCGGCGCTCCCGCGCGGATCGATCCGAGCACCAACGCCGTCGGGTTGCGTAAGGCATCCTACGTTCTGAATATCCAGGCGGCGTGGGAGAGCGCGCAGGAGGATCCGTGCCACCTTGCTTGGGCGCGCGGGTACTGGGCCGCCACGGGTCCTTTCTCGACCGGTAGCGCCTACATCAATTTCATGACGGAGGACGAGGGGGAAGCGCGGGTGCGGGCGGCCTATTCGGCCGAGGTCTATGCCCGGCTCCGCGATATCAAAGGCAAGTTCGATCCCGGCAATCTCTTCCGCGGGGCGCAGAATATCCCTCCGCGCTAGCTGCAACCCTACGACCGACGCGATTCCAACCGCCATTGCGCCGCCGGTTGAAGCGGTATGCTGAGCCCCGACATTGTTGTTGTCCGAGTCCAGCTAGCGGCTGCCCCCTTTGAACGAGAGAGGGGTGCAAGTCGGTCCGAAAATTGCATCGGAAAATCGGGTAATATGGAAGCGGTCTTAGTGTAGCAAAACAGCGTATGTCGATCCTCGCCAGCCTCCATCACCTCACGCGCTACCGTTACGACCGGCCGGTCAGCCTCGCGCCGCAGGTCATCCGGCTGCGCCCGGCCCCCCATTGCCGCACGCGGATCGAAAGTTACTCGCTCAAGGTGACGCCGGCGCAGCACTTCGTGAACTGGCAGCAGGATCCGAATGGAAACTGGCTCGCACGCTTCGTCTTTCCGGAGAAGACTCGCGAATTCACCATCACGGTCGATCTCATCGCCGACATGGCGGTGATAAATCCGTTCGATTTCTTCGTCGAGCCTTTCGCGGAAAATTTCCCGTTCGCCTATCCCGCTGAATTCGCCGAGGAGCTTGCCCCTTATCTCGATGCCGAGCCGGCCGGCCCGCGGCTGTCGGCGTTCCTCGCCTCGATCCCGCGTGATCACAAGAATACCGTCGATTTCCTGGTTGGACTCAATCAGCGTCTGCAACGCGAAATCCGCTATCTGATCCGCATGGAAACTGGCGTGCAAACGCCGGAGCAAACGCTAAAGGAAAATTCGGGCTCGTGTCGGGACAGTGCATGGTTGCTGGTGCAAATCCTGCGACATTTGGGGCTCGCGGCCCGGTTTGTGTCGGGCTACCTCATTCAATTGCGGCCTGACATACCCTCGTTCGACGGGCCGGCTGGCGCGGCGCAGGACTTCACCGATTTGCACGCCTGGGCCGAGGTCTACGTGCCGGGCGCGGGCTGGATCGGGCTCGACGCCACGTCCGGGATGTTATGCGCCGAAGGTCATCTGCCGCTCGCCGCGACGCCGCATTTTCGCGCCGCGGCCCCCATCAGCGGCTCGGTCGAGCCCTCGCAAGCGACCTACTCGTTCGACATGACCGTCACGCGCATGGCGGAAAAGCCGCGCGTGACCTATCCGTTCTCCGACGACGCATGGGCGGCGCTCGACGCGCTTGGTGAAAAGGTCGATCGGGATCTCGCGAGTAACGACGTCCGCCTGACCATGGGCGGCGAGCCGACCTTCGTTTCGATCGACGACTATCAGTCGGCGGAATGGAACACCGCCGCGCTCGGCGCGACCAAGCGCATCCGTGCTGACGAACTGATCCGCCGGTTGCGCCGGCGCTTTGCGCCGGGCGGTCTCCTGCATTACGGCCAGGGCAAATGGTATCCGGGCGAGCCGCTGCCGCGCTGGGCATTCGCGCTCTATTGGCGGCGCGACGGCAAGCCGATTTGGCACGACGAAGCGCTCATTGCGCCCGAGACCAGCGGCTATCGGCCGCTCGCCGATGACGCGCAGCGATTCACGCAAGCGGTCGCGGCCCGCCTCGGGCTCGACGCCGATTACGTGCAACCCGCCTTCGAAGACCCGGCCGCGCGCATGCTCAAGCAGGGCGAACTGCCCGAGAATGTCGATCCCAGCGATCCCAAGATCGATGATCCGATCGAGCACGACCGCATCATGCGCGCGTTCGAACGGCATCTCGGTGTGCCGGCGGGTTACGTGCTGCCGCTGCAGCGCTGGACGGCGCAAGCGTCGCCCGGCTGGGTCAGCGAGGTGTGGCAGACGCGGCGGCGACGCCTGCTTCTGGTGCCGGGAGACTCTTCCATCGGATTTCGCCTGCCGCTCAGCGCTTTGCCTTATTTGCGGCCGGTCGATTACCCGTATCTCGTGCCCGCCGACCCAATGATCGCGCGCGGCGAATTGCCCGATCCCGACCTGCTGGCGCAGGCCATTGCCCATCGCAGCGAAGGCGTCGCCGCGCGCGCCAAGCCGCTCGATGTGCCCCGCGGTCAAGGCGCACCTGCGCCCGCAGTCGCGCCGGCGTCCGGATCGGGCGTCGCCGTCCGTACCGCGCTGACGGTCGAGCCGCGCGACGGGCGGCTTTGCGTGTTCATGCCGCCCCTCGAACGGCTGGAAGACTATCTCGAGCTCCTCGCGGTCGTTGAAGCGACCGCCGCCGAGTTCGCTATGCCGGTCCATGTGGAAGGCTACGAGCCGCCGCCCGACCCGCGCTTGAACGTCATCAAGGTGACGCCCGATCCCGGCGTCATCGAGGTCAATGTTCAGCCCACCGCGAATTGGCGCGAGGCCGTCGAGCTCACGCACACGCTCTACGAAGAAGCGCGTCTCTGCCGGCTTGGCACCGACAAGTTCATGATCGACGGTCGTCACGTCGGCACCGGCGGCGGCAATCACGTTGCGCTGGGCGGACCGACCGCGGCCGACAGCCCCTTCCTGCGCCGACCCGACCTGCTCAAGAGCCTGATTCTGTACTGGCAGCGGCACCCGTCGCTGTCCTACCTGTTCTCCGGCCTGTTCATCGGGCCGACCAGCCAAGCCCCGCGCGTCGACGAGGCGCGGCACGACCAGCTCTACGAGCTCGAGATCGCGCTTGCCATGGTCCCGGCGCCGGGCGAGGGCGAGCCGCCGCGACCGTGGCTGGTCGATCGCTTGTTTCGCAATCTTCTCGTCGATGTCACCGGCAATACCCACCGCGCCGAGCTCTGCATCGACAAACTGTTCTCGCCCGACGGGCCGACCGGACGGTTGGGCCTAGTGGAGTTCCGCTCGTTCGAAATGCCGCCGCACGCGCGCATGAGCTTGGCGCAGCAGCTGCTCTTGCGCGCGCTGATCGCCTGGTTCTGGCGCGAGCCGCAGCGCGGCGCGCCGGTGCGTTGGGGCACGGCCCTGCATGACCGATTCATGCTGGAGCACTTCGTTTGGCAGGACTTTCTCGACGTTTTGGAAGGTCTCCGCGGCCCCGGTTATCACTTCGATCCGGAGTGGTTTCATGCCCAACGCGAGTTTCGTTTTCCGTTCTATGGCGCCGTCACCCACGGCGGCGTCAGGCTTGAATTGCGACACGCGCTCGAGCCTTGGCACGTGCTGGGCGAGGATGCGACCGCCGGCGTCACCGCGCGCTTCGTCGATTCCTCGGTCGAGCGGCTGCAAGTGAAGGTCGAGGGTTTCAATCCCGGCCGCCACGCCGTCGCCTGCAACGGACGGCTCGTTCCGCTGACGCCAACCGGTCGGTCCGGCGAATACGTCGCCGGCGTACGCTTCAAGGCGTGGAAGTTGCCGGCGGCACTGCACCCGACCATCGACGTCCACGCCCCACTCACCTTCGACATTTTCGATCGCTGGAGTCGCCGCTCGCTCGGCGGCTGCGTCTACCACGTTGCCCATCCCGGCGGACGCAACTACGAGACCTTGCCGGTGAACTCGTATGAAGCGCAGGCGCGGCGCTTGGCGCGCTTCCAAAATCTCGGCCACACGCCGGGATTGTTCGACTTGCCTGGGGAAGAACCTGCGCTCGAATACCCGATGACTCTCGACCTGCGGCGTCCGACTCATGTCTGATAGCCGCATGGTCGGCCAACGCGACAGCGCCTTTGGGCGGGACGACGTCGAGCCGCTGTTATCGGGCTATCGTCCGCTGCCGGGCATCTTCGACGAGATGGTCGACCGCGACGGGCGCGTGCGGGCCCATTGGCAGCCGCTGCTGGCGATGCTCGCGCGACTGGGTCCAAAAGAGCTCAGCCGGCGCTTCGCCGCCGCCGATCGCCACCTGCGCGATTCCGGCGTCTTCTATCGCGTCTACGAGGATGCGGCAGGGGCCGAGCGGCCTTGGCCGCTGAGCCACGTGCCGCTCCTGATCGACGGGTCGCAGTGGCAGGCGCTCAAGGCCGGACTCGTCCAGCGCGCGCAACTGCTCGAGGCGGTGCTGGCGGATGCCTATGGGCCGGCCAATCTCGTGCGCGAGGGCAGGCTGCCGGCGGTCGTCATCGCGGGCAATCCGGAATTCCTGCGGCCGCTGGTCGGGGTCGCACCGGCGGGCGGCGCGCATCTGCGGCTTTATGCCGTCGATGTCGGGCGGTCGCCCGATGGCCATTGGTGGGTGCTCGGCGACCGCACCCAAGCGCCCTCGGGCGCCGGTTATGCGCTCGAGAACCGCCTCGCGCTGTCGCGCGCCATGCCCGAGGTCTATCGCGGGCTCAAGGTCGAGCGCCTGGCGCCGTTCTTCCAGGCTTTTCAGGCCGAGCTTTCCGCGCTTAATCGGCAGGATGATTCGCGGGTCTGCGTGCTCACGCCCGGGCCCATGAATGAGACTTATTTCGAGCACGCTTATCTTGCGCGCTATCTCGGCTTCCTGCTGGTCGAAGGCGAGGATCTGACCGTGCGCGACGATGGCGTCTTCATCCGCACGGTGTCCGGCCTCAAGCGCGCCGAAGTACTGGTGCGGCGGCTCGACGCCGACTTCGCCGATCCGCTCGAGCTTAACGCGCGTTCGCGACTTGGCGTGCCCGGCTTGGTGCAGGCCGTGCGCGACGGCACCGTGGTGATCGCCAATGCGCTCGGCTCGGGCGTGGTCGAGGCGCGGGCGCTGTTGAGTTTTCTGCCGGCGCTGGCGCCGACCGTGCTCGGCGACGATCTTGCGCTGCCCAACGTCGCAACGTGGTGGCTGGGCCAGGCGCGCGCGAGAGATGAGATCATTGATCGGCTCGACGAGATGGTAATCGCATCGGCCTTTCTCGGCGAGCTGCCGGGCCATGGCGAACGACGGGAGGTTCTCGGCGCGATGCTCGAGCCCGAGGAGCGAACGCGCATCCTGGAGCAGATCGCCCACCGTGGTATCGACTTCGTCGCCAAGGAAGCCGTCACGCTTTCGACCACGCCGGTTTGGCGCAACGGCCGATTGGAGCCGCGCCCGTTCACGCTGCGGCTGTTCCTGGCGCGGACCAGCGACGGGTGGCGCGTGATGCCCGGCGGCTTCGTGCGGGTTGCGGATGACATCGACGCGCGCGCGGTGAGCCTGCAAGGGGGCGGGAGCACGGGCGATGCGTGGGTGCTCTCGGACGAGCCGGTCGCCGAGACCACGTTGTTGCCTGCGCCGGATCGAATCAGCATCACGCGCGGCACGGGACCGTTGCCGAGCCGCGCGGCCGCCAATCTGTTTTGGGTCGCTCGCTACGTGGAGCGCGCCGAGGCGACGCTGCGGCTCGTGCGGGCCCTGGTCAACCGCGTTAGCGACAGCGACGAGGCCACCACGCGCGTGGTCGCGCAAATCTGCTCGCTGCTCGGCGAGTGGGAGGCCGCGCCCACCGAGCTCCCGCATGTCAGGCCGGTGCTGGTTGCCGCTGCCGCATTGCAAGGCCGCGACCTCGACGGTGCGCTTCCCTATCTCATCGGCGCCGCGCAATCCGCCGCATCAATGATCCGCGATCGCTTTTCTCCAGATGCCTGGCGGGCGTTGACCGACCTTTTCGAGTTGATCAACGCATCCATCGATCACCCGCCGACGGAAAGCGCGATCTTCGAGCGGACCAATGGCGCGCTGCGCATCATCGCGTCGTTTTCGGGATTGGCGCAGGAAAATATGAGTCAGCTGGCCGGCTGGCGCTTCCTCGAGCTTGGCCGGCGCATCGAGCGGGCGATTGCAACGTGCCGTTTCGTGCGTCAATTCGCGTTTGCCAAGCTCGACGGCGCGCTCGACGTCCTGTTGGAGCTCGCCGACAGCCAGATCACCTACCGGCTGCGCTACGTCATGGTCGCGTCGCGGG